>JAANMX010000083.1_pt1 | contig 106991 bp, 89 predicted proteins | sample 7279681 | NCBI WGS metagenome assembly JAANMX01 (sample SAMN14094542, study PRJNA606508) | bioreactor metagenome | isolation source: A lab-scale SPAN reactor treating ammonium-rich wastewater day 351 | place: Ireland: Galway | collected 2018-01-01 | reverse complement strand
GTACCCGCCGCGACCGGGTCGCCCTCAGGATTTGCTGCCTGCCCATGACTCCTTGGCGAACAGTGCCATGACCAGCAATGTTCCCAGGAGAAACAGGCCGGCAGAAGGCATCGAGAGCAACTTCAGCGACTCCTTCGCCAATCCCGTGCTCCCCAGTCCGGGCGCACGCATCCCCGCCAGCAGCCAGAACAGGCCGTAGCCAAGCCCGCCGATTCCCAAGGCGATCGCAATACTCGACCGCAGCCGCGTCGCGCCTGGCAGCTTGGCCAGTAGCATCGACATCGCCAAGGCGGAGGTTCCCATGGCTCCTGCGTGCAGGTGGGCTCGCTTGTAGTACGTCCATGCCTTGTCCCGGGTCTCGATCCGTTTGGCGTCGTTGCCAGCGTAGATGCTCTCCAACACGGCCTTGCCGCGCCGGTCCAGGTCACCCTTGAGCGACTCCTCCGCCAGCCCGAACACGCCTCCTAGCCCGAACCCGAGAAGCATGGTCGCCAGGGCGAACACGGTTCCGATCCGCACCTCGCGGAGCCCTTGCGGCAATCCCATCGTACCTGCCCCTGCTGCTACGGCAGCTGTGTGAAGAGCGATCCTTCGCCCCAAGCGTCGTGCCCATGCCGACGCGGGGCGAGTCTACCGCCCGGCCCATCGCCGAGCCGCATACGCAGGCCGTCGCGATCCACGCCGTAGTAGCCCGGAAGGCTCTGGGTCGGCACGAAGCCGAGTTTCTCGTAGAGCGCGATGGCGGTCTCATTGTCGCGGCGGACTTCGAGGTAGACACGCTCGACACCTTTGGCCTTGAGGGCGGCAATGGTGGCCTCGACGAGCAGCCTTCCGGCATGCCGCCCTCGGGCGGACGGATGCACCGCGACCGCGTAGAGCCGTCCCGACCTGGTGCGGCGGTGCTGGCGAACCAGCCCCACCGCCCAGCCGACGGCGCGGCCGTCGAGTTCCGCCACGGTGACGGTCGCGCGGGGGTTGTCGATCAGTCGCCGAACTTGCCTGCGTGTGAACAGTTCATCAGGGGCATCGAAGCACGACAACTCGATCTCGATGATCGGATCGACATCTGACGCGGCGCCGCGGCGAAGCGTCACGCGCACCTGCGAATCGGCGGAAGTCGTCTCGCCTGCCACCGCTTCGGTGCCGACGGTGTGACGGGGGTTTCGCACGGGCAGGTCCATCGGGATGGACGTTGACAGCACGGGCACCGGCTGCCGTGTGAGGACGTACTTGCTCAGCAGTCGGCGCGGCCGGTAACTCTGCTTCGTGAACCGAAGGCTCGGGATACCCCAGTCGTCGCCCGCGTTCACCTCCGGGTAGGACGCCCAGTGCAACCGGCAGAACTCGGAGAAGATGAACTGGGCCGCGCCCGGGAACGCCGGGTCGGCCTTCTCGACGAGCACCATCGCCTGGGTCGGCGTGAGGGGCTGCCCGAGGGTGAAGCCCGCAACCCGGCCCTCCACGAGCAGGGTCATGCCGGTCAGGCCGATCTCGCGGCGATGTTCGAGAGCACGCCGGGTCGAGAGCCGGTCCCGCTCGCGCAGCACGTCGGTGCCGACGTGCACGTCGCTCACCTCGCCCTCGTGCATTTCATCGCCGTGCTGCGCCCAGGTATCGAGCAGTTCCAGGCACGCGGGCACGTGCTCGTCGCACATCTCCTCCACACGATGGTCGGGGTGTTCGCGCACGAACCTCGATCGCGCGTGACGCTTCGATTTGAGGGGTCCGCCCGCGAGGTCGATCATTCTGGCGGTCTCGTAGACGTAGTCGCCCCACATCGGTGTCGCGCTGAGCGTCACGCTCGACGCGCTGAATCGCTCGAGCATCTCGTCGGAGACGTACTCGATGCGCGACCGCTCAACCGTCGCGTGCCGTGCGTTGTAGGCGTCCATGATCTCGAAGCATGCGCCGACGACGCTTGGCAGCGAGCGGTTCTCCGCGCCGGGCTGCGGCAAGGGCGGCAGCAGCATCGTCAGGTCGCCCGTGGTGTTCGCGAACACGCACAGGTGACGGTCGATGCTGGCCCAGAAGATCCGCAGTGCGCCCGCCCACACGTACGTGCTGGCGTAGCAGCTGTCGGAGATCGGCTCGCGGAGTTGTGAGAACGCTTCGTCGAAGATCGGCCGGTCGCTCAGCCGTACCGGCGCGAGGCTTGCATCAAGCCCCTCGTCACTGTCCATGGGGTGGCGGGAATGCCTACCTCCGTGTGACCCGCGCCGCTCGCTCGGCACGGGAGCCGGAACCCGCACGCCGCCGCGCCTCACGCTCGGCGAAGGCCGCGGCAGGCTCCGTCCATGGGAATGACTATATACCGCGCAGGCCTGTCAACCGCCACCGGTTTTTCGTCCATTGTCATGCCCGCACGGCCGTCACGCACCGCGCCACCGCATCGCCCAGCGGGACGACCTCCCCCTTGCCGGCCTCCGACCTGTGCTTGAACTCCACCCCCCCTGCTGCAAGGGCTTTGTCGCCCACGGTGAGGCGGACGGGGAGACCGATCAGGTCGCCGTCCTTGAACTTGACACCGGGTCGCTCGTCCCGGTCGTCGATGAGAACGTCCAGGCCCGCCTCGCCCAGGTCGGAGGCAAGCCGTTGCGCCGCCTGTATCTGCGCGGCATCGTCGGGCTTCATCACCGTCAGCAGGATGTGGTACGGGGCGATAGCAGCCGGCCAGATGATGCCGTCAGCGTCGTGGCTCATCTCGACGCAGGCGGCCATGGTCCTGCTGACGCCGATGCCGTAGCACCCCATGATGACGGATCGCCTCTGCTGCCCTTCGTCGAGGACGGCCAGACCCATCGCATCGGAGTACTTGGTGCCGAGTTTGAAGATGTGCCCGACCTCGATTCCCCGCTGTTCGACGAGTTTCGATCCGGGGGCTCGGGGCGAGGGATCGCCTGCCCGAGCGTTGCGGATGTCGACCACCTTTACATAACGCTGGTCGTCGAGTATCGCTCCCATCTCGCGCCGCCAGTCGAAGCCGCGGACGTGGTGGTCGCGCTCGTCCGCTCCCGTTGCCCACGCGATGTTCCCCTGTGCGGCGTCCGGGTCGATGATGACTCGCACGCCGTCCTCCGGGCGCAGACCGGTTCGTTGCACGACTGCAGGGCTGACGTAGCCGATGGCGAATCCGGCCTGCTTCGCCCTCGCTTCGTCGGCGAGTTTGGCCCTGAACCCGATCGCGGCCTTGACCTTGCCCTCGTTCACCTCGTGATCACCGCGCACAACGGCAAGCACCCACTTCACCCCACCGCTTGTCACGGCATCTGCCGCCTCGAACACGATGGTCTTGAGCATCCGATCGGGCGTGACGCCGAGAAACTGGGCGACGCCCTCGATCCCGGGCATGTCGGGGGTGTGGACTCTTTCGAGTGAGGCGGAAGGAGTGCCGGCCCCACGGTCGAAACCCCACTTCCGCTCGCCGATCTCGCACTTCTCGACGTTGGCGGCGTAGCCGCTCTCAGGGCACCGCAGGATCGTGTCCTCGCCCGTCTCGCAGTTGACCATGAACTCGTGGCTGGCGGAGCCGCCGATCGGCCCGCTCTCGGCCTCAACGACCGTGAAATCCAACCCGCAGCGCCGGAAGATATTGGAGTACGCCTGGTACATGGCGTCGTACGCCTCGTTCAACCCCCCCACCCCTTCGACGGCCAGGTGGAACGAGTAGGCGTCTTTCATGATGAACTCGCGCCCGCGAAGCAGCCCCCCCCTCGGGCGAGGCTCGTCGCGGAACTTCGTCTGGACCTGGTACAGGATCAGAGGCAGCTGACGGTAACTGGTGATCGCCGTGCGCAGCAGGTCGGTGATGACCTCCTCGTGCGTGGGTCCGAGAGCGGTCTCGCGTCCGTGCCGGTCGCGCAGGCGAAAGAGATTGTCGCCGTAGTCCTCCGCCCGGCCTGTCTGCTCGAAGAGCTCCATCGGCTGGAGGGCGGGCATGAGCATCTCGCTCGCGCCGGTCGCGTCCATTTCTTCGCGGACGATCCGAGTGACCTTCGTGAGGACGCGCCAGGCCAGGGGGAGGTAGTCGTAGACCCCGGCTGCCACCTGCCGCATGAAGCCGGCCCGAAGCAGGAGGGCGTGGCTCGGCGTGGTGGCCTCGGCGGGAGCGTCTCGAAGGGTGGGGATCAGGGTTCGTGTCCACCGCTGGACCGTACCGGCCGGGTGCGATTTCTGACTCATAGGGCCGGATCGTAGCCCCCACAGCCGTCAATCCCCGCATGTTCGAACGGTGCTGCCCGGCTCACCAGAGCCGCACAGTCCCACTGGAAAGCACCTGAAACGGTGGCAGGTCGCCGAATCGGGGGCATATTGGGAAAGGAGGCCCGGACGGCCGCAAGTTGTTGCCCGCGTGGGGTTTAGGAAGAACCCGATGAAAACAAAGAACCGCATCGTTTCGCTGGCCGCGTTCACGCTCCTTTCCGCGACCGGATCGGCGGCATCCGCCCAGTTCGTCAACGGCGGTCTCTGGAACCGCTTCATCGACTGGTCCGACCCCGCGACCGTGCCGGCGAATCCAAGCCGTGCAGTCTGGCGGTACGAGACCATCAGCCTGACTCGCCTGTCAGCCGACACACCGTGGTTCGCCCAACCGACCGAGCCTGCACGCTGGCAGCCCGATCCGGAAGCACCCGGCCAGGGAAGGTGGGTTTCCGGCCCCGACGGCGAGGCGGTCTTCCAACGCGACCGTGCCCGAGTTATCGGTGGCGACGAGGCCGTCTCTCCTGTCGCGCGATGGTCCAACCCGGCGGGCGACGGGTCACCCATCAGCATCACGGGCCGGGTTCGATTCCAGGTGGATTCGGACTCAGCGGAGGCGGGCCTGGAACTGGTGGTCGCCGTCACCGATCGCTGGGGCAACGTCCGGCCGCTGTACACGCAGTCGCTGACCCCTGAAGAGGTCGGTGAGACGGCGAATCGCGGGCTGGTGGTACCGATTGAACTCCGCAACGTGATCGTCAACCAGGGTGACTCCATCATCATCACCGCGAGGGTGGACGACTTAGGCGCTTCGGGTGAGGAGCCGATCGTCGTGGACCTGATGGACGACGTCAGCATCGTGATGGAGGGCCATCAGGAGACCGAGGATCTGCAGGCCTTCGGATCGTTCCGGAAGACGCCCGGCCTTGGCGGGGGTCGCGGATCGCGGACACCGGGGTCGGGCGGTCGCACACCGTTCATTCCACCTGAGCCGCCCGAAGCGCCGCCCCCGCCGGACATGCCGCCGCCGGACGTGCCCACCGAGCCTGTGATCCCGACGCCCGGCACGCTCGTGCTGCTGCTGACCGCGGCCGGCTGCACGCTCACCCGTCGCCGGCGCGCGTAACCGCCCTGGGGATTGGTTCCGGCGGAATCCAGCCTGCCGCATCCAGAGCCGACGTCCACCGTTCTCGCTCCGCACGGCGTCCTGCATCCCACCACTCGCAGCACTCGACCGACACGCCGAGGTCCAAGGCGAGTTCCGCGACCTGGTGGTCCGTCATGCCGACCAGCGGTGTCTCGATGCGCAGTTCAGGCAAACCGAAGGAACCCGCGTCGAGCGTCGCCAGGCGCGAAACGAGCAAAGCCCGATCGACGGCGATTGCCTCGCGTTCGAGGTCGCAATCTCCGCCCGGCGCGGCTGTCGTGAACTGCACGGGCCAGACGACGCGTCCGCACCCGGAAGCCATGGCCAGATAGGCTGCTTGGAGGAGAGCCGCTGCTTCACGCCCTCCGGCGGATTCGATGGTCGATGACTCGGGCAACTCTCGGACCATCAGACCGAGGGCCTCGGCCTGTCGCCGGACGGCAGCCGAGCCTGCCCGGCCCAAGCCGGGCCATTCGATGAGAAGAGGCAGCGGCGCGGAAGGATCCCCCGTGGCGAGCGCACCTTCCACTTCGGCTGCCGCTGCAACCAACGATGCCAATCCGCCGTCCGAGAGAACCACACTCCGGCCGACCATACGCGCATCCTACCCGAACTGCCCGGCTTCTCGCACGCTGAAACGAGGTGAACAGAAAGGTTGCATGTCGGGGAGTTCGGTGTACCTTTCGGGAGGCCGCCTTGCCTAAGTCGATGCCGAGCAACGACTTGCGATGGAGGGCCACTGATCCCGCCCCACCACCCGGGCCTGGAGCGTGTCGGCGTCGATTCTCGGCGCCGACGCGCCCAGGCCGCTTGATTGCGCGCCGCGTCACTCCCCCCCCACCCTCGCGGCGTCGCGGTAGAACGGCACGACGTCCCGCTTGAGCTTCGCCAAGTCCGATTCGCGGATGTACATCATGTGCCCTGACTCGTAGTACGACACATGCACGTTGCCTCGCAGCGACGCGTCCACGCCGAGGCGTGCCAGCGTGTTGTCCGTGGCGAAGTAGGGCGTGGCCAGGTCGTAGTACCCGCTCGCGACGAAGACCATCAAGGCCGGATTCTTGTGCATCGCGTCGCGGAGCCTCGTCGCAACGTTGACGTACCGGTTCTCCGAGGTGCGGTAACTCCACGGGTGAACACGCCCGGTCAGGATCTCGTAGGGCAGATCGTTGCGGTATCCGAGTTCTCGGCGGACGTAGTCGTTCAGGCCCGCGGTGAAGGGGCCTGTGATCGCGGTCATGCTCGGGTCATAGTCGAACCCCGCGCTCGTGCCGTCGCGGTCCATCCCCTTGAATCGGCTGTCGAGGCGACCGACCGTGCGGCCCTCGTCGCGCAGCAACTCCTTCGTGAACCGGAAGATATCGATCCGCAGCCCGCTCAACTCGACAAACCGCTCGGACAGGCCCGTGTACCGCGCCAGACGGTGGACAACCTCGCGCCGCTCCTCCGGTGTCAGCAAATCCCCCTTCGCCAGCGCGAGCAGGTAGCCGGTGGACGCCCACCCCTCAACCTCCGTCAGCGTGGCCCGCAGGTCGCGCTGCAAGTCGGGTGCGAGTTTGCCGTGGTACCACGCCGTCGCGGTGTAAGTCGGCAGGAAGAGCCAGTACGGGTCGTCGTTTCCCTCTCCGAAGCGGATTGTCTGGAAGTTCAACACGGAGGAGATGAGCAGCAGGCCGTTGAGGTACATCCCGTGTGTGTCCTGGAGGTAGGCCGACAGCCCCGCGGCCCGTGTCGTGCCGTAGCTCTCGCCAGCCAAGAACTTCGGGGAGAGCCACCGTTCGTGGCGTGTCGTCCAGAGGCGGATGAAGTCGCCGACGGACGACAAGTCCTCTTCCAGTCCGTGAAACTGCTTCGCGTCCTGCCCCTCGACCGGTCGGCTGTAGCCCGTGCTGACCGGATCGATGAAGACGAGGTCCGTCAGGTCCAGCCATGAGTGCTCGTTGGGCACGACGCGGAATGGTGGAGACTGGTCGAACCCTTCGACTCCCATGTCCACTCGACGCGGTCCGAGCGCGCCCATGTGCAGCCAGACGCTCGACGAGCCAGGCCCGCCGTTGAAGGTGAACGTCACCGGACGTTCGGCAGGATCCACGCCTTCAATCGTGTAGGCGACGTAAAAGACGTTTGCTCGGGGCTTGCCCTCGTAGTCTGGCAGTTGCAAGTAGCCCGCCGCAGCGGAGTACTCGATTTCGCGGCCATCGATCGTCACGGTGTGTTTCGTGACCGAAACCGATTCGGACTGCACGGGCGTATCGGCCTTGGGCTTGTCGTCGGAGTTTCCTTGCCCGAGCACGCACGCCGCCCCCCAGCAAAGGGCCGCCGCCGCGAACATCCCGGCCGATCGTCTCACTCGCGCCATGATGCACTCCCGATCAGGGTTCTGTATCGTGATGAGCATACATGACTTCCCGGATTGATGAAGCCGCCTTGCGGGAAGCCGCCGAAGCCCTCGCGGGCGCACGGTCGGTCGTCGCCCTGACCGGCGCGGGCGTCAGCGCGGAGAGCGGCGTCCCTACGTTTCGCGACGCGATGACAGGCTTGTGGGCGAGGTTCGACGCCCAGCGGCTCGCCACGCGCGAGGCCTTCGAACGCGATCCCGCGCTGGTTTCGCGCTGGTACGACGAACGCCGCACGAGGTGCGCTGGGTGCGTGCCGAACGCGGGACACTCGGCACTTTCGAGCATCGAGCGGGCGATCACGGCTCGAGGGAGATCGTTCACGCTCCTCACACAGAACGTCGATCGGCTGCATCGACGGGCGGGGAGCGAGCGGATCGTTGAGCTGCACGGCTCGCTGTTCGCGTGGCGCTGCACGGCGACGGGCAAAGAGCGCGACGACTTGCCCATGCCGCTTCCCTGCTATCCGATGCCGAGCGAAGCCGGTGGGCTGTACCGGCCTGGGGTCGTGTGGTTCGGCGAGGCCCTGCCGGCCGAAGCGGTTCGGCGCGCGTCGCTCGCCGCGGCATCCTGCGACCTGTTCCTCACGATCGGCACGAGCAGCGTCGTCTATCCCGCCGCGGGGTTCGTCGAGACGGCTGCGAGTGTCGGCGCGAGGATCATCGAGATCAATCCCCACCCGACGCCGCTCTCGCACCTGGCGACGTGGCGGTTCGCCGCGCCATCGGGCGAGTTGCTTCCCCAGTTGTGCGCACGCGTCTGCCTCGAGTGAGCGGGCGTTCAATCGCCGCGGTCGAGCGCGACACAGGCAACCTCGCGGTGCTCCGCCCCGGTGGGCTTGAGCACGCTGCGCATCAGCGTGACCCGATCGACGACGAACGGCTCGCACTCGACAGGCTCGTCCAGGCGATCCGGCCGGTCGCCCGGTTGAAACCGGAGGAGGGTGAGGTGCGGTCGGAATCGTTCTGCCTCTCGCGAGTTTCGGGCGAGCCGCCTGGCGAGGCGACGCCGAATCTCCAGAAGCGGCGCTGGCGCGTCGGTTTCGGCGGCGACGAGGCGAGGCCGCCCACGTTCTGGGAGGGTGATGAGCCGGCGCGGCGTGAGCCAGAACGCCCCGAAGCCGGCGCACGACCGCTCGACCGACTCCGCGACCGCCGCGAGTTCACAGGGAGCACGATCGCCGATGAAAAGCAGCGTGAGGTGGACCTGCTCGGCGTGCGTGTCGCGCCCGGCACCGAGCGCCAGCCGGCTCACGGCACAACGAAGCACGCGGACGGTCTCATCAGGCGGATAGACGGCGACGAACAGTCTCGCTCTCGCTTCGTTGCCGCTCACGATCCGATGGTCCCGATGAGTTCACGCAGATGACGACGGATGCCCCCGTGGCCTCGGTCGAGCGAGACACCGAGCAGGTCACGGGCTGCCGAGACGTCGAACGTGTTGTTCGGCTGTTCCGGGCTGCTCGTGTCGATGTCGGCCCGCACGCCGAGTTCCTCCGCGGCCAGCCGTGCCCAATCGGCGTGGCGCGCGTAGCAATCGACGAGGTTGAAGGGTTGTCCGGCGACGCGGTCGTTGCCGACCGCCGCGACCGCAGCCGCCGCGACGTCCGCGACGTGGACCCACTTCCCTCCCCCGGGCTTGGAGTAACGGCCGGTTCTTCGAAGTTCAGCGACGATGTCCGCGCCGTGCGAGTCGGCAGGGTCCGGCTCGATGCCGTACACGCCGCACGGCCGCAGCGCGCACGTGTTCCGCCCCGATCCGGCGCGCTCCGCCCAGAGGAATGCCTCGATGGCGGCCTTGTGCGCACCGTACACGGAGTTCGGCCTCAGGGGATGGTCCTCGGTGATGACGCATCGGCCCGAGCCGTCCTTCGGGCGGGGCAGCATGTCGTGGTGTACCGCGATCGTGCTGATGAAGACGAACTGGCGCGGCGCAGATGCGTGCAGCAGTCGAATGGACGCGTCCAGGTTTGTTCGCAGATGCCATGCGAGGTCCACCGGCCTGGCACGCAACGGCGTCCAGTCGATGCTGTTGTGAATGATGCACTCGGCGCCCTCGAGCAGGGCAGGCCAACACGAATCGTCATCGTGCGAGCCGATGACGAAACGATCCACGAACGCTTCGACGTGGTCGCGACGGCTGGTCGGTCGCACGAGGCCGGTGACGCGATGACCCGCACTTGCGAGCTGACAGGCGATCGCGGAGCCGATGAACCCTGAAACCCCGGTAACGGCAACTCTCATGCGGGCACGATAGCGGACGTCTCAGGGCCGGATCGGCTTGCGGAAGCAGCGGATGTCGCACACCGGCTCGAATCCGAGGGCCAGGTGCGCCCGAAGCCCGGCGGGGTTGCTCAGTTCAGCGTCCGAGGCGAACTCCGTGCAGCCCTGCTCTGCAGCCCAGCGTTCGGCCGCGGCGACAAGCGTTCGTCCGACTCCCGCACCACGTGCTTCCTCCTCGACGAACCACCCTTCGAGATAGCCGACGGGTCCGACGCCGCAGCCCTCCGCGAAATCCCGTAACGAAACCTCCGCGAATCCGATCGGAGCGCCGTCTGGGCGCGTTGCCAGGAGGACAACGTGCCGCAGACCGTCGATGCGGCCAGCATCAAAGTACTCACACACGAACTTGTCGAGTCTGCTCACGAACCACTTGGGGCCGAGCCGTCCGCGCATGCGCACCCACGCCTCGGCCTGCTCGCGACGGATCGGCGCTACGACGACTTCCATGTCCGTCACCCTCCCCGCTCTCATCCGGACTAGTAGTTCGGCGTCGGCGCGCGGAAATCATCGAAACGGATCGTCCGGAAGTACTCGATCGTCTTGGCCAGACCCTCGGCCAGCGGCGTGCGCGGCTCCCAGCCCAGTTCCCGCTTCGCGAGCGAGATGTCCGGGCAGCGGCGACGCGGGTCGTCCTGCGGGATCGGACGATAGACGAGCCTTGACCGGCTGCCCGTCAGTTCGACGATGCGTTCCGCCAATTCCCGCATCGTCACTTCGATGGGATTGCCGAGATTGACCGGACCGACGAGCGTGTCCGGCGCGGCCATCATCCGCAGCATCCCGTCCACGAGGTCGTCCACGTAACAGAACGAGCGGGTCTGGCTGCCGTCGCCGAAGAGGGTGACGTCCTCGCCGTTAAGCGCCTGGCGGATGAAGTTGGAGACCACGCGACCGTCGAACGGGTGCATCCGAGGGCCGTAGGTGTTGAAGATTCTCACCACGCGGATGTTGATCCGGTTCATGCGGTGGTAGTCGAAGAAGAGCGTCTCGGCCGCCCGCTTGCCCTCGTCGTAGCAGGCCCGCGGCCCGATCGGGTTCACGCTGCCGCGGTAGCTTTCGGGCTGCGGGTGCACGTCGGGGTCGCCGTACACCTCGCTCGTCGAGGCCTGCAGCACCTTCGCGCGGCATCGGCGCGCCATGCCCAGCGCGTGGATCGCACCGAGCACCGACGTCTTCATCGTCTTGATCGGGTTGTACTGGTAGTGCCCCGGCGCGGCGGGGCAGGCCAGGTTGTAGATCTCGTCCACTTCCAGGAAGAGGGGGTGCGTCACGTCATGGCGGATCAGTTCGAAGTTCGGCCGAGCGAGCAGGTGCGCGACGTTCTGCTTCTGACTCGTGAAGAAGTTGTCCACGCAGACCACGTCGTGACCGGCCTGCACCAGCCGGTCGCACAGGTGCGATCCGAGAAACCCCGCGCCGCCCGTCACCAGCACACGCTTGATGCTCACGATTTCCCTCCGCCGATCGCGCGCTCGGCCGCGCGCACGTTGTACACGAGATGATCCGGGTTTGTCGTTCCCACGATAGCCGCGGTGACTCCGGGGCAGTCGAAGACGAAGCGGAGCGCGCGGTCCGCATCCCCGGCGTGCCCGCCGGCGAGCGGCTTTTTCACGAGCACGCCGAGGCCGCGGGCGTGCGCCCGTGCGATCGCGCCCGCCATTCCTGCATCCTGCTCGTTGTACGTCAGCATGACCACATCGCATCGTCCGATCGCACGATCCGCCCCCGCTTCGGTCTTCGTCGAAGCCCCGATCGCCCGCGTCAGCCCTCGTTCACGCAGGCGAGCGAGGACATCGTATGCGTCGTCCGCGGCCGCGCCGGTCTCGACGACGCCGTCCGAGTGCAGCAGCACCACGTCGAGGTAGTCCGTGCGTAGACGAGTCAGGCTGCGCTCGACGCTGCGCAAGATCGAGCCGGGAGAGAAGTCGTACCGCTGGTAGTACTCCTCGCCCGCTTTCGTCGCGATGACCCAATCCTCGCGCCGGCCCGGCAGGAGCGAGCCGAGCCGCTCTTCCGCCAGTCCGTACGCGGGCGCGGTGTCAATCAGGTTGACGCCGACTGCGCGGGCGCGCGACAGCAGTTCGAGCGCATCTTCGTCGGTAGGAATGCGAACCGGTCGCGGATACTTCAGCCCTTCCGCCCGTCCGAGCGCAACCGTGCCCAGCCCGAGCGGGCTGACCACGATCCCGGTTCTTCCCAGCGCACGCTGCGGCATCGAACGCTCCGAATCTGCGAACGAGGACAATACGCCGCCGGCGGCTACCGCCACTCGACGTCCGGCCGCTCCCACGGCGGCCGCGCCACGGGAGGCACGTCGCGACCCTGCAACGCGCGAACATCAGCGTTCGTTCCCGCGTCGTGCCATGATGCCGCGACTTCGGCCGCGGCGAGCGGTGCGAGGGCAAGTTTCGTCGGCCACACCACGGACACGTTCCCGAACCGCCGCACGATGAACGACTCCGGCCGCTTTCTGCCCGCCATCCGGCCCTCGGCGCGGTCGATCCGAAGCGTTGCCCATCGGGCCTCGTGCAGGTCGAGCCAAGGCAGGCACGCGGCGAGCTCCGACTTTGCTCGATCGACCTGCTCGCTCGCGGACAGATCAACGCCTGACTCCGCGATGCCGCCGCCGAGGTACCAGACGGTCCGGTCCTGCCACGACGCGCTCGTCACGGTCAGTCTCGGCACGCCGGACAGGCCGACGCAGTGGCCGAACACTCGCACGGGCGCACGGTCGATCATCACCTGATGCAGCGGCCGACGCTGCATGGTGGAACCGGCGGCCGTGATGCCGGCGAGGAGGGCGGCATTCCCGTCCCCTGCGGCGAGCACGACCGACGCGGCCTGCACGCGGACCACCTCATCACCGAACCGCACAACGCACGCCCACGAGTCCGAAGCCGCCGGTTCCAGTCGCGCCTCATCGACCTGGCACACGCGCTCTTCACCGGCCGCCGCGAGAGCGCGCACCAGGTCTGCCGGCTCGATCACGCGCTCGTCGGCCTCGTACACCTCCACCCCGCGCGGCGCGCTCGCGAACGCGCTCGGCACCTCCGTGCCCCGCAGCCTGCGCACGCTCGATCGAAACACCGCGGCGGCGCCTCGTGCCGCCAGCCTCGCGCCTGCCTCCGGCGCGGTCCACAGGTGCGTGCGTGTCGAGAGGATGCGCACGGTTTGCAGGTCGATCTCTCCGTGTCCACTGAGGCACGCATCCCACACTCGTGCAGCTTCGCCCAAGGCGCGAGCCTCGCGTGCGGCCTCGCCGGGGAGAGCGTACTTCACGCCCGCGTGGAGGATCCCCTGCGAGGCGATGGTCTGGCCGTCGCCGAGCGAGGTTCGCTCGAAGAGAACCGCGGCCAGCCCGCGCCGAACGGCCAGCGCGAGCGTCCACAGCCCGGTCACGCCCCCACCCACGATCGCTACGTCAATCCTCGCGCTCGCCGCCATCAGGCTCACCCGCTCCCCGGCGGCCCGCCGCGCGGTGGGAGCAGGATCACCTGTCCGACGCGCAGGCTGTCGCGCGAACGCAGGCGGTCCCGGTTCGCCTCGAAGATGCGGTCGGCCTCGCGCGTGGTGCCGTAGAAGGCTCTGGCGATGCCCGTCAGCGTGTCGCCCTGCTTCACCACGTACTCCACAGGCATCAGCGGCTCGGTGGGCGCTTCTCCCGCGAACGGCCTCCCCTGCACGTTCGTCGGATCAACAGGGAGGCGAAGGGTCTGCCCCGCCCGCAACCGATCCGGGCTGACGAACGGGTTCGCCCGCGCTACAGCCTCGGCGTAGCGAGTGCTGCCGTAGCGGGCGCGGGCGATCGACTGGAACGTGTCCCTCCCCTTGACGACGTATTCCTCGAACTCCGGAGGCTCGACCGCGGGGCCTCGGCGATCGGGCGGCGCCGCTGCCGTGACGGTTTCGATCGGCGCATCGTCGCCGTCCGCGATCGCGTCCGCTGCGTCGGCCACACCGCCGAAGGAGATCGGCGGCGCTGGCGGCTCGACCGCCCAGTAGACGGCGACCCACACCAGCGCCAACGCCGCGAACCCACTCAGAAGCCGGTACGCTCCGCCGCGCATCTCGACCTCCTGCCCCATCACGCCGGCTCTTCGGGCGGCGGTGCAGTGGAGCGATCCGCCCTGTGCGACCACACGAGCGGCGCGGCCACGGCGATCGACGAGTAGGTGCCGATGCCGATCCCTATGAGCATGGCGTAGGCGAATCCACGCACGCCGTCGCCGCCGTAGACGTACATGATCAAAATCGCCAGGAGTGTCGTGCCGGACGTGATGACCGTTCGGCTGATGGTCTGGTTAATCGAAAGGTTGATGACCTCCGCGCTCGCGTAAGGCAGCTTGCCGCGGTTCTCGCGGACGCGGTCCATGACGATGATGGTATCGTTGAGCGAGTATCCGATGATGGTGAGCAGCGCGGCTACGAGCGTGAGGTCGATCTTGAAGGGGAGGATGCCGAGAGCCTGCGCAACCCCCTGCGTTGGCCCCCAGTCGTAGACGATCTCAGCCAGCGCGATCAGTCCGATGCAGGTGAGGCAGTCGTGGACGAGGCAGATGATGGCCGCGAGCGAGTAGCGTGCCGACCCGAATCGGACCCAGATGTAGATCATGATGAGCAGGAGCGAGAGGAAGACCGCGACAATCGCCTGGGCGCGGAAGGTCTCGGCGATCGCGGGGCTGAAGCTCTGCACGCTGGCGAGCGTGGTCGTGCGTCCGAGGGCCTCGTTGACGAGTTGCCATTCGCGCATCGCCAGTTCGGCACGCCACCGATCCTCGTTCTCGAGGTAGTTCACGCCCTCCTCGGCCGCGAGCAGCACGGCGGTGCGCACGCCGCTCGCGTCCTCCTCGAGCGCCCGGACCTCCCACGTCCTGCCGAGGGTGTCACTGAAATCCTGCTGCTGACGCATCTGCTCGATCCGGGTTCGCAGGCCATCGAGGGTCGGTCTCGGGTCGAGGTCTTCGATGACGATCGCGACGCCACCGGTGTATTCACGCACTACGTCGCGGTACTGGGGGCGGTTGATGTCCTCGCCGAGGATGCCGCGGACGTTGAGCAGCGGGTAGACAGGGGCGGCGGCGAGGTCGAGGCCGGCCCCGCGGAAGACAAGCGGGGGGCGTGAATCGAGCACGTCGGCGAAGGCGGTTGCCAGGGCGTTGACGACGGTCGTTTCGTCGGTGACGAGGCTCTTGATCTCGAAGCGATCGGAGGTGATGCCGTCGGTTGCGGGGTCGATGGTGACGATCTGTGCCCGGCGCAGCTCGGCGAGGCGTGCCTCCTGCCCCGTACCCTCGCCCAGAGCGCGGACGCGGCTCTCGACCTCGGGGCGTGTCAGCGTCACGCGGCGTCCCGTTTCCTCGTCGATGCTGAACTGGAGCGTGACCTTCGTGCCGCCGCGGAACTCGGTGTCGAACATCTCGCCGCGCTGAAAGTAGACCATCCACAGCCCGATGCCGACGTAGATCGAGGAAATGACAATGAAGCCGTAGCGCATCCGCAGCCAGTTGATCTTCGGTTCGAGGGCCCGGTCGATCGCGGGCAGGACGGTGGGCAGCATCCGGATGCGGCGCCACATGCCGAACTCGAGGAGAGCATCGAACATCAGCCGCGTGATAACGAGGGCGGAGAACATGGTCGTCACGACGCCGATGCCGAGGGTGATGGCGAATCCGCGGATCTCCTGCGTCCCGAGGTATGCCAGGACCACGCAGACGATGAGGTTCGTGACGTTGCCGTCCACGATGCTGGACATCGCCTTCGAGAAGCCGAGGCGCACGGCAGGGCGGATGTCCAGCCCGGCCCGCAACTCCTCGCGGATGCGCTCGTAGATCAGGACGTTTGCGTCCACCGCCATGCCGAAGGTCAGGATGATCCCGGCGATGCCGGGCAGCGTGAACGCGGCCGAGTTCAGCGCCATCGCGCCGAGGAGCAGCATGGCGTTGCAGCACAGCCCGACGACGGCCAGCGCGCCGCATCGGAAGTAGTACACGACCATGAACCCCGCGACGGCGACGAACGCGATGATGCCCGCGCGCAGGCCCTCCCGCAGCTTGTCCGCGCCGAAGTCCGGGCCGACGGTGTTGCGGCTGATCGGCTCGGGGGAGAGCTTGTTCTGCAGCGCGCCGGCGGCCAGCACCTGGATGATGTAGCGCAGCTCCTCGTTCGAGAAGTCGCCGGAGATCAGGCCCGACCTCGAGATGCGGCTGCGCAGCGTGGGTGCGGTGTAGACCTCGTCGTCGAGCACGATCGCCATCTTCTTCCCGACGTGTTTTTCGGTGAGCGCGCCGAGCAACGAGGCGCCCACCGTGTCCATCTCGAAGGCGATCGCGGGCTTGCCGACCTCGTCCGCTCCCTGGCGAGCGCGGGCGACCTGCCATGGACGATCCGGGTCCGGCGCGAGCCTGTAGCCGGCCCGGTCCCAGCAGAGCATGTAGTACTCGCCGTCGTACTCGTCGACAACGTAGCCCCGGGCGCGGAAGTACTCCGCAGGGTTCGCCTCCAAGGCACGGAGTTCCTGCACGTCGTTGTACCAGTTCTCGACCCGGTTGATCTTGTACCACGCCTTATCGCGCGATCTCGCGCTGCGCGGTCCGCTCTCGAGCAACTCAGCCCGAAGGCGCGCCTCCTCGGCCGGATCGTCGCCCGGATCGACCGTGATCCGGAACGCGAGCACGCCCGACGCACGCAGCAACCTCACCAGGTCCGACGGATCGTCCAGCGTCGTCCGGACCGCCTCGTACGCCTCGTAACTCGCCCTCACGCGGTCGATCGAATCGGCGTAGGTGGGGTAGCGTTCCTTCAGCCTTGAGAGCGCCCGGTCGCGGGGGCTGGGCAGTTCGACGTAGGTGTTCGTCTGCGAGTCGCGAAGCGTACGCCGGCGGCTGGACTGCTCGACGGCGCGGCGAAGTTCCGCGGGTGTGAGCGACGCTTGCAACAGGTCGTCGCGGGCCGTGTCGTAGGCGAGTTCGGCCTCGGCGGCAGCGCGGGCGAGACGGAGAAGCTCGTCGGTATCCGGCTGCTCCGCGCCGGCCGCGGCGTCGTACGCGGCGCGGGCCATCCGGGCGGTGTCGTAGACCGCCGCCAGTTCGCGCAGGCGTGCGGCGCGGGCCTCGTTTCCGCCAGCGAGGCGGGCAAGTTCGGCCTCACGTCTCTCGGGAGGCATGGCGATCACTCGTTCGAGCCGCTGACGAGGGATCGCCATCTCGCCGACCGAGTCCAGCATCGCCTCGTACTCGGCCCGCTTCTCCTTCACACGCGGACCGGGCAGGGGCATCGTGATCTCGATCCGGTCGCGCCCCTGCGAGACCATCGTGATCTGGTACAGCCCGTTCGGGTCGACGCGGCGTTTGAGCACCTCGATGACGCGAGACATGGTTTCGGAGGCGTTCTCCTCGGGGCCGATCGCCACCGAGTAGATCAGGCTGACACCACCGCTCAGGTCCTTGCCAAGGCGCAGTTTCTTCTCCGGCGGCACGATGGCCAGCCCGAAGAACAGGAGCGCCACGATCACCAACGCCGCTCTCAGACCGAGGTTCCGCATGGCCGTCCGTCTTTGTTTAGGGGTGCCGGCCAGTGCGTGCCGGCGTCGCGCTGGCCGTCACACCGAGGCCGTTTCCGCTTCTTCTTCCGATTTGTCCTCGGCCCCGTTCGACGAACGGTCCCGGCTCTCCCGCAGCACCGTCTGGACCGCGCTCCGCGCGAACCGGATCCGCGTGTTGTTGTGCTCGTCCACGCGGAGCAGCACCGTGTCGTCCCTCAGCTCGTGAATGACGCCCTGCATCCCGCCGATCATCTGCACGCGGTCGCCCTTCTTGAGAGCGGCGAGCATCTCGGCCACGCGCCGCTTCTCCTTGCGGCCCTGCATCGCAGTCATCACCAGCATGAACACCATCAGGCCCAGCAGGATGAAGATGAACGATCCGCCGAACATCGAAGGCGGCGCTCCCTGCGGCCCCGCCGGCGGCAGACCCGCTGAACCGTTTCCCTGGAGACCGGGCACGTATCCCTCCCCCGCATCCTGGGCCAGGGTCCATGGGACGATGATGCTCGCATTCTCGACCATCCGTTGCGGCTCCCATCCCCCGGAAGGCCATCGATCCGGCCCGACCGGGGCTACCCACCTGCCAAGCGTCACCTTCGACGCCCACCACCAAGGCCTCGCCCTACGACCGCAGGGACGCCGGCAGTCCCTCCGCCGCCCGGGGCCACGCCCGGGCAAGCGAGAGCCAGTCATCTTCTACCACCGCCCGCCGGATATCAAACATCACCCTCTGGAAGAGCCGGAGGTTGTGCAAGCTGACCAGGATCGGCCCGAGCATCTCCTCGGCCATGAACAGATGCCGGATGTAGCCCCGAGAGAAACAGTCCCCCTTCGGCGCCCCCCACCCGTGGTGGGCCGGGTCGCAGGCCGGGCAGTCGCATCCCGGCTCGATCGGCTGGGGGTCGGTCATGTGCTCCGCGTTGCGAAGACGGAGGATGCCGGTTCGCGTGAAGGCCTGACCGTTGCGGCCGTTTCGGGTCGGCAGGACGCAGTCGAACATGTCCACGCCGGCGAGCACCGCCGCTACGAGATCTCGCTCGTAGCCGACACCCATCAGATAGCGAGGCTTGTCCGTCGGCAGTCTCGGCGCGGTGAACGCCGTGACCTCGGCAATTCGGGCGTGGTCTTCACCGACTGCGACCCCGCCGATGGCGTAGCCCGGCAGGTCCACGCCACAGACACGCTCGACACACCACGCCCGCGCGTCGAGGTCTGTGCCTCCCTGCACGATGCCGAAGAGCGCTTGATCGTTCGGGCGGGCGTGGGCCTGCCTGCACCGTTCGAGCCACCGGATCGTGCGTTCGTTCGCTGCGCGCAAACGAGCGGCGTGGTCGTATTCACCCTGCCCGGCCGAATCGCGGGCCGCCGCGAGTCGGAGGCGTGTCTGGTTGGCCGCGCCGGCCGTCGGATCGATCGAGGGTGGGCAGTCGTCGAAGGCCATGATGATGTCCGCGCCAAGGGCGTTCTGGACCTCGATCGACCGCTCGGGCGTGAGTCGCACACTGCCGCCGTCCACGATCGAGCGGAACGTGACGCCGTCGTCGTCGATGGCATTGCGGTCGGCCATCGAGTAGGCTTGGTAGCCGCCGGAGTCGGTGAGAATCGGCCCGGCCCAGCCCGTGAAGCGATGCAGCCCGCCGAGTGAGCGGATGACCTGCTCGCCGGGGCGGAGCAGCAGGTGAAAGGTGTTGCAGAGCATCACCTCGGTTCCCGTCGCGGCCAGTAGCGGCGGCACGATACCCTTGACCGTACCCTTGGTGCCGACGGCCATGAACGCAGGCGTCTCGAACGATCCGTGGGCCGTCGTGATCCGTCCCACGCGTGCACCGGATCGGCGCGATCGGGCATGGATTTCGAACCGCAAGGCACCACCCATTCGCCACTCCGACCCGGCCTACCTGGTGCCGCGTTTGGATTCGGTTTCGCGCTGAAGGATGCGCTTCTCGCGTTCGGTCAGGCTTCCAAGGCCCTCTTGTCGGACCTTCTCCAGCACTCTGCCGACCTCATCCTCGTTGGTCGAGCGGCGTTCGGCGCGCTGCGAGCCGCCCTCGCGCCGCGAATCCTTCAGCACGTCGAAGAAGTCTCGCAGAAGGTGCGAGTTGCGGATGAAGAAGAACCCCGCGGCCGCGCCACCGAGGTGAGCCGCATCGCCGCCGGCATTCGCCCCTCCAGCGAGCAGGTTGACCGCGGCCAGAGCGACGTAGCCGTAGGCAAACCACTTCATCCGGAGCGGGATGGGCGGGAAGATGAGTTGAACGATCGTGTTCGGGGCGATGTAGGCGCAGGCCATGATGACGCCGAAGACGCCCGCTGAGGCGCCGACGAGCGGGGTGGCCGCGTCGTGGAAGAGCACGCCCGGCAGCGCGAGTCCCGGGATCTGCCCGAGCAGATTCAGCAGGAGGTAGGCGAGGCCGCCGAAGATGCCGCAGACGAGGTAGAAGGCGAGGTATTTTTTTCGACCGAGGTATTGCTCGACGAGACCGCCGAAGACGAACAGGCCGAACATGTTGAAGAAGAGGTGCCAGATCGTGCTCGGGCTGTGGAGGAACTGGAACGTGACCAGTCGCCACACTTCGAGTTCCTGGAACCCCTTCTTCGTGGAGAAGTGGCCGACCTCGTAGAGCCAGGGGAACAGCACCGTGTTCGCCAGCACGTGGATTGCGACGTTGACGATGATGAGCCAGGTGTTGATGGAGAGCGCGCTGACGCGAGCGACACGCCGTCCGGGCACGCCGCCCCCGCCGCCATCGCGTCGTGCGTATTCACGGTCGTAGATGCCCATCGCGCCGCGCCGCTCCGTTCCGTGGATGCGCCGGCCCTGCCCCGGCCGCCGAGTCGCCCATCCTAGCCGCCCGTGCGCTTGCGCTCCGTCGCCCGCTGGAGAGCCTTGCGCTCGGCCCGCGTCAGGCTGTCCATTCCCTGCTCGCTGATCTTGGCGAGGATGCGGTCAACCTCGGCCTGTTCCTCCGCCTCGCGCTGGCGGCGTCGTTCGTCGGCCCTGCTCGGCTCTTCGGGCGGCTCGTCCCGGAGGGACGAGGCGAACTCGCTCTCTTCGCCCGCGACCAGCGCCAGCCGGCGACGCTCGAACCAGCAGACCAGCCCGCCGAACAGGGCGATCGCCATGAGCACCGTTTCGCGCCCGATCGCCGCGACGACGAAGAGAGCGACCGCGGCGACCAGCCCAACGACGCAGGCCGTCCGCATGGATGCCGCGTACCCCGACCTCGCCCAGAGCGAGGCCTGCAGGATTCGCCCGCCATCCATGGGGAACATCGGCACGAGGAGGTTGAAAACGAGGAGCACGACGTTCATGTAGTGGAGCCACCAGGCTGCCACTACGAGCCAGAGCACGAGACTGTTGGATGCCGAAAAGCCGCCGAGCGCGAGTTCGGGTCTGAAGGGGTTGAAAAAGACCGCGGACCACTCTCCCGTGGCGAGATAAACCGCGGTTGCCAGCACGGGAAGCAGGACGACGTTCACGAGCGGTCCGCCGAGGGCTGTCCAGAGGTGCGCCCGCCAGTCGTCGGGCACCTGGCACATCGCCAGCCCGCCGAGGGGCCACATGACAATTTCGTCCGCGTCGCCGCCGACGCGTCTGGCCGTGAAGCAGTGCCCGTACTCGTGCAGGAGCACGAGCAGAAAGAGACAGCCCAGCCCCGTCGCGGTGTAGAGCGGGCCGATGTCCAGCCACAGCGAATGCACGATCTGCCCGACGACCATCAGGATGAAGACCACGTGCAATCGCACGCGGATGCCCCACGCCGAGTAGAGCGGCACGGCCCAGGTCAACGGGTTCTCGCCGTCGCCAAAGACACGACGCAGGGTGTGCCGAAACCACCCTCCTCCGCGGCTGTCCCACGAAGGAGGCTCGACCGACCCGTGCCTGTCCGCGCCGCGCATCATCGACCGTTCACCTGCTGGCCGCCTTGAACATCAAACCAACCGATGCGAACGCGGTTGCACGTTCGTCACCGCCCCCACGTGACCGATCCGTACACCGCCGCTTCCCCCAGGTCTTCCGCGATCCGAAGCAACTGGTTGTACTTCGCGTTTCGATCGCTTCGGCATGGTGCTCCGGTCTTGATCTGGCCGCAGTTCACCGCCACGGCCAGGTCGGCGATCGTCGCGTCCTCGGTCTCGCCCGAGCGGTGGCTCATCACGGCGGCGTACCCGTTGCGCATCGCCAGGTTCACGGCCTCGAAGGTTTCGCTGAGCGTGCCGATCTGGTTCACCTTGACGAGGATTGCGTTCGCGCACCCCTCGTCAAGCCCGCGGTGCAGCATGGCCGGGTTCGTGACGAAGAGGTCATCGCCGACCAGTTGCACCTTCTCTCCGAGCCGGGCGGTCAGCCGCTTCCATCCGCTCCAGTCGTTCTCTGCCAGACCGTCCTCGATCGACCGGATCGGGTACTTCTCGCACCAGGAGGCGAGCAGCCCGATCAGGTCGTCCGACGAGAGCACCTCGCCGCTGGACTTGAAGAGCTTGTAGCCTGTCTTCCCCTCTGCGGCGGCCTCGTTCCAGAGTTCGCTCATCGCGGGGTCGAGGGCGACGAAGACCTGCTCGCCCCACTTGTAACCGGCCCTGGCGACGGCTTCCTCGATGATCTTCAGGGCGTCCTCGTTGCCCTTGAGGTCCGGCGCGAAGCCGCCCTCGTCCCCCACCGCCGTCGAGAGCCGATGCTTCTTCAGCACGCCTTTGAGTGCGTGGTAGATCTCGACGCCTGCCCGAAGCGCCTCGCCAAAGTCGTCGAAGCCCCACGGCTGGACCATGAACTCCTGGAAGTCCACGGTATTGTCGGCGTGCTTGCCGCCGTTGATGATGTTGAACATCGGGACGGGCAATACCTTCGCCGCGCTCCCCCCGAGGTAGCGGTACAACGGCAGGCCGCACCCCTGCGCCGCGGCCTTGGCCGTCGCCATCGAGACGCCGAGGATCGCGTTCGCGCCCAACTCGGCCTTGTTGGGCGTGCCGTCGAGTTCGCGCATGACCGAATCCACGACCTCCTGCTCTCGTGCATCCAGCCCCTCGACCGCGGGCGCGATCCGCTCGATCACGTTCTCCACTGCCCGCATGACGCTTTTGCCGAGGTACACACCCGGCTCGCCGTCGCGGAGTTCGACCGCTTCGTGCTCGCCGGTGGACGCCCCGCTGGGGACGGCAGCCCTGCCGCTGGCACCGCCAGCGAGGACAACTTCCGCCTCCAGCGTCGGGTTGCCCCGAGAGTCCAGCACCTGACGAGCGTGAACGATCTCGATGTCGAAGTCCATGCCGTGGCCCCTGTCCGCACGCCGTGCGACATTGCGTCAGCGTGGACCGCAGCATAGCCGCCGGTCAATCTGTTCCGCCGCCTTGCCCGCTCCCTCGGGGGTGGTATGTTTCTACACTTCCCGAGAAGGTGCCCATGCCCACGACCCACGAAGGCTTCTCGCAGCGACTGCTCCGGCTGAAGGCCGATCTGGCGGCCCAGGGCGGCCGCGTGCAGGCGATGTTCGAGGACGCCTGCGAGGCGGTCTTCGCGGGGGACGAGGGCGCGGCCTCCTCGGTCGTCGAGCGCGATGACGAGATCGACCGCGTGGACGTCGCCATCGAGAAGGCATCGGTGAAACTCCTCACGGACGCCACCAACGACGGCGCAGCCCTCGACGCCGCCCAACTCCGCGCTGTCCTGACCGTGGTGAAGGTCAACAACGAACTCGAGCGTGCCGCGGACGCCGCAGTCGTCATCGCCGAGTGCGTGCCCGCCATCCGCCCGTTCCGGGAATCGATCCCGGGAACCTTTCGCGTGCTCACGAACAGCGTCGTCGGCATCCTCCGCGACGTGAACCGGGCTTTCGAGCGGAACGATGCCGCCCTCGCGCGGCTCGTTCTTCAGAGCGAGGACACGGTCGAGGCGTTCAAGAGCGGCCTGCTCCGCGAGGCCGAGGAACGAGTCGCCGCGGGGACCATGCCCGTCGATCTCGCCTTCGTGCTGCACGAACTGGCGAACCAGTGCGAGCGAATCGCCGACCACGCGACGAACATCGCGGAACAGGTCATCTATCTCGCCTCTGGCGCGATCGTCCGTCACACCGATGCCGGCTGGGTCGATCTGCCCGACATCGCCCGCAACTGACGGCATCGCATCGACTACCGCGCCCTGCCGAAGCCGACCGATCGCTCGCTCCTCGCTTCCGACGCGGCCGCGACCATCGCTCGCATCGCGCCACGGACGGCTTGCTCGTCGACAAACGGCCCGATGCTCAGGCGAACAGCCCCGCCGCTCTCAAGCGTGCCGAGCGCGGCGTGCGCTCGCGGGGCACAATGCAGCCCCGCCCGCGTCAGAAATCCTCGCTCCTCGAGGCCCGACGCAAGGACCGCGGGTCCAACCGCCTCGTGTGTGAATGAGAATACGCCGACACGGCCCTCAACACAGTCTGGCCCGAGCAGGCGAAACCCGTCTCTGGCGCCGGGCATCGCGTCGAGCACTGCTTCGATCAGTCGAGCCTCGTGCGTCCGCAAACGATCCACGCCGCGATCGAGCAGCCAGTCGGCCGCAGCGGACAGCCCCGCGATGCCGGGCGTGTTGTGCGAACCCGGCTCGAAGCGATCCGGGAGCGCGACCGGTTGCACGTCTGATTCGCTCGCGCTGCCGGTCCCGCCTTCCCGCAGCGGTTCGAGCAGAGTCTCCATGCCGGGCCGGAGGTACAAACCACCCGTGCCGAGCGGACCGAGCAGCCCCTTGTGTCCCGGGAAGGCAAGCAGGTCGATCCCCATCGACGTCACGTTCATCGGCAGGTGGCCGAGCGACTGCGACGCATCGACCAGCAAAGGCACGCCGAGCCTTTTGCACGCGGAACCGATGCCCTCGACCGGCTGGATCGTGCCCGTCACGTTGCTGGCGTGAACGACGATGACGAGTGCCGTCCAGGGGACGATCGCCGCTTCTACGTCTGCTGCTTCGACCAGCCCACTCTCGGGGTCGGCGTCCACGCACGTCCACGACGCCTCGCCGCTCTCGGCCATGGCGTTGAGGGGACGCAGCACGGAGTTGTGGTCCATCGCCGTGGTGACGACGTGCGCAGTGCGGCCAGGATTCCGGCGATTCCAGGCCCGCACGACACCCTTCATGCCCAGGTTGAGAGCGTCGGTCGCATTGAGCGTGAAGACGACCTGCCCACCGCGCTCGCCGCCGATGAGTTCGCTGAGCCGCGTCCGGCAGCGGGAGACGATGGCCGCCCCCTCCCGCGCTGTCGAGTAGGCGCCCCGCCCCGGCGACGCTCCGACACGGCGCATGTAGTCCAGCACCGCCTCGTGAACGCATGCGGGCTTCGGGAAACTCGTCGCGGCGTTGTCGAGGTAGATCGGCTGGGGCATCTCGCGCGATCCTACGCGCGCTGATTCACGCCTTCGGTCGCTTGTAGAACGGCAGCGGGCGGACCCTGCCCCCCAGCATCCCCTTGCCTGTATCGACCTCGACGGCTGTACCCACCGCGGACGTGCCACGGTCGACGAACGCCATCGCGATCGGCACGCCCAGCGTCGGGCTGAGACACCCGCTCGTGACCTCGCCGACCTCACACCCGCCGGAGTGGACCTTCATCCCCTGGCGCGGCGTGCGTTTGCCCTCGAACTCGATGCCCACCAGGAGCCGCGCAGGCCCGCCCTCTGCCTTCGTGCGTTCGAGCGCATCCTGCCCGATGAACCGCTCACCGCCCCCAGTCGCGTGTTTGTCGAGGCTGATGGCGAAGTCCACGCCGCATGAGAGCGCGTTGATCTCCTCGCCCAGTTCGTGCCCGTAGAGCGGCATGCCCGCCTCGAGGCGGAGCGTGTCGCGGGCGCCCAGCCCCGCGGGCTTGAGCAAAGCGGTCTGCGCACGCAGGTCCACGTCCCTGAGCAGCAGTTTCATCGCCATCTCGATCGCGTTCGAGGGCAGGATCACTTCAACGCCGTCCTCGCCCGTGTACCCCGTCCGTGAGACGATGAGCTTGAGGACGAGCAGGTTCTTCACGGTGAAGCGGTACCGTTTGAGCGTCGGGATCTCTTTGCTGAACCGGCCGATCAGGTCCATGACCTTCGGGCCTTGCAGGGCGACCATGGCCGTCTTGGTGGTCGTGTCGTCGATCTTCGCAGCGAGGTCAGCCGCCGACCGGACCCGTTCGAAGTGCGCAAGCATCTTCTCGCGGTTCGCGCCGTTGACCACGACGAGAAAGTCGTCGTCGTCCACGCGGTAGACGATCACGTCGTCGCGGACACCGCCGCGCTCGTTGCAGGCGAGGCTGTAGCGGCACTGGCCAGGTTCCATGTCGCCGATGCGGCGAGTGCAGACACGTTCCAGCAGCCGGCGCGCGTGCCGACCGACGATCTTGACCCGTCCCATGTGCGAGACATCGAAGACGCCTCCCGACTCGCGGACCTGCCGGTGCTCCTCGTGGATGCTCGAATACACCATCGGCATCTCCCACCCGGCGAAATCCACCAGGCGGGCGCCGTGCTCGACGTGGAATGCATGGAGCGGGGATCGATGCACAGGACAGCCTCCGCGTGCCCCAGCGAACGCTCCCGCGCACGCCGGGCGGCAACCGAGACTATCCGATCGGTCCACGCGCGGCTACGCCGCCCGCTTACCCTTCATGTGCTTGTTCCACCACCGGTCGATGTGGATGCCCTCGGGGCACTCCTCGAACCGAAGCCCGACGATGTACCCGATCCCCTCCGCGTAACGCGACTGCATCACCTTGCCGCAGTAGAGTCGCCCCGGGCGATTCCCCTTCGGCGGCACCGCGAGCAATACCAGCCGGCCCTTGTGAACCATCCGCCTCGAACGCAACCCTACCCCCGACCTGCTCAGGTCGAGCGAGACGGCCTCCCAAGGCTCGCTCGGTTCCCCGTTGCGGCTCAGTTCCGCCAAGACCACGGGCAACTCGACGCCTTGCCGATCGTGCGTTCGCCTGCATCTCATCGACTCTTCGCTCCCCGCCCCCGACGTACCCTGCCCCGAGGCGTCCGATCCTTCGGACGTATCGGCTTGTGAGTCCGAGCGTCGCTCCTTGACGCTCTCCGCGACCAGATACTTCCGCGCGACGCTTCGGTCGTTCGTGCTCATGTGGTGAGTGCCCCCCCGGCATCAAGACCGATCGACACCCGATCGGTCCCCCTTGACCCGGGTTCGTTCATCCCGTTGCTTCCATCGGCCAGCCTGCGTTGTCGATCAGGCGCACCTTCCCCACTCTCCCGGCAACCAACGCCCGGCAGGTCCGAGAGCCTTGCGGCGGTCCCAGCGTCTCCGCATCCCGAACAACCGCGTAATCGACCTCAACAGTGGAGGAGTTCAGTTCGTCCTGCATCGAGCGTTCCGCGCCGGCCGGGTCCGGCGCCTGGGCGGCCAGCTGCAAGGCCCGATAGAACGCGATCGCGATGCGACGCTCGTCCGAGCCGAGCCGAACGTTTCGGCTGCTCAGCGCCAGGCCGTCAACATCGCGCACCGTCGGTCCCGGCACGATCTCGACGCCCATCCCTTCCTGCCTCACCATCGCGCGAACCACCTGCAACTGCTGCCAGTCCTTTTCACCGAAGACGGCTGCTGCGGGACGTACCATCTCAAAGAGCCGAAGCACGACCTGGCACACGCCGGCGAAGTGACCCGGCCGACAGCGGTCCTCGAGGCCCGGCTCGGTCGCCACCGCCGGAAGCGAGGGGACACGAACCTCCACGCCGCGCGGATACACCTCCTCGACGCCCGGCACGAATACGGCGTCCATTCCTTCGCGTTCGCACACGGCCAGATCCGCGTTGAGCGTCTTCGGATACGCGGCGAAGTCCTCGCTCTCGGTGAACTGCGTGGGATTCACGAAGACGCTGACGACGCACATCGTCCCGCCCCGGCGCAGGGACTCCAGCCGGGCGATGCGCATGAGCGAGGCATGCCCCTCGTGCAGCGCGCCCATCGTGGGCACAAACACGGACCCGCCCCCGACCTCCCGGCGGAGTTCCTCCGCCGTCCGAACCACTCGCACGTCCATGCCCACACACTAGCGGCATCGACCGACCTCTCCTGCCGCCATCCGCCTCCGGCCACACCTCAAGTAGACTCCAACATGCAAACTTCGTCGGCAAACCCGCTCCGCCTTCATCTTGTGATCGCCACGCACACGGCGCGCCATCTCGCGCCGTGCCTGGCGTCACTGGCGAACCAGACGCGGCCCCCTGACACCGTCACTGTCTCGTGCGACACCGACGATTCGGCCATCCTGGGCACGATCCGGGAAACCTGGCCTCGGGTTGCCGCGTGCCTGGGTGCCCGGGCGCAACCCGTGCCGCCGTTGCGCGTCGTTCAGCGGCCGCACCAGGGGGAGGCGAGGCCTGCCCAGGTCCGCAACAACGCGCTCCGCGTGCTCGACGCCGCCGGAGAGCTGCGCGATCGTGATCAGGCCCTCTTCATCGACGGCGACATGTTGCTGAGCGAGACCGCGTGCGCACGACACCACGCTCTCGCGACCGCTGGCCACGGGCTTGTCATCGGCTTTCGCGCGAACCTCGATGAAGCAACAACCGCCGGCATCAAGCCTGAAGCGATCCTCTCATCCACCTTCCGCACGGCCTCGCTCCTGACGCCGACCGAGCTGGAGTCGTTGCACGCCCGTCATCGCAAGTATGAGAGGCAACTGCGTTTGCGCCGACTGCTGCCGGGACCGCTCTGCCCGGTGAAGCCTCACAAGCCCAAGCTCATCTCATGTCACGCGGCCGTCGCGGTTGCGGCGCTGCGGCGAGTGAACGCCTTTGACGAGCAGTTCACCGCCTACGGCTACGAGGACGACGACCTGGGTCGGCGGCTTCATGCGATCAGTCCCCCGCCGCGCGTCGCCATCGCGGTCGCAGAGATCATTGCGTTTCACCTGTGGCATCCGTCGCGCGCCGCGCTACGCCCACAAGACAACCCCGGTCACGCTCGCTTCACCACACCGCGACCGATCCGGGCCGAGGTCGGGTGGTCAACCCCCGCCCCGCAGCCGGAGCCTTGCATCGAGGTCATCCCCGGGTGAGCATTCGGCGGATCAGCGCGGCCACACGCCGAAGCGCACGCCGCCCGACCGAAACGCGACCACGCTCAGCGGGCGCGGTTGCGGCGACAAACCCTTCCATTTCCGCGTAACTCATCGCGGGTCGGGCGTACAGGTCTTCGCCGCACACCGGGCATTCGTACACGATGCCGCCCCGATCACCCTGCACGTCCTGACCGTCGTGCCCGCATCGGCGACACCGTCGCACCAGCGTCCAACGCACGCGCTCGGTACGCAGCAGGGCCATCGGCCGCAGTCTACCGCAAGCCAATCCCCCGATTCCAGACCCTTGTCTCGGACGGCACGCTGCCCGGTAGCATCTCGCTGTGAACGGCGACCGAACGGCACCGGTGCCTCCCCTCGCTGCGCTTGCCGCGGACCTGCGCCGACTCGCTGCCCCTGTCGTACCCGCCCTCGATCCTGCCGCTCCCTATTCCGACCGGGTCCGGGCCGTTGCGAACTTTCGGGACGAGCTCGGACACAGGCGAGCCACGGACGCGCCTCTTCTCGCTCGGCTGCTCGGTGTCGAGCCGGGCGAGCCGCCAATCAGCCTCCACCCCGACGCCGCGCTCTGGTGGGCGCTGCACGACGGCTCGTTCGACCCGTCCTCGCTGATCGAGGTCTGTGAAGGCCCGCTTGTTCCTTCGCTGCGCCGACTGGGCGTGGAGGTCTGGTCGGAGGGCGAGCTGGCCGCACTCCATGCCCTCTCGTGGCACGCGATCCGTCCTGAGACGTCGCGCCTCGCCGCTCGCGTTGAGTCTGCGGCCCGATGGCATCTCGACGAGCTTCAGCCGGACAACGCCACGAACCGTCCCTGGGCCGTCCATGTCTTTGCGGATCTCGCGCATCGCACCGGCGACCCGGCCGCCCACTCGCACGCGGGCACGCTCGTGCACAACTCGATCGTCGCGCTGGGCAGGCCGGACCGCCTCTCAGCGGTGATCCTTCTCGACGCCGCGGAGTGGCTCGCGCGGCGGGCCGCCTGAGCACGCAGCCTACCTTCGATACCCGAGCGGCTGCTCGGCCAGGCCGTACAACTCGCGGAGGATGGTCATGCCGAGGAAGCCGGCGAAAGCGAGCGCGCCGAGGATGGCCGCCTCACCGACGTGGCCCGCGGCGAGCATCCACGTGGTGGCGTAGAGCGTGAGCCAGAGGGAGCCATAGCGCTGGATTTTCTCCGCAGCGCGCGGCCCCGCGCCGGCGATCCGAAGTTTCCGCCATGCGAACAGCGCGAACAGGAACGCGAGGGTCGCCGGTGGGAGCGCGATCGTGAGGTCGAGCCAGTCCGGCCACGGGCCGCCTGCGAGATCCTCGCGTCGAACCGGGCCAAGCCCCCCGATGCTCGCCGCCCTGCCCCACCCCACCACCAGCAGCACGCCGGACCAGAAGACCCATCCCGCGACAGCGACAACGACCGCCCGCCCGGAGATGGGCGGTACCTTTCGCGCCAGAGAGTGCGCGATGCCGCCGACGATCAAGGCGTGGGTCATGACGAGCCAGACTGGCCAGAGGAAGTGCAGTCCGACGTTCGGGACGAGCATGTGCCCGCCGTAGATGAGACCGAGCACAACGAGCCCGATCGCCGGGATGAACTTTGCGGCGACGTTGAAGAAGAGGATCGCCCCGGCTACGAGCAGGGTCATCAGCACGGCCGACGGGCCGAAGACGGTCGATCCGAGCACGGCAAAGATGAGCGTGCAGGCGATGGTAACAGCGGCGGCGTCGAGGGAGACCTGCCCGGCGGCGATCGGACGGTCGGGGCGCAGGGCGCGGTCGCGGCGCGCGTCGAGAACGTCGTTGAGACACGCGCCGAACGCGTACAGCGCAACGGCCGAGAGCGCACCGGCCACGAGCAGCAGCCACGCCGGGCGCTCGACGATCGGACCCGAGGCCTGCTCCTCGGGGTTCGCCCGCGTCCAGAGAATCACGAACCAGACGTTCCCCACGGCCGCGAAAGCGGTCGTGACACGCGTCAGGCGGAGGATCGGGCTGACGCGGCGGAGGAGCGACTCCATCGTGCGGGATGGTACGGCGGGTCGGCGGGGGGCAGTGGCATACGATCGGCCGCCGATGGATGCAGCGAGGAAGAACCTTGGACCGCGGGTCGCCGTGGTCGTCAGCCGCTACAACGCGACGATCACGGAGCGGCTGCTGGACGGAGCGCTGGCGGCGTTCGGCCGCCGATTCCCGGGGGACGTTCCGCCGCCCGTGGTCGTCGAGGCGCCGGGGGCATTCGAACTGGTCGTTCTCGCGCGGCGTCTTGCTGGGGACTTCTGCGGCGTGGTTGCCCTTGGGTGCGTCATCCGCGGCGAGACCGAGCACGACCGACACATCGCGTCGGCAGTGGCGAACGGACTCGCCTCGGTCTCCATCGAAACGGGTGTCCCCGTCACGTTCGGCGTGCTGACGGTCGAAACGGTCGAACAGGCGATGGAGCGGGCCGGAGGGCGGAAGGGGAACAAGGGGGCGGACGCGATGGATGCCCTGCTCGACGTGCTCGACGTCATGCAGCGCCTCAGGGCAGGCACGGGCGGCGCTCGCATCGGCGCAGGGCGCGTGCCCGGTGACAAGGTCGGGGGCGTGTGATGGCGTCCGCACGCGACCTACGCCGACTCACCCTGCTCGCGCTCTACCAGATCGACGCACGGGGCGGCGGCGACCGCGAACAGGTCCGCCAGTCGCTCGACGACTGCGGCACGCTCGCCGAGGAAGGCCCGGTTTTCGTCGATGCACGCACGGACTTCAGCCAGACGGAACTGGACACGGCGTTCGCCTCGGCGTGCGCGGCCTACGAGCGTCGCAAGCAAGCGGACGATGCGGTCGCCGAACTCGCCCCGGACTGGCCGACACACCGCCAACCCGCGATCGACCGAGCGATCCTGCGGCTTGCCTACCACGAGATGGAAGTCGGCGTGCCGCCGAAGGTCGCGGTGAATGAGGCCGTCGAACTGGCCAAGGCATTCAGTACCGATCGTTCACCGGCGTTTATCAACGGCGTGCTGGACAAGTTGATGAAGAGGAGGGATGGGGAGAGAGAGAAGGGCGAAGGCGGCATTGGGCACCAGGCATCGGGCGCCGACGAGACGGTGTAGGTCGAAAAGGCGGGAGCGGCATGCGGCTTCTGAAGAGCGCCATCTCGAAGTTTCGTAAGGGGCTGGAGCGGACGCGAGAGTCGTTCGTCTCCGGGCTGCGATCCGTGCTGCTGGGCCGGAGGCTGGATGAGGGCCTGATCCGCGAGATCGAGGCCCGGCTGATCCGCGGTGACGTCGGCGTACGGACGACCCGGCGGCTTATCGACGGCATTCGCGCCGACTTCCGGGCGGGGAAGATGTCGCGCGGCGAGGATGCCCTCGACTACCTCAAGCGTGAGATCGCTGCGATGTGGACCGAGGAGGACCGGCGGCTTCGTTTCGCCCCGGCGGGACAAGGCCCGACCGTCGTGCTCGTGACCGGCGTCAACGGCGTGGGCAAGACCACCAGCATCGCCAAACTCTGCGCCCTGCTCCGAGCGGACGGCAAGCGCGTGCTGCTCGGCGCGTGCGACACCTTCCGTGCCGGAGCGACACGACAACTCGAAATCTGGGCTGAGCGGCTCGGCGTCGAGGTCGTGAAGGGCCAGCAGGGCGGCGACCCCGCGGCCGTCGCGTTCGACGCCTGCGCCGCAGCCAAGGCACGCGGCGTGGATGTGCTCATTCTCGACACGGCCGGACGCCTGCACACGCAAGACCCGCTCATGCGGCAACTGGAGAAGATTCGCAAGGTCGTAGAGAAGCAGATTCCGGGCGGGCCGCACGAGACGCTGCTGGTTCTCGACGCCACCAGCGGGCAGAACGCCCTGCGACAGGCCGAGGAGTTCACGCGGGCGGTCGGCGTGACAGGCATCTTCCTCGCCAAGCTCGACGGCACGGCCAAGGGCGGCGTGGTTGTCGCCATCCGCGAAACAACGGACGTGCCCGTCAAGTTCGTCGGCGTCGGCGAGACGCCCGAAGACGTGGAGCCGTTCGATCCGCGGGCGTTCGTCGAGGCGCTCTTCGCCGAATGAAACCGGAGCCGTCCTCCGGCAGACTCGCCGTGCCTGTCAGTCCGCAGCGGGTTTCTCCCTGAGCCGATCAGCCCACTGGCGAAGCCGATTCGCCCAGGCGGGATCGCGTGCCGTCGCGGCGAGCGATTCGAGCCGCTCGATCGCCCTCGCGTCGCCCAGCACGACAATCGCATCGCCCGCGGCGTTGCGCGTCCGCATCTCGCGGTCGTCGAGCAGCGGCAACAGCGCGGCCAGCGCGGAGTCAGGGTCGTGCTTGCCCAGTCTGCCGACGATACCCGCCGCGACCGCACGAGTCCGGCTGAGCGTTCCCGCTCGCGTGAAGCGAATCGCGTGCACCAGCGTCCCCGGCTGGTCAAGGTCCGCCAGCGAGCCGAGCACGGCCTGGCGCACCGTGTCGTGCTGCGACTCCTGCTCCAGCGCGGCCAGGATCACGGGCAGGCGATCGACCGCGTTCATGCGAGCCAGCCCTCGGACGGCCGCAGCTCGAACGCGGGAACTTGTGTCGTTGATCGCGGCGCGGGAGAGGCGGTCGGCGACGGCGTCACGTCCGAGCGGGGGCGCATCGCCCGAGGCAAGATCGGCCAGGGCCGCCAGAACGGTCTCGCGGACGAACGGGTCATCGGGGTCGAGCGACGCGACGAGCCGAGCGGCGTCCGGGGCACGACGGGCCGCGAGCGCTCGCACGGCCTCAGAACGCAGGTCGCGGTGTCGGGCGCGATCGGACGCGATCGCCTCCAGCGCAGTCGTGCCGGGCGCGTCGGTATCCAGCGTGCCGAGGGCGCGCACGGCCCGCACGCGCGAGGCGTGCGTCGGCCCGCGCAGAGCCTGTTCCGCCAGCCAGCCCGAGGGCGCATCCACGTCGATCGCCGCCAACACTTCGAGGTTCGGGTCGATTGCGACCATGTCCGGCTCCGCAGCAAGGGGAATCGAGAGCGTCGTGTCGCGCGTGTCAACACGCAGGCGGCGCCACTCGCCCTCGTTACGGACCCGGATCAGCACGGGAAGATCGAAGACGAACGCCGGGTTTCGTTCGTCGATGTTCTGCGTCTGCCGGACGTCGAGACGGAGTTCGCCCGCGGCGGAGTCCCACGCGGCGTGAATGTGGAGCCGCGGTACGCCCGGCCTGTAGCACCACTGGCGGAAGAAGCGCTCGAGAGACTCGCCGGAAACTTCCTCCAGAACCTTGCGGAAGTCGTCCGTCTCGACAGTGCGGCCCTTGAAGCGATCGACGTACACGCCCACGGCGCGGAAGAACGCCTCGTCGCCGAGCCGTCGGCGGAGCATGTGCAGCACGCTTGCGCCCTTCGGGTACGGGTTCGCGGCGCGGCGGAAGACGTCCCACGGCTCGGCGTACTCGCGGCTGACCATCGCGGGTTGGAACGGTGCGATCGCCTCGTCTCGCGCGATCACAGCGTCGAAACTTCCGAGAACGGAGGAGTCGTAGGCATCGCGACCGCGCGATCGCTCGAACCAGAGGGCGGTGAGGTACGTCGCGAAGCCCTCGTTGAGCCAGATGTGGTCCCACGAGTTGCAGGTGATGAGGTCGCCGAACCACTGGTGGGCGAGTTCGTGCGAGATCAGCCCTTCGAGATCGTGGTCGATGAGTCCGTCCGGCGAGATGATGGCCGTATCGAACATCGTGGTGGCGGAGGTGTTCTCCATGCCGCCCGCGCCGAAGTTCCAGACCACGAGTTGCGCGTAGCGGTCCCAGGGGTACGGCTCGTCGAAGAGCCGCTCGAAGAGGGCGGTCATCTCGGCCGTGCGCCCGTAGGTGCCGCGCACGTCCGGGCCGCGGCCCGGCGGGACGTAGACCGGCATCGACAGGCTCGGGCGCCCCACGTCAACCACGTCAAACTTGCCCACAATCAGAGAGACGAGGTAGTTGACGTGCGGCTTGTTCTGAAGCCAATGGAAGGTGTCGTACCCTCGCAGCACCGACGCACCCGCCGCGTCGGTCACGCGACGCACGGAGCGCCGCTGCGAGACGAGCCGGCCGTTGGAACTGACAAGGTAGCCGGCAGGCACCGTCGCTATGATCTCGGTCTCCAGCCGCTCGTTCGGGAAATCGTGGCACGGAAACCAGTAGCTGTTCGTCTCGGGCTGGCCCTGCGAGTGGATCTGCGGCGGGCGACCGGGCCACGCGGACGACGACGGTGTCCAGAACAACCCGTCCGGCGGGTCGTTGATGACGTAGGTCGTCACGATCGTCGCCGGAACGTCCGGCGGCAGCGGCGGCGAGAGCGCGATCCGCAGGTGGCGGCCGTCGTTCGTGAACCGGGACGGCAAACCGTTGACCGACACGGAGCGGATGTCGAGCAACCTCGCGTCGAGGCGGAGTTCGTCGAGCGGCTCGGCGATCGGCGTGATCGTTAACGTCTGCTTGGCCTCCGCGACAGGCGTGTCCATGTCCTGAATGAAGAGTTCGAGCGTCATCCGGCCGTGGTTCGCCCAGCGGTGCGGCGGGTAGTTCCGCAGGTCCCTCCCGGTCGCTTCGTCGAAGTGGCCCGAACGATCGCGCACGGGTTGCCGCCACGCCCACGATTCGAGGCGGCAGTGCAGGCAGTCGAGATCGCCCCCGAAGGTCGCTGGCGAGAACAGCACGAACATGCCGAGCGCGAGTCGAGTCGAATGGTGGAGGGTACGCATGGAGGCTCCGGTTTCCGTTAGCGGGCGGCCGCTGGTTGCGGGCGGGCGAGTTCGGCGACAGCAAGGACTTCGGGATCGGCTGCCGCGAGCGCGGCGAGGGCACGCGGATCGTCCAGGGCGGAGAGGTGTTCGGCGGCGTGTACCTGGGCGGCGAAGGTCGGGCCGGATTCCAGTTGTCGCAGCCACCACGCGAAGGGTTTCTTGACCGCGTAGTCCGCCAGAACGTGCAGCCCGGGATCGATAACGGCGTCCGAAGGGCGCGCGTGCAGTTCGAACGCGGACTCCGCAACGCGCTCGTCGGTGACGAGATAGTAGTAGTCGCCCGATCCGTCGGGGAATGAGATGTAGATCGGCAGCGTGACGGCGTAGGCCGGGTTGTCCGCGTCGATGGGCTGAACCTGCTCGGCCCGCACGGTGAGCGTGCCCGGGCCTTCGTCCGGCCCGGTCCATGCCAGATCGACGTTGAAGCGAGCGATGCCGGGGCGGTAGACCCACTGCTCAAAGAAGCGTTCGAGCGACTGGCCGGACACGTCTTCGAGGGCCTTGCGCAAATCGTCGGTCTCAACCTCGCCGAAGCGGTGGCGCTTGATGTAGAGACGGACGCCTTCAAGGAAAATCGGGTCGCCCAGCCGCGCGCGGAGCATGTGAAGAACGCAGGCCCCCTTGCCGTACGGGTTGTCAAGTTTCATGAAGTTCGTCTCGGGGTCGACGTAGCGGTTGCTGGCGAGCGCGGGCATGTCCGGCGCTGTCGCGCGGTTGCCGCCGCGCTGCCCGACGAACGAGCCGTGGATGGCACGGTGGTAGGCTCGCCGCATGGCCGCGTCTGCCTCCTCCGCGCTGGCGCCGCGCGCCACTGCTTCGAGCCGCGCGGCCTCCTCAGCCCACAGCGCCTCGCCCATGGAAGCCCAGCCTTCGTTGAGCCAGAGGTGCTCCCACGACTTGCAGGTCAGCAGGTTGCCCGTCCACTGGTGGACGAGTTCGTGGGCGATGATGTCTTCGAGGGCATCGCGTCCCGCCGCTGCGGCGAAGGCGTTGAACGTCGAAGCCGATGTGTTCTCCATCGCGCCGGCCTGGAAACCGCGGACGATCGTCTGGGCGTACTTGTCCCACGGGTACGGCTCGTCGAAGTAGCGCTCAAAGAAGGCGATCATCTCGGGCGTGCGGCCGAAGGCCCGGGCCGCGTTCGCAGCGGTACCGACCGGTGTGTAGACGGGCATGTCGAGGCCCGGGCGTGCGGACTGCTGCCCGCCGACCTCGACCACGTCGAACTTGCCCACGACGAGTGAAACGAGGTAGTTGGCGTGCGGCAGATCCTGCTTCCAATGCCATCGCGTTCGACCGTCTGCCATCGTCCGCCGGTCGATGAGCCGACCGTTGGAGATGGTCTGAAAGTCGCTGTCCACGGTCACCACCAGCTCAGTCGCTAGCCGTTCGTTCGGAAAGTCATGGCAGGGGAACCATCGACGGGCGTACTCGGGCTGCCCCTGGGTGTGCAGCATCGGCACTTCCTCCGAGGCGTTGGAAGGCCGACGTGTCGGCGGCGACCAGGTCAGGCCGGTGCCATCGAAGCGCAACTGCTCGATGGCGTAGTCAATGACGACCTTGAAGGTCTCGCCAGGCCCGGCGGGAGGGCTGATCATGATCGTCAGCAGGTCGTCAGCGTGGGTGAACGCCGCCGGCCGGGTCGCCGTGCCGCGCGCGACGGCGACACTGTCGATCCGCATCCCCTCGGCGTTGAGCACGAGGCTACCCCGCTCACGGCCGAGGGGCGTGACGGTCAGCGTCACCCGCCCCATCGCTGTCGGCTGGTTCACAACATCGGGCAGGTCGAGTTCGAGGAGCATGTGGAGGTGGTCGAAGTGGCGATCCGGCGGCCAGGCGGAGAGGTCACGCCCCGTTGCCGGGTCGTAGACACTGCCCGGCGCCTCCTGGGCGAATGTGCACGGCACGACAAGGGTGAGCAGCAGAGCGATCGCACACGCGGCTAGGCAGGGTCGGCGAATCATGCACGGCTCCAGAAGGGCGGTTCGAAAGGGTACAGGCGGGCAGGGCTTGTTGCGGCGGCCGGGCATGGTACGATGTGTCATGCCCCCATCACCAGACCCCAGGCCGGGCGCCGGCGCGAGCAGGCGTGGCGGCGTCGGCACGGGCCGCCGTGAGCCGATCGACGCCACCGAACTGCTCGCATCCGTCGCCGACACTTCCACCTACACCGAGTTCTACTCGCCGGTCCCCGACGGCTACCGCAAGGGCTGGCACAAGTACGTCGCCGTCGTCGGCACGGTGATGAGCGGGCTGGGCAAGGGCATCTTCTCGTCCAGCGTCGCCAAGATGCTCAAGGACAAGGGCCTCGTCGTCGCCCCCATCAAGATGGAGGGCTACCTCAACATCGACTCCGGCACGCTGAACCCGTACCGCCACGGCGAGGTCTTCGTCCTCGACGACGGCACCGAGTGCGACATGGACCTGGGCACCTACGAGCGCATGCTCGACCAGGACCTGAGCACGTGGAACTTCACGACCTCCGGCCGGATCTTCGCGGAGATCCTCGACCGCGAACGGCACGGCATGTACCTCGGGCGCGACGTGCAGATGATCCCGCACGTCACCGGCGAGGTGAAGCGGAAACTGCGAGAACTCGCCATCCGGGGCGACGGGCAGAAACCGGCGGACGTCGTCTTCGTCGAGGTCGGCGGCACGGTGGGCGACTACGAGAACGGGTTCTACATCGAGGCCCTGCGTGAACTCGCCTTCGAGGAGGGGCCGGGTTCGGTCTGCTTCGTCGCGCTGACCTACGTGATCGAGCCGAAGGCGCTGGGCGAGCAGAAGTCCAAGGCCGCCCAACTCGGCATCAAGCGGCTGCTCGAAGCCGGCATCCAGCCGCACATGATCGCGTGCCGGGCGACGAACCCGGTGCAGCCAACGGTGCTGGAAAAGATCGCCATGTTCTCCAACGTGCCGCTGCGGCGTGTCTTCTCGATGCACGACCGGCCGAGCATCTACACGATCCCGGACGAGCTGCGGGCCGAGGGCTTGGACCGGGAGGTGCTGACGCTGCTGGGCCTGCACGAACGGGTGGACGCCGTCAAGGAGGACCGCGCCAGGGAGCGATGGTCACGCTTCATCACGCGGCTGACCACGCCGCACACGCGCAAGGTGACGATCGGCGTGACGGGCAAGTACGCCCAGTTGCGTGACGCCTACGCCTCGATCGAGAAGGCGCTGGAGCACTGTTCCGCGCACCTGCGATGCGCGGTCGAGCAGCGGTGGATTGAGACGACCGAGGTCACGGATCAGAACGTCGCCGACCGGCTTTCGGGCGTTGACGCCGTGATCGTCCCCGGTGGGTTCGGCAGCCGCGGGGTGGAGGGCAAGATCGCCTGCGTCCGCCACTGCCGCGAGGGCGGCGTGCCCTACCTCGGCATCTGCCTTGGCTTCCAGGTCGCCGTCATCGAGTTCGCGCGGAACGTGCTGCGCTGGGCGGATGCTTCGAGTGCGGAGTTCGACCCGGAGTGCCCCACGCCCGTCATCAGCGAACTGCCCGAGCAGAAGAGGATCGAGGGTCTCGGGGGCACGATGCGCCTTGGGGCGCAGGACGTGCTGATCGCCCCGGACACGCTGGCCGCGTTCCTGTTCCGCGAGCGGATGAGCGGTGGCACGGTCCGCGAGCGGTTCCGCCACCGCTACGAGGTCGATCCCACCTACATCGAGCGGCTGGAGGCCGGCGGCCTGGTCTTCTCCGGCCGACACCCGTCGCAACCGATCATGCAGGTGCTCGAACTGCCGACCGTCCGGCCCGAGGGCGTCGTGGACGACGAGCCGCGGGCGCGGGCCGTGCACCCGTTCTTCGTGGGGGCGCAGTTCCATCCCGAGTTGACGAGCCGGCCGCTTCGCCCGCAGCCGCTCTTCATGGGGCTGGTGGCGGCCGCCATCCGCCGCCGCTACGAGCGCGACGACGAGGAATGGCGGCGCGTCGCGGCCGACGGCGACGTGACGCGGTGGCTCATGGGGGCGGGCGCGAGACGCCAGGCTGTCTAAGCCGCACGGTCATGCCCCGACGGGGAATCGTCAGAACAGTTTGAGGGCGTAAAAGATCGCGGTGAAGACGAGATCTGCGATCACGATCGCGACCACGCACTGAACGACGGTCTGCGTGGTGGCGTTGCCGACGCCGGCCGCCCCGCCAGTGACCTTCAGGCCGTTGGTGCAGGCGATGACGCCGATGAGCATCCCGAAGATGGTGGCCTTGCCGACACCCGTGAGAAAGTCGACCAGTTCGACCTGCATGAGCATGTTGGTCATGAAGAGCGAATAGGGGATGTCGAGGAGCGAGATCGACACGCCGATCGCGGCCACGATCGAGACTACGTCCGACAGCACGCCCAGCACGGTCATGCTCAGGATCGTCGCCGTGACCCGCGGCACGACGAGGAACCGCACCGGGTTGAGCGCGTGCGCCTCCAGGGCCTCGATCTCCTCGCTGACGACCATTGTGCCGATCTCCGCCGCGATGGACGCACCGGCGAACCCGGTGAGCACGATGGCCCCGATGAGCGGGCCGAGTTCGCGCAGCACGGCCACGCCCACGATGTTCGCCACCTTGTCGCGCTGGCCGAGTTCGTCCAGCGGCGGGGCGAGCTGCAGGGCGAGGATCAGTCCGACGCAGCCTGAAACCAGCGAGACGATGAAGATGGATCGCACGCCGACGCGGATGATCTGCGCGGCCATCGCCGGCACGCCGAGCCGCACCCGCTTCTCGGTCAGCCCTCGCCAGATCCACCGGAGCGCGTCGAGGAAGAGGTTCACGGCCCCGCCGACGTGGTCGATCAGCCCGAGCGTGCGCCCCCCCACCGCCGCAACCGCCCTGAGCGGCGCGCCCATTGCGGCGCGTCCGTCCCCGCCGCGACCTGCCCCCGCCCCGTCCGCCATGCGATCCGCTCCTCGCGCTCAGCCGATCATCGCGTCCTCGACCGTTCCGGTGATGGTGAAGTAGTGATGCAGCCGCGCGATCTCGAAGATCGCCCGGACCTTCGCGCTCATGTTGCACAGCACCAACGCGGCCTTCTGCCCGCGGGCCACCTTCATCGCCTCAACCAGCGTCGCAAGCCCGGAACTGTCCATGTACTCGACGGCCGACAGGTCGATGACGAGCCGCTTTGGCCGCGCGTCCTGGGCGCGGCGGATCGCGTCGCGCAGGGCGGGCGAGCAGCTCATGTCCACGTCACCCTCGGGTTTCAGGATGATCGCGCCGTCGCGCTCCTCCCGCCCGATCGCCAGCCCGGTCCTCTCAGCCATCGCACCCTCGCTCGCACTTCGGAGTCACTTTCGGTCCCGCCGACATCGGCACACGCTTCACGAGCGTCAGCCTCATCCCCACGCCCTCGCGTCGCTCGTACTTCACCTCGTCCATGACCTCGCGGATGATGTGGACCCCCAGGCCCCCGGGTCGCACGTCCTCCAGTTTCCGGCCCTTGATCGCGTCCACGTCCACCTGCTTCGCCTCGTCCTCGATCACGATCCGAAGCCCGCCCTTGCCCTCTTCCACCGGCCAGAGGCTCAGCCAGATCGGCCGGTCGGCAGCCCGGTCGTACCCGTGCCGGATCACGTTGCAGAGCGCCTCGTCCACCGCGAGCGCGATCTGTGAGCACGCCAACTCGTCAAAGCCCAGCCGCTGCGCGACGCTCGACACCAGCTGCCTCGCCCCGCTCAGGTAGACGGGGTTGCTCAGCATTTCGACCGTGATGTGCGGCCGACCGTCCGTCATGGCGCCTCCGCCACCGATCTCGACCCCGTCTCACCGTACCACACCCACCACCGCTCGACCGCCGCGGCCCGTTCGGGCACCGCGCCAGCGTGTTCGTAGCCCATTGTCTGCCCCGTGAGCCGCTCCAACGCCCGGATAGCCGCCAGTCGCGCGGCGGGGTCGCTGCTCTCCAGCAGCCGGATCAACTCTGCCAGCGACCCGAGGTCGCCTTCGCGTGCCGCCTTTGCCGCCGCGTCGATGCGGGCCGCAGGCTCGGGCGAGTCGAAGCCGCGCGGGATGTCCACACACCCGGCAGAGACGCTGAGGCACACACTTCCCATCAATGCCGTGATGATCGGCCGACTGCTCGCCACGGAGCGTATGCTAACCCTTTCCCCAACCCCCGGACAGCCCCCCCAATCGGACGCCGCTCATGCCCCCTCTCCCGCATGATGAAGTCATCCCCATTCTCGACTTCGGGTCGCAGACTGCCCAACTGATCGCGCGCCGCGTCCGCGAGGCAGGGGCGTTCTCGCTGCTCCTCGCGCCGGACACGCCCGTGAGCGAGATCAAGGCCCTCAACCCCAAGGGCATCATCCTGTCCGGCGGACCGGCCAGCGTCTACGAGTCAGGCGCGCCCACGTGCGACCCTGCCATCCTCGACCTGGGCGTCCCCGTCCTCGGCATCTGCTACGGCATGCAACTGGCCTGCCAGATGCTCGGCGCACGGATCGCCCGTGCCCACCGGCGCGAGTTCGGCCGTGCCCACCTCGACATCTCGGATTCGGGCGATCTCTTCGCAGCGGTCCCGAACCGCACGACTGTCTGGATGTCGCACGGCGATCAGGTCGAGAACCTCACCGTCGCGTGCCTGGAGACGATCGCGTCGACGCCGACCTGTCCGCACGCTGCCGTCCGGTCCGCCGATCCTGCCCGCCGATTCTTCGGCGTGCAGTTCCACCCGGAGGTGACCCACACCCCTCACGGCATCGACGTCATCCGCAACTTCCTCTACGAAATCTGCCGCTGCCGGGGCGCGTGGCGGATGGCCGACTACGCCCAGACCGCCTCGGAGCGCATCCGGGCGCAGGTCGGCGACGGGCACGTCATCTGCGGCCTCTCGGGTGGCGTCGACTCGTCCGTCACGGCCGCCCTGCTGCACCACGCCATTGGCAACCACCTCACCTGCGTCTTCGTGGACACCGGACTGCTGCGCAAGAACGAGCGTCACCTGGTTGAAACCACCTTCCGCGACCATTTCCACATCGACCTTCGCGTCATCGACGCTGCGGGCGCCTTTCTCGCCGATCTCGCGGGTGTGACGGAGCCGCAGGAGAAGCGTCGCCGGATCGGCCACCGGTTCATCGAGGTCTTCAACGCCGAGGCGGCCCGCATCGCGTCCCAGGGCAGGCACGCCCGCTTTCTCGCGCAGGGCACGCTCTACCCGGACGTGATCGAGTCGGGCCACTCCGTGGGGGGCAAGTCGGCGGGCATCAAGCTCCACCATAACGTCGGCGGGCTGCCCTCGGACCTCGCCTTCGAACTTGTCGAACCGCTCCGCGACCTCTTCAAGGACGAAGTCCGCAAGCTCGGCGAAGTGCTGGGCCTGCCCGACCAGATCATCTGGCGGCACCCGTTCCCCGGCCCGGGGCTGGCGGTGCGCATCCTTGGCGAAGTCACACGCGAGAAACTCGACCTGCTCCGCGAATGCGACGAGATCCTGCTGGAAGAGATCGTGGCCGCCGATCTCTACCGCAAGACCAGCCAGGTCTTCGCCGTGCTCCTGCCGGTGCAATCGGTGGGCGTAATGGGCGACGGCCGCACCTACGAGTCCGTGGTCGCTATCCGCGCCGTCGAAACGCAGGACTTCATGACCGCGGACTGGGCGCGCATCCCGTTCAGCGTGCTGGCGACGATCTCGGGCCGGATCATCAATGAGGTGCGCGGGGTAAACCGCGTCGTCTACGACATCTCCAGCAAGCCGCCCGCCACCATCGAGTGGGAGTGAATCCCCCACGACCGAACCCGGCATCGCTCGGCTCGCACTATGCTCCCATCGTGAATGTGCCACACGTTCAGGGCGCTGACTGGCCGAATCGGGCCGCGGGAAGGTTCGCGTCGCTCGTGCGCACCGATCGGGCGGACGGGTGCCGTGTTGCGCTGCTGGGAATGCCGGACGACACCGGCGTGCGGCTGAACGGCGGCCGATCCGGGGCGGCCGGCGGGCCGGGAGCCTTTCGAGACGCACTCGCCCGTTTGGGCGCGGCTCGGCCGGATGGATTCGAGTGGCCGGCCGTCGTCGATGCAGGGGACGTGCTGATCGTCCGCGACAATCTGGACGAGTCACATCGACGCGTCACGGAAGCGGCCCGAGCCTTGATCGACGCCGGGTTGCTCCCTCTCGGCGTCGGGGGGGGCCACGATCTGACCTTCGCGCTCGTGAGCGCGGTGGCTGAACGACGGCCAGGGCTGGCGGGGATTTCATTCGATCCCCACCTCGACGTGCGTGAACAACCGGGCAGCGGGATGCCCATGAGGGCGTTGATCGAGCGGTGCGGCGTCCGACGCCTGGACCTGTTCGGCTACTCGCCTCTGGTCAACAGCGCAGAGCACACGCGGTGGTTTGTCGAGCACGGCGGACGCGTTCGAGCGCGGAGCGAGTTGCGATCCGTGTTGGCTGACGGCGACACCCCGCTCTTCGTGACGTTCGATCTGGACGTGATCGACATGGCCCACGCGCCGGGCGTCAGCGCCATGAACCCGGCCGGCTGGTCGGCGGCCGAGGCCGCCGAGGCCGTGCGCGAGGTCGGCCGATGCCCGCGGGTCGTCTGTTTCGACATCATGGAACTGAACCCCTCGGCCGATGAGGGCGGGCGCACGGCCCGCCTTGCTGCGTGGCTGGCCCTCGAGTTCCTGCGCGGCCTGGCGGAGCGCGAGCCGTGAGCCTGCTGATCCGCAATGCACGGCTGGTAACCATGGCGGGTTCGCCTGTGCCGCGCCGCGGCGAAGACATGCACGCGATCGGCGTGATCGACCGGGCGGACGTGCTGGTGCGAGGGAGCACGATCGAAGCGGTTTCTCAGGGAGGCGGGATTCGGCCGCCCGCCGGCGCACAGATGATCGACGCCCGTGGGCGCGTTCTCCTGCCCGGCTTCGTCGACTGCCACACGCACGCCTGCTGGGCGGGCAGCAGGCTTGACGAGTGGGAAGCGCGACTCCGCGGGGAAACGTACCTCGACACGCTGCGGCGCGGCAGCGGCATCATGACGACGGTGCGGGCCGTGCGATCGGCGAGCGAGCGCGAACTTGCCGATGGACTCGTCGAGCGTCTCGACCGCGTGCTGCGCTCCGGCACGACCACGATCGAGGTCAAGAGCGGCTACGGCCTGACCACGGCGGACGAGATGAAGATGCTCCGGGCGATCCGGCTCGCGGGCGAGGCGTGGAAGGGCACGGTCGTCCCCACCGCCTGCATCGGACACGCCATCGATCCGGACGTGCCACGCGAATCCTTCGTGCGTCGAACGATCGAGGAGACTCTGCCCGCGGTCTCGGACGAGTTCCCCGGCATCGCCATCGATGCCTATTGCGAGAGCGGCGCGTGGACGGTCGAGGAGTGTCTTCGCGTTTTCGACGCGGCTATGGCACGCGGGCATCCCTGCCGAGTCCACGCGGACCAGTTCACACGGCTCGGCATGACTTCCGAAGCCGCGCGACGCCGCTTCGCGAGCGTTGACCACCTCGAGGCGAGCGTGAGCGAAGACGCCCAAGCGCTCGCCGCCTCGGTCACGGCTGCCGTCCTGCTGCCATGCTCTGGATTCCACCTCGACGGTCGCTACGCCGACGGTCGCGCCGTGATTGACGCTGGTGGGGTCGTTGCCCTGGCGACGAACTGGAATCCCGGGAGCGCTCCGTGCGGCTCCATGCCGATGGCAGTCGCGCTCGGTGTGCGGATGTGCGGCCTCACCGTCGGCGAGGCCGTCTGCGCCGCAACCGTGAACGCGGCGTGCGTGCTCGGACTGCGCGACCGCGGCATCGTCTCCCCCGGGATGCGGGCCGACCTGGTCTTGCTCAGGCACACGGACGAACGCACGCTCGCGTGGGAGTTCGGCATGGAGGCTGCGGACCTCGTGGTTTGCGGGGGACTGGTGCTGGAGTCTTGACGCCGTCGGCGTTGCGGTCATCCAGGAACGAGGACCGAGATGGCCCGCGGCTCCACCGCGCATCGCCACGTTGCCTGATTCTGATCGCCGACAGGAACGCCCGCAGGGCCGACCTCGCCGTCGATCTGGCAGGGAGCATCAACCTCGTCGCTGCGAATCTCGACCACGCGTCCACGCGCACGCACGCACGAGGGGCGCGTGAACTGCCGGCCGAAGCATGCGACCGCCATCCACGCGATCACGGCCAGGGACGAGGAAGCGGGGAAGAACACGGAGTCGAGCAGACCGTCGGAGACGTCGGCCGCGGGGCAGGGGTCGATCCGCAGGCCGTAATGACGGCTGTTGGCGATGACGGCGAACCCTCGCTTCCCTTCGACGACCTGCTCGCCATCGACAATCATCGTCATTCGAGTCAGATGGGGCCGAACCACTTCGGAGAGCACGGGGCAGACATAGGCCGCGTGCCCGATCGCCCTCGACCGCGAAGCGTCGAGGCGGTGGATGACGCCGGCATCTGGGCCGATCGAGGCCATCAGCACGAAGGCGCGTCCGTTGCACCGGGCAAGGTCCATGCGGACGACACGACCGCGCTCGACGGCGGCGAGCAGTCGCGGCACGCTCGCGCTCATGTTGAACTCACGCGCGAGCAGGTTCTCGTTGCCGGTCGGCAGGTGATAGAGCGGGACGCCGAGTGTCGTCAAGGTCTGGAGGAGGTGGTTGACGGTCCCGTCGCCGCCGACAATCACGGCGAGCGAGCAGTCGCCGAGCGCCCCGGCGGTAGCCTGGCCGTCGCTCCCCGGCCCCACGGGCACGACAAGCGGATGGTGCCCGGCACGGCTCAGGGCGGCGGCGGCGGATGCGCCGAGCAGCCTCGCTCGCCCTCTGCCAGACCGCTCATTGACGAGGACCGCAACTCTCACGCGCGTGAGAGCGTAGCGGACGCCACGGGCCGCTACCATTGCCGCCATGCCGCGGCCGACCATCGTCACCGAGACCGACACCGAACTCGCCCTTGCAGCGGCACAGTGTGTCGTCGAGACTCACTACCGTCTCGCTTCGTTTCTGCGCGTCGGCCAGTCCCTCGCGGACATCGACCGTTTCGTGGCTCGCACGCTCGAGGATCTGCGTTGCCGGTCGTGCTTCCTTCACTACAAGGTGCCCAAGACGCCCCCCTTCCCATCGCATGCCTGTCTGAGCGTCAACGACTGTATCGTCCACGGCACGGCAGGGTACCTCACGCGGCCGCTCGCCGAGGGGGACGTGCTCAAGGTCGACGTCGGCGTCGTCCATCGCGGATGGATCGGCGACGCCGCGTGGACCTATTCATTCGGCCGCCCATCCGACGTAGTCCGGCGGCTCATGGCGTGCGGCAAAGAGGCGATCCGGCGGGGCATCGCGGAACTCCGGCCGGGCAACACCTACATGGCTTGGGCGCGCGCGGTGCAGAGCCACGTCGAAGGCGAGTGCGGCTTCCATCTTGTCCGCGGGCTGGGTGGGCACGGGTACGGGCGGAGGTTGCACGAGCCGCCGTTCGTGTCCAACGTCGTGCCCGGCTCGCCCTTCGAGTGGCCGGACGGCGGGGAGCCGTGCCGGCCAGGCACGCTCGTCGCGGTCGAGCCGATGATCGCGGCCGGGACGGGCCGCACCAGGCAGGCGAGGCATGAATGGCCCATCTTCACGGCGGACGGTTCGATGAGCGTGCACTATGAACACGACGTCTTGATCACGGAAGCCGGCCCGCGCGTGCTGACCGAAGGACTCGAGTCTCTCCCCGACGAAGTGGGCTGAAGCGCGGAAAAAGGGCCGGCCCTTCCGGACCGGCCCGCGCGATCGTGCGATGCGATCGGTACGTCAGTTGTCGATAGCAGCGGACCACGGCGACCACGTGCTGTTGCGCCCGTCGCAGAGGGTGCGCACGCGGTAGCGCCAGCGGCCCGACGGCGGGCTGTCGGTCGTGCCCGTGACGTTGGCGCCGACCGTGCCGATGGAGGTGGTGTTGGTCCAGGAGTTGCCGACCCGCTGCTGGCGCTGGATCTCGAAGCCGGACTCGATACCGGACGGGTCGTTCCAGGCGATCGAGATCGTGCCGCCCGAGGCGGAGCCGGTCGGCTTGGCTGGCGTCGCGGCCCTGAGGACGATCCATGCCGACCAGGACGAGTCGCCGCCGCTCCCGTTCGCGCGCACTCTGTAGCGCCATCCGCCCTGACCGACGTTGTCGCTGAACGTGGTCACGTTCGCGCCGACCGAGCCGACGATTGTGTTGTTCGTCCACTGGCCGGACACCTTCTCCTGCCGTTGGACCTGGAAGCCGGTCTCGTTGTTCGAGTTGTCGGCCCAGACGACGACGGCCTGTCCCGGCCCGCCTTCCTCGCCCGAGACGATGGTGGGCGCGACCGGGATGCTCCCTTGCACGATGGAGATGGCGAAGAAGTCATCGTCGGTCAGCCCCCCGGAGTCCGTGACGGAGGGCATGATGTAGTGGACGCCGAGGGAGAGGGACGAGGTCGTCACGTTGGCGCCGACACCGATGACGCCGTCCACGTGCGACACCCAGACGATCTGGCTGGAGATGTCGCCGTCCTCGGGGTCGATCGCCGTGCCCGAGAAGGTGACGGGCGAGCCTTGCAGGAACTGCGAGCCGTTCGAGGGAGAAAGGACGGTCAGGACGGGGGGCTGGTTGGGGGTGTAGCCGATCGCGGCGGCCGCGTTGACCACGCCACCGGTCACGGTGTTGTTCTGGAGGGCGGTGATGGGGCGCGTCGTGCTCATCACCTGCTGGTAGATCGATGACCAGGGTGCGTTGGGGTTCTTGCCGTAGACGAGCGCGACGACGCCCGCGGCGTGCGGGGACGCCATCGACGTGCCGTCCATGAACGCGTACCCGTTGGTGCCGTAGGTGCTGTAGACGTTCGCGCCGGGCGCGCCCATGTCGACGGAGTTCTTGCCGTAGTTCGACCAGCTGGGCTTGGTGTCCGTGCTGGTCGTTGCAGCGATGGCGAGGAGGTTGGTGTTGGCGTAGGAGGCGGGGTAGAAGGGGCTGGTATCGTTGTTCGTGCCGTTGTTGCCCGCGGCGCAGACGTAGATGTGGCCGACGGACTTCGAGTTCTCGATGGCGTTGTAGAGCGACGAGGAGTAGCTGCCGCCCCCCCAGGAGTTGTTGGAGACCTTGACCTGCTTGTTGACGGCGTACTGGAGGCTGTTGATGGCGCCTGAGATGGTGCCGCCGCCTGAGCCGAGGAATCGGAGGGCCATGAGCTTGCACTGCCAGTTGACGCCGACGACGCCGGTGCCGTTGTTGCCGACCGCGCCGACGGTGCCGGCGACGTGAGTGCCGTGGCCGGTGTCGTACGGGTTGTTGTCGTTGCTGTAGAAGTCGTACCCGTAGATGTCATCGATGTACCCGTTGCCGTCGTCGTCGATGCCGTTGCCTGGAATCTCGCCCGGGTTCTCCCAGCGGTTGGCGGCGAGGTCCGGGTGGTTGTAGTTCATGCCGGTGTCGATGATCGCCACCACGAAGTTCGGGTTGCCCTTGTAGACGTCCCAAGCCTCGGGTCCGTCGATGTCGGCATCGACCTTGCCGTTGACTCCGTTGACGTTCTGGCCTGTGTTGTGCATGCCCCAGAGGCGTGAGAAGTGCGTGTCGTTCGGGATGACGCAGGTGCGAACGATGTAGTCCGGTTCCGCATAGACGACCGAGCCCGAGAGCGCCGGCGCGCTGAGCAGCGCGATCGCCTCGTTCACGCTCACTCCGCCGCCGAGGCTGAGATGCACGAGGCCGGGAACGAGCGTGAACCGGTCGAGCACGCGCCCTCCGATAAGCCCGGCGACCGGCTCCGCCGCGGTCCCCGGCGTCAGCTGCACGAGGATCGTGAACGGGTCGTACTCGAGATGAACCGTCGGATCCTCGAGCAGCGAGTGCAGCGCGGCTCGGGGATTCTCCGGTGCGATCCCGGCCATGTGCAGCGAGAGCGCATCATCCGACGCCGACGACGCGCCGGCGAACGCCATGAGCGCGCCAAGACAGAGTGCGATCCGATCGCGTGCCCACTTCATACCTCGTTCCTTTCTTCGCATGAGACTCATCGGCCTGGCGCTCGGCCCGGCTCTTTCTCCGATCCGTCCGTCCGGCAACGCCAACGCGCGACCGCGCATCTCGACCATGGCGGCACGGACACCGAATCCCCCATGAGTATCCGCAAAGGCCCCTCTTCCAGGGCCACAATTCCTGAAAGTACTTTGGAGGACACCCCCCGTCAAGATGCAAGGGCTTCTTTCCACGCTCGACCCATGCCCCGAGAGGTCACTACGCTGATCGACCATGAACCGAATCGAGACGGCATTCAGCGACGCGCACGCCAAGAACTCGCGCTTGCTGATGCCCTTTCTGTGCGGGGGGTTTCCCCGGCCGGGCATGACGGGACCGCTGCTCGCCGCGCTCGAGACGAATGGGGCCTCGATCGTCGAGATCGGCATCCCGTTCTCCGATCCGATTGCCGACGGACCCGTCATTGCGGGTGCCATGCACGACGCGATCCAGGCGGGAGCCACCCCGGCCAGCATCTTCGCTGAAGTCCGATCCGTTCGGGATTCGATCGGAATGGGTCTTGTCGCGATGGTCAGTGTTTCGATCGTGCAACGCCTCGGAGGGCACGACGGGTTTCTCGATCGAGCCAAGGAAGCCGGGTTCGACGGGATGATCGTGCCAGATCTGCCGCTGGAAGAGGGCGGAGCCTTTCGGGACCGCTGCGGGGAGCTTGGATTGACGTTCTCGTACCTGGTCGCGCCGACGACGCCTCGAGACCGAGCCTCCGCGCTCGCGAGGAGTTCGACCGGCTTCGTCTACCTGCTTGCCAGGACGGGGATTACCGGAGAGCGCGACGACGCCCCGGACGTGGCGGAGCGCGTCGCCAGCCTGCGGCGTTCGACCGATCTGCCCATCGCCTGCGGGTTCGGCATTTCCAAGGCGGCCCATGTTCGGGCGGTCGTGACCCACGCGGATGCCGCCATCGTCGGGAGCGCATTGGTCCGCCGCATCGAGCAGGCCGTTGAGTCCGGGCAGGATGCCGTGGAAGCCGCCGGCGCGTTCACCCGCGAACTGGCCTCGGGCCTGCACGACACGCGGGGTTGATGGGGCCAGCTGACCGAGACACGAAATCTTGTGGAGGAATGGCCGCCGGGCTTGCGAAGTCCGCCGGGGATGCAACAATCCCCGCGTCGGGTCCGACGGGGGCCCGACTCCGCACGGATGCGCGTCGGAGACGCGCATCCAAGGGTTGCGAGGAGCGGCGAGCATGACGCGGCGAGAGCTGAACGGCAACGGTGCGCGCACGGCATACGTCGGCACGATGGCGCGCAACGGCACGGAGGGCACTGTCATGACGCGATGGGAGGACGTGGAAGCGACCTTCTCCTGCGACGTGTTCACCGAGCGCGTCATGCAGCAGCGCCTGCCGAAGGACGTGTTCCGTCGCCTGCTCCGCACGATCCACCACGGCGATCCGCTCGAGATCGAGGTCGCGGACGTCATCGCCGCGGCCATGAAGGACTGGGCCGTCGAGAACGGCGCAACGCACTACACGCACTGGTTCCAGCCGCTCACCGGGCTGACGGCGGAGAAGCACGACACGTTCCTCACGCCGGACGGTCACGGCGGCGCGATCAGCGAGTTCACCGGCACGATGCTCGTGCAGGGCGAGCCGGACGCGTCGAGTTTTCCGTCGGGCGGCCTGCGGGCGACGTTCGAGGCCCGCGGCTACACCGCATGGGACGCGACCAGCCCTGTCTTCCTGATGCGCGGCCCGAACTACGCGACACTGTGCATCCCCACGGCGTTCGTGTCGTGGAACGGCGAAGCGCTCGACAAGAAGACGCCCCTGCTTCGCTCGATGGACGCGCTCTCCGCCGCCGCCTTGCGCGTGCTGCGCATCTTCGGCAGCGACACCGGCGTGCGCCGCGTGTACGCGACGGTCGGCGCGGAGCAGGAGTACTTCCTGGTCGATCAGTCGCTCTTCTACTCGCGCCCGGACCTCTCGACCTGCGACAGGACGCTCTTCGGCGCGAGGCCCCCCAAGGGGCAGCAGCTGGAGGATCATTACTTCGGGTCGATCCCGCCACGCGTGCTCGCGTTCATGGCCGAGTGCGAGCGTGAGTTGTATCGGCTGGGCGTGCCGGTGAAGACGCGGCACAACGAGGTCGCGCCGGGGCAGTTTGAACTGGCGGCACACTACGAGACGGCGAACGTGGCCTGCGATCACCAGATGATCGTCATGGAAACGCTCAAGCGAGTCGCGCCGCGCTACGGACTGCGGTGCGTGCTCGCCGAAAAGCCGTTCGCGGGCATCAACGGCTCGGGCAAGCACCTGAACTGGTCGATGGCGACCGACACGGGCGAGAACCTCCTCGACCCGCAGGACGACACGCACTCGAACATGGAGTTTCTGACGTTCCTTTGCGCGGTGATCCGCGCCGTAGACCTCCACGCGGACCTGCTGCGGGCCTCGGTCGCGAGCGCGGGCAACGATCACCGCCTGGGGGCGAACGAAGCGCCCCCGGCGATCATCTCGATCTTCCTGGGCGACATGCTCACGGACATCATCGAGCAGCTGGCCGCGGGCGCGCCGAAGAAGACCATGCGCGGCGGGAAACTCGACCTCGGCGCCGCTACGCTGCCGCAGATTCCCCGGCACACCGGCGACCGCAACCGGACCTCGCCGTTCGCGTTCACGGGGAACAAGTTCGAGTTCCGTGCCGTGGGCTCGTCGGCGAGCGTCGCATGGCCGACGACGGTGTTGAACGCGATCGTCACGGATTCGCTCCACGACATCGCGGACGAACTCGAGAAGGCAGCGGGCGCGAACCCGACCCCGCAGAAGCTGGAAACCTCGGTGTGGAAGGTGCTGCAGGGCGTGGTCAAGGAGCACCGCCGCGTGATCTTCAATGGCGACGGGTACGACACCGCATGGCACGCCGAGGCGGAGAAGCGAGGGTTGCCAAACCTGCGCGATACCGTGGATGCGCTGCCCGTGCTGAAGTCGAAGAAGGCGGCCGACCTCTTCAAGCGGCACAAGGTGCTGAGCAAGGCCGAACTGGAGAGCCGCGCGCACATCTTCGTCGAGAAGTACGTCAAGCAGGTCACCATCGAGGCCGAGACGATGGTGTCCATGGCTCGGACGATGATCCTGCCGGCGGCGCTCCGCCAGCAGGCGGAGATCGCGGAAACGGTCGCCGCAACCGAGGCCGCGGACGTGGACGCCGGCGACGCTCGGGCGGCCCTGGAGGACTTCGCGGACCTCGTGACGCGGTTCAGGGCGGCGATCGGCCGTGTCGAGGCGGCGCTCCGGCATGAATCGTCCAACCCGGACAAGCACGCCGAGCACATCAAGCGTGCGGTCCGTCCGGCCATGACGGACCTGCGTGAACTGGGCGACGAACTCGAGATGCACATCGCGGACGACCTCTGGACGCTCCCCAAGTACCGCGAGATGCTGGCGATCCGGTAACTCACTCGGTCAGCGGGCATCCTCGATCTCCCCACCCTGCCGCCGCTTTCGCGAACCGCGCCATCGGCTCGGTATGATGCCCCAAAGGCCCTGTAGCTCAGCGGTTAGAGCAGGCGACTCATAATCGCTCGGTCCCCGGTTCGAATCCGGGCGGGGCCATGTGGCTGTTGGAAGGGGCTTGTGCGGGAGGGGACGATTGCTACACTGGTGGGGTCCGGATTTCGGGGCCGGGCGAGGAGTGGCCCGATCGGGCTGGGCGTTCGTGATGCATCGAAGAGGCCATCGCGTGGGCGGGCGTCGCGTCGGCGCGGCCGTTGTCGTGCGCACGCCGCGGGCCTTCACGCTGCTTGAGCTCCTGGTCAGCATCGCAATCGTGGCGGTGCTGCTCGGGCTGGTCGTGCCCGGGCTGGCAATGTCGATGAAGTCGGCGCGCGGATTCCGATGCCAGATGTCGCTGCGCAGTGTCGCCTTCGATTTCACAGTCTTCGCCGATGACACGCTGCACGGCGACCGGGGCGACGACGCGGTCTTGGGCAACCGATTCCGGCTGAGCACGTTCCAGGAGAGCCAGTACGGCATCGACGAGTTCTGGCGCTGGGAAGGTGAAGAGACGCACACCGTGCCTGACGAGTCACGCTACGACCCGATGCGGTGTTCTGAGGTCAAGGGGCCTCTGACGCTGCGCCGGGATCTGCCGTGCGGAAAGCCCGGCGCGATCTCGCCTTCCGAGCACGTCTCGTTCGGCTTCAACTCACGGCTGCACCGGGCAGAGGTCGTGAGCGGGGATGGCAAGGTGAAAGCGGTGTACGTGATGCTGACGCAGGACATCCTGTCGCAGACGGACGTCCCGCTGGCGTGGGACGTGGACGGCGCGCTCGCGGCACAGAAGGGGGTCGAGCCGGTGTTCTCCGCGCCCTCGCTGGACAGCCAAGGCCCGTACGCCGGCGACGCGTACTGGTTCCCCGGGCTACGGCACAACGGATCGGCGAACTTCGCGTTCATGGATGGACGGGTGGAGTCGTCGCGCCGACCGTTGGACGAGGACGGCTGGCGCTGGGGCTACCAGCCCATCCGCTAGCCGCACTCCGCCATGACGCTGCAACGAAAGTTCGCGGTGCTGCTGGTCCTGCTGGGGCTGACCGTGGCCGCGAATCTGGGCGCTGCCGTGTGGGTCGTGAACATGCTCGACCGCGAACAGCGCGAGCCGATCGAGGGCTTGACGCGCGTCCTGACCGGGATGAGCCGCGTCAAGCGTTCGCTCTGGGATCTGGCCGAGATGCTCGACCTCCCTGTCCTGGAAGGGAGTGAGTCTGAGGAGGAGTTCGCTCCCCCCGACCCGAACGAGGTACAGAAGCGCTTCGCGGCGTTCCTTGACCGCGTGCAGCGCGAGATCGGCCACCTCGAATCCGGGGGTTCGTACGTCGTGCGCTCCGGCATCAGCACCACGAGGAATCTGCGAGCGAGGATCGAACTGACCGCCGACGAGGTTGCGAGGTGGCTCGATCACCGCGATGAGGCCGCGAGAGAGCGAGCCAGAACGAACCTGTACGAGTTGCACGAGTTGATCGAGCGCATCGAGGGCAGGCTGCTCACGGACGCGCGGATGGCCGCGGAGTACGGCGCCGACCTGCGGCGAAGGTTGTCGTTCGTGCTCGGAGCCTCGCTGGTAGTCGTTGTTCTTTCCGCGTGGCTCGCGGTCGTGCTCTTTCGGCGCTGGGTTCTCAAGCCGGTCGGGCTGCTGCGGGTCGCGGCCGACGAAATCGCCCGCGGGAACTTCGAGCACCGTGTGCCCGAGCTTGCTCGCGACGAACTCGGCCTGCTGAGCCGCGAAGTGAACGACATGGCACAGACGATCGCCAACATGCAGGCCGAGCGGATCGAGCGTGAGCGGCTGGCCGCGGTGGGTGAGATGGCGCGGAGTGTCGCCCACAACATCCGGAACCCGCTCGGCGGCATCCGATCGCTGGCCGAACTCTCGGCGGACGAGCTGCCTTCGGACTCGCCCGTGCGTGACCACCAGGCTCGTATCGTGCGGACCGTGGACCGATTCTCGGCGTGGCTCAACGGGCTGCTGAGCGCAACGACACCCCTCGAACTGCACCCCGTCGAAGGGGAGGTCACGGGTTGGCTGGAGAGCGTCGTCGAGACGCACCGCGCGATGGCCCAGGGGCGCGGTGTTCGGCTCGAACTCGACGCGAGCGCAGCCCCAGGCAGCGCGGTGTTCGATCGAGAGCATTTGGAGCAGGCCGTCGTCGCGGTGCTGACGAACGCGCTGGAGGCGACCCCGACGGGGGGTCGCGTTCAGGCTCGGGCATTCTCGGACGGGTCGTGGTGGGGTGTCATCGTCGAGGATGAGGGAGGGGGAGTGCCGGATCAGTTGCGGGAGCGCATATTCGATCCATACTTCACAACAAAGCCGGGAGGGTCTGGCATCGGTCTTGCCAGTGTCAGGCGTGTCGTTGGACAGCACGGCGGGCGTGTCTGGGTCGAGAACCGCCCCGATGGGTCGGGAGCGGCGGGCTGGAACGGACCGGGGGCCGTGTTCACGCTCAGGTTGCCGCTCGGAGTGGCGGCAGGTACGGCCAGTGGTGGCCAGACAGGACCAGACCATGGCGAGGGTGCTGATCATTGAGGACGAGGAAAACCTGAGATTCTCCATGCGCCGGGCGCTCGAAAGAGCGGGTCACCAGGTCGACGAATCGGCGACGGCCGCGGGAGGGCTGGCGGCTGTCGAGGAAGGCGTGTTCGATGCTCTCATCTCGGACGTGAACCTCGGTACGGGCGCGGACGGGCTTTCCGTCGTCAAACAGGTGCGTGAGCGAGGATTCGAAGGCGCGATCGTCGTCGTCACGGGGTACGGCAGCGTCGAGGGCGCGGTCACGGCCATGAAGCAGGGGGCGGATGACTACCTTCTCAAGCCCGTGAGCCTCGAAGAACTCGGCCTGCTGCTGGAACGCCTGCTCGAGGGGAGGCGGGTCCAGACGAGACTGAGGCTGTACCAGCGGCTCGAATCCACCCGCGAGGCCCAGCGAGAACTGCTCGGCGAAAGCCCTGCGTGGCGCGAGACGGTACGGCTGGCAGAACGGCTGGCAAAGCTGCCGCTCCCGAAGGCCGAGGGTGTCTCGCTGCCGACGGTGCTCCTGCTCGGCGAAACGGGGACGGGGAAGGGACTGCTCGCGCGGCACGTGCATCGCTCGTCCGAGTCGCCGGACGCTCCATTCGTGCACGTCAACTGCACCGCGCTGCCGGCGAATCTCGTCGAGTCGGAGTTGTTCGGACACGAACGTGGGGCCTTCACCGATGCGAAGACGGCACGCGAGGGGCTCTTCGAGATGGCGGACGGCGGCACGATCTTCCTCGACGAGATCGGCGACATGCCCGCGGACCTGCAGGCGAAGCTGTTGACGGTGCTCGAAGAAGGGGCGTTCCGGCGCGTCGGCGGCTCCAAGCCGCGCAGGGTCAGGGCGCGCGTGATCGCCGCGACCAATCTCAACCTCGCCGATCGCGTCGAGCGCGGCGAGTTCAGACGCGACCTCTTCTATCGGCTCAACGCCTTCACCGTGACCATCCCCACGCTGCGCGAGCGAGGCGAGGACGCGGTGCTGATCGCTCGCGAGATGGCGGCGCGGTTCGGGAGGCAGTTCGGTCGCGCTGGAACACGGCTTTCCTCGGAGGCCGAGACCGCGGTGCGCGGGCACGGCTGGCCGGGCAACGTGCGCGAACTGATCAACTCCGTGCAGCGGGCCGTGCTGCTGTGCGAAGGCGACGAGATCGGACCCGCCACGCTGGGACTGGCCGGCGTGCGTGTCGGGCCGCTCAAGGCAAGGCCGATCCCGACTCAGCCTGCCGCACCGAAGCAGGGTGGTCTCGTGTTCGACTTCGACAACGGCGTTCACACCGCCGAAGAAGTTGAGAAGCAGCTCATCATTCAGGCTCTGGCTCGCACGCGGGGCAACGTGTCGCGTGCCGCAAGGCTCATCTCCATGCAGCGGAGCAGCCTGCGCTACCGGATCGAACGCTACAACCTCCACGAGCTCGTGCAGGAGTTGACGCGATGAGGCGAAGTGCCTGGAGCGCGGGCGTGCTGGCTGTCGCGTGCGGCCTCTCCGCCGATGCCCTCACGCTCAGCAGAGACTGCGCCACGTGGGTCGATCCGCGCGGCGACGCCGTGATCCGCCGCACCGATCCGGGCAACGACGGCCCGATCATGCCCGGCGCGACATTGCCCGACGTGGTGCGGGTGAGCCTGTGCGCCTGGCAGCCTACGGACCCCGTGGCCGATCCGTACACGGGGAACACGGTCGATCCGGACGATTCGCACCTGTTCAAACTGGACCTGGTCTTCGCCGGAGTTGTCAACCCGCCCGGGCCGCTGGGGTTCTACGGGCAACCCTACGACCCCTTCCGGCACGGCCCAAGCCCCGTCATCGGCTACCTCGACATCGACGTGGACTCGAAGAACACGGGCGGTGAACTCGGCTCCGCGGCGCGATCGCGGTACCTCGCGAACGTGGCCCGATTCGGGCGGCTGCCCTACGGCTCGATCTCCGAAAGAGTCGCGACATCCGCGTTCGACTACGACTGGAACTTCGGCACGCCGCCGCAATACGAGCGGACCGGCGCGGACTTCGCGCTGGTCTTCTGCGGGTGCTGGGGACTGACCGTCGTCAGCGAAGGGGGTAACGGCAACGGTGTCTTTGATGAGGGCGAGTCATGGATCGTGCGCGGCCGGCTGTTCCAGCGCACGAACGGGTATCAGGAAGCGAGTTCCGCGTGGGGCGGGAGCGGGTTCGGCACCTATGACCCTTACGTCAACGTGCGGTTTTCACACGACACACACACCGATGAAACAACCATCACGCTGGTCTTCGCGCTCGACATGACCGGCGCGGCCATGCTGACAGGTCAGCCGGAGCAGCCGATCAACTACAACGTCGGTGATCACGTGAGCATCGTCGAGGCGCTCTCGGACGTTATCGACGGCGCGGACGCCGGCGGGCTGAGCGAGCCTGTCTGGGAACTCATCAAGGGCTGGAAGGGGCGTGACCCGTTCGACTATCTCGACCCGACGGAATGGGCCGTGAGCGCGCTCTTCGGGATGCCGTACGCGGAGCAGCAGGCGGGCGCAACCTTCGTCTGGACTGATTCGGGGATGGGAGAGTGCCTCGGCGATTTGAACGCTAACGGCTACGCCACGGCCGCGGACAAGACGCTGCTCCGCGAAGCCGTCTACGACCTGGACGGCGGAGCGCAGGACGCCGACGGTATGGTCAACGGCCGGGTGGTCATCGTGGACCCAGGCCCGAACTTCAGCCTCTACGACCTCAACGGGGACACGGTCGTCAATCTTGACGACTTCCGCGTGTACGGCAAGCCGGCGGACTTCGACGGCAACGGCGTCGTCAACACGCTGGACTTCATCGCGTTCCTGAACGCCTGGGTGGCGGGCGATCCGGCCGCCGACTTCGACCTGAACCAGGTCGTGAACACACTCGACTTCATCGCGTTCCTGAACGAGTGGGTCCAGGGTTGACCGAACGTACCGCACTGGCCGCGACGGCCGCCAGACCTGGCCAACCCGCATCAACCCGTCAACGGAAACCATCCCGCATTCATCGGAAGCGGCGTTGTACCGCTGGCACACGCGCTGCATAGCAAGGCTGCGGCGGCATCGTGGCCGCGACTCATCCACCGATTGGCAGGAGGTTCCAGATGAACGCTCAGAGGACCGCGCTCGGCGCGGCGATCGTCGGCGCGCTCGTGCAGGGCGCGATCGCCCAGTTCAGTTTCAATGCAGGCATCGGCTACCCAGCCCCCGAGCGCCCCGACGGTGTGGCCGCGGCCGACTTCAACGGCGACGGCTTCGCCGACCTCGCCGTCGCCACCGAGACCCCGAACAAGGTGTCGTTCCTCTTCAACAACGGCGACGGCACCTTCGCTGCACCGGTGAACGTCCTCACCGGGGGCGGCACCGGACCCGGCTTCGTCGCCGTCGGCGACTTCGACGGAGACGGCGACTTCGACGTGGCTGTCGCGCTCAAGAACATCGGCGTCGTGCGCGTGCTCGTCAACACCGGCGGGACGTTCTCGGCAGGAAGCAACACGACCGTCGGCGACGAGCCTCGATGGATCGCCACGGGCGACCTTGACGGCGACGGCGACCTCGACATGGCCGTCGTCAACCGGGGCGACGACTCGATGACCGTGCTGCTCAACGACGGGACGGGTTCCTTCACGACGTCCACCGTGGCGGTCGGCGCGGACCCGCGATCCGTCGCCCTCGGCGACTTCGACCGCGACGGGGACTCGGACGCCGCCGTCGCCAACCATGACGACCGCACGATCGGTATCTTCGCCAACAACGGCACGGGCGGGCTGACGCTCGCCGCCACCCTCTCCGTCGGGGCGCAGCTCCGCCCTGACGGCCTCGTCGCGAGCGACCTCACAGGCGATGGCCACACCGACCTCGCCGCCGCTACCTCGGGCAACGGCCTGAACTTCGCGAGCGTGTTCGTCAACACCGCAGGCGGCCTGACAGGCCCCGCCAACTACGCCATCGGCGGGGCGAACCCCGTTTCCATCGCCGTTGGCGACCTCGACAGCGACGGCGACGCTGACCTGGCAACCGTGAACCAGGACTCCGCCAATGTTTCACTGCTCGCGAACAACGGCACGGGCGCGTTCGGAGCGTCGATGCAACTCGCCGTCGGTGCGACGCCGCAGCACCTCGCCATGCACGATCTCACCGGCAACGGCACGCCGGATATCGCCGTCAGCAACCGTGACAGCAACTCCGTCACTGTCCTGTTGAACGCGGCCGCTCCGCCCTGTCCCGCGGACTTCAACGGCGACACGGTGGTCAACTCGCTGGACGTGCTCGCCTTCCTGAACGCCTACACGAGCGGTGATCCGTCCGCCGACGTCAACGGCGACACCGTCATCAACTCGCTCGACGCGATCGCCTTCCTGAATCTCTACAACACCGGCTGCGCGTGATCGCATGCCGGGCGCACCCACCCCCGGCAGGTCGAAAGGCCGGTCGGGGCGATTGAAGTCACTCTCGGCCGGTCGCTCGCTCCCCCCGCGGGCGGCCGGCATTCCCATGCTGATCAGCCCCCGCCCGACCTGCGTGCCCGCCGCGCCTGCACGCCCGGGTCAGCTTTGACGATCTGTTCCACGATCTCATGCGTCAGCGGGTCGCTCGTATCGAGCGGATAGCCCTGCCAACGCACAACACCGTCGCTGCTGATGACCAGCACGTGCGGGATGCCCTCGACGCCGACGGCGTTGGACATGCGCTTCTGCGTGTCGATCGCCTGCGGGTAGTACATGTCGTTCGATGCCATGAACTCGCGGACTTTCTCGGCTGTCTCGTCGCTCACGCCGATCACGACCACGTCGTGGCGGAACTTCGCCTGGATCTCGTTGAGTTCAGGGATGGCCTTCCGGCACGGGCCGCACCACGTCGCCCAGAAGTCGATGATGACGACCTTCTCCTTCGTGTCGGGCTGGTTCGTCAACCACTCCTCGACCACGAAGTCCGGCGCGGGCTTGCCGCGGAAGTCCTGACCGTACAACTTCTTCTCGACCGGGGCGGGCCAACCGCCTTCGATCGTCCGCGCCCCCGGTGCGTCGTACGGCTCGGAGAGGAGAGCATTGACGATCTCCTCCAGCTTGTTCCGGTCCGCACCGGCGACGCGCATGACGCCGTTGCGGTCGATCACAAAGTAACTGGGAATGAACTTGACGTCGAGTTGGGAGGAGAGTTTCCGCTGAGGGTCCGCGGCGAACGCCCACGGGAGTTGCTCCTTCTGGACGAAGGGGTCCATCTGCTCCCAACCGCGGGCGGAGTGTACGCCGAGGATGACCAGGCCGCGGTCCTCGTACTTCGCGTGCAGCTCGCGCAGTTTCGGCAGCGCAGCGCGGCATGGGCCGCACCAGGTCGCCCAGTAGTCGAGGAGCACGACCTTGCCGCGCAGGTCGGCCCACGAGCGAGCGTCGGTGTTGATCCACGTGGTCAGGCCGTCGAGGGACGAAGCGGGCTTGCCTTCGAGTGTGTCCCAGTGACGGCGCGAGGGAGGATCGCCGCGATCACGCCACGCCGCCGGTCCGGGATCGGAAGCATTCACCTGCTGCGCGGGTTGCTGACGCTGAGAGCCGCGCGTCTGCGCACTCGCTGTGCCGACGGGAACAAGAAGAACGGCCGCGAGGGCAGCCACGGGAAGCGATCGATACCGCACGGTCAGCCTCCTTCACACGGAACGAACCGCCACGATACAGGCGATCCTGCGATCAGCTGAATCCTAGGCCGCAACTGAGATTTGGTATCAATCGACTTTTATGGACGGAGCGGTATCGTGTCCGCCATGCAGACCGACGCGACCGCGATCAAGCGGGCCACCCGGGTTGCTCCGAGTACGCGGACCTCGGCGGCCGCATGGCTTTGGCAGCCGCGTGTGGAACTGTGGGCATCGATTGTCGCCGGGACGCTGCTCGGCGGGGCCGTGGCGGGCGAACACCTCGGTGGCTACGCGGATGCCGTCGTGCTTGCGTGGACGAGCCTCGCCATCGGCATGGTCTACGGCGTGCGAGCAGCGATCGTCGCGCTGTCGGACCAGCGAGTGGATATCGACGTGCTCATGGTCCTCGGCGCAGGGCTTGCGGCCGGGATAGGGCACCCGGAAGAGGGGGCGTTGCTGCTCTTCCTGTTCGTGCTCGCCGGCGCGCTGGAGAAACTGGCCATGCAGCGGACCAGGCGCGAGATCGAGGCGCTGCACGCGCTCATGCCGACCGAAGCCCTCGTGTGGCGCGACGGCGCCTGGCAGGCGTGCGAGCCGGAGTCGCTGCACCCCGGCGATCGCGTCCGCATCCGACCGGGCGACCGCGTGCCGGCCGACGCCCGCATCGTCGAGGGATCGTCCGCCGTCGACGAGTCCCTGCTCACCGGCGAGAGCGTGCCTCGCTCCGTCGGCGTGGGCGACGAGGTGTTCACCGGCACGATCAACGGCGAGGGCGTGCTGGTCGCCGAAGTCGAGAGGCCCGTCGCAGAGTCCAGCCTGCGGCGAGTGCTGGAACTGGTCACCGTTGCCCGCGAGCAGCGTGAGCCGCTGCAGCGTGTGATCGACCGCATCGGGCAGCCCTACACGCTCGGCGTCATCACGACGAGCCTCTGCGTATTCGTCGTATGGTGGCTCGGCTTCGGCGACGCGCCTGCCCGCGCCGCGTACGTCGCCGTCACGTTGCTTATCGTGGCGTCGCCGTGCGCCCTCGTGATCTCGACGCCCACGGCGACACTCGCGGCGATCGCGCGCGGGGCGAGAGCGGGCGTCCTGTTCAAGGGCGGCGAATCGATCGATCGCCTCAGCCGCACCGGCGCGGTCTGCTTCGACAAGACCGGCACGCTCACACGCGGACGCCCGACCGTAACGGACGTTGTGACGCTCGACGGGCTGGACCGGGAGAGCGCGCTCGGCACGGCAGCGGCGCTCGAAGCCGACTCAACTCATCCGACGGCCTCGGCGATCGTTTCCGCCGCCCAGACCGAAGGTATCACGCTCCCGCGAGCGGACGAGCCTCGGGCGGTCATCGGACGCGGCATGACCGGGAGAATCAACGGGCACGAAGCCCGCGTTGGTAGCCTCGCCCACATGGAGGGGCTGCTGTCGGAGAACGATGCTGCGAAGATCCGGTCGATCCTCGACAACGCCCGCACGGCGGGGATGCTCGGCGTGGTCGTGGCTGTTGGGGGACGCGCCGGCGTCATCCTGTTGCGCGACGAAGTTCGACCAGGGGCGAAAGGCCTTGTCGATCGCCTGCACACCCTGAACATCCGCCCCGTACGAATGCTCACCGGCGACGACCGGATCGTGGCCGAGCGCGTAGCCAACGAGCTCGGCATCGATCGGTGGGACGCCTCGCTGCTTCCGGAGGACAAGGTAGCAGCGGTGGAGACGACGAAGCTCGAAGCACGCGATCAGGGACGCGAACTCGCCGTCGCTGTCATCGGTGACGGCGTGAACGACGCCCCAGCCCTCGCCGCGGCCGACGTCTCGATCGCCATCGGCTCCATCGGCTCGGACGCAGCGATGGAGTCGGCGGACATCGTGCTGCTGGGCGAAGATCTCGAACGGGTGCCGTGGGCGATCCGCCTGGCTCGCCGCACGCGAACGACGGTGAAGACGAACATCGCCTTCGCCCTCTCCGTCATCGTGGTCATGGGGCTGGTCACGCTGATCGGTTCACGAACCGGGCTTCAGGTGCCGCTGTCGGTCGGCGTCCTCGCCCACGAAGGCGGCACCATCCTCGTCGTCGTCAACTCCCTCCGGCTCCTCTGGTTCCGGTGAGCGGTTGCGGAAGCGGCTTCCCCGCGTCAGAATCCGCCTGCGGCAGCGACCGCGACCGGAGGCGAACGGATGAACGGATCGTGGTTCGGCGGGCTGGCCCTGGCCATGCTCTCGTCGGCGAAGAGCAGGTCGATCTCGGCGGAGAATCCGACAGGCGGAAAGGGTGCGGGCGCACACGCCGCTCCGGGCGATGACCCCCACTGCTCGGAGGCGGGGCGCGACCTTGGCCGAGGCTGGAAGATCCGGCCCTGCCTGCGGAACTTCGAGCCGGGGCAGACGCTGACGCTCGCTGAGATAGAGGGACCGGGCGTGATCCGCCACGTCTGGTGCACGGTGCTGCACGCCGTGCACCGCTGGGTGCGGCTGCGCGTTTATTACGACGACAGCGAGCTGCCCTCGATCGACGTGCCTCTCGGCGACTTCTTCGCCAACGGGCTGGACGGGGCCGCGCTCGTGAACTCGCTCCCTGTGGCGGTGAACCCCAAGGGGGGGATGAACTCCTACTGGCCGATGCCCTTCCGCAAGGGCGTGCGCGTCGAGGTGACGAACGACGGCCGCGAACGCATCAGCGAGTTCTTCTACCAGATCGACTACACCCTGGAGCCTGTTCCGGACGACGCGGCATACCTGCACGCCTGCTGGCGGCGTGCGCTGACCACCCGCGAGCGGCCGGAGCACGTGATTCTCGACGGAGTGCGCGGACGGGGACACTACGTCGGCACCTACCTCGTCTGGAATCAGCTCTCCACCGGCTGGTGGGGTGAGGGCGAGGTCAAGTTCTTCATTGACGGCGACGCACCCGAGGGCCCGACCATCTGCGGCACGGGCACCGAGGACTACTTCGGCGGCGCATGGGGGTTTGTCATGGACCACGCTGCGGACCTGCGGCCGACGACCTACTCCACGGCGTTCCTCGGGTACCCGCAGGCGGTCTATGAGGCGACGCCTCGTGTTGGGCCGCGCCCACCCTCGCACGGGCTGTACCGCTGGCACGTCCCTGACCCGGTGCGGTTTGATCGCGACCTGCGCGTGACGGTGCAGGCCCTCGGGTGGTGGCCCAGCGGTCGGTACCAGCCGTTGACCGACGACATCGCCTCGACCGCGTTCTGGTACCAGTCCCCGGCGGCGGGCGTGCCGTCGCTGGCGGGGCTGAACGAGCGGCTGCCGCGCTGAGAGCCCCATGTCGAGGTGGTATATGGTGGAAAGGAGAATGCGCCACCGCTCCTCCAGCGCGGCCTACGGCTTCATCGCCTTCCCGCTCGCTGCGCTGTTCCTGTTCACGCTTGCGCCGACCGTCGCCGGGCTGGGGCTGAGCCTGTTCGCGTGGGACGGCGGGGGCACGCCGCGGTTCGTCGGTCTGCACAACTTCGCGGACCTGTGGACGGACGCGAAGTTCCGGCCCGCGTTGCGGAACACGCTGCTGTTCGTCGCCCTCAGCGTGCCGCCGACGGTCGTCATCGGGTTCCTGCTCGCCGTCGCCGTGCACGCACGCTGGTTCGTCGGCAGGACGGCGGCGCGCACGGCGTACTTCCTGCCCACGATTCTCTCGATCGTCGCCATCGGCTTCATCTGGCGCTGGCTGCTCGACCCCGAGGCGGGGCTGGTGAACTGGACGCTGCGGGGCTTCGGCGTGGAGCGCCCGCCGGACTGGCTCAACGACGGATGGTGGCCGATGGCGTCGATCGTGCTGGTCTCGGTCTGGCGCGGCGTGGGCTTCTGCATGGTGCTGTACCTCGCCTCGCTCGGGTCGATCAGCCGCTCGTTGTACGAGGCCGCGGAAGTGGACGGCGCAAGCGGGTGGTCCGTCGTGCGGCACGTGACCTGGCCGCAGGTCGCGCCGACGACGGCTTTTCTCCTCATCACGGGCGTCATCGGCGCGCTGCAGGTCTTTGACATTGTCTTCGTGATGACCGGCCAGGTCGAGAGCGACCGCACCAACGTGCTGAACCTGTACGTCTACCGCCAGTTCAGCTACGGTCAGCTCGGCTACGCATCCGCTGTCGGCGTCGTCATCTTTACGATCACCATCCTGGCGACGCTGGCGCAACTGGCGTGGTACGGCGTGCGCGGGAGGGGGGTGTAGCGTGCGCCGGGTCGCGCGCCACCACCGCCCGCCGATGCCGATCGTGCTGCTCGTGCACACGCTCGTGTACGCGGGGGTGGCCACGATGGCTCTGCCGCTGCTCTGGATGGTCGTCACGTCGCTCAAGACCGAGGCCGAGGCCGGGGCGTCGCCGACGTTCGCCACCCTGCTGCCCGATGCGCCGCAGTGGGCGAACTACGCGAGGGCGTTCGAGTCGGCCCGCCTCGAGCGGTACTACCTGAACTCGACGCTTGCCGCCGTGCTGACGACCGTGCTGGGAGTCGCGCACAACGCCCTTGCAGGCTACGCCTTCGCGAAACTCCGATTCCGTGGCCGTCGCGCGCTGCTCGGCGTCGCGATGGCGACCATGATGGTGCCCGTGCAGGTCTACTTCATCTTCGCGTACCTGCTCTGTACCTGGCTGGGGTACGTGGACAGCGTGCAGGCGCTGGTCGTGCCGTTTCTCGCGTCGGGGTTCGGGATCTTTTATATGCGCCAGGCAACGCTCACCGTACCGGATTCACTGCTCGAAGCGGGTCGGCTCGACGGCATGTCCGAGTTCGACCTGTTCTGGCACGTCGTACGCCCGACGGTCTGGCCCGCCATGAGCGCGCTGGGCATCTTCACGTTCGTCTTCAGTTGGAACAACTTCTTCTGGCCGCTGATCGTCGTCGACTCCGAGCGGTCGAAGACACTCCCGCTCGCGCTCGCGGACCTCTCGGCTGGGCTGTACGTGGATTCGTGGCCCGTGCAGATGGCCGCTGCGACGATCATGGTCTTTCCCATGGTGGTCGTCTACCTTGTTCTGCAGCGGGCCTTCGTCCAGGGCGTGGCCCTTACCGGACTCAAGGAATAGTCCGGACGGAGGCTGGCGTGCGGTCATCGGCTGTTGTCCTCTTCGGCATCGCGGCGGGCACGGCAGCGGTTCTCGCGCCCACGGCGATCCTCGCCCCTGACCGCGCCGACACCAGGTCGCGCGAGATCCTGTTCACCGTCTGGGGAATGCCGTTCGAGGACCGCCTGTTCGAGGACGGCTACGCCCGCGGCTTCGAGGCCGATGAGCCGGGTCTGCGCGTCGAGTACCGCCGCTTCCCGGACGTGACCGCGAAGTACACCGCCTGGCACGCCCGCGGCATCGGCGCGGAGGTCATGCGGATTCAGGTAACCGACTATCACCAGATGGTCGATCGCGGGATGCTGGAGCCGCTGGATGCGTACATCGACGATCCCGTGGACGGCATGAACGAGGCGGCTCTGGCGGCGATCCCACCGGAGATGCTCGACGCGCTCCGGGTTGACGGCAGGTTGTACGCACTGCCCCAGGACATGGCGCAGATCGGCCTGTACTACAACCGCGCCATCTTCGACGCCTGGAACGCGGCACATCCCAACGACCCGGTGGAGTATCCACGCGAGGGATGGACGTGGGACGACCTGCGTGAAACGGCCCGAAAACTCACCCGGCGTGAAGGCGGTCGCGTCGAGGTCTACGGCTTCGACATGTTCATCTGGCAGTGGCCCTTCATGAACTTCTTCGCGCAGGCGGGCGGCGCCCTCTGGAGCGAGGACGGGCTGTCAACGCTGATCGACTCGCCGGCCGGCGTCGAGGCGATCGCGCTGGTCAGGAGCATGGTCTTCGAGGACGGCTCGTTCGTCCCCGCGTTCGGCGAGCAGCAGGCGACCGGTCCGCACTCGCGGTTCGCGGAAGGGCGAACGGCGATGTTCCTGGACGGCTCGTGGATGGCGCCGAGTTTTCAGCTGCGCAACCCTTCGCTCGATTTCGCGGTCGCGCCCGTGCCGCGCGGCCGCGTCGAGGCGGTCTGCGCCGGCGCGTGCCTGTGGGGCATCTCCGTCCACGCGAAGCACAAGCGGGACGCATGGCGGATGATCCGGTGGCTCGTGGACGAGCCGCAGGCTCTCCGGTATTGGGACACGCTCCGCGTCGCGCCGCCGGCCAACCTCGCCGTGGTCAACTCCGAGGCGTTCACGCGAACGTCGGGCATCGAGTCCGAGCGCGAGCCGGGGCGGTACCTCGTGCCGCCGATGCAGGAGGACGAGTTCGCTCGCTACGCAGAGTGGCTGCGCTACGGCATGACGCCGCGAAGGGATTCCGGCGAAGCGCCGGCCTTCGTCCCGGTATCGCTCTACCAGCGCGCGCTCGAGAACGAGATATCCGCGCTCCTGCACGACGTCCTCCGCCACCCGACCAACCCCACGGCGGAGGACGCGCTGGCCCGCGCCGCCAGGGCGGTGCATGACGTGATCGACCGCGACAGGGCCGCCAAGGGGCTGCCGAAGGTCGATCGCGGAAGGAAGCCGGATTGAGCGATCTCGCGCGAAGGGCGTCCGAAACCGCTCCCTTCACGGTCGCGGCTCATTCGGCGTGGTTGCCCATGTCGAGACGGTGCCGGTCTCGATGGAACCGCGCACCCATGCCGGCGCATCGTCCGACGCGAGCCACGCGATCATGCGATAAAGCAGGTACAGGCCCGCGGGGCTGGCGTGGTCGAGCGTGGAGACCGCCAGCACGCCGGCGCCGACCCGTGCAGCGAAGAGCTGATCGAACGGCTCGGGCCCGCCGCGATCGTGCGTGAACACGAGGCGGACGATCGGCTCGACACGCTCGTCGAGGCCAAGGCGAGCGGTCGGCACGGCGCGGCAGACGCGGCGGTTCAGGTCGTGGAGCAGGCAATCCGCCATCCAATCACCCTCACCCGGCGCGAGCGGCCCGCCCGGGCGGCTGTCCAGGACGAGCGGAACCTGGCCGTAGAGATTGACCGGCTCGTTCGGCGGTGAACCCGCGGCCTTCGACGCGAGAAGCAGCACACGGCGACCCGACTCGACCGACCGAACCACTTCGGGCGTCAGCCTGTGCGCGGCAAGCACTCGCCACCTGCCCGCACCAACCCGCGCCGGTGCGACGGGCTCCGCGTCGGGCAGGAGGGCCGCGGTGTCCGGCAGCGCGGGCCGCCACGATCGGCACGGCAGCGCCCACCCGCTGCTGTACGCCCGTTCCTCGAATGCGGGCTCGCGCTCGGCATCAGTGAAGGGTAGTCCGTCCATGCACGCAACGCCCGTCGGCAGTCGCAAGCGATCGGGCATCACCCACAGATCCCACCCGTTCGACTCGACTCCCTCGGCCTCGGCGCGGATCGTGAGCCGCGTCGGCGTGTCAACGCTCGGCACCGGCAGGTTGACCGACGCGAACCCGACCTCGCCCTCTCCGACCCGCAGGAACCCGGTCTCGCCCGCACGCGGCGCATCGTGCTCGAGCTCCGAGACGATCCGCACGCTCGCGTTCACCGCCCGATCCGAGGAGTTGCTGATGCCTGCTTCGAGCCTGAGCGAGCGGGACGCGAGCACGCCCGTCATCCGGTCCGGCGTGCGCAGCAGCAGCGCGGCGTCCGCGAGCCACGGCCGCGTCCGCTCCGGCGCGAACCGCCACCTCCCGAGGTCGTCCTCGAAGCCGCACTGGCAGACCGGCACGTCGCGCAGGTGGTTCATCACCCAGCCCGCGTGCGAGGGATCCTCGCGGAACACCTCCGACTGCCACTTCCGCAACAGGAGATTGAATCGATCGCCCCGCCGACGCAGCACGGCCGCCGCGTCGATGCCGAACTGCTCGCTCGCGCGTCGCTCGAACTCGACGAAGCGGTCGAGTTGCTTCGGCAGCCACCATGGCCGCGAGGCCCCCACCTCTGCCAGCAGCCCCGCCGTGTCCGGCCACGAGGTGCCGATGATGGTCTCTCCCATCACGAACGGCCTCGGCTTCATCGCGCCGAGCGCGGCACCCAGGTCGTCGAAGTACGCGGGCCAGCGGCCGGGGTTGTCGTAGGTGTGCTCGTCGTGCAGGTCAGTCCGCGCACCGTCGCTCCAGTTGAGGAACCCGGTCTGCACCTGGAGCAGTCGGCCGGGCAGCTCGGCGCGTGCCGTCTCCCACCACCACGCGGCAAGGTCCGGGTGGAACCGTTCGTGCTCGCAGGTCGCGCTCACGATCACGACCGACGGATGCCGGCGGTCGCGCCGCATGAACGCCGCGAGCAGCCGGCGGTACTCCGGCAGCAGCCGCCCGTCCATGTCGGACTTCCAGACCGGGTGAATCTGCCAGAGCAGCATCCCCGTCTCGTCGGCGATGTCGTAGAACCACCGCGGCGCATACCACATGCACATGCACACGGCATTGAAGCCCATCTCTCGCAGGCGGGCGAAGCGCTCGCGAACCTCGTCCGGGCGCGGCGCGGGGGCGATGTGCGTCGGCTCGTGCCCCCAGTCGAGCACGCCGCGAACAAGCAGCGGGCGGCCGTTGAGCAGAACGCGCGTGTTCCCCGGGCCGCCCGTCTCGATCGTGCGGAACGCGAACCGCACGCGGTCGATGTCCGGCGGCCCCGGCGCCCTGCCCCGAACGATCACGACAGCCTCGCCGAGGTGCGGATCGGTCGGCGACCACCTGGCCACGCTCGCCACCCGCATGTTCGCATCGATCGTCGTCGCGCCCGGCTCGAAGCGTGCTTCCGTTTCAACGGCCTCGCCCGTGCCCGGCGCACGAGCGCGGAAGACCGCGCGCCCGCCCTCGTGCCCGGGCTCGAGTTCGACTCGCAGCCGAACGGTGCCGGACGACGGGTCGGCAAACACCGCCAAACCGTCGGGCCTGATCGCGGGCGACCCGGTCTGTCGGACAGATACGCCGCCCCAGATGCCCGCGTGCTGGAGGCTGATGACGTCGTGGAAGCCCTTGGTGACGTGGCCGATCCACGGCTCCTCGCCGACTTTCTCGGGGCGACGGCCGACCACCTGGTCGACGCGACAGACGATCTCGACCCGCTCGCTCCCCGCGAGGGCCTCCGTGACGTCGAACTGGAACGGCAGATAGTCGCCCGAGTGCGAGCCGACCTCGACGCCGTTGACCCAGGCCGTGCAGTCGGTGGCGACCGCCTCGAAACGGAGCCACGCGCGCCGACCGGGCGCGAGCCATCGCGCCGGCAGCCTCGCACGCCGCCTGTACCAGGCGATCCCGGTCGTCGCTTCGCCGAGGCCGATCTGCCAGGGCTCGTCCGTGCGGGTGGAGACCCATCCGTCCCGCGGCGGGTGTTCCCACCATCGCTCGCACAGCCCGGCGTCGTTCGGATCGTGACGAACGGACCAGCGACGGAGCAACCCGAGCGAGTCGGCGGGCATGGGGCGAACTGTAGCGTCCGGGCTGGCGTCCTACTCCGCGCGGGCACGCCGCGCAGCCTCGACCATCGCCCGGCAACGGTCGGCATCAGGCGGATTCGACCAGACGCCTGCCTGCTTGATCCACGAGCCGACGATGACCGCGTCCGCGTGCTGATAGAGCGCGGCGAGCGACTCGGGCGTCGCTCCGGAGCCGACCCAAACCGGAAGCCGGGTCGCGCCCCGTGCCTCGGCGAGATCGTCCGGCGCGACGGCCTCGCCCGTGAACCGGCCGGTGACCACCAGCCCGTCCGCCCCGAAGAACTCCGCGGCGTGGCACGCTTCCGCCAGCGACACGTCCGCCGTGATGGCGTGGGACGCGTGCTTCTTCTTCACGTCGCACATGATGGCGATCGCCTCCGCGCCGATCGAACGCCGGTAGCGGAGCAACGGCCCGGCCGCGGCGTCCGGCAGCAGGCCCTCGTCCGCCACGTGCGCGTAGACGAAGTTCTCGCAGCGGATGAACCTCGCCCCCGCGGCGAGCGCGACCGCCAGCGCCTCGCGCTCGCCGCCCGAGAGCACCTGCACGCCGAGCGGCAGGTCGGTCGCGTCCGCGACCTCGAGCGCGATCCGGGTCATCGCGGCCGCGACCTCCGGCCCGTGCCGACCGTGCAGGTACGGCCGGTCGTGCATGTTCTCGACGATGATCGCGTCGAAGCCGGTCTCGGCGAGCAGGCGGGCTTCCCCCGCCGCCTGCACGGCCAGCATCTCCACCGTCGTTTCATTGAACGGTGCACCGGGCAATGCCCCGGCGTGCACCATCCCGACGAGCGCCTTCGGCCGCAGCGGCCACCAACCGTTCGCCATTCTCGGTTCCTCCCCCTTGCCCGGCGCCACGGGCGGACGGCGCGTCACCGCGCCCTCGGGATGTTACACTCCCGCCATGATGCCCGCCGAGGCCCGCGCCCTGATGCACGAGTGGACGCAGTCCCTCTCGCTCCGAACGCACATGGAGTGCGTCGCGGCGTGCATGGGGGCCTACGCGCGCCTCCTCGACGCGAGCGATGAGGACCGCTGGATCGTCGCCGGACTGCTGCACGACTTCGACTACGAGCGCCACCCGACGAAGGAGGAGCATCCATTCGTCGGCGTGCGGCATCTCGAATCGCTGGGCGTGGACGCGGACATCCGCGAGGCCATCCTCGGCCACGCGGAGTACTCGGGCGTCCCCAGGCGTTCACCGATGGCCCGCGTCCTCTTCGCCGTGGACGAACTGGCGGGGTTCCTCGTGGCCTGCGCCAGGGTGCGGCCCGACGGCTTCGCGGGGCTCGAACCGAAGAGCGTGCGCAAGAAACTCAAGGACAAGGCCTTCGCCGCGGCGGTCAACCGCGACGACGTCCGCATCGGCTTCGAGGAACTCCTGCCGCTCCTGCCGGAAGGCTTCGACGAGTCCGCCCACTTTCAGACCTGCGTCGAGGCGATCCGGACGCGCGTGCCGGAGTTCTCCGCCTCGCCCGCCTGAACCCGGAGGAACGCGATGCGACATGGGCCTGCGTTGATGGTGGCCGCGCTGCTGCACACGGCCGTGTGGATTGCCGGGTGCGCGACGGCCCAACCGGTCGCGGGCGACGATGCGCGGGCGTGGGCCGATCGCGTGCGCACGGAGTACGTCGTCTCGCTCGCCCGGGCCCACGCGCAGACGGTCGAGGTCACGCTCATCCTCGACGCCGTCGACGCGGAGACGATCGACCTGCACCTGCCCGTCTGGCGTCCGGGGCGGTACGCCATCAACGACCACGCGGGGACGGTGCGCCGCGTGCGTGCCGAGGACGGCGACCGACGCGCTCTGGCGATCGAGAAGACCGCGAAGTCGTCCTGGCGGGTGAGAACCGCGGGAGCGAAGACCGTCCGTGTCCACTACGACCTGTACGCCAACTCGCTCGCCGACCGGACCCGCCACGCCGACGACACGCACGCCTTCCTGAGCGGCTCCTCGGTCTTCATGTACGCCGAAGAGCGCCGCGCCGAGCCGGTCCGCGTCACGATCGACGCGCCGGACGGCTGGCGCGTCGCCACCGGCCTCGACCCCGACCCGCGCCTCGACCGCTCGTGGATCGCGCGCGACTACGACGTGCTCGTGGACTCGCCCGTCGAGGTCGGCCTGCACCACCTGGTCGAGTTCGAGGTGGACGGCGTGCCGCACGAGATCGTCATCTGGGGCCGGTGCGAGCCGGCGGCGGACAGGCTCCGCGAGGACTTCGCGAAGATCGTCGCCGCGCAGCGCGACATCTTCGGCGATCTGCCCTACGGCCGCTACGTCTTCCTGATCCACGCCTACCCCGGCGGCAGCGGCGGCACCGAGCACCTCAACTCGACCATCATGCAGACGACGCCCGCCGCGGTCGAGGGGGGGGACGCCTACCGCCGCCTGCTCGGCCTGGCCTCGCACGAGTTCTTCCACACCTGGAACGTGAAGCGGCTGCGGCCCGCGGGGCTGGTGCCCTACGACTACCTGCGCGAGAACTACACCGACCTGCTCTGGGTCGCCGAGGGCACAACGACGTATTACACCGACGTCACGCTCGTGCGCGCCGGGCTGGTCAGGCCGGACGACTACCTGCGCGACACGGCCGGCCGCGTGGCGAGCGAGCGCGCCCGCCCCGGGATCGGCGTGCAGAGCCTCGCGGAGTCCTCGTTCGACGCCTGGATCAAGTTCAACCGCTCGACGCCGGACTCCGTGAACGCGACGGTCTCGTTCTACTCGAAGGGTGCGCTCGTGAGCCTGATGCTGGACATGGAGGTCCGGCGGCTGACGGACAACGCCGCCTCGCTCGACGTCGTGATGGCTGACCTGTACCGCCGCCACACGGTCGAGTCCGGCGGCTTCACGACCGCGGACCTGCTCGCCGCGCTCGAGCGGCACACGGGCACGAGTTTCGACGAGTTCTTCGAGCGGTACGTCACCGGCGTCGAGCCGCTGGACCTCGAAGCCGCCTGCGCCGTCGCCGGCCTGACGCTCGAACCGCGCAAGCCCCGCGACGACGACCCGAAGTCGTACCTCGGCCTGGACCTGCGCCAGGAGGGGGACTTCGCCGTCGTCGCCGCGGCCCGCGCGGACGGCCCGGGCTACGCCGCGGGCCTGATCGCGGGCGACCAGATCGTCGCGCTGGACGGGATGCGCCTGCGGGCCGCGGACCTCGACCGGCGGCTGCGGCGCATCGAGCCGGGGCAGGACGTGCTCATCGCGTTCATCCGCCGCGACGAGCTGCGCGAGACGCGCTTCAAGGCCGCCGAGCCGAGGCCGGGCGGGTACACGCTCACGCGCGTCAAGGAGCCGACGGACTTGCAGGTCGCGGTGTACGAGTCGTGGCTCGGGCAGCCGTGGCCGGGGCGTTCCGAGACCGCCGCCGCGTCCTCGGGGCCGACCGATGCCGACGACCCGCACGCCGAAGCGCGGCCGTAGCCCCGCGCCGGAGGAGTTCCATGCCGCCCGCGCCCGGACGGCCGCCGCTGCCGTCGTCGGGGCGCGTGCCCCGGGCTCGCGGACCCGTGCCCGGGCCGCGCGGGCACGTGCCGCAGCCGTTCGGACCCGTGCCCGAGGCGCGCGGGCACGGCCTGCGGGGGCTTCCGGGGCGTCCAGAGGCGCAAAGGCCGCGCGATCGGCCGCGTCCGGGCGGCAGGAACCCGGCGCCGGGGGCAAGCGCACGGGATGCGCGGCGCCGCCGCGTCGCGTCGGGCCGCCCCGGAGGGCGGGGCTTCACCCGATCCGCGCGACCTACGCCTTGACGATCCGCGCCCGCGACGGGCGCGCCCGCGCCATCGCGTCGCGGGTGTCCACGACCAGCCGGGCGTGGTCCGCCACGAGCTGCCAGTCGATCGCGTCGTGGTGCGTGACCACGAGCACGCAGTCGGCCCGGGCGAGGCGCCCGGGCGTGAGCGGCTCCGACGCCAGCTCGAAGCGGTAGCGCCGCATCCGCGGGAACGCGGGGACGTGCGGGTCGTGGTACGCGACGCGTGCGCCGCGCTCCGAGAGCAGCCGGATGATCTCGGCGGCGGGCGTCTCGCGCACGTCGTCCACGTTCGGCTTGTACGCCAGGCCGAGCACGAGCACGTCCGCGCCGCGCAGGGCTTTGCCCTCGTCGCGCAGCGCGGCCTCCACGCGATCGACCACGCGCTCGGGCATCCGGCTGTTGATCTCGCCCGCGAGTTCGATGAACCGCGTGCGCTCGCCGACCTGCCGGGCCTTCCACGCGAGGTAGAACGGGTCGATCGGGATGCAGTGCCCGCCCAGCCCCGGCCCCGGGTAGAACGGCTGGAAGCCGAAGGGCTTGGTGGCCGCGGCGCGCACGACCTGCCAGATGTCGATGCCCATCGCGGCCAGCACCGGCTTGAGCTCGTTCACGAGGGCGATGTTGACGGCGCGGTAGACGTTCTCCAGCAGCTTGGCCGCCTCGGCGACCTCCGCCGACTCGACGGCAATGACCCGCTCCAGCGCGGCCGCGTAGAGCGCGACGCCCACGGCCGTCGAGGCCGGATCGACGCCGCCGACGAGCCGGGGGATGGTGCGCGTCGAGTGCGTCGCGCTGCCGGGGTCTTCGCGCTCGGGGCTGAAGACGAGGAACCAGTCGCGCCCGCATTCCAGGCCGCGCGCCCGCGCCGCCCGCTCGACGATGGGCAGGCAGACCTCGCGCGTCGTGCCCGGGTAGCTCGTCGATTCGAGGCTGACCAGCGTCCCGGCGCGCACGCCCGCCGCCGCCAGCGCGGTCGAACGCTCCACGAAGGACAGGTCCGGTTCGCGCTCCGGCGAGAGCGGCGTCGGCACGCAGAGCACGATCGCGTCCGCGCGGGCGAGGCCGGCGGGGTCGTCCGTCGCCTCGAAGCGGTCCGACGCGGCCAGGCCGCGCACGAAACCCTCGCCGAGGTGCTTCAGGTACGCCTCGCCGCGCCGCAGCATGGCGATCTTGGCGGCGTCAACGTCGAACCCGACCACGCGGAAGCCCGCGTCGTGCACCGCCCGCACGAGCGGCAGACCGACGTAGCCAAGCCCGACGACGGCGACCGTGGCCGACCGATCGTTGAAGCGGGCGATCGCGGCGCGGGCCTGGGGCGGCAGCGTGCTGTCGGGGTGAGTCGTCATACACGAACGGGCCACGGGCGGCGCAAGGGCTACCGTTGGGCCGCCGCACTGTACCCCGCGAGCGCGGCGGACGCGAGATCGGCCCATGCTCATCACCGGCACGATGCTCCTGCCCGACCCGCGCGAGGGCGGGCACGGCCTGCGCCTCGCCGACGGCAGCATCGTCGTTCGAGACGGCCGCATCGTGGCGGTGCGCGAGGGCGACCGCGCCGACAGGCCGGACCTCGGCGGCGACGACGCCCTCATCCTGCCCGGCTTCATCGACGCCCACGTCCACCTGCCGCAGTTCGACTCCATCGGCGCGGACGGCATGGAGCTGCTGACATGGCTCGACCGCGTGATCTACCCGGCCGAGGCCCGATGGGCCGACCCGGACGTCGCCGGTGCGATGGCCCTGCGGGCCTGCCGGCAGCTGGCCTCCTTCGGCACCACCGGGATCGCGGCGTACCTGACGGTGCACCACGAAGGCTCGCTCGCGGCCGCGCGCGCCGTCAACGATCTCGGCGTGCGGGCCATCCTCGGGCAGACGCTCATGGACCGCGGGGCGCCCGCCGAGCTGGTCCGGCCCGCGCTGCAACTGCTCGCCGAGACCGGGGCGTTTCTCGACGCGCTCCGCGGCACGGCCCGCGTCGAGGGCGCGGTGACGCCCCGATTCGCGGTCTCGTGCACGCCGGAGCTGCTGGCCGGCGCGGGCGCGCTGGCACAGCGGACCCGCGCGCCGGTGCAGACGCACCTGGCCGAGACCGAGGCCGAGTGCCGGAGGGTCGCGGAACTCTTCGCGGGCACGCCGTACACCGAGGTCTACGCCCGCGCCGGGCTGCTCGGCGATCGGACGATCCTCGGCCACGGCATCCGGCTGGACGGCCGCGAGCGCGCCGCCCTGGCGCGCACGCAGAGCGTCGTCGCCCACTGCCCCACCGCCAACACCTTCCTTCGATCCGGGAGCATGGACCGCGCCGGGCTGCTGCGCGACGGGGTCCGCCTCGCGCTCGGCAGCGACATCGCCGGCGGGCCTGACCGCTCGATGGTCCGCGTCGCCCGGGCGATGCTCGAAACCGCGAAGGCGCGCGGCGACACCCCCCCCACCGCCGCGGACTGCTGGCGGCAGATCACGGCGGGCAACGCGGATGCCCTCGGATGGAAGGACTCGGGCCGCATCGCGCCGACGGCGTGGGCCGATCTCGTCGTCGTCACGCCCGACGTGCCGTGGCGCGACGCCCCGGACCCGCTGGCGCGGCTGCTCTACGCCTGGGACGACCGGTGGATCACCGCGACGCTCGCGGCGGGGAGGCCCGTCCCCGCGCGCGTCTGAGCGATCAGTGCGGCACTTCGTAGACGAGCGGCCCGCCCGGCCCGAGGCTGAAGCCCGCGTTCATCCAGAGCAGCAGCAGCACGAGCCAGACGATCGTGAACGTGACCGTGTACGGCAGCATCATCGAGATCAGCGACCCCATCCCCGCCTTCGGCGCGTACTTCTGCATCACGACGAGGATGATGACGAGGTACGCGTTCAGCGGCGTGATGATGTTCGTCGTCGAGTCGCCGATGCGGTAGGCGGCCTGCGTCAGCTCCGGGCTGACGCCGATGATCATGAACATCGGCACGAAGATCGGGGCGAACATGGCGTACTTCGCGCTCATCGAGCCGACGAACAGGTTGAAGACGGCCGTCAGCAGCACGAAGGCGACCATGAGCACCGCGGGGCTGAGGTTCGCCCCCGCGAGGAACTCGCCGCCGGTGTAGGCGAGCATCTTGTCGAGATTCGAGTACTTGAAGTACTCGATGAACTGGGCCGCGAAGAACGCGAGCACGATGATCGGCGCCATGCCCGCCATGGACTCGACCATGAGCCGCGCCGCGTCGCCGCTGTTGCGGACGGTCCCGACCACGATCCCGTACACGACGCCGGGGAGCAGGAACAGGATGAAGAGCAGGGGCACGATGGCCTCGACCCATCGGTCGAAGTGGTCGCCCGCGCGGCTGAGACCGGGGATCGCGCCCATGCGCCCCCGTGCGTCGTCGAACGGCCAGCCCGGGATGAGCTTGAAGCAGACGAAGAGCAGCGTGGCCGCGGCGAGCACGCCGAACGCCCAGAACAGCCCGCGAATCTCCTCCGGGCGCAGCCGCTGCGCCGCGGCGTCCTCGGCCGTCACCGGCGAAGGCCCGCCCTCCGCGGCCGCCTTGCGCGCATAGCGAGGCTCGACGAGGAAGTCGCTCGTGACCCAGCCCACCCCCGTGATGACGATGGTGGACGCGATCATGAACCACCAGTTGCAGGTCGGGGCGACGGCGTAGCCCGGGTCGACGACCTGCGCCCCGGCGGTGCTGAAGCCCGCGAGCAGCGGGTCGAGGCTCGTCACCAGCAGGTTCGCGTTGAAGCCCGCCGACACGCCGGCGAAGACCGCCGCGATCCCCGCCAGCGGCGAGCGGCCGACCGACTTGTACAACGCCGCGGCGACGGGAGGGAGCACCACGTAGCCCGCGTCCGTCCCCAGCGACGACATGATGCCGAGGAAGATCATCGTGGGCGTCAGCAGCTGCTTCGGCACGACGACCATCATCGCCTTGAGCGCGGCCCCGATGAACCCTGACCGTTCCGCCAGTCCGATGCCCAGCATCCCGACGAGCACGACGCCCAGCGGGGGGAAGTTGACGAAGTTGTCCACCATGCTCGAGATCGCGTAGTACAGCCCGTCCGCCGAGAGCAGGTTCCGCGTGCGGAACGGCCGGCCGTCGTTGCGGCTCAGGTCATCGACGAGCTGCAGAACCGGCCTGCTCTGCTCGTCCAGGACGGGGCGCGTGACGGGCCGTCCGGTCTCCGCGTCGAGCACCGGCCTGCCCTCATTGTCCAGCACGGTCTCGACCACCGGCCGCAGCATCTTCGGCTGCACCGCCCAACCGGCGGAGTGCCCGATCGCCGAGAGGGCCATCACCAGCACGGCCCCGAAGACGAAGATGAAGGCAGGATCGGGCAGCTTGTTGCCCACCCACTCGATCATGTCGAGCAGGCCCTTGCGGCGGGCGGGGGCGGCGTCGGACATCGGGGTTTCTCCTGCGTCGCGGGTCGGGCGGTCAAGGTACGGCCTCCCGCGTCCGGCCACAAGCGCCGCATCCGCAAGGACGATCCGCTATCCTCCCCGCCGCCCCACCCGAAGCAGGAAGGGACGCCGATGGCATCCTCGAAGTACCGCTCGTCGCCCGACCAGACCCGCACGACGATGCCGCCGGGCGTCCCGTACATCATCGGGAACGAGCTGGCCGAGCGGTTCTCGTTCTACGGCATGAAGACGATCCTGACCGTCTTCATGACCAAGCACCTGCTCGACTCGGCGGGGCAGCCCGCGTTCATGTCCGACGAGCAGGCCAAGCAGTGGTACCACCTCTTCAGCGCGGCCGCGTACTTCTTCCCGATCCTCGGTGCGCTGGTGTCGGACATCCTCTGGGGCAAGTACCGCACCATCCTGCTCATCTCGCTCATGTACTGCGTCGGTCACGGCTGCCTCGCGCTCATGGACCTCGGCCCGATCACCGGCGCGTGGGACATGAAGCCGCTGCTCTTTGCCGGCCTCATCCTCATCGCCATCGGCGCGGGCGGCATCAAGCCATGTGTCTCGGCCCACGTCGGTGACCAGTTCGGCAAGGGCAACAAGCGGCTGCTCACCCAGGTCTACAACTGGTTCTACTTCTCGATCAACCTCGGCGCGACCGCAAGCTCGCTCCTGACCCCCGTCTTTCTCGCGGGCATCCCGCTGGAGAAGGACCCCGCGACCGGCGAGGTGCTGCGCACGTTCGGCGGACCGTGGCTCGCATTCGGCGTCCCCGGCGTGCTCATGGGCGTCGCCACCTTCGTCTTCTGGCTCGGGCGCAAGCGGTTCGTTCACATCGCGCCCGCGGGGTGGGCACGGTTCCGTGAGGAGACATTCAGCCCCGACGGGCTGCGGGCGATCGCGGGCCTCGCTCCGCTCTTCCTCGTCTTCGTGCCGATGTTCTGGTGCATCTTCGACCAGACCGGCTCGGCGTGGGTGCTCCAGGCGCGAGCGATGGACCTCGAGTTCCTCGGTGTGACCTGGCTCGAATCCCAGGTGCAGGCCGTCAATCCGATCCTCATCCTCATCCTCATCCCGACGTTCACCTACGGCGTGTACCCGCTGATGGGCAGGTTCTTCGAGCCGACACCGCTCCGCAAGATCGGTCTAGGGCTTGCCCTCACGGCTTTCTCGTTCGTGATTTCGGCCTGGATCGAGATGGGCGTCCAGGAGCGGGCGCCCGAGGCCGCCGCCGCGCTCTGGGCCGCGCTGAACGAGGCCGGCATCGCGGGAGCCGGAGACCTGAACGCCGCGCTCCGCGCCGCGGCCGAGGCGGGCTGGCACGACACCCGCGTGCAGCAGTACATGGGCGAGATGCCGAACATCGGCTGGCAGTTCCTCGCCTATGTCGTCCTGACGTCCGCCGAGGTCATGGTGTCGATCGTCTGCCTCGAGTTCGCCTACACCCAGGCGCCCGCCCGCATGAAATCGTTCATCATGGGCGTCTACTTCCTCGGCGTGTCGCTCGGCAATCTCGTGACGGCGGCGGTCAACAAGGTCATCGAGATTCCCGAGGTGCGCGACTCGGCGACGAACGAAGTGATCACCGCCGCGGGTTCCAGGCTCGGCCCCGTGGACTACTACTGGTTCTTCGCGGGGCTGATGGCGGCGACGTCCGTCGCGTACGTCGTCTTTGCGAAGTTCTTCTACCGGGGCAAGACGTTCATCCAGGGCCTCCCGCCCGAGGATGCCGCGCCCATGGCTGAAGCGGAAGCGCCGGACGCCCGCTGAAGCGCCCTTACGCCGCCACCGGCTTGAGCGCGCCCCCCAGCAGCCCACCGGCCGCGACCGCCAGCCACATCCCGAAGTGGCACGCCATCAGGATGAGTGTCTCCCGCGGCGGCAGGCGGAAGAACGACCACACCACGCCCGCGTACGCCACCGCGGCGAGCACGAACTCGTCGATGCGCCCGGGAATCGGCACCTTCAGGTTCACGACCAGTGCGAACGCCGATACCGCCAGGAACATCCGCCCCGCGGCCTGCTCGAAGCGGGAGAAGCGTCGCTCGGTCAGCAGCGACGCGACCATGACGGCCGCGACGCCCGTGCCCGTGTGCATCAGCGTCTCGTAGAGCGTCTTCACGACCGCGAGCGCGACGGGGCGGAGCGGCGTGTTCAGGCCGTTGAAGACCAGCGCGGCGACGAGCGCGACCGTTCCCAGGATCGCCGGCAATCTCCAGCCGCCGGGCATCGGCAGGACGAAATCGAGCCGCTCCTTCGGCTTCTCGTCGTCCGGCTTCGCCCTGTCGGTCTTCGGCTTGCCCTTGATCGCTGCTTCGACCTCGGGATCGCTCAGCAGGTCCGCATCCTCGTCAAAGTCGTCGAGCAAGCCTTCCTTGAATGGCGCGGGCCTGGTCGGCTCCGGCTCGGGACCGAGCGGGATCGGGCCGGATTCCTCGGGCCTGGACTTGCCGGACTCGGTGGCGTCGCTCATGTCGGCTCCCGATTGGTTGTTGGGATACCGGAGGATAGCCGTTCGGCTATCGTGCCCCGTCGGGCGGACGCCCGCGCAAGAGGAGCGACGAGATGAACTTCGACCCAGACGCGGCGGTCGCGCCGGGCGCGGGCGTGTTCGGCCTGCCGACGGCACGCGACGACGCCGGCATTGTCCTCATCCCCGTGCCCTTCGAAGCCACAACCTCCTACGGCGGGGGCACGGAGCACGGCCCGGACGCGATCCGCGCCGCGTCGGCACAGGTTGACCTGCACGATCGACGATTCGGACCCGTCTGGCACCACGGCATCTTCATGGAGGAGGAGGACGCCCGCTTCCGCCTCTGGGGAAACGAGGCCCGCGAGCACGCACGTCGCATCATCCAGCACGGCGGCGCGGGGCCGGGCGATGAGGAAGCCGTCGGCAGGGTGGACACGGTCGGCTCGCAGATGAACGCCCTCGTCGCCGAACGCGTGTTCGCTGCGCTGGAAGAGGGCCGAGTGCCCGGCGTCATCGGCGGCGAGCACAGCGTCTCCTATGGGGCGATCCGCGCGTGCGCCGAACGCTGGGGCGATATCGGCGTACTGCAGATCGACGCCCACATGGACCTGCGTGACCGCTTCGAGGGCTTCCGGTGGTCGCACGCCTCCGTCATGTTCAACGTGCTCGAGGACGAGCCTCGCGTGAAGCGCGTCGTGCAGGTCGGCATCCGCGATTTCGGCGAACGAGAGGAGGCCTACGCCGACCTGCGTAGCGGCGACGAGCGCCGTGTCATCGTCCACTACGACGACGACCTCTTCGACCGTCTGGCCGACGCCCGCTCGTTCGCCAAGCGCTGCCGACGGATCGTCGAGGCCCTGCCCGAGCGCGTGTACGTCACTTTCGACATCGACGGCCTCGACCCCGCCCTCTGCCCCCACACCGGGACTCCCGTGCCCGGTGGCCTGTCGTGGCGCGAAGTCTCGCTCCTCCTGGCGACGCTCGCGGCATCCGGGAGACGGGTCGTCGGGTTCGACCTCGTCGAGGTCGCGCCCGGCCCGGACGGCGACGAGTGGGACGCCAACGTCGGTGCCAGAATCCTCTACAGGCTCTGCGGCGTCATCGGACGCTCGGCGGCCAAGTGAGTGCCCATCAGACAGCCTCAACACCCTGATCTCCCGCCCCTGACGGGGGGAACCGCCCCCCTGAGCGACGATGCAGTTCCGCGCGTAGTTCGAGCCGCATCGCGTCGATCTCCCGTCGTAGTCGGTCCAGCGCGGCGTCCGGGCCGTGGCGAAGCAGTTCGTCGTGGGGAATCGGATTGCCGTAGCGGACGGCGACACGACACCCGAAAAGGCGCGGCCATCTCGACGAACGAGGCCAGGTGTCGTAGACACCCTCGATCGCCACGGGCATGACGGGGCACGATGACCGGCGGACAAGAACGGCGACCCCCCGCTTGAACTCGTGCATCGCCCCGTCCGGCGTGCGCGAGCCTTCCGGGAAGATGAGCACCGCCCGCCCCGCTTCCAGCCGCCTGAGAATCTCGCGGATGGCGACCGCGTCCGCGCCCTCCTCGCTGATCGGGATCGCGTTCAGAGCACGAATCAGCCGACCGAACGCGGGTGAGGCGAAAAGTCCCGCTCGGGCGACGTAATCCAAGTGCCGGCTCCGAACCGCGAATCCGATCACGGGAGGGTCGAGAAACGACTGGTGATTGGCGGCAAGCAGGACCGGCCCCGTCGGCGGTACACGCGTAACTTCCTGCACGACAGGGCGGTACAGCACGCGGAGGATCAGCGACAGCAGCCGCCGCATCGTCTCGTAGACGAACAGATTGCCCAGTGTGGTTCCCGGGCGCCTGGCCCGCAGCCTTGCGAACATGAGCGGAGGGTACCGGTCCGGCGTTTCCCACGCGCCATGCCAGCCGTCAGAGCAGGGCGGCGATCCGCGCTCGGACTTCGTCCTCGAGCCGGTCCACGACCTCGTCAAAGGAGAGCCGCGTCGTGTCCACCCGGACAGCGTCCTGCGGGCAGATAAGCGGCCCGACCGGCCGGGTGGAATCAGACCGGTCCCGTTCGACAATATCCCGAAGCAAGCCGACCTCGTCAGCGGGCAGGCCTGCCGTACGAAGTTGGTCGGCGCGGCGACGGGCACGCTCTGCCGGGTCAGCGTCCAGGTAGAACTTCACCGCTGCATCCGGGAAGACCACCGACCCCTGGTCCCTCCCTTCTGAGACCAGCCGAGGGTGCTGGTGCCAGATGATCCGCTGTTTCTGCACCATGTGCGCTCGCAGTTCCGGGATCGCAGAGATCGGGGAGACGATCGCGGTCACGTCCGGCTCGCGGATGCGACCGTTGATGGGTCTGTCCCACGCCAGCATGGCTGGCGGATCCCGGGACCAGTCGAAGTGCAGGTCCGCGCTCCGCACTTTCTCGACGATGGCGCCGTAGTCATCGTGCGGGATGCCGTGGTCGATCACGATGGCCGCCGCGGCCCGGTACATCGCCCCGGTGTCGAGAAAATCCAGCCCAAGCCGCGACGCGAGGGCACGGGCGACGGACGACTTGCCCGTTCCCGCGGGGCCGTCGATCGTGATGATGATGGGCAGGTCGGCAGGCACGGCGATCCGTGGTCGGGGGCGGGTCGGGATCGTTGCGCCGCGTGAATCCATCGCTCGGCCCAACCCCCGTCGGCAAAGGCACTATGCCTGAACGGCCCGGCGGATCGCATCCTCCAAGGCCGCGCGGCTCATCTTTACGCCCAGTGTAGCGTCTCCTTCGCCCCGGTACTCCACGGCAAGATTGCCCTCGAACCCCACGGACACGACCGCCCGGACCATCGGCTCGATGGGGTAGGCCGTGTGCTCAGGCGGCACCAATCCTGCCGATGCTTCCGCCTCCGGCGCCGCCTTCTTGCGCGGTCTGGACCCAGCGGGCACGGCAAACGCGACAGTGGAGGCAGAGACCGCCGCTGCGTAGGGAGTCAGCCTGCGCAGGTATTGCACCGGCTCGGCGGACGCCGCCGCGGCCTGGAAGTCGGGCATGGTGTTGATCCGGAATCCTCCCACCGACTTGATGAGGTCAGTGAGCCGGTTCGGTTCGGCTGTCAGGCCGGGTGCGGGGCTGATGGCCAAGTTGATTTCCAGCTTCTCCGCCCGCTCAACGACAGGCCGAAGCCGCTCGGCAACGATCTCCCCGCTCTCTTCCGAGACGTCCGCTTCGATGCGGACAGAGACCGCGTTGCAGCCGAGGAATGCCCCCGCTTGCAACACCCTCTTTGCCCTCTCAATGACCTTCTCGCCCTCGTCCTCGTCCGGGCTGGCGAAGCCGAGCGGGCCGGGCTCGATCAGCACGAGGCACGAGCAACGAGCCTTGTCCGCGCTCTCCCTAAGCCGCTCCAGGTCGCGTGCCTCCGCACCGGCAAGCAAGGCGGTCGAAAGGTTCAGGCCGTGAAGCCCCAGATCGTCGGCCACGACGGTCGGAAGGGCATGAAGGTCCGGCTTTCCAGACGGGCGGCGCGTGGCCAGAAAAGGTCGCGCGTCGGTTACTGTCAGCGTCAGCAGCATGTCCGTGGATACCCCTCCAGCCGACACACTCTACCCGAGCAACCCCTGAACCGCCACGACAAGCCAGGAAGGGTGGGCAAGACAAAGAAAGACGGTCGGGCCGTGAGGCACCGACCGTCCGGAGGGGAGAGACTGCGTGAAGCAGCCACGATAGCGGAATCGTTCAACTCGTGTCAAGCAGACCCGCAAGTAGAGAAAAGACTTGGGGTTTCCACTTGTGGCCGTCGCCCATACCATTCGGCCCGTTCGGGCAGGCTCACCCCGACCCGAAGCGACCGAGCCGAACCTGACACCACCCACTTCCGAAGGAACGCTCATGGCAAGCCCGTCCGACCGTCGCTACTCCGACTCGCACGAATGGCACAAGGTTGACGGCGACGCGCTCACGCTCGGTCTGACGCGGTTCGCCGTGGATCAACTCACCGACGTCACCTACGTCGAGATGAAGAAGCCAGGCTTCGCATTCCGTGCCGGCGACTCGGTCGGCGAAGTCGAGAGCGTCAAGACCACCAGCGACGTCTATTGCGCGTGCGCCGGTGAAGTCGTCGAGACGAACCCGGCCGTCGCCGAAGATCCGAGTCTGCTCAACAGCGACCCGTACGGTGCCGGCTGGCTCGTGAAGATCAGGATCAAGGACGCGGCAGGGCTTGGCGGCCTGATGGAAGCGGCCGCCTACGACGCCAAGTACGGCGCGTGAGACGGCGACGTTCCAGCATCGAACGGCACGGGCGAGGGGCGGTGGCCGCATGATCCGGTGCGTCGGCGTCAGCAAGGCGTACCAGACAGGGTCGCAGCGCGTCGAGGCGTTGCGCGGCGTGGACCTGCACGTCCCCGAGCCGGGCTTCTACGCCATCATGGGGCAGTCCGGGAGCGGCAAGAGCACGCTCCTTCACCTGCTCGGCGCGCTCGACCGCCCCGACGCCGGCGAAGTCTGGCACGGCGAGCGGCCCCTGCACACGCTCAACGAACGGGCGGCGACTGAGTTCCGGCGTCGCGGCGTCGGCATCGTCTTCCAGCAGTTCAACCTCATCCCGACTCTGACGGCCCGCGAAAACGTCGAACTGCCGGGAGTGCTGGCCGGCGAGCCGACGCACACGCTTGCGCAGCGAAGCCGCGAACTGCTGGACGAACTGGGCGTAGGACACCTTGCCGATCGCCGCCCCGATGCCATCTCCGGCGGCGAGCAGCAACGGGTGGCGATCGCACGGGCGCTGCTCTTCTCGCCACCCGTGCTGCTCGCCGATGAGCCGACGGGTGCGCTCGACTCGGCGAACGCCGACCGTCTCTGGTGCCTGCTCGCCTCGCTCGCAGCGGAACGGGCGATGACAGTCGTGATGGTCACGCACGAACCGGCCGCCGCGACGCACTGCCGGTGTGTGTACGTGCTCCGCGACGGGCGCGTCGAGGGAAAGATCGACACGGAGGGACTCGATGCGTCCGGCGTGGCGGCTCGCTACCAGCAGTTTGTCCGGGCGGCGTAGGCGCACTGCGCTGCTTGTCGCGGCGGTCGCCCTCTCGGCCGCACTCATCGCCGCCGTCTCCTGCGCGATGGCTTCGATCAACGAGTCCGTGCGCATGCGGCTCGATGCCGCGGTCGGCCGCGCCGACCTGCAGGTTCGCCCGACCGGAACGGGACAGACCTTCGACGCCTCGCTCCTCGGCACGGTCCGCTCGTGGCCGGAGACGAAAGCCGCCGCGGGACGGTTGCAGGACACCGTATCGATCGTCTTCACGACGGCGTTCCTGGCCGAGATGGACGGCCGGAGCGAGGCGGCGAAACTCACGCTGAGAGCGTCCGCTCTCGCGCTCGGCGTCTCCTTCGAAGATGATTCGCTGGTCCGGCCGATCACGATCCTCGCCGGACGCGAGGCACGCGAAGCCGGCGAGATCGTCATCGACGCCGCGCTCGCGGAGCGGCTGACCTGGCTCGCCGCGCGGGACGCCGAGGCCTCGCTTGGCGGTTTCACGCTCGTGGCAGGGCCTGGAGTCTGGGAAACCTCCGCGCCCGAGGTTCCTGATCGCCTGGATGACGCACGAAAGGCCGAGGAGATCAACCGCCGCGTCGGCGTGCGCGTCGGCGACGAGATCGAGATTGTCCGGCTTCTCCGTCGGCCCGTACGGCTCACCGTCGTCGGCATCGCGGCCCAGCCGCCGCTCGGAGGCCGACCGCAGGCGTACATGACGCTCGACGGCCTCGGCTCGATCACCGGGCGCGCGGGCAGGCTCAGCGAGATCGACGCCGTGCTGCGAGAGCCGGACCGCGCCGAGGAGATCGTCGTGGCACGCCGTTCCGAGATGCCGCCCGGCGTCGTGCTCCAGACCAGCGCTCGCGTGACCTCCGGCGTCGAACGCAGCATTGCCTCGACGCAACTCGGCCTCGCGCTGGCGACCTTCCTCGCCTTCCTCACCGCCACCTTCATCACGTTCACGGGCATGATGACCGATGCGGTTGAGCGCGAGCGAGAACTCGCCGTGCTGCGGTGCATCGGCGCCTCGCGCGGCCAGCTCGGCGGCGCGCAACTGCTGGTCGGCGCCGTCGTCGGCGGTCTCGGAGGGTTGATCGGCGTCCCGCTCGGCCTGCTGGTCGCGGGGTCGCTCGTTGCCGCGTTTCCGGAGCAGGTGCCCGCCGGCCCTCGCGTGCTGCCGCTCGGTATTTGCCTTGCGTTCACCGGCGCGCTGGCGAGCGGCGTTGCCGGCGCGCTCGCACCGGCATGGCGGGCTTCTCGCACCAGCCCGCTGCGAGCGCTCGCCGCTCGCGCACGCAGGCCGACACGCAGAGCCGTCGTCGCCGTCACCATTGCGGGACTCGCCGGAGCTGCGACACACGCGATCGTGATCGGCACGCCCAACGACGGCCAGACTGCCTTCTGGCTCTACGTTACCCTCGGCCTGCCTGCCATGCTCACCGGCTACTTCCTGCTCGGTCTTCCCGCGATGCTCCTCGCATCGGCTGCCTTCGGGCCCGTGGTCTCCGCCGTGCTCGGATTGCCTCGCAGGCTGCTCGGGCGAACGATCCGGGCGACGCCGTTCCGATACGGCTTCACCGCTGGCGCGATGATGGCCGGCCTTGCCCTGATGGTCGCGCTCTGGACCCAGGGCGGCGCGGTTCTCCGCGACTGGTTCGGCAAACTGAAGTTTCCCGACGCGTTCGTCACCGGCCTCGCGCTCTCGGATGAAAGCGTGCGTGCCCTCGACGCCCTCCCCTTCGTCACCAACACCTGCGCCATCACGCTGCACCCGGTGGAGACCGACGCCTTCGGGGTGCGCGCCCTGCAACGCTACCGCACCACCTTCATCGCCTTCGAGCCTGAGCCGTTCTTTCGCATGTCCAATCTCACCTGGGTGGAGGGTGACCCCGCCACAGCGCAACGCCGACTCGAAGCAGGCGGCGCGGTCATCGTTGCCCGCGAGTTCAAGGTCGCACAGGGGATGGGTGTCGGCGACGTCTTCCGCTGCGAGGATAACGGCGTGTTGCATGAGTTCGAGATCGTGGGCGTCGTCACCAGCCCGGGCCTCGACGTCGTCAGCAAGTTTTTCAACGTCGGCGACGAGTACCTCCAGCAGGCCGTCCATGCCGTGTTCGGGAGCCGGCGCGACCTGCGCGAGCGTTTCGGCTCCGACGCCATCAACATGATCCAGATCGATCTGGCCGACGACGCCGACGACGCCGACGCGATTCGCACCATCCGGCGCGAACTCTTTGCAGCGGGCATCCTCGACGCCAGCAGCGGACGGATGATCCGGCGTGAGATCGAGGAGTTCATCCGCGGCACGCTGCTCGCTGTCAGCGCTCTTGCCGTGCTGAGCATGTTCATCGCCTGCTTCGGCGTGGCCAACGTCATCGTTGCCGGGGTCGAGGCACGCCAGTTCGAGTTCGGCGTGCTGCGCGCCCTCGGCGCTCAACGTGGCCTCCTGCTCCGCCTGATCGCGGGCGAGGCCCTGCTGATCGCGTCCGCAGCGTGCCTGCTCGGGACGCTCATGGGCACGCAGGGCGCATGGGGCGGCACGCGGCTCAACGCCCTGCTGCTGGGCCTGTCGCTCACCCCACGCCCGCCGCTGCTGCCGATCGCGGCCGGCTGGGGCTTCGTGCTGCTGATGTGCCTGGGCGCGGCCGCGCCATCGATCGCGCGACTGAACCGCCGGAGGCCGTGCGAACTCCTTGCCGCCGTGCGCGGCTGATGCAGCCACCGGCGGCGTGTATGCTGCTCGATGATGCCACGTTCACCGGTTGACGATCGCGGCGCACCGTACCAGCCGGTCGCCCTGGCGGAACTGGCCCTCCGCGCCGACTCGCAGGCAGACCGCGATGCGGCTCGCAGGCTGCAACGGAATCTGAAGCGAGTACGCGACGAGGTATCGCGCCGATGGTCGATGCAACGGATTCTGCTCGCGATGCCGGCGACGCTTGTCGTTCTGGTGGTCGTCTTCCCGACACTGCTCTGGCTGTTCGGCGGCCGCGTCGGCTCGATCGGCGGTCTGCTCGCCGTCCTGATCACGTTCGCCGTGATGCAGCACGTCGATCGAACGCTCGCCACGCTCAGAATCCGGCGGGGTATCGGCGCGACACTCACGGCGCACGGATTCTGCGCGCAGTGCGGCTACTCACTCAGGGGGCTTGAACGGCAGGCCGACGGCGCGGTCATCTGCCCCGAGTGCGGCGCGGCTTGGGCGGCCTCCCGCGTGACCCGTCCCCACTGGGACGGCCCTCAACCACCGCTGACGACGAAGCCCCCGGTTGTTCTCAGGATGTTGCTGCTCAATCCGCCGATCGTCAACGACGCCCGCGGCGTCCTCGTTCGGCGGACCGACTCCTGGCTGATCGGCATCGGCAAGTCGCGGCGACAAACGATCGGAACAGAGCAAGTTCGGTCGCTCCGGCACGCTGTGCGGAGCGAAGGGCGTTGGATCCGTTGGTCGCTTGCCATGCTACTCGGCGTGGCGACGTTCTGGGTGTTGAGCCTGTTCACCCGGATCGGGAACCTCGAAGATTCCGAATGGACCGTCGCCGCTGCCGGCATCGCCGCGCTGTCGCTCGCGCTCGGTCTCGGCGCGTTCAGCGTCCTGACCGGCGAACTCGGAATCACGCCGCGCCGGTTCGCGTCCGCGACCACCGAACGCGGCCTCTGCGCCGCCTGCCTCGGCGAACTCCGCCCACCCGACCCCGACGGCCGCCGCGTCTGCATCGCCTGCGGCGCGACATGGCAGGCGTCACCAGCGCCGGAACAGCGCAGCCACCCCGCCGCGTAGAATCGCGCATGCCCCCGCCGCGCGGCTTCGAACTCGTCAGTGACTTTGCGCCCACGGGCGACCAGCCACACGCCATCGAGGGCGTATGCCGCGACCTGCGCGCCGGCTCGCGGCACGTCTGCCTGCTCGGCGCAACGGGCACGGGCAAGACCTTCACGATGGCGAACGTCATCGCCGCCCTCCAGCGCCCCACGCTCATCATCAGTCACAACAAGACCCTCGCCGCGCAACTCTACGAGGAACTCCGCCAGTTCTTTCCGCACAACAGCGTCCACTACTTCGTCTCCTACTACGACTTCTACCAGCCCGAGGCGTACATCCCAGCCCGCGACATCTACATCGAGAAGGACGCAAGTCGCAACGACGATCTCGACATGCTCCGGCTCGCCGCAACGAGCAGCATCCTCAGCCGCCGCGACACCATCGTCGTCGCCTCCGTCTCCTGCATCTTCGGCCTCGGCTCGCCGGAGGCATACGCCCAGCGAGTGCTCAGCATCACCCGCGGCAGCCGCATCAACCGGCGCGACTTCTTCCTCGCCCTCAACGCCATGCAATACCAGCGAGTGGACGTCGAGTTCAAACGCGGCTCGTACCGCGTCCGCGGAGACGCCGTCGAGGTGTGGCCCGCCTACGAACGTTTCGCCGTCCGTGCCGAGCTCTTCGGCGACGAGATCGACCGTGTGGACCTGATCGACCCCACCGGCGGCGAACTGCTCGCCGAAGAGCGGCAGTTCTTCCTGTACCCGGCGGTCCACTACGTCATGCCGGAGGAGGAGATTCAGCCGATCCTCGACTCGATCCGCACCGACCTCGACGACCGCGTGTTGGAACTCCGCTCGCAGGGGAAACTCCTCGAAGCCCAGCGCCTGCTCGCGCGCACGAAGTACGACCTCGAAATGATCGAGGAGGTCGGGTACTGCTCCGGCATCGAGAACTACTCGCGATACTTCGACGGTCGCGCCCCCGGCGAGCGTCCGTTCACGCTGCTCGACTACTTCGAGCGCGCTCCGACGCGGGATGAGCAGTCGCAACGCGGCGACGCGGCAAAGCGGCAGAGTGACGAGCCTGGAGACGAAGGAGCCGCACACCCCGTCACTCCGTCACTTCGTTACTCCCCCACTTCCTCCGTGAGCGACTGGCTCCTCATCGTTGACGAGTCCCACGTCACAATCCCGCAGGTGCGCGCGATGTTCAACGGTGATCGTGCTCGCAAGGAGGTGCTTGTCGAGCACGGGTTCCGCCTTCCTGCCGCGCTCGACAACCGACCGCTGCGGTTCGAGGAGTTCGAGTCGATGGTGCCGCAGGTCGTGTTCGTCAGCGCGACACCGGGACCGTACGAACTCGGCATGACGAGCGGTGCGGTCCACGAGCAGGTCATCCGCCCGACCGGACTGCTCGACCCCGAGATCGAGGTGCGTCCGGCGTCGAACCAGGTGCAGGACTTGCTGGTGCGCTGCCGCGAGCGTGCCGCCGCGGGCGAGCGTGTGCTCATCACCGCCCTGACCAAGCGGCTCTGCGAAGACTTGACCGGCTACCTCGACCAGCAGGGCCTGCGAGTACGCTATCTGCACAGCGAGATCGACACGCTCGAGCGCGTCGGCATCCTCACCGACCTGCGCCTGGGCGAGTTCGACGTGCTCGTGGGCGTCAACCTCCTCCGCGAAGGGCTTGACCTGCCCGAAGTTTCGCTCGTGTGCATCCTCGACGCGGACAAGGAGGGTTTCCTGCGCTCCGCTACGAGTCTCATCCAGCAGATGGGCCGCGCGGCACGCAACGAGAACGCCAAGGTCGTCATGTACGCCGACTCGATTACCCCCGCCATGCAGGCCGCGATCGACGAAACCGAGCGTCGTCGTGCCAAGCAGGTCGCCTACAACCGTGAGTACGACGTGACGCCCACCACCATCCGCAAGGCGATCAGGCGGGGGCTGGAGAGTGAACTCAAAGCCCGCCGCACGGCCCGCGAGGCCTCGCTCACCAGCGAACGCCCGCTCGATGCGGCGACGCTGCTCGCCGAGATCGAGGGCGAGATGCGCGAAGCGGCCGAATCGCTGAACTTCGAGCGTGCAGCCGAACTGCGAGACCAGGCCGCGACGATCCGAAGGCTGATCGAAGAGCACGGCGGCCACGCCCCCGGGCTGCCCACCCATGGCGAGCCTCACGAACCGCTCCTGCTCCGACGCGCGGAGGTCGAGGAAGCCCTGCGATCAAAGGGCGGCCAGCGCCGGCGCAAGCCCGGGATGGCCGGGGTGCATCCGAGGGCGAAGGAGCGCCGCACCCGCCGCAAGCCCCACTGACTCGCCCCTAGCATGGCCCGTGGAACCAGCAGCAACGAGAACGCCCCCACATCCCCGCAAAGGCGAGTTCCCTCGCCGCCTCGGGCTGTACCTGCTGGGCGTGGCGATCGGTCTCATCATGCTCGGGCTGGTCCAGCGGGCGAAGCACGCCGCGACCGCCCCACAGCCCCAGCCGTCCGCTCCGGCCGAGACCGGCGAGTAACACCGACGACCTACGATCGCTCCCACGGAGGGAGATGGATGCCCCGCGCCGCGACAGAGCCAAGGAAGAGCCGCCCGAAACCAGCGCCGAAGGCCTCGCCCCAGCCCCTGCCCGCCGACGCGCCGGAACCTCGCCGCCAGCCGCCTCCGGACCGGTTCATCCGCGTGCGCGGGGCACGCGAGCACAATCTCAAGAACCTTGACGTGGACATCCCGCGCGACCGGCTCGTGGTCATCACGGGTCTGTCCGGCTCGGGCAAGTCTTCGCTGGCGTTCGACACGATCTTCGCCGAGGGGCAACGCAAATACATGGAGTCGCTCTCCGCGTACGCCCGTCAGTTCCTCGAACAACTGAAGAAGCCCGATGTTGAGGAGATCGAGGGCATCCCGCCGACCATCGCCATTGAGCAGCGGTCCGCCTCGGGCAATCCCCGCTCGACCGTCGCTACAACGACCGAAATCTACGACTACCTGCGCCTGCTCTACGCCCGGTGCGGCACGCCGTACTCATGGGCGCCCACGAAGACCCGCAAGGACGGCACGATCGTCGAGCGGGCGGGCGTGCCGATCTCGGCGACGAGCGCGACGCAGATCGTGGACACGATCATGGGCCGGCCCGCATCCGCGAGCCGACTCATGGTCCTTGCCCCCGTTGTGCGCGGTCTGAAAGGGTTCCACAAGGACACGGCAGAGCGGCTGCATCGGCAGGGCTGGTCGCGGGCGCGCGTCGATGGCACGGTCGTTGACCTGCGCGATGCCCTCGCCCGCGGCGGCGAGAACCCGCTCGGCCTCGGGCGCTACGAGAAACACACCATCGAGGCCGTCGTCGATCGGCTCACCCTTGACGCCGACTCGCGCCAGCGACTCGCCGAATCTGTCGAGGCCGCGCTCCGATTGTCTGAAGGCTCCGTTATCATTGCTGTCGAGCCCGCTGCATCGCCTCAGGATTCAACACCCGGGACTCGGGACTCCGGGACCGACCACGCCTTTTCAACGCGTTTTGCCGACCCCGAACGCCCAGAGTACGCCCTCGAAGAGATCAGCCCGCGCCTGTTCAGTTTCAACTCCCCCTACGGCGCGTGCCCTCGCTGCCACGGCCTGGGCAACCTCGCCGAGTTCGACGAGAATCTCGTGCTGCCCGACGACGCCAAGAGCCTGGCCGAAGGCGCGGTCGCGGCGTGGAACAAGAACGGCCCGGTCCGCGCCTGGTACAACCGCAAACTCCGCCGTTTCTGCAAGACCTTCGGCGTATCCTTCCATCAGCCGGTCCGCGAGTTTTCCGCCGATACACGCCGCGCGCTGCTGCACGGCACGGGCAAGGAGGCCCCCCGAACACGCCAGTTCGAGGGGGTCATCCCGAACGTCGCCGCATGGTGGGAATCCACCGAGAACCCCGGCGTGAAGGAGTGGCTCAGCGGGTTCTTCTCTCAGCGCCCTTGCCCCGAGTGCCGCGGCGACCGCCTGCGCATCGAAGCGCTGCACGTGATGCTGACGAGCGAGCACCGCGCCGACGCCGCCCGCGCCGCGTCTGGCTCCGTCATCGGCCGACCCGCGAACGACGGTACGATGCTCAACATCGCCGAGCTCTCGCGCCTCACCATCAACGACGCGATCGCGTTCGTCGAGGGACTCCGACTCACCAACGAGCAGCGCACGATCGCGGAACCGATCCTGAAAGAGGTCGGCAGCCGTCTTCGCTTCCTGACCAGCGTCGGCCTCGAATACCTCAGCCTCGACCGCCGTACCAGCACGCTCTCGGGAGGGGAGGCCCAGCGTATCCGCCTCGCCACGCAGGTCGGGTCGGGGCTGGTCGGCGCGTGCTATGTCCTCGACGAGCCGACCATCGGTCTGCACCAGCGCGACAACGGCCGGCTCGTGCGCACACTCCGTCATCTTGCCGACATCGGCAACACCGTCATCGTCGTCGAGCATGACGAGGAGATGATCCGCGCCGCTGACCACCTCATCGACGTCGGCCCCGGCCCGGGCGTCCACGGCGGGACCGTCGTTGCGCAGGGAACCGTGCGGCAGGTCTGCGACACGCCAGGTTCGATCACGGGCGACTATCTCGCAGGGCGACGCTCGATCGAGACCCCACTGAGCCGCCGTCCTCTCGACCCGACCCGCAACGCCATCGCCGTCAGGGGCGCGAAGCAGAACAATCTGAAGGACATCGACGCCGTGTTCCCACTGGGCGGCATCGTCTGCGTCACCGGCGTCTCAGGCTCCGGCAAGAGCACGCTCGTGAACGACGTGCTGCTCAAGGCCGCCCGAAAGCACCTGCTCGGCGCGCGGGAGACGCCCGGCGAGCACGCGCGCGTCACCGGACTCGGCCGCATCGACCGAGTCATCGAGGTGGACCAGTCGCCGATCGGCCGCACCCCGCGCTCGAACCCCGCCACCTACACGGGATTCTTCGACGACGTGCGACGCATCTTTGCACAGACGAAGGAGGCACGCATCCGTGGCTACAAGCCCGGGCGGTTCAGCTTCAACGTCTCAGCCCAGAACGGAGGCGGGCGGTGCGAAGCCTGCCAGGGACAGGGCCTCAAGAAGATTGAGATGCACTTCCTGCCGGATGTTTATGTCGAGTGCGAGGTCTGCCGCGGCCGGCGCTACAACCGCGAAACCCTCGAAGTCGCCTACCGCGGCAAGAGCATCGCAGACGTGCTGGACATGACCGTTGAGGAGGCCCGCACGTTCTTCGAGAACCACCCGAAGATTCACCGCTTCGTCTGCTCGCTGCACGACGTGGGGCTGGACTACCTGACGCTCGGGCAACCTTCGACGACTCTCTCCGGCGGTGAGGCCCAGCGCATCAAGCTCGCGGCCGAACTCGGCAAGGGCGTCCGCACCGACGGCACGGGCACCGGCGAACGCACCCTCTACGTCCTCGACGAGCCGACCACGGGCCTGCACTTCGAGGACGTGCGCAAACTCGTCGCGGTGATGAACCGCCTCGCCGACGCCGGCAACACCCTCGTCGTCATCGAGCACAACCTCGACGTCGTCAAGTGCGCCGACTGGATCATCGACCTCGGCCCCGAGGGCGGCGACGCTGGCGGCAACATCGTCGCCGAGGGCGCGCCCGAACAGGTCGCCCGCGTCCAGCGGAGCTACACGGGCCAGTACCTGCGCCGGATGCTGGCGTAGACAGCGCGTCGCTCTTTGTCGTGGCTTCCCCTGCCGTGCGCGTCGCGTTGCGGCCTCGCTCCTATCATCTCAACGCATGGCCCGCGATCCGAGCGAGTCCGACAGCGTCATCATCATCGGCCCCGGCATCGACTCCGAACGCCTCCCCGATGAGCCGTGCCGCGCCGACCCAGCCGCGTTCTCCTTTGCCGCCGACGAGGAGCACAATCGCCGCGAGGGCCGGCGCCTGCTGCTCCGGCTCATCGTCGCGTTCGGCCTCGTGATCCTGCTCGGCTTCGTCTGCTTCGTTGTGCTGCCGGGCTTCGGCGTCCACCTGCCGCCGATCGTGCCGCTCGCCGCTTTCGCCGCGATCGTGCTCGGTTCACTGCTCACCGCAAAGGCCGAGGGCCACTTCCCCCCGCCACAACGAAAGCCTGACGACGACGGCCGCCCCATCGGGTGCTGCCCAGGCCCTCGCCCGCCGCGCAGCCTGCGATAGCCCTACGGCCGCGCCGTCACGAACACGAGCACCGCGGCGAACGCGATCGCCATCAGCAGCAGCGCGACCAGCCACAGCCCCGCTGTCCGCGCTTCGACCGCGAGGGACCGCCCGACCGCCGCCTGCCGGATCGAACTCAGCGTCAGCAAAGCCCCGCACGCCGGACACGCCGAGCCGGCTTCGCCGTGCAATCGTAGACGGCACTCTGGGCACTCCGCGCCGTGCTTCGCAAGATACTCCACGAGCCAACGGCGCTCGGCGTCCGGGTCGGCGGACGGCACGGCATCGACACGCAGGCTAAGCCGCAGCACGACGCCGCACTCGGGGCACTTCGGAGCCGCAATGCCGCGAAGCGAGTACCTGCACCGCGGGCAGGGCACGTCGCGATCCGCAAGAAACGCGATCAGCATTTCTTCGCGCGTCATGCCGACTCCTGCTTCTACGCCCCCACCCCCGCCCTCTCCTTCTCAGCCCGCCGCCGCTTCAGTTCCGCATCCACGAACGGCTCCAGATACCCCTGCAGCACCTTCTCGTAGTTGCTCTCCTCGTAGCCGGTCCGGTGGTCCTTCACACGGTTGTCGTAGAACACGTAGCTGCGGATCTGCGTCCCCCAGCCGCGGCCCATCTCCGCGCCCTTGGCCTCGGCCAGCTCACGCTCGCGCTTCTCTTCCTCGAGTTGCTCCAGTTTCGCCGTCAGCAGCGTCATGGCCTGATGCTTGTTCTGCGGCTGGTCACGGTAGGTGCTTGCCACCACCATGATCCCCGTCGGCTTGTGCACGATGCGGCACGCCGACGCCACCTTGTTGACGTTCTGCCCGCCCGGGCCGCTGGATCGCGCGAAGTACGTGATATCGAGGTCCTTGTCCGGGATTTCCAGCGCAACATCCTCGAACTCCGGCGTCACGTCCACGCTCGCGAAACTCGTCTGCCGCTTGCCCTGCGAGTTGAACGGCGACACCCGCGCCAGCCGGTGCGTCCCCCGCTCGCAACTCAGGTATCCGAAAGCGTACGGTCCTTTCACGTGCAGCGTCACGTGGTCGATCCCGACCTCCGTGCCGAACGTCTTGGAAATCTCTTCGAGTTTCCATCCCATCCGTTCGCAGTAGTAGATGTACATCCGCAGCAGCATCTCGGCCCAGTCGTTGGCCTCGGTGCCGCCGTCGCCGGCCGAGATGGTCAGGTAGCAGTTCCGATGGTCGTGCTTGCCCGAGAGCAGCGACTGCAGCTCGACCTGCTCCATTCGCCCGACCAGGCCGTGCAACGACTCGTCGGCCTCGGCGAGCAGGTCCTTGTCGCCCGACTCCTTCGCCATCTCGTACGCGAGTCTCGCGTTCTCGAATTCCTCGACGATCGACTTGAGCGGGTCCGTCTGGGCCTTGAGCAGTTTCAGTTCCGCCACCGTGGCCTTCGCGGCCTCCGGGGCGTCCCAGAAACCCGGCTCGCCCATCTTCGTCTCGAGTTCCGCCAGCCTGCGGCGTTTGGACTCGTAGTTAAAGAGAGTCGCGGATGGTTACGATCCGCGCCTCAAGGTCGTCGATCACGGGCTGGTGGGCGTCGAAGTGCATGGCGGCTCCTGCTCGGACGGGACTCTAGGCCGACCGCCGGCCTGCTTCGCCCGATCCGGCAACCCCGCACGACCGGGCCGATATTCTTGTCAGACCGCGCCGAACTCCCACCCCGGCGGCGTTCATGCTCCACGAACGGCCACGGCCGCTCGACAAGGAGACCGCCATGCCGACGAACCATGCACGGATGCGCCCGTTCGCCCTTGTGACCGTCGCTCTGACTTGCGCCACGCCCATCCTGACCGCCCAGTCCGTCCCGAGTACCCAGCCGGAGCCTGGCTCCGTGCAAGCGAGACAGAACATCACGCAGGCGGCCGCGTCACGCACCCAGGACACCTCTCCCCTTCTCACGCTCCGGTTCCCCGGCGGCTCGCTGCCCGAGTATGCCCAGGCCGTGAAGTTGGCGTCCGAAGGCAGCCCGGTCAACGTCGTCATCCGCGGAGAGGCCGATGACGTTCGCATCCCGCAGGTGTTCCTCGAACGTGTCTCCGCGAGGTCCGCCCTCGAACTCGTGACCGGCTCCTACACCATCAACGATCTGCCTGTTCGAGTGGACCTGTCGATTCCCGGTGCGTTCCCCAACGCCTTCACGGGACCGGGAGAACCGATCTACCTCATCGAAGTCCGACGGGAGACCGGCCGACGGACGCTCCAGACCGGCCGTCTCATGCCAGCGGAGACCCTCGTGGTCTCGATCCGCGACCTGATCACGCCGCTGCCGGGCGAACCTGCGGATTCGCCCCTGCCGCGCGAGGCTGTGCTCACCGCGATCGAGACCGCGCTCACCACGGCCACCCCCGACGCCGATCCAGCCGTCCGCTTCCACGAGGATACAGGTCTTGTCATCATGAACGCGCCGCCGGTCGCGCTTGGGGCGGCACAGAGCGCGATCAACGCCATCAGCGCGGACCTTGCCCGCCGGCGCGAGATCGTCAAGTCGCAGCTGTCCCGCTCGATGGCAGACGCTGCCAGACTCGAGATGGAACTCACCGATGCGCGGGCGAACTTCGAGCTGCAATCGATCGGGATCGAGCGTGCAAAGCAGCGTGTCGCCGTTGCCGAGCAGGAACTCAACGAACGCAGGAAACTGGCCGAGCAGTCGGCGATTCCTCCCTCGGACCTTCGGGAGAGCGAGGAACGGCTCGCGGAAGCGGTCACGATGATGCGTGCGGCAGAGGTCGAGCGCGAGCGTGCCGCCCATCGCATGACGGCGATGCAGTCGATGCTCGAGACCGCGCGGGCGCCGTCGCAGGGTGCGGGAACCGATCCGGCCGCGCGGCTCGCCGCCGAGAACCTGTCGCTGCGAGAGCGTGTTGCCGCGCTCGAAGCCGAACTCAAGGCCATGCGCGAGGAGATCGCCCGGCTCCGAGGCCGGGCCGGAGGGGGACGCTGACCGCATCGCTCGCCATCGCCGCAGCCCGGCCCGCCCGCGTGGAACCCACGCCGTCCATGCCGCGTCCAACGCCCGCCGCGCTCGCCCCATCCGAGCGCGGCGACGCCACACGCGATCTGACAGCCGCCATTTCCAGGGGCGACGGTTCCGCCCTCGCCTGCTTTTACGAAGCCTGGTTCGATCGCGCCTTTGACGCCGCCCGATCCCTGACCGGCCGCGACGAGTCGTTCTGCCTCGACGTGGTCCAGGACGCGATGATCCGAGTCGCACGCCGCATCCCGACGCTGCCTGACGAACTGTCACTCGAACGCTGGTTCGTTCGAGTCGTGCGATCCGCCGCGCTCGACCGGCTGCGCCGCGAGAAGCGCCGCATCCTCCGTGAACGCTCACGCTCGCCTGCACCCGCGCCCGCTCGTCCCGACGAACTCTGCGAGGTGCTCGAACAGATCGACCGACTTCGCGCTGTCCTCGCCGGACTTCCCGCCGAAGATCGCTCGCTCATCGACGCTCGCTTCGGCCGGTCGCGCACGCTGCGCGAGTCCGGCGATCAGGCGGGCCTGACCGGTGACGCCGTCCACGGCCGCTTGCGGCGCATCCTCAACCGTTTACGCGACACCGCATCGGAGAAACACCCATGACCGCCGGCCCGACCGACAACACAGCGCTCAGTCCCGCTGGCCTCGCACGTCGCGACCGGATTCTCTCGCTGGCGCAGGGTGCCCTGCGCGCTCGCGTGCGCCGTCGCATCACAGTCCGGGCCGCACTCGCCGCGCTGCCACTGGCGGTAGCCATCGCGACAGGAGCCGTGCTCACGCGGCAGCAACCGAAGCCAGCGCCACTGCCGATCGCTCATCGAGACTCGGAGGGAGCGTCCGAACCGCTCCTGCCCCCTGTCTCCCCGGGTTCCCGTGTTGAGATCGTTCGCTCCGACCCCAGCATCCTCCAGCGCACCGCGATTGTCGTCGCGCCTTCGCGCACCAAGACTCTTGACGACCGTGCCCTCGCGGATGCCCTCGCGCAGGCTGGTCTGCCGGCGGGCGTGATCCGCACACCCGATCGCGTCACCATCGCCCCGATCGTGCGCTCCGCGGCATTGCCCCCGCCCCTGCCGGGCGGCGATCCGGGCGCGCTCCCCGCCGCGCCGACCGGCTGACCCACCCCCGGCTATCGTCCCCCGTGCCGTACCTGCCGGGAACCATCGCCATCGGCGTCTCGACCCAGACGCCCGCCCCGGCGCAGAGCGAAGCGGTGGCCTTCATCGCGCTCGCGGTCGTGCTCGTTGCCTCGTTGCTGGTCGTCATCGCGCTGGGCGCGTTCGCGTTGATCGTTTCTCGCCGTCGCCGCCTCGCGCGCGCGCAGGCCCCTTCCTCCCCCGACGAGCCGCCGATCGACGCCTGGGCAGAGGCGGGCCGGAGGGTTCCGCTCGAAGAAGGCCCCGCAACCGAACCCGGCTCCGACTGACGCGCACCCGAGGACCGAAGATGCCACGCTCCGATTCCGACACCGCCGGCGATCCGACCAGTTCGCTCGCGGATCGCCCCGTTGCACTCGTGACAGGCGGCGTGCGGCGGGTCGGGCTTGCGGTTGCGCACGCCCTCGCCGATGCCGGCTGCGACCTGATCGTCACCTGGCGCAGCGACGCGGACGCCGCGCGCAAGGCCGCCGCGCTTCTGCACAAGGCAGGCGCCAGCGTCCGTCTCGAACGCCTCGATCTTGAAGACCTCGCCTCGGTTGCCGCGCTCGGCGAGATGCTCGCCGTCGAACTCAAGCGCCTGGACGTGATCGTCCACAACGCCTCGGTGTACGGCCCCACGCCGCTTGCCCGCATCACCTCCGAGGCGATCTCGCGCCACTTCCGCGTGAATGCGCTCTCGCCGCTCTTGCTCTCTTCGCGTCTGGCGGGCCGCCTCGCCGAGTCACCGCGACCCGGCGGCGGCTCGATCGTCGCCATGCTGGACATCCACTCGCTGGGCCGCCCACGACGCGGGTACTCGGCGTACTCCATGTCCAAGGCCGCCCTCGCCGAGATGGTCCAGAGCCTCGCCCGCGAACTCGCCCCGCGCGTTCGGGTCAACGGGGTCGCGCCCGGCATCGTCGCGTGGCCCGAGTCAGGCGCCGAGGCCGACCCGGAGGCACAGAAGGCCTACCTCAAGCGTGTCCCGCTCGCTCGCGCCGGCACGCCGCAGGACGCAGCCGAGGCGGTGCGCTGGCTCGCCCTCGACGCGCACTATGTCACGGGCGAGATCGTCCGTGTCGACGGCGGGCGCTGGGTCGCCTGAGGCTCATCCGCCGCAGCCAGCCGTCCACGAGTTCAGGAACGCGAGCACGTCCAGCGTGTTCACTTCTCCGTCCATGTTCAGGTCCGCCCGCTCGTCCCCGTTCACCCATGCGTTGAGGAAAGCCAGCACGTCCAGCGTGTTCACGTCTCCATCGCAGTTCCAGTCCGCGGGGCAGTCGGGCGACGGACAATCGACGCCGAGGATCGTGAACGGGCCGGGCGTCACCGCAGAAGCGGGAGGGTTCGTCGCCAGCGTGAACCGCAGGTGTGCGTTCGTCGTCGAGGGGAGCGACGCGGGCAGCAGCCACTGGAACCGTCCGTTGCTCGGCACGCCCGCCGCGACTTCGCTCCAGGGACCGTTCGGGCCGGCGGTCGAGAGCTCGATCGTCATGGTCGGCATCCCGCCGACACGGTCGCCCTCCGGAATGGCCGCGTGCCAGCGCACAAACCGAGTCTGACCCGCGATGAACGTTTGCCCGCCGCGCGGATAGACCGGATGCACCCACGCCTGCTCCGGCGCCGAGGCGTTCGCATAGAACCGCGGGCGGTTCGTGCCTCCGGTCCACCAGTGGCAGTTCTCCTCCGCCACCGTCACGATGTCCGGGTAGCCGTTATGGTCGGCATCCGCGCCGGTCCGCAGCGCGGCCGCGTTCCCGCATCCTTCCGGCGTCACGATCTGCGCGAAGAGTGACCACCCGCCGCTCCCGTCCCGTCCGTAGATGTCCACCTGCCCCGGCCGATAGGCGATGACCTCGCCCGAGCCGTCCAGGTCCATGTCCGCGATCTGGGTGCGGTGGTACGACACGCCGATGGAGGAGAGGTTGCCTGACAGATTCTGCCACTGCCCGGGCGCGATCATCTTCCAGACGTGCAGCGCGCCTGACGAAGTCCACGCGATCTCCTCGCGCCCGTCCCCGTCGACGTCGCCGATCGACAGTCCGGAACGCCACGGTCCGCCGCCGAGATTCCCGTCCGCGAGCACGAACGCCCCGGTCCCGTCGCCGAGATACACGGTCCCCGCTCCGTGCGAGGCCGCGAAGTCGGCGTTACCGTCGGCGTTGAAGTCGCCGAAATGGAACTCCATCGACGAGTTGCCGCCGAGAAACCCGAACGTGCGCGGCCACGTCCCGTCGCCGTTGTTTCGGTGCACGTGGACGCCGTCGCAGCAGCCGAACGCGACCGATCCGACGTCGAGCAAACCGTCGTTGTCGATGTCGGCGAGATCGGTCGAGAACATGCCCCACGATTGGCCGTGCTGGCCAAGCCCGTCGTCCCACGGCGTCCAGTTCCGCCCCGTGCCGTCGCCGAGCGCAACCTCGAGCACCTGGTTGCCGAAGTCGTTCGAGGACCAGTCGTGATGCATGCCGTACGCGGCGTCCAGCAGTCCGTCGTTGTTCACGTCGGCGATCGATATGCCTCCGTAGCCGAAGTATCCGGTCTGGTAGTGCGACCAGACGCCAAGCCCGTTGCCGAACCAGACCATGATGCCGGACTGGTTGCTGTTGACGAATGGGCTGCCGTGATCACCGATGGACACCAGGTCGAGGTGCCCGTCGCCGTTCAGGTCGGCGAACTCGAACTCCGTCCGGCCGCCCTCCATGCCGGGGAGGTGAAGCCCGGTCGAGCGATCAACGAACGACAGCGACGCCGTCTGGGCCGCCGCCGCGTGCACGGAGATCGCAACCCAGATCGCCGGCATCAGCCCTTGTGCTCCGTTCATCGCACGCTCCTCCTCGCTCGCCTCAGTGTTTGCTGCTCGCAGAGTACCGCGCACCTCACCGTGATGCAATGCGCACCCCGCCGCCGCAGATGAGCTGCCCCGGCCCGGTGCACGTGTTGTCTCATTTCCGATCCACTACCGCCCTGCCGACCTGCGGCCTGTCGCTCTCGTTTCCCTCCGCCACGCGGCCCCGCACTCGGGGCAGACGGTGCAGCCGTCGTCGTCTTCCGGCACTCCCGCCAGCGGGTAGTCGCACGACGCGCACGCGCCAGCGCCGACAATGAAGCGCGCGATCTCCGACGCGAAGAACCGCCGTGCCAGGAAGGCCATTGCCAACGGGCCGGGCAAGCCCACGGCTGCGCCGCTCAGCATTGCGAGCGTGATTCTCGACGGAGTCAGACCTGGGGGGGAACCGAGAATCGTGCCCGTCACCAACGGCACGATCAATGCCGGCAGGAAGACGGCCGGCAAGGCAAGCACGAGAATGATCACCGCTGATCGCCGCGCCCTCGGCGAACGCTGCAGCGCGGCGTGCATCCGCCACCGCTCCTTCGCTGTCGTCGCCGACCGACGAATCAACGGCACCCGCCTGCTCCGGTCGTCCCTGACAGAAGCCGGCGCGAGCAGCCTGCATGGCGTCGCACGCTTCATTCGCCTGAATGTAGCGAAGCCGAAACGGCCCTGAGCATTTCGACCACAGCCTTCAACCTCGCCACCTCCCGCCGCACCGCCTCGGCATCCCCGTCCTCCACCGCGCGCCGCAGGCCGGGCAGCGGCCAGGAGCCGTACCCGCTGTCCGGGTCCGTCGCGATGTACAGGCTCTTGTACCAGGGCCGGTCGGCCAGGCCCGCCCCGTCCGACCATGCACGCTGCGCCGCGAACAACGCCGCGTTCGCGCGCGCGATGTCGTCGCCGGTCAGCCTCCCTTCCGCCATCGCGGCCTCCATCGCATCCAGCGCCCGCACCAGTTCGGCCTCGCATTCCGCCGCCGCGGCGTCCAGCGCGGCCAACTCCTTCGCCACCGGTCCCAGGCCGCCGCCCCCCCCTTCGGCCTCTCCTCCTTCCGCCTCCGGCCTCTCAAACACGCCCGTCTCCACGCCCCGCTTCGTGATGTCCCGCAGGTGCCGGCGCAGGCTCGACACGCCCGCCGCCGGGTCGAGCGGCAGCAGCGGCGCGTCCGCCAGCCGCGCCGCGGTCGCCACCGTCATCCGCGCGATCATCAGCGCCGGCTCGTAATCCTCTCCCACGACGTGCCGGTACCACCGCAGCGTGTCGTATGCCGTGTGGTAGTTCACCCCGGGGCTGCCCCCGCCCGAGAAACCCACCCCTGCAACGCCCGCGTGCGCCACGAACGGCAGATGGTCGCTCCCGCCGCCGAGTTCGCCCATGCCCGGCTCACCCCCCGCGCCCCACGCTTCAAACACGGTTCGTTCGGGGTCGCGCGCCTGCGGCACGGCCTTGGCCGCGCTCGCGATCACCCGCCGCAGGCTCGGCGTCGCCGCGGCCCCGAAGTTCGGCCCCATCGACGCCATATCCAGGTTGATGTACGCGACGGCCCCACCCCCGCTCACGCCCTCCAGCCGATCGCGGTTCCCCTCCACCCACTCCGTCGAGCCGATCAGCCCGTGCTCTTCCGCGCCCCACGCCGCGAAGACGACGCTCCGCCGCGGCCGCTCGCCCGCCGCGGCGCGCTCGCTGAACGCTCTTGCCGCCTCCATGAGCGAGATCATCCCGCACATCGCGTCGGCCGCGCCGTGGCCCCACGCGTCGTGGTGGCACCCGATGATGACGAACCGCTCCGGCTCCTCGCGTCCGCGCAGCGTCGCCAGCACGTTCGCTGATTCGACGATCCGCCGCTCCTGCTCGACCTTCACGCGCACGCGCAGCCCGTCGCCGCCGGTGACGCGGTACGGCAGCGGCAGCCCTCCCTGCCATCCCTGCGGCACGGCATCGCCGCGCATGCGCCGCATGATCGTGTGGGCCGCGCCCCAGCCGATCGGCTGCACCGGGATGCGCGGCAGCGCGACCGCGTCCGGGTCCAGGCGCGGGGCGTCTCGCGTCGCCTCGACGCCAGGCGTGAGCGGGTCGCCGGGCGAGGCGAGCGTCACGATCGAGCCGCGCTGGATGCACGAGTCGTTGAGGTACCCGCCCTCGGGGTACATGAGGCCCTTGACGTACCCGTCGTCGGCGGGGTCGCTGTAGATGAGCAGCGCGGCCGCGCCCGCCTCCTCCGCGAACTTCGCCTTGAACCCGCGGTAGTTCCCGCCGTACCGCGCGATGACGACCTTGCCGGCGCAGTCCACGCCGAGCGCGGCCAGACGCTCGAAATCCTCCCTGCGCCCGTAGTTCGCGTAGACGACCTCGCCGGTCGCCTCGCCGCTGCCCGAGTAGGCGTTCCACCCGAAGCCGACGGGGTCGGCGGCGGTGTCGGGGTCTTCGGGCAGGGGCGTCTCGCCGAGCGGGAGCAGCCCCCCCCCGATGACCTCGACCTCCGCCGCGATCGGCCGCGAGAGGTAGGCCCAGAAGCGGTGGACCTCGACCTCGAGGCCCATGTCGGCGAACGCCGCGGCGAGCGTGCCGATCGTCTCCCGGTCCCCCTCCATGCCCGCGACGTGCGGCCGCGACGCGAGCAGGTCGTGCCACGCCCACAGCCGCTCCGCATCCGGGATCGCGTTGAGCCGTGCCTCGTACGCCGCGAACCCATCGCGTTCGGCAGCGGGCCACCACGGCAGCTCGTCCACCGGCGCGAAAGCCGCCCGATCCTGCCCCGCGACGACGCCCGCGAGCACGCCGCACAGCACCACCGCCCCCGCGACCACGTTCATCACCCGCATCACGTGCCTCCCGGCCCACCCCCTCGCGGCACTCTACCGCATTCCCCCGCTCAACGAGGCGTGCCTCAACGAGCCGCGATTCAACGAGCCGCGACCGTCAGGGAGCGGGCTCACTCCCCCTCCGCGCGCCGCCAACGAAAAAGCGGCGGCCCGCAGAACGCGAACCGCCGCCGTGATGCGTGTCACGCGGGTCACACCCGCCGCCGCTCAGCGACGCCGACGCAGCATGGGAAGGCCCAGCGCGAAGACGGCCAGGCCGCTCGGCGCGGGAACCGTGCAGACGTAGTGGTAGAGGTTGCGGTGGAACTCGTCCGTGTTGTCAGTCCACAGGGGGTGCTCGCCGAAGAACGGCAGCGTCAGCCCGCCGAACACGACGTGGCCGGCGCCGTACGACTTCTCGGCCAGGATCACGTCCGGCCCGCTCGAGCCGAACATCAGGTCCGTCAGCCCGCTCCCGTACACGATGTCGTGCGCCAGGTAGTCGCCGTCGAAGAACCCGCCCGTCACGCCGAACGGGCCCTGGTAGATCGGGTGGCTCGTGTCCACGGCGTTGCCGAAGTCGTGCGGGAAGTTGTTGTCAAGGAACACGCCGAAGCCGACGTCGAGCACCATCGGAGCCGATCCCCAGCGCCCCGCGTTGATCAGCATGTTCCCGCCCGCCGCGACGAACGCCTCCATTGCAGGACGATTGGCGCTGACGAACGCGTTGAACTCCGCGTCCGCGCCATCGCCGCCGTCCATGATGATGCAGTGGTACTTGCTGAACAGGCCCTTCCCGACCGCGGTCGGGAAGTCCAGCCGGTCCCAGCCGCCAGGACCGAACACGTCGTTCATCGCGTTCACGTTCCCGGGCATGCCCCACGGCTCGCCCCCGGTCATGCTCACGTACGCCACCTGCGCGGAAGCGGCCATGCAGACCGATGCCGCCGCGCCCAACGCGATAAGCCCTCTCATGCGTGTCTCTCCTTCGAAGCGTGAGGAACTTCTCTCTCCGGCCGGCCCCTACAGGACCGACTCAGTCACCCGCCATGCTACCACCCCCGTCCCGACCCGCCCAAGAAAAATCCCGGATACGCTCACGCCCCTCACAACCGCCAGACCTGTCCGGGTCGGAGCGGCCGCCCCCGGTGCCAACCCGACTCCCTCTTCTTCTTCAAGCAGGGTTGCCGTCCCGGCCGCCTTCCCTCTTCTTTCTCCCGGTGGGGCGGTGCTCCCGGCCGCCTCCCCCATCCTTTCTCCTGGTCTGGCTGCGGTTCCGGCCGCCGCTTTCGAGCCGCCGGATGTCCAATCCGAGCCACCGAATGCGACATTCGGTGGCTCGAACGCCGTTTTCGAGCCTTCGGGCGGGCCGGA
>JAANMX010000082.1_pt1 | contig 107379 bp, 110 predicted proteins | sample 7279681 | NCBI WGS metagenome assembly JAANMX01 (sample SAMN14094542, study PRJNA606508) | bioreactor metagenome | isolation source: A lab-scale SPAN reactor treating ammonium-rich wastewater day 351 | place: Ireland: Galway | collected 2018-01-01 | reverse complement strand
GGTCCGTGGTGGACCGTGGGCAAATAACCGAGGCTCAGTTGAGCTGGAATCGAAGGCGGCTGCACTGTGGGTCCGTTTAGCGCCGTTTGCCTGCCTGGGGGTAAGCGCCGGATCATTCCCCGTTCCGAGGCGAACCTGTCCTTCTTGTGCCAGCTTCAACAACCCCGGGTAGGGAAATCCCTCCGGGTTCGCCTGCTGGGGAGGCTTGAGCTCGGCCACAATCGCTCCACGATCGGTCACGATCAGAGTCTCACCGCCCCGCACCAAACGGAGATAGTAACTCAGCCGGTTCTTTAACTCTCGAACGCCCACCATGGTCATGCTGAGAATTGTAGCCTCAGGAGGCCACAATGGCAAGCCTCAGTTTCGTTTTGAAGCCCCAGGTTAAGCTCCGGCCAACTATGCCCCAGCTTTGCTGCGACACAGTTCCATCGTCCCCAGTCCGCATGCTTCGTCGAGGCCGATGCCAGCGGCCGGGAAGTGCCAGCGTGCTGCCGGATTGAGCGAGCTCTGATGGGAGCCCCGAGGATGCAACTTCCAGCAGAGCCTCCATGCTGGCACTTCTGACTGGGGCGTCGAATTCCCACCGTCCTTCGCTACGGATCGTCATCGCGACCCGGCGTTTTACGAGGTCGAGAAGCGCGTCTTTCGGGGTACGTGCAGGCGGTGGCCCGGTGGACCATCTGCGCGAGCCGGGCAGTTTCGTGACCGCGGAGATCGCGGGGGAGAATGTCGTGGTGACTCCCTGGCTGCATTCTCGGGCAGGAGCAGATTGCGGCGCACCGGCGAGGACAGCACGGAGCGCCGGAGCCTGGCGCTCAGCTCGCTCTCAGGTTGATGGCCCGCTTCTCGTCGACCAGCTCGGCCTGGACCGGGTCGGCGCCGGCAGAAGGCGAGACTGGACGTTGTTCTCGCGCCCGGGCACGGTCACGGCCACCCCCTGGCTCAGCTCCTCAGGGTAAACCAGGGCCTCACCGCCCGCCATTTCAGTCCGCATGGACGGGGGCCTCCTGCCTCCTGCCCACCATGACCGTGTGCGCCCTGGCAGGGCTGTTGGGCAAGCTGCTGATTCCGGGCGATCAGCAGGGCTCGACCTGCTCTTCGATGCGACGGAGGTAGGCGCGCCAGAACGGGACCGATTCTCGGAGTCGACGGTAGAGAGCCGGTAACTCGATCGTCTCGTAGCGGTGCACCAGGATATTCCTCATGCTGGCACAGGGGGCCAGGGCTCGGGCGAGCTCCGCGTCGATCCAGCCTGCGCTTTGGAGTGAGAAGAACGAGCTGTAGTAGTCCGAAGCGGGCACTCCTGCCACGGCGAGCGCGACCTCGGTGTTGACGGCGGCGGCGTCCTCCACCAGGAGCTCGAGCAAGCGCTCGGCGGCGTGGTAGATTTGATGCCTGGCCACAAACTCGGACTCGCTGCCGGGGAGGGTCTCTTCCAGCTCTCTCAGGTGCCGGGTCATCTGCGCGAGGCGGCGCAGGATAAGGTCACGATTCAAGACAGTCTCCCCTTGAAGAAGTCTCCGTGTGTAGGCTCGATCCCGCCTGGACCACAACCGCCGGGCTTCCATCCAGCGGCGGCAGGCGGCGTTGCGAAACTCAGCAAAACTCCCCGGGGTGGACTCAAAGAGAACGCGGGGAGCTCGCGCCGCCTCCCAGTTGAGCAGCCAGCCGGCCGTGGGCAGCCAGGCGAGGTCCAGGTCACCTCTCTGCAGACCGTGGCAAAACCGTTCGACCAGATCGTCGGGTCGGTCTCCCGGGCCCTCCAGGGCCAAGTCGAGGTCGCCCGGACACTCCGAGCTCAGACTGGAGCCGAACTGGAGCACCAGGTCCAGGCCGCAGTCCCGGGCAAGCTGGTCGATGCTGTTCACCGCCCCAGTATACCACGGCTGATACTCTCAAGCTCTTGGAGTCGACTACCGCACGGTTGGCCACTCTACTACGTGCCGGGGAGGGTGACCTCCCCGGTCTACCGGTGGTGAGAGTCTCGGGTGTGGCGATGACGCCGACTCGGGGCAGGCAAAGGTGGTCCGGCCCTGGCCGGCGTCACCGCAGAGGCGCCTGGCCTCACAGACCCCGTGAAGGCAGAGCGGGCTTAGTGCACCGCGGGGGCTTGCCCTTCGGCCGGAGATGATCGAGGAGAAGTGGCAGCCTTCACGGACAGGCCACCAGGCAGTTACGTACCGCCTTCCAGGCCCGCTCGACCCCATTCTCGAGCCGATGCTGCTCGGCGATCTCGCGCACGAGGCCAGCGTTGGCAAAGCGTTCGGGCAATCGGAGGTCGACCGCAGGCAGGGGGATGTCCCGAACCGGTAAGACGACCTTGCGAGCCGTCTCCAGGTAGGAGCGACCAGCTTCCAGCTTCTTGCGCTCGCTCTCCTTGAGGCGCTCGCTCTTGAGCAGCGCTTCCAACGAGCCATGCTCGGCGATCAACCGCGAGGCTGTCTTCTCTCCGATTCCAGCCACGCCCGGCAGACCGTCGGAGGGATCGCCCCGCAAGAGCGCAAAATCCCCGTAAGCTCGGCCGGGAATTCCGTAGCGACGGGTGATCTCGGCCTCGTCCACCTCCAAGAGCTGGCTGGTGCCCTTCGTCGGGTAGAGCACTTTGACCTGAGGATCCTCCACCAGCGCGAACAAATCCCGATCGCCCGAGAGAATCTCGACCCTCTGGCGTGCCCGTGACAACAGCGAGGCGATCACGTCCTCGGCCTCATAGCCCGAGTAGCCCACCACGGCCAGCCCCATCGCGCTCAGCAACTCGCGGGCCACCGCCTCTTGAGGGGTGACCGGGTCAGGCAGATCGCCCACTCGATGGGCTTTGTAGCTTGGCAGCGCTCGAGTGCGGAACTCCGGGCGCCAGTCGTCGTCGGTGCACAGGCCCAACTCGACCGGCCGACGGTCCTCCAGGATCCGGGCCAGCATGCTCAGGAATCCGTGAACCCCGTTCATGGGGATGGAATCGGGGGTGGAGTGGTAGGCTCGATAGAGCAGACTGGAAAAGTCGACCAGCAGTTGCATCGGGTCAGCCCAGCTTTCCGAGCAGGTAGAGCGTGCCCACCGACAGCACGGTCAGGCTGGCCAGTGCCGAGCAAGTCAGCAGCTTCGTTCCGGCCCGGTTGTTTTGAAGCGCCCACAACAAGATGCCGGCAAAGCCGGAAACCGACCCGGTGATCAGCGCCAGGCCAAGAGTCTGCCCCTCCATCAGTAGCTCCCCGCCTGCTCTGCCTCCTGCATGGTCAGTTGACGGGAGGTCTCGTCGATCAGCTCGATCTTGTAGCCGTCCGGGTCCTGACAGAACGCCAGCACGGTGGTGCCGTGGCTCATCGGGCCGGGGGGGCGCGTGATGAGGCCTCCGGCGCTCTCGATCTGTTTGCAGGCGGCGTGGATGTCGCTTACCCCGATGGCGATGTGGCCATAGGCGGTGCCCAGCTCGTACTGCTCCACTCCCCAGTTGTGGGTCAGCTCGAGCACCGTTTGCTCGGATTCGGGACCGTAGCCGAGGAAGGCCAGGGTAAACTTTCCGCCGGGATAATCCTTGCGGCGCAGGAGCTTCATGCTGAGAGCTCGGGTGTAAAAGTCGATCGAGCGATCCAGGTCGCCGACTCGCAGCATGGTGTGCAGAATGCGCATGATAGCAGGTTCCTTTCTCTGGTAAGGTGGGCACTTCGGCCTTGCGGCCAGAGCGCCTTTACGAACAAATGTTTGCATTGACACTGTTATATGACAGTGTTATGATTCTGGGGTGAGCCGAGGGACGGAAGGCCGGTGGCGCCTGGCCGAGCTGGTCGAGTTGAGCACCCGTTGGGTCGAGCCCACGGGCCACTCGAGACGAGTTCGCTGGGAGCCAAATGAACGGTTGATCCGTTACTACACGACGCTCGGGCTGCTTGACCGCCCGGCCGAGCTTCGCGGACGAACGGCTTACTACGGGGTGCGCCACCTGCTGCAGTTGCTGGCCATCAAGGCTCTGCAGGCGCAGGGGGCACCGCTCCAGGAGATTCAGGCCACTCTCTCCGGTCGCACTCAGGGCGAATTGGAAGAGCTGGCCGGTCTCCCGGAGAACTGGCTTGATCAGGCTCCCCCGGCTTGCGAGTCGGAGAGCCTGGAGAAGAGAACACCTCCACAGCGCTTCTGGGAACGTCGGGCCGCCCGGCTCGACGTTCCCGAGGCACCGGCCGGAGCTTGCTGCGAGCTTCCCCTGCAGGGGCTCGAGCTGGCTCCGGGAGTCACGTTGATGCTCGACCGCAGGCACTACCCCACGCTCGACCCCCGGCAGCTGAGCCGGTTGGCGGCCCCCCTGCTGCAAGCGCTGCAGTCCTGGAACCCGGCCGTCTTATCGAAGGAGGAGAACGCATGAAAGCCACACTCGAAGTCCTCAACGAAGAGCGGCCTCTGGCCGACGCCAGGGCCGGGTTCGGTGCCATCGAGACCGAGCGGGGCCGGCTGCCCCTGAAATCCATGAGCCTGTCGGGGCACATTACCGGTCTGCACTATCGCAACCAGCTCAGCCAGACGTTCGTCAACGCCTTCCAGGTGCCCCTGGAGGCCACCTACATCTTCCCGCTGCCTGACCGAGCAGCCGTCGTCAGCTTCAAGATGAAGGTCGCCGACCGGGTGATCGACGGGATTCTCAAGGAACGCGAGCAGGCCCGCGCCGACTACGACCTGGCCATTTCCAGGGGACAGCGTGCGGCCATCGCCGAGGAAGAGCGGCCAGATGTCTTCACCATGCGGGCGGGCAACATCATGCCGGGCGAAGCGATCACCGTCGAGCTCGAGCTCTCCGGACCGCTGGCCCTCTCCGACGGGGAGGCCACCTACCGCTTTCCCCTGGTGGTTGCCCCCCGCTACATCCCGGGGGTGGCTCTCGATGGAGAGAGCGTGGGCAGTGGCACGGCTCTTGATACCGACGCTGTGCCTGACGCATCGCGCATCAGTCCGCCCATCCTGCTGCCCGGAATGCCCAACCCGGTCCAATTCACGCTCTCCCTGGAGCTCGATTCGGCCGGGCTCCCGGTCCGCAACCTGCGCGCGAGCCTGCATGAGCTAGAGATCGAAGATCTGTCCGAGGGGGTCCGTCGGGTCGGCCTGGCACCGGGAGCCACCCGCCTGGATCGCGACTTCATCCTGCGCTTCGAGGTGGGGGAGGAGTCGGTGGCCACGAGCTTGCGGAGCCTGCCCGACTCTGATGGCCCGGGCTGCACTATCTCTTTGACCGTTGTCCCGCCCAACCTGAAGCGTTGTAAGGTCAAGCCGCGCGATGTGGTGGTCGTGCTCGACCGCTCCGGCTCGATGCAGGGGTGGAAGATGGTGGCCGCCCGGAGGGCCGCGGCCCGGATCCTCGACAGCCTGACCGACAAGGACCGGCTGGCGCTGATCTTGTTCGATTCCGTCTTGGAGGAGCCCCTGGACGGGAGCGGCAAGCTGAGCGAGGCCTCCGACCGCAATCGCTTTCAAGCCGTGGAATTTCTGGCCCGGGTCGAGGCGCGCGGAGGCACCGAGATCGGGCCTGCGCTGGCCCGCAGCCTGGAGTACTTTGCACGGCCTCAGGAAGGACGCGAGCAGGTCGTCGTGTTCGTGACCGATGGCCAGGTGGGCAACGAGGCCCAGGTGTACGAGCACGTGGCCCGGCACGCCGGGAAGACGCGCATCCACACGGTAGGAGTCGATCGGGCCGTCAACGAGAGCTTCCTCAGGAGGCTGGCTCAAAGCACGGGCGGGGTGTTCGACCTGGTCGAGTCGGAAGATCGCCTCGACGAGGTCATGCGCTCCATTCATCGCCGCATCGGCTCTCCGGTCCTGCGCGACCTGCAGTTGCACCTGGACGGTTTGAGTGAGGTCACACCGGAGAAGGTGGATGTCTTTCCGGGAATGCCGGCAGTGATCAGCGGGCGGCTGGCCGGACCGGCGCCGGACAGCGTCCGGGTCACCGCCACCAGGGCCGATGGCAAGCCGTTTCAGGCCGACCTGGGCCACCAGCCGACATCCGATCCGGTTCTCCGCCACGTCTGGGCTCGAGCCCGGGTGCTCGACCTGGAGCACCGCCTCGACACGGACGAGGGGCCGGCTGGCCTGGGTCAGGCGATTACCGACTTCTCCTTGCAATGGGGTGTGCTGTGCCGCTTCACCGCTTACGTGGCCGTGGATGCCAGCGGAGTGGTGAATCCATCCGGACAGGTGCATCAAGTCACCCAGGCGGTGGAAGCGCCCTCCCAGTGGGGGACGGCCGTGGGCGGAGCGATGCGAATGTCCGAGACCCCGGGCGGAGCTGTCCGTCGCTGCTACTCCGCCTTTGGGTCGCCAGCCCCTGCAGCTCCCTGTCGGCCCGGTGCACCAGGCCCGTTGGACTCAGGATGGTTGGGGTCAGGTTCTGGCGCATGTTTCGACGCCCTCTCATCGATCGGGGGCGAAGCCTCCCCTAAGTCCATCGAGGCGGACATGACTGATCGTAAGCGTTCCAGCAGGCCTGCTCCTTCTCCAGAAGAGTGGCTCAGGAAAACGTTCAGCAACCTGGAGAGGGCAATCGAGTCACTGAAGCAAAAACCAAAGTCGCTTGACGCGATCGACCAGATTGAGGAAGCCCTGCTGACACTGGCCCGGTGGGCCAGCGAGCCGGCTCGGAAGCTCGAGGCTCTGGGCCAAGAAGCCCTGAAGAGCTACCGGCGCGACCCTGCCGAGGGCCTGCCCAGTCTTCAGGCCTGGTTGGAAGAGCTGCGCAAGCTGCTCGGCCTGAAACCGCCTCGCAAGAAGAGCTGGTGGAAACGCTGAGCGGAACAAGCCGCCTCGGCACCTGTGGCTCACAGGTCGCCGAGGCGGCCCGCCGGTCTCGATTCGGGCCTCGCTCCTGCAAGCTCTGCGTTGTCGCTCAGCACCTCATTCACCCGCGATCTCGTTCAGGCCCTCCAGAACCGACGCCAGTTCTTCCGGGCTCACACGCCCCAGCGTTGCGGGCAACCTCTCCACCGCCAGGGTGCGAATCTGGCCGATCTTGACCCAGGTCCGCTTGGGAAGTTTGACGGACCGGATCTCCACGGTCAGTGGGAATCCGGCCCGCGGCTCCTGGCTGGTCATGGCCAGTGCGATCACCGTTTGAGACCGCTCGTTGAACACATCCGCACTGATGACGAGCACCGGCCGGGTGCCGCTTTGCTCGCGGCCTCGGGTCGGGTCAAGATCTGCCCAGCGGATCTCGCCTCTCAGTACTCCGGCCACGATTGTAAGTCAAGCTCCAGCCCTTCTTCGGCCAGGGCGACTTCCTCGCGCGGGTCGAGCCGGGCACATTCGGTGGCCAGCCGCGTCTTCTCAAGGCGCTCCAGCTTCTCGATGAGGGCGGTCTCGATGGCCTGGCTCCGACTCGGAAAGACTTGCACAGATACCAGTCGATCGACCTTCTGCAAGAGAGACGATTCAAGCGTAACTGCGACTTTGGCTTTGGGCACGGGTAGCTTCCTCCAGGTATGACATATTATCATACCGTCTAGATCCAATGCAAGTCAGCCCTCGCGGGCACCTGACCGATTGCGATCTTGGCCGCTCCTGAACAAACTGGAGGGTCTCCATTCCAGGCCCGGAGAGTCACCTCGCATTCGCGGTAAAGAGCTGAAGAGCTCAGCGCATATCGACCCGCAGGCCTTCCATCGAATTGTAGCTGGGATTGTCCTCAGCAACTCGCGCGGCCCTGTGGTTGTCCCCTTTGCAGCAAAACGAGTAGCTCCCGCCCTTCTCATCTTTGGGTGGCTCATGCTCGTAGGTGGCTGAGTAGGTATCGGTCTCGGCCGCCGGACAGTTGGGGATCATCCGCAGATAGTTGGGGGTCAGGGCGCTCAGAGAGTCGGGATAGTGACCGGAGTTGTCGGTGGACCACATCTCCAGAGCCGTACCGATGTTTTTCTCGTTGGACTTGCAGGCGGTCAGCTGCCCCTGGGCCCTGGCCCGAATGAAGTTCGGCACGAGAATGGCAGCCAGGATCGGGATGACCATGAACATGCACAGGCATCCCACCAGCGCGAAGATGATCACCGGCGAGCTGCTGCTTTTGGGCACAAAGCCGCAGTGGGGGCAGCGCACCGCACCCTGAGGGAAGGGATGGTTGCACTGCTTGCAGGGGCGATGCACCCCCATCGGAGCTGGTCCGGGTGAGATCGCCGGACCGGGTGCTCCGACGGGCGCGGCGGGGAGACTCGGGCCGCTCCCGGGGGTCGGCGGCATAAAGGTAAAGCTACAAACTGCACAGGCATGGCGCTGCTCGAGACAGGTGCGGTGCTGGGCCTGCCCGCAACTCGGACAAAAAAGCCGATTGTCAGATTGGATTGCCTGCCCGCAGGCCGGGCAATTGGCGGTGGTGGCATCCATTGGACGATGTGCCCCCCTTCAAGAGTGCCCGGCATGATTCTCGACAACCTGGTCGCAGGCCTTCGAAGGCGACGAGGAGGTCGAGGTTGAAGGCGGCGACATGAAGACCTGTCCGCGCTGCCAGATTGAGCTAAAAGAGCAATCCTTTGGGGATCTCCGGGTGGATATGTGCCCCACCTGCGAGGGCTCGTGGTGGGAAGACGAGGACGACGAGCTCGGCCAGGTGATGCGCCTGGAGGACCCGATCAAGGCTCTGGAGGGCTCGGACCTGGCTCCTATTCTGGTGCAGGACAAGACGCCCGGCACCTCGCTGGACGCACCGGCGGCATGTCCGGTCTGCTCCAAGAACATGGACCGTTATCGCTATCTGATGATCAGCGAGATCTGGCTCGATCGTTGTCCTGACCACGGCATCTGGCTCGATGACGGCGAGCTTTCGGCCATCGTGGACTATTTCGCCAAGAGCCAGGACATGGAGCTCGATCCGGTAGCCAGCGCCAGGTTGAAGGAGAAACTTCGCGAGATTGCCGCCAGACACAAGCCGGAGGGAGGCTTCAAGGCCTGGATGGGCTCGCTCGTGGGTCGCATTTTGGGGATCGAGTAGGAGCCCGGCCTCCGCAATGCGCTGCTTTTCCGGCCGAGAGCGTGGTCGAGACGCTCAGGCGACCTCGGCCAGCTCAGGAAACTCGTCTCGCGAGCCCACTGGCGGCGCTTTTCGAGCCGAAGCCACCAGGGCCACCGCCGACAAAATGATGACCAGAGCGGCAATCCCGTAGCTACTGATGCTCTCGCCCCCGAGCCAGACCCCGAGCAGAACGGCCACCACCGGATTGACGTAGGCGTAGCTGGTCGCCAGGCTGGCGCTGACGCGCTGAAGCAGATAGTTGTAGGCGGTAAAGCCGACCAGCGAGCCGAAGACCAGCATGTAGGCGAAAGCCCACAGGGAGAGAGCCGTGGGGTGAGCCGGCCAGGTCTCTCCGAGCAGGCTGCCCACCAGGGTCAACAGCGCCCCGCCACACAGCATCTGGGCGGCCGCCGCCATCAGGCCCCTGGGCATGGGAAGGCGAGTGCTGAGCACCGAGCCCAGCGCCCAGGCGAGGGCTGAGCCCAGCACCATGAATGCTCCCAGAGGGTGGGCCTGGAGATTGCCCTCCAGGTTCAGGAGAACCACTCCCAGAAGACCGATGGCGATGCCGATGAACTCCCGTCTGGAGGGCCACTGACCGAAAAGTCCCGAGAAGAGAGCCGTCCAGAGGGCTACCGAGGCGAGCAGAACGGCCACCAGTCCCGAGTGAACGTGGCGCTCGGCCAGCATCACCAGGCCATTACCGCCGAACAGCAGCAGGGTTCCCACCAGAGCGGCCCCGAGCCAGCGGCGCCCCTCTGGATGAGGATGGCCGGCGATCCGAAGGGCGACGTAGAGCGTCAATCCTGCTCCCAGGAAACGATAGCCAGCCGTCAGCAGCGGAGGCAGGCTCTCCAGCGTGTAGCGGATGGCCAGGTAGGTCGAGCCCCAGATGAAGTAGAGGCTCAGCAAAGCCAGCACGATTCCCCAGGTCAGAGGTCCACGTCGCATAGCGATAGTCTAAGGGGAATTCAAGTTTTAGAACAGTCTCACATTCGACGTGCTTGATGAAGTACAGTTTGTTGAAACCCCGGAAGAATGAACTACCCGAGTCAAGCCTGATAGCCTGTGACAGTAAGAATTCTAGAGCACAAGTTCGACGAACCCTTGTTCTGATTTGAGAAAATTCTTCAGAAAGCCCGGGACCCTAGACAGGAAGCGGGTCCAGGCTATCGAACCTGCTCTCGTGGCAGACGCCGGCACGATCCTCGACATCCCCCTCCACGAAGCGGCCCGGGCGCGCTTTCTCAACTATGCGGTCTCCGTCATCACTTCCCGGGCCCTGCCTGACGTGCGCGACGGCTTGAAGCCGGTTCAACGGCGGATCCTCTACACCATGGCCCACGACCTCAAGCTGTGGCCCGACCGTCCCCCCATCAAGTGCGCCAAGGTGGTGGGCGGGGTGCTGGGCAGCTATCACCCCCACGGTGACACGGCTGTCTACGAGGCGCTGGTTCGGCTGGCGCAAGACTGGGTGTTGCGCTGTCCGCTGGTGGATGGCCAGGGCAACTTCGGCTCGTTGGACGGTGATGCCCCGGCTGCCTATCGCTACACCGAGGCCCGTCTTCGCCCCCTGGCCCTCGAGTTCATCACCGAGCTCGAGCAAGACACGGTGGACTTTCGCCCCAACTTCGACGACAGCACCACCGAGCCGGTCGTGCTGCCGGCCCGATTTCCTCAGCTGCTGGTCAACGGATGCGCCGGTATCGCGGTGGGGGTCGCCACCAACCTTCCCCCCCACAACCTCCGCGAGGTGGTGGACGCCTGCCTGGCCCTGATCAAGGATCCCGGCCGCAGCACTCGCGACCTGCTGGCCTGGGTCAAAGGTCCCGACTTTCCCACCGGTGGTGAGCTGCACATCACCCCGACCGCCCTGGAGCAACTCTACGAGGAAGGGCAGGGGAGCCTGGTTCTGCGGGGGGAGGTCGTGCCGGAGGATGCCACCGGGCGCTGGCAGCGCCTGATCATCACCAGCATCCCCTACATGCTGGCCCGCTCCAGGCTGGTCGAGGAGATCGCCGGTCGCATTCAGGAGGGAGCCATCCCCGGGCTGGTCAACGTGCGCGACGAATCGGCCGAAGACGTTCGCGTCGTGCTCGAGCTGCACAGCGAGGCTCCCGCCCGACGCGTGCTGCAGCAGCTCTACGACAAGACCTCGCTTCAGACGACATTTCACGCCAACTTCACTTGCCTCACACCCGAGGGGATGCCAGCGCGCCTGGGCTTGAAGCCCCTGCTGGAGGCATTTGTGGACTTTCGTCGTCAGGTGGTGCGCCGGCGCCTCGAGCATGAGGACCGCCAGCTCGGCGAGCGCCTCCACCTGCTGGAGGGCTTCATGCGGGTCTTTCGGGCACTGGATCAGGCGGTCACCATCATCCGTCGGGCCGAGGGGCGCGAAGAAGCGGCCCGCCAGTTGCGCGAGCGCTTCGAGCTGGACGAAGTCCAGGTCCAGGCCGTGCTCGAGCTGCGGCTCTATCGGCTGGGCAAGAAAGACGTCGAGCTGACTCGCCGCGACCACGACGAAAAGACCCGCCGGCGGCGCGAGGTGCGGGCGCTGCTGGCCAGCCCGGCCGCCATGCTGGGCCTGATCGCCCAGGAGCTGACCGACCTCAAGCGCCGTTTCTCCGACCCGCGCCGCACCCGCATCCGATTGCCGGAGAAGCGCTCCAACGAGACCCAGCGCTACCTCGTGGGCGTCAGCGCGGCCGGCTGGGTCTGCCGACGCGGGCGCGAGGACAGCCTGCCGGAGCGCCTTCAAGACAGCTGGACGCACCGGCTCGAGCTGACCTCGGGACAGGCCCTCATGCTGTTCACCTCGTTGGGGAGCGCCTTCACGCTCAAAGTGGACGACCTGCCCGGTGAGCCGCGGCCCATCCAGAAGCTGGCCGTGCTCTCCGACGATGAGCGGCTGGTGGCCGCCTTCAGCTCGGCCGAGAGGCGCTCGGAAGCTGTTTATGTAGCCTCGGATGGCACCGGGGCGGTCTTCCCGCTCGAGCTCTTTCGCTCTCCCGGTGCCGCCCGCTCGGGACGACGCTTTGCCCGTGCCCAGGCCACCATTCTGGGTGTGCAGGTGCTGCAGGGCAAGGAGCGGCTGATCCTGGCTTCTTATCTCGGCCGGGCCTGGAGCGCCCCGGTCAGTGCCCTGCCTCGCAAGACCGGACGAGGAGTTCAGCTCATGGCTTTGGGCCCGGGAGATCTGGTTATCGGCTTTGGACTTCAGAGCCTGAACGTGCGCCGGGTAGGAGCCACGCGCACCCTGCGGCTGACAGCCCGCAAGCTGCCCGAGCTCACAGCGGGCCAGGAAGGCTTGCCGGTGCTGGCCCGGGGTCGATTGGAGCTGAGCCCGGATGAGTAAGACCTACACCGCCCGAGACATCACCGTGCTGACGGGCCTGGAGCCCGTGCGCCAGCGCCCGGCGCTCTATATCGGAGGTGTGGACGCTCAGGGCCTGCATCACCTGGTCTGGGAGCTGGTGGACAACGCCGTGGACGAAGCCATGAACGGCTACGCCACTCGCATTGACGTGGTGCTCGACGAGGACCGCCAGGGAGTGCGCGTCTCAGACGACGGGCGGGGCATTCCCATCGACCTGCATCCCGAGCACGGGCGACCGGCCCTGGAGCTGATCCTCACCACCCTGCACGCCGGAGCCAAGTTCGGAGGCTCACCCTACGGCTACTCGGGCGGATTGCACGGGGTGGGGTCCAGCGTGGTCAACGCTCTGGCGGAGGTGCTGGAGGCAACCGTCTGCCGCGACGGCCAGAAGGTGCGCCAGAGCTTTCGCCGGGGCGAGCCGCTGGGGCCCCTGCAGAGGGTCAGCGGCTCGCGTCAGAGCGGCTCGAGCCTCTACTTCAAACCCGACCCGAGCATCTTTCCCGACACCACCTTCGACCCGGGGCGAATCCGCAGCCGCCTGCGGGCGACAGCTTTCCTGCACCGCCTGACCACTACCCTGACCTATCGGGGCGAGACCGAGACCTTCCGCCCCGGACACGGGCTGGGGGAGTACCTGACCGATCTCCTGGGTCAGGAGACCCCGCTCGGCCCGGTCTTCGAGTGGCGTAGCGAGGGTGAGCCCCGGGCCGAGCTGGCGCTGGTCTGGACGGCCGGGGCAGGCGAGAAGGTTTTCAGCCACGCCAACGGCATCGCCACCCCCGAAGGTGGCACCCACGAGAACGCCCTGCGCAACGCGGTTTCCAGGGCCGTGAAGAGCTATCTGGAAACGCACAAGCTGTGGCCACGCGACCTCAAGCTCAGCGCCGAGGACCTGCGCGATGGAATGCGGGCTGTCTTCTCGGTCTTCCTGAGCACTCCTCAGTTCAAGGGCCAGACCAAGGAGCGACTCAACAATCCCGAGGTCACCGGCCCCCTGACCCAGTCCCTGGCCATTGCCCTGGAGCAACAGCTCAACGACCGCTCGACCACCTCGGCCCAACTGGCCGAGCGACTGATCCAGGCCGCTCGGGCTCGCTCGGAGGCCCGGGCCGCCGCCGACCTGGCCGACCGCCGAGCCATCTCGGCCCCCCGCCTGCAGCTGCCTGGCAAGCTGGCCGACTGCTCCTCCACTCGCCCCGGCGAGCGCGAGCTGTTCGTGGTCGAGGGCGACTCGGCTGGCGGCTCGGCCAAGCAAGCTCGTGACCGGAAGTTTCAGGCAGTGCTGCCGCTGCGCGGTAAGATCCTGAACACCGAGCAAGCAGCCCTGACCCGTCTGGGGGGCAACCGCGAGATCGCCGATCTGGTCAGCGCTCTGGGCTGCGGCATCGGGCAGCGATTCGAGGCCAACCGGCTGCGCTATCATCGGGTGGTCATCCTGACCGACGCCGACTCGGACGGGCACCACATCGCCGGGCTGCTGCTAACGTTCTTCTATCGCCACCTGCCCGAGCTGATCCGGCTGGGACACATCTACCTGGGTCGCCCGCCGCTTTACCGGGTGGCCTACGGCTCGCAGATCCACTGGGCCTGGGACGATCCCCAGCGAGAGGCCATTCTGGCCGCTCATCGCAAGAAGCCGAGCCAGGTCACCCGCTTCAAAGGCCTGGGCGAGATGAGCCCGGGGCAGCTGCGCGAAACGACCCTGGCGCCGGCCACCCGCACGCTCTTTCGGGTAGTGGTGCCGGACGCGGCCGAGGCCGACCGCACTCTGCGCGACTGCTTTGGCAAGGATCCCGCTCCCCGCTACCGGCTGGTGATGGAAAGCTCGCGCGAGGCCGTCGAGCTGGACGTTTGAGCTAGGGCGCCGCATTCACCTGACCCCGCTCCTTGAGGTAGCTCAGCACGTGGTAGGAGTAAGCGGCGATGTCCCCGGCCAGGCCAATGGCCGTGAAGGTCGGAGCCACCCCCGCCAGGGCGGGGATCAGCTTGTCTCCCATGGCTCCCACCAGACCCACCACGTCGGTGGCCACGTGGGCGCCGTCCACGATCTTGTCGGTCAGGGGGGCGCCTTTGTTGGCCACGGTTTCGCGCAGCTTCTTGGCGTCGAGCAGCAGCGCCACCACCCGCAGCATCGGTAGAAAGGTCTTGTCGGCCACCGTCTGCACCTCGCGGGGCAGGCCCGAGTAGACCTGGGTTTTGACGCCTAGAGCCGACTCTTTGAAGGCGAAGGCGGGGTCGGCCTGGACGAGCTTGCTAGCCTCATCAGCCGCTGCGCTGATGAAGAGCTGGCCGCCGCGAATGCTACGTTCCATCAGGCTGGGACCTTCCTTGCTGACCTTGAGCACCTGCTCACCGTCCACGGTGATGGTCAGCTCCGAGCCGTTGCCGCCGATCTTGCCAGCCACCTGTTTGGCGAATTCCGGTGAGCTGAGCAGGTTCTCAACGAGCTTGTCCCCCGGGTCGGGGGTCTCGGGGGGCGTGCCCGGGTTCTCGGGCGGAGGCGGTGAGGGTGGTGGGGGAGCCTCGGCTCGCATCGGTCGGGTGTAGGGGGTGGATGTGATCTGCATGATGCTCTCCTGCGCAAGAATTTGGGGAGGGGGAGGGCCCCGGCCGAGTCAGCCGGGACCCCCCGCAGTCAGCCGGCCTCAGGCCGGCGCTGGTCGGACCCTCAGGCCAGGAACCATTCTGGGGCCGGCGGAGCGGGCGGCTCGGGAGCTGCGTCGCCCAGAATGGTCAGGCGGTCGATGCGGATGCCGTCTTTTTCGATCTTGTCGTCGGAGGTCAGGCGGAAGCGAAGCTGCACCGTCTTCCCCTCATAGGCGCCGAGATCGACCGAGTGGCTCTTGAAGTCCGACTTGCCGGTCAGGTGGGCAACGCCGGTCCAGCTCTCCCCGTCCTCGGAGACCTCGACGGCCACGCTGTCGCGCCGGGTCTGCAGGTCGTAGGCGGCCTCGAAGGTGAGCAGCGGCCGGGTGACCGAGCTCAGATCCAGCGGACGCGAGACCAGCGAGCGGTTAGCGTTGGGCTCGTAGTTTCCCTCGGGGCTATCGCTCCAGACGCGGCCACGCCCTTCGGCCTCGGCCAGGGCCCAGCTGCCCTCGCCCGTGAAGTTGGGCGTGGTGCCGTCCATGTCATCTGTGAAGGCGATGCGCGACGCGGGCACTGTGATGGCCGTGGTGCGAAGCTCCGAGCGGTTGCCCACGTTGTCCTGGTAGCGCACGGCCACGTGCACGGTTCGCTCCTCGGTCGAGGGAGCCAGCTCCAGGTTCTTGCTCTCCACCGTGCCGGTGGCGCTGGCGGCGCCCGATGCCAGCACGCTGGCTTCGTCGAAGCTCACCTCGCCCTCGGCCGCCTCGCCCTCCACGATGGGCCGATCCGACCACACCAGCTTGTAGGAGCTGGCCTGGCCGCACCAGCCGTCATCGCCGGTAGCGGTAAAGCGGAGCTGGATCGAGCGGGTGGTGACCGCCTCGGCGGACAGGTCGTTGGGCGCTCCCGGAGCCACCTGGTCGTTCTCCAGGCTGTTGGCCGCGTTCAGCAGTCCGCCGCTGACCGTCTGGCCCTGCATGCTTGCCAGAGGGGTGGAGCCATGGATCAGTCTGGACTTGATCTCCTCGTTGCTGGCCTCGGGATAGTGCGTGGCGATGAGCCCGGCCACGCCCGAAACGTGGGGAGTGGCCATCGAGGTGCCACTCATGCTGCGGTAGCCCTCTTCGCTGATGTAGGTGGAGTAGATGTCCTTGCCAGGCGCGGCCAGGTCGACCGAGACGGCGCCGTAGTTGGAGAAGTTGGCCTTGGCGCCGTTGCGGTCGATGGCCGCCACGGCCACGATGTTGTCGAGCTCGAAGCTGGCCGGGTAGGCCGGGCGCACGTCGTTGTTGCCACCGGCGTTGCCGGCCGCAAAAATGTGCAGCGCGTCGGAGGCCTGCAGGGCGTCCTTGAGAGCCTGGTTGGCTCCCCCGCCGCCCCACGAGTTGGAGGTGATGCGGGCCCCCATCCGGGTGGCGTAGTTGACAGCCTTGACTGCGTCGGACAACTTGCCGCTGCCGTTCTGGTCCAGGAACTTGACGGCCATCACCTGCGCGCTCCAGTTGACGCCGACCACGCCCTGGCCGTTGTTGCCCTCGGCCGCGATGGTGCCCGCGCAGTGGGTGCCGTGGCCCTGGTCGTCCATGGGGTTGCCACTGTCGGTGATTGCGTTGTAGCCGTGCACGTCGTCGATGACTCCGTTCCCGTCGTTGTCGATTCCGTCGCCGGCGATCTCGCCCGGGTTGGTCCAGATGTTGTTGGCCAGGTCCGGGTGGTCATATTTGATACCGGTGTCGACCACGGCGATGACCGGGCCCCGGGCGCTGCCGGTGGTGACTTGCCAGGCCGCCAGGGCGTTGATGTCGGCTCCGGCCGTGCCGCCGTCCTGACCGGTGTTCTTCAGGCCCCAGAGGCGCGAGTCCAGGTCGTTCGGCACCCCGGGCTCGGGCGTGGGAGGCTCGGGCGCGGGGGGAGGAGCGGGCTCGTCGTCGAGCCGCAGAATCTCATTGGCCACCGCATAGGACACTCGCGAGTCGCCCTGCATGGCCTGCATGGCTTGCTCGGTGCTCATTCCCTCGGGCAGGCCCAGGCGCAGAAGCTGGCCGGTCGAGCCCTGGGCTCCGGCCCCAGGCATGGCGATGGTCTCGAGTACCCGGGCGTCGTACTCGGCCACCAGGTCATTCATCGAGCCGCCTGGCTGGAGTTTGACCAGGATCTCGCCGGGCACGTGCTCGGGCAGACCCGAGGTCGTGACCGTGTCATGGGGCAGCGGCGGCTCGGCCGCTGCAGTGGCGCCTTGAGGCCGCTGGACCCGCGCCTGGTTGCTGAAATTCTGCGAATGAATGATCACCGGAAAGTCCTCCTCAATCTTGTCGCCCGATTCTTGCGGGCTGAGGGAACTTTAGCTCAGGTGATTGTTAACGAAAGTGAACTGGTTGCTAGGATTTATGAACTCGAGAACGCTGCCATAGCTGTGTTTTTAAGTTCATCACCGAGACAATTTGTTAATGATTGTCCACCAGCCGATTGTGCACGACCTGGCCAGTTTCGAGTGCCAGAGCGATCTCCTGACCGTAATTGCGCACATAGGTGGTCAGGTGCACCACTCCCCGGTCGCGGTCGAAGGTCAGGCACTGGCCGTTCAGGTGGTCGCCCAGGATCCACTGGTTGGGCGGACCCCGCCGCGGGTCGCAGTTGGGGGCCAGTCGCCAGCCATCCTGCAGCATGAGCTTGGGTTTAGCCCAGTAGCTCTTCACACGAAAGCTCTTCAGGTCGACCAGCGCTGACATCATGCCCGCGCTGCGAAGGTTGCTGAGCAGGCTCGCGTCCACGTGCGAGCTGTAGAAGACGTTTGCGTTTCGGTTCATCTGGCGTCACCTCCGACGCCCTGAGCATAGCCGGGCCACCTTTGCAAAATCTTGGGGAATGTGAACGGTCGGGTGCACCTTTCCCCGGCGGAGCCTGACCCGGGCTGCCGGGCTGGACCCCGCCAGCGCCTTAGAGGCGCGGCCTGTGCCTCTCGACATAGGGAGATTTCGCTGCAGCACTTCTCCCGCCGCTCGCGCCGCGGTCACCCGCCGGCTGCTGGCCTTTCCGGTCGGGTGCACCACAGGCACAGAGCGATGAAGAGCACCTGGAAGGGGAGCCGGGCCCAGGCCATCCAGGGCTCGGCAGGGAATCCATTCACCTGGATGTGGTCGGTGGCCATATACACGTTGGCCGGGAAGACCGCTACCAGCAGGGCGACCAGGCCCCAGGCCGCCGTCCGGGCGAGCCGCGGAACGAGCAGGCCCACTCCGCCGAGGATTTCGCACACGCCCGAGCCGAGCACCAACTCGCGGTGCCAGGGAAGGTAGGGCGGCATGATCTGGAGGAAGGGCTCGGGCCGAGCCAGATGCAGCCAGCCGACCAAACCGAAGAAGACCGCCAGCGCTAGCCGGACCAAACCTCGCAGGGATCTCATGAAGACCGTTTCGCCAGGGAGACCGGGATTCCGGGCCGACTGCGCCCCTCGCAGCTCAAAGCTCTCCTGAGCGACGAAGCCAGTAGACCGAGAAGCTGGGCAGCCAGTGGGTCCCCATGTAGGTGGCTCCCTCCAGCCAGCTCAGGCCAGCCCGGCCGTGCTCGCGCGCTCGCTCGAACAGGCTCTCCCGGCGCGGATGATGTTCGGGCAGAGTCCGGGCCATCCCCCACAGCATCCACGCCCGGCTCAGGTTGAGCCCGTCGAAGTGCACCAGCTTACCGTCTGAGCGGCTGGCGGGGTGCACGGGGCGCAGATCAACCTCGGGCAGAAAGCCCTCCAGCCAGTCGGCGTAAGCTCCGGGATCGAGCACTCGGGCCATCAGGTCGGCTTCGGCCAGGGCGGGAGAGAGGAAGTCGTGGGCTGAGGGCTCATAGGCCAGCGGCGCTCTCCGGTCCGAGCGGTAGAACTGGAGGGCCCTCTCCTGTACGGTCTGGCTCAACGGATGCTCACGCCGCAACGCCCAGTCCCAGGCCAGGCCCATTGCGAAGGCGCTCTGGGAGTGCTCGCCGGTGCGGATGGGATAGGGGAGACTCTCAAGCCAGGCCTGGAAGCGCTCGGCTGCCAACCGCTCGAGCGGCTGCAGCACGGGGTTGGGGAAATCACCCGCGAGCTGCAGCAACCAGGCGATGCCGTAGGGCATCTCGAAGGCGGGCCGGCTCTCGAGGTAGGCCAGCTCGCCCGCCACTTTCTCGGCCGTGAAGCTCAGGGCCAGAAGTGAGCGCGCCTGCTCGGCCAACTCGGCAGAGGCTCGCTCGAGCAGGCAGAGGGCGCACCAGTGGCTGTGCACGGCTGAATGCCAGTCGTAGCAACCGAAGAAGAGGGGTGTGAGATGGCGCGGAGGGCGCGCGTCGGCGTCACTCTCCAGTGAGTGTATGATCTTGCCGGGATACTCACGGTGCAGGTTGGCCAGCACCGGCTCGAGCAGTCGGTCGGTCAGCAAAGGTTTGTTCGGGCGTCGCACGAGCTCAGCTTCACGAGTCGCACGGCCGAGCAAGGAGCTTCGACCGGCCAGGCAGCGCAGCTCGGAACATGACTACTTCTGGAACAGGCCCTTGAGCGCTCCCAGGAAGCTGCCCAGGGCCGACGTGCGGTCGCCCTCCAGGCCGGCCTTGATCTCGCTGACCACCTTCTCGTCCCCCGTCAGACCCCTGTTCTGCTTGTACTTGTAAACGATGCGCTTGAGCTCGCCGTGATCGAGCCAGATGCCGTTGCACTTCTCGCAGCGATCGACGTTGATGTCGCCCACCAGGTTCTCGCGCATGGCTACCCGACAGCGAGGACAGGCGCGGGCCCGGGTGGAGATGGTGTAGCCCACTGTCTGGAGGGGCTCCACGTGGTCTTCCAGGAAAAAGCGCTGCTGCAGGGCTTTGCTGGAGAAGAACTGGCGCAGCTCACCGGCGTCGAACCAGAGGCCCTGACACTCGGGGCAGGAGTCGATGGCCAGCCCGGTGCCCTCGTCTTGCGAGGTGCGCAGGGCGACCTTGCCGCACTTGGGACACCTCATTCGGTGACGACCCCCTCGGTAATTTGCAGGTAGAGGTCTTCCAGGTCCCATGGATCCTCGGCGAAGGTGATCAGCGGGAAGCCCTGCTCCATCAACTTGCGGTGAAGATCGGCCATGTCCTGGTCGTGGCCTTTGAACTCGAAGACGATCTCCTCGCCCTCCCAGGAGACCTTTTCGACTGATTCAGTCTTCTCCAGACTCTTGCGGATCTCTTCGCCGCGCGCCAGGGTGCGCAGACGCACCCGGCGGGTGCCGCGCAGCTTGTCGATCAGGCGGGAGGTCTCCTCGAACACCAGCAGGTTGCCGCTTACCAGAATGGCCACCTTGTTGCAGAAGTCAGCCAGGTCGCTGAGGATGTGCGAGCTGACGATCATGGCCTTTCCTCGCTGCTGCAGGCCCTTGAGGATGTCGCGAAGCTCCACCCGGGCGCGCGGATCAAGACCCGCAGCCGGCTCGTCGAGCAAGAAGAGGGCCGGGTCGTGCATCAGGAGGCGAGCCAGCCCCAGGCGCTGCTTCTGGCCACGCGACAGCCCGTCCACAAGGTTCTCCTGCAGGTGAGTCAGGCGGGTGGTCTCCAGCGCTTCCTTGATCACGAACTCGCGGTGGTGAGCCGAGATTTTATAGGCCCGGGCGAAGAACTCTAAATACTCCTTGACCAGCAGGTCGTCGTAGACGCCCAGGAAGTCGGGCATATAGCCCACGCGAGCGCGCACTTCCTGCACCTGCTTGAGGGAGTGGCCGGCGACGAAGGCCTCACCGGCGTCGCAGGCGAGCACGGTGGCCAGCATGCGCAGGGTGGTTGTTTTGCCTGCCCCGTTGGGGCCCAGAAAGCCCAGAATGTCCCCCGGGAAGAGGCGGAAGGTGAGCTGGTTGACGGCCAGCACGGCCCCGTATCGCTTGCTCAGTCCTCGGATGTCGAGCACTGCTCCATCGGCGCAGGGGGCTCCTGAGGGGATGACCTCCACCGGGCGCAAGAGCGGCCCGGGGCTTCCCTCCTGGCGGGGCACGATGTCCTCCTCGGGACGCGGCCGGCGCACCGGGGTAGCCGTCACTTCAATCTCCTGGGCCGCCGGGGGAGCCGGGTCGGGCTCGGTCGGCTCGAGCTTGCTCGTCGGGTATGATTCTTCCATCTGTCCTCCCGAGCTCAGACCGGTGCGGGCGCGGCGGCTTCGAGCTCGCGCCGGGCCTGGTCGAGAATCTGGTCGACCTCGAGCTCGAGGGCCCGGGCCGCCTGGTCGAGCCGGCGCCACTTCCTGCGCACGAATTTGCTGGCCGTGCCCCCCTGGCTGGCCGTCTGAAAAGGCATCGCGCTGACCTCCCTGGGCTCGATGAGCACCCAGACCAGGCTGCGAGCCTGACGCCCCCAGTGGCGCAACTGATTGGTGCGGCGGCAGAGCGAGGAGGTGGACGGGTAGCGACGGCAGACTTCGGGCCGGTGGGTGTAGACCCCGCACTGCCAGAAGCCGAGCTCTGTCTCTTGCAGGAAGACGCAGCTCCGGTCGCGGTGGCCAACGACTTTCAGGGGCAGGAGGCGGGGGTTCTGGCCGGCATGTCGTTGCTCGTGGTCGGACTTGGCCAGGATACGGTTGCCCGAGTTCCAGCTGAAGCGGCCCGGAGAGGTGTGCTTCTCCACGAGCTCACCGGGGGTCATCTTCAGGTGCTCTGCCAGCCGATCGATGTCTGAGGGGGTGATCTCGACCGAGTAAGCGCGACAGCACTCGCCGCACATGAAGCAGGGCGGGTTGCCCTCGGTCAGCTTCTCCTGGAAGCTCTCGTCGTCTCTGGTGAGCAGCTCATGCATGAAAGCCCGGACTCGCTCCTGCAATTGGGGGTAATAGCCCAGGCTCAGGTAGACGGGAATCTTCTCGGGCTGGCCGGGCTGGCGCAGGCCCCTGGGCACATCATAGTAGGCCGTGACGCTGTCTTCGGTGAGCTGCAGCCAGTGCACCTGTGAGCCGCGGCGCTTCTTGAGTGGAGCGAGATCGGTCACCGGAATTCCCACCCGCCCGGCGGCCAGGTCTTCCAGGTGACTCAGGTCTGCCCATAGCTTTTCGAGCAGGTCGGGGCTCTGCTTGTCCAGCCCTCCCAGACAGCCCAGGTCACTGACCAGCTTGCGCAGGCCGGCCACGTTGTCGTGAAACTGCTGGTCGACTCGGGCGGGGTGAAACTCCTCAGTCATTTCCCGGACGATGCCCAGGGCGCGATTGGCCACGCGCATGAGACGCTCTTCGGCGGTGGCCTCGGTGGCCTCGAGCTGGGCCGTCAGAACGTCGATAAACGCTTGCTCGTCCTCGAGCTCGGTGCGATCGCCATCCATCAGGCGGACCAGCATTTTGCCGTGCTCGACCTGGATCCAGGCCAGCTCCTGCATCAGTCGGCCCGGCTCCTTGCGACAGGCCGGCGAGTTGGAGACGAACAGGCGACAGTCGGCCGGACGAATATCGTGCACACTGCAGCTCGCGATGGTATCTCCAGCCCCCTCTTTGAGCAGGGGACAGGCCCCGTTCTTGAGGCGGATGAATCCGTCGCCGGTATTCCAACTGGGAGCCGGGTCGAGGTAGTCACGCCGGAACTCCTCCTCGGTCAGGCCAAGTCGCGCGCGGATGCGGAAGATCTCCTGCTCGCGCATGACCACCCCCGGTCTCTTGCAGGAGTTGCCGCAGCGCCCGCACACGTTCTTGAAGATTGTCAGCTGGTGGCGCTTGACCAGATCGTAGACCAGCATCTGAACTTGCTCGCGCAGCTCGGGATACTCGTTGTAGCGAAGTTTGTAATCGGCCAGCCCGCTGGCCGAGGGGGCGCTGAGGTAGACCGCATCGCCATAAAGCTCAATCTTACTGCCCGGGGGAACCTGCATGCCGGCGAGGTTCGAGCTGATTCAAGCCAAATCCCTCTCGTGCAGAAGCTCGGCCACAAGAGAGTGCGACTTGCCCCGCCAGCGATCCCACCAGGCGGCCGGGTCGGCCATCGCCTCGTGGTAGGCACACACCAGGTTTTCGTTGACCGGGGTGGGGATGCCCAGCTTTTTCCCATATTCGACCACGGCCCCGTTGAGGAAGTCGATTTCGGTCTTGTCTCGCCCCCGGCGCAGCTCGAGCAAGAGCGAAGGGGGCTTGTCGCCCCGGCCGCGGGACATCTTCTCGGAGAGCAGCGGGAAGCTCAGGCGCGAAGGCAGCCAGAACATCACTTCGCTGAACTTTTTGACCGGGTAGTCGGGCAGGTTGATGATCTTGAGGTTCTGAGATCGGATGATCTTGCGCACCTCACTCAACGCCCGCACCTCGAAGCGATACAGCTTGCGATCGTTGAAGAGCTCTGAGGGAGTACAGTCGAGCAGGGCGCCCAGGGCGTTGCCCACCACGTTGAGACAGAGCTTGGACCACTTCATCGACCGAAAATCGAGGAAGCTCTCGGCTTTGATGCCACCCTTCTCGAACAACATCCGAAACGGAGCGGTGGAGGCATCGGAGAAGGGGGCCAGGCCCAACCCCCCGGTCAGGCCGGGGTGCAGCACGCCGGGCTCGGGGGAGGCTACCGAGCAGGTTACGCTGCCCACGATCAGGTTGGCCGAGAGAAAACGGCTGCGCACAAGCTCATCGGTGCCGATGCCGTTCTGGATGGTCAGGATGTTCTGGAAGGAAAGTCGGCTGCCCAGGATGTTGAGCGCATCGGCTATGTCGAAGGTCTTGACGGTGAGGAGCACCAGGTCGTAGCTGCCCGGGGGGGGCTCCTCGAAGGCCTTGAGGCGGACCGTCTTGAGTCCGCAGCGGAGCCCGCGCTCGTTGATGGCTTTGCAAGACGCGGCCCGGGTGACCAGGGTGACCTCTTCGCCGGCCTGAGCGAGCGCCGCCCCGAGCCACTGCCCGATGGCACCGGCTCCAAAGACGAGGACACGACCCATCAGAAGGCTCCTAGACGCGTCGGAGATAATCCCCCGTGCGAGTGTCGATCTGGAGCCTGTCGCCGATCTCGACGAAGAGCGGGACGTTGACCACCGCTCCGGTCTCGAGGGTGGCCGGCTTGACCGCGCCTGTGGCGGTATCGCCCTTGAAGCCCGGGTCGGTCTGAGTGACCTCGAGCTCCATGAAGTTGGGCAGCTCGACGCCCAGGATCTCGGTTCCGTGGAACTTGAGATCGCACTCAGTGCCATCTTTGAGCCATTTGACTCCGTCACCGATCTGGGCGGCGGTGACCGCGATCTGCTCGAAGTTTTCGTTGTCCATGAAATTGAACTCGTCGTCGTTTCGGTACAAGAACTGCATGCGGCGGGTCTCGATGAAGGCGCTCTGGACCTTCTCGCCGCCGCGGAAGGTTTTCTCGACGACGTAGCCGGTACGCACGTTCTTCAGTTTCGAGCGCACGAAAGCCGAGCCCTTGCCCGGCTTGACGTGCAGGAACTCGACGACTTGAAACAGGTCATTGTCGATCTGGATGGTGATACCTGTCCGAAAGTCGTTCACCGAAATCATTGAGAGCCCTCCGACAAATGTGATGAGCGTTACGTTCTGAAGGTTTTTCCAATCCTTTGCTGGCGCCGACAGACAAGTCTGTCGGCGCCAGCTACTGCAAGACCTTCACGCTTCACTTCAAATTCCTGGCACTCGCAAGCGCTCGCCCGGCAGGTTGCGCTGCCGGGCGGCTTGAACCCCTTCCCCAGAGCCTGCGGGGGCTTCGTGAAACGGGGGGGAAAAAACCTTCAAGCTGGACCCGGAACGAAACCCGGGACCGCTTGACCGGTTGGATGCAAGCAGAAGGGCTGAGTAAAGCCCGAAACTCCTGAGAGGTGGTAGACGTGATGTCACTGATGGGTAAGGCGCTGCTTGGTCTGGGTCTGGCAGCTTTCTTCCTGGGCGGTCAGCCAGCTTACGGCCAGACTCCCGACGACCAGGGAACCCCCCCCAAGGCCGGCCAGCAATGCCGGGTCAAGGGCGGCAAGGAGGGCAGACGGGCCTTCCTGGGCAGCCTCAACCTGACCGAGCAGCAAAAAGAGCAGCTCAAGGGCCTCAAGGACCTCTCCCGTGAGGAGCGCGAGGCGCGAGTGAGGGAGATCTTTACCCCCGAGCAGTACGCCAGACTGCAAGAGCACAAATCTCAGGCCAGGTCGAGGCGTGGCGAAGGATTGAATCTGAGCGCCCAGCAGAAAGAAGAGCTCAAGGGCCTGAAGGATCTTTCCAGGCAAGAGCGCGACGCCCGCCTGAAAGAGATTCTAACCCCCGAGCAGTACGCCAGGATGCAGGAGCGCCACGGCAAGATGGCCGAGCGCCGTCAGAAGATGGCCGCTGAGCTGGGCCTGAGCGAGTCTCAGAAAGAGCAGATGAAGCAGGCTATGAAGCAGGTGCGCGAGCAGTCCGAGGGGATGAGCCACCAGGAGCGTCGCACCCTGATGCGCGAGAAGATGCAGACGATTCTGACGCCCGAGCAACTCGAGAAGCTCGAGCAGATGAAACCGGGCCGCCGGGATCGCAATTGACCGAGGTCGTGGGGTCACCCTGATTCGAGCGGCTCCAGAAAAGAGAAGGCGCGGCCGACGGAAAGGTCGCGCCGATCAATCATCGATGTCTCGCTCGACAAAAAAAGAAGGCCGGAGGAGCTCCTCCGGCCTTCTTGCACGACCGACCACCCTGTCGTCGTCAGTTCTTCTGGTAGTTGAGCTGGAACTTCGGGGTCAGGCTGCCGCGCGGCATGGATGAGCCGGCGGGATGCTTGTACTTGCGGTTGATGGACCAGCTTTTGTCGGGCTCGAGGTTCGGGCCGTAGAGGGTGGCCTGCTCCCAGGTCTTGCCGTCGGGGCCGACCAGCTGATAGCGAGCCGACACGGCTTTGGCGGTGGCGTAGCCATTGTTGACAACTTCGGCGGTGATGGTGATCTCACCCGTGTAGTCGTTGGCGTTGGCGGCTTCGTTTTGGACCACCAGGAGAGCCTCTTTGGGGGCCTCGGGGGCAGGGCTGGGAGAGGCGGCTGGAGCGGGGCTCGGGCTGGGAGTGGTGGCGGCGACCGGCTCCTCGGCTTTCTCGGTTTTCTCCGACTTGGAACCCTTCTCGCTCTTGGCGCCTTTTTCTGTCTTTGCGCCTTTCTCGGTCTTGGCGGACTTCTCGCCCTTCTCGGACTTCTCGCCCTCCTCACCCTTTTCGGACTTCTCGCCGGTCTCGGTGGCCTCTTCGGCCTTCTCACCGGTCTCCTCGCCCTTTGTGGCTTCTTCGGCCTTGGCAGCGGCCTCTTCAGCGGCCCTGGCAGCGGCCTCCTCGCGGGCCTTCTTGCGGGCTTCGGCAGCGGCCCGGGCGGCGGCTTCCTTGTCCGCCTTGCCCTTGGCCACATCGGCGGCGGCGGCCATCTCGGCGTCCGTGATCTCGTGGCCTTTGACCACGTCCACGATGCCAGTCGCGTTGTTAGCGTTCACCACGAAACCCAGCCCGCGCGCCAGCGGTTTCAGGGGAGCATACAGTCGGTTGCCCCGGGTGACGGTGTCCACCTCGAGGCTGCGTCCACCGTAGCTGAGGCGCACCGCGTCGTTCAGGTCGGGAGCCGTGCCTCGACCTTCACGAATCATAATTTCACCGTTCCCGAGCTGCCACGTGAATCCAGCGGCGCGGAGGAAGCTGTCCACAGGTACATAGGACTCTCCCCCGATGATGACCACGTCTTTGAACGCACGGTTGCGCACGAATACCTGGGCGGCATCGGCCAGCGGGGCCAGAAACGCCACCAGAGCGAGCACGGCCAGTGCGTGAGTCCATCTGAGCTTCATTGCGTTGCCTCCTTGGAAAGTCTGCGGTGCTTCTTGAAACAGGCTCTAGTTCCTTTTCGAGCCGCTGGAGCCAGGAGAGCTAAAGTGCGAGGCCTATGGCCTTGCACTCTGCAACGCACGTGACGCTCGACGCATCAGCGAACCTCGAAGCGTGTCTCGCCGACCTGGATGAGATCGCCCACGTTCAGCTCTACCCGCTTGGTGATGCGGTGCCGGTTGACCCAGGTGCCGTTGGTTGAGCCCAGGTCTTCCACCCAGAAGAACTCCCCTTCACGGCTGATGCGGGCGTGAGATCGGGATGCGGCTGTGTCGTGGGCCAGCACGATGGTTCCCTCTTCGCGGCCGATCACCACCGGCTCGTCCCCAAGCACCAGGTCGATCTGCCCATCTTGCGAGGTGATCCGGCTGACCACGGTGGGGGAGCCGTCCACCGGCACCGGCGGCCGGGCCGGCTCAGGCGTGGGTGCTTGCTCAGGCTTGAGATCTTCGGTGACCTTTGGCTCGGGAGCTTGGGCCTGGGCCGGAGGCTGGCTGCCCGGAAGTCTCAACCCCAGCCGCAGGGCGAAGGGCACGTAGCCCGGGTCTTCGGCCATTGCGGCGGCGTGCTCCTGGTTGCCATCCTGGGCCCATCCCTCGGCGATCAGGGCGTCGCCAAGCGCGTGGCGCAGGTCGAGGCGCAGCATGGGGTCGAGGCTGACTTGCTGCAGAGCTTTTCGATAAAGCTCGCGGGCAGTGATGGGGTCGCCCAGGGCAGCGCAGGAGAGGCCGAGCAAGAGCAGATTGGCTGTCTGCAGGTTGGAATCGGGCAAGAACTCGCGCAGCAGCTCGTAGACCTCGCGCGGTTTGCCCTCTTCGAGCCGAAAGACAGCCAGGAAGAAGTTGGTCACCGGCTCGCCCGGCAGCACCTTCAAGAGTTGCTCGAGGCTGTGGGCGGCGTCCTCCAGTTTGCCGGCCTGGCGCTGGCTCAGGGCCAGCAAGACGTTCAGGCCCACCAGGTCGGGGAAGAGGCAGAACACGCTGCGGCGAGTGAGCCACACGTTGACCCCGAAGCTGGGCAGGTTTTTCCGCAGCGATTTGCCCAGCCGCTGCTGGGTCAAAAGAGCGGTATCGAAGTGGCGCGTGGCTTCGCTGGCCTGGCCCTGCTCGAGCAAGAGCGTGCCCAGAACGAAGTAGGCGTCGGTCAGAGTGCTGTCCTTGTTGATGGTCTCACGCAGGCGGGCGATGGAGCCGGTCAGGTCGCCCTGCATCAACAGGCCACAGGCAGCCGCGAAGAGCTTGTCGCCGCCGGGGGTGGTCAGGTTCTTAAGAAATCCTCCGGCGCCGGGACGGGCGGCGGCCTGGGATTCGAAAAACCGGGAGGTGACCTTCAGCGCAAATTCCGGCGCGCGGTCGGGTTGAAAGTAGAGCCCGCTCTCCAGGGTCTCTGATCCATCGTCTTTGGACTTGAGGGCCCTGGACATTTCGTCCACGCCTTTGCCCATCAACTTGCCGGCCAGCCCCAGGCCCCCCCGCAGAGTCCCCAGCATTTCAGTCGGTTCCATGGTTGCCCCCTTTATGAAGCGCGGAACACCATCTCGGTTTTTCCCAGCCGCAGCCGGTCACCGTCCTTGAGGGCCGTCTGCACGCCCGCCTGCAAGCGGGTATCGTTCAAAAACGATCCATTGGACGAGCCCAGATCTTCGTAGAGAACCCCACTTTCGCCTTTGAGCACCCGACCATGGCGTCGGGAGATGAACGACTCGGTATCCACGTCGGTCAGGTCCACGTCGGGATAGATGCCATCTACCGGCGAGCGGCGGCCGATCTCGATGGTATCCTTGGAGACAGGAAACTCGCGGCTGCCGTCGGCCAGGGAGAGCCGGATGCGCGCGACGGCCGGGGCCGCCACCGCGACCGGCTCGCTTTGGGAGGAGACGCTGACGGCGGGGGGGCTGCCCGAAGTGCCCGACAGGCTGGCCCCGCAGTCTTCGCAATAAGCCTCATAGCTTGGGTTCTCGGCGCCGCAGCTGGCGCAAACCAGTACTCCACCCTCGCCCGAAGGCTCGGGGGTCGGCTCGGTTTCTTCACTGGTGGGCGGAGTCGGGGAGGCCGGTGCCGGCGGAGGATTCGAGGCAGCTGGAGTCGCTCCGCCGACCGGCAAACGAGCCCCACAATCCTCGCAGTAGGCGGACCCGTCGAGGTTGTCCGACCCGCAGACGCTGCACTTCATTTCCCTTGACTCCTCCTTGGTTTCGTTGCCGGCGCTTTACCCAACCACCCGGCCTACTCCTGCTGCTGAGGGGAGGGGGTCGGCATGGGCACCTGATCGAGCAGCTGCGTCAGCTTTCGGGTGCCGTACTCGAGCTTCTTGGTTCCGGCCGCTGTGGCCCCCGAGCCCCGCTCGATCCGTTGGGCCTCGGCCAGGGCCTGCTCGGCCAGCTCGCGCTGGCCGTGCTCGAGCAACTGGGTGGCGGCCGAGCGCAGAAGTTGGGTTGCCTTGCCCCGGTCACCCGACTGGGCCAGCTCCAGGGCCCGGGTTTGCTGGCGGAAGACGCTGATAGCATCCACGACATTCATGACCCGGGGCGTCACCATGGAAGCCTGGGCCGAGTCAGCGGTGTAGCCGATCAGCACGTCCTGGTTCACCACCCGCTGAGGCTGGCCGGGAATCTCGTAACGCAGGGCGGCCTGGGTGATGCGGTAGCGTCCCGGTTGGCGCGAGGGTAAGATCAACTCGAACAAGAGCGAGGTGGTTTCGTCCTTCTGCAGGTCGCCCAGTGTCAAGGTGGCGGTGCGGTCCACGGTGGCCAGCTGACCCAGGTCGTTGATCAGCGGCTTGACTTTGTAAGCCCGCCGGATCTTGACATCCTTGGCCAGCTTGAGCTCGAGCACGGGATTTCGCACCACGATGCTCTGCACGCCCTTGAGCTCTTTTTCGAAGATGGTGGGGATGTCGCGGGGGATATCGATGTAGTAGGAGGTTCCCCGGCACGCGTTGGCGATATCGAGCAGGAACTTTTCATTGAAGTCGTCTCCCACACCGATGGTGCTCACCGAGATCCCCTCGGCAGCGGCCATCAGGCAGGCTTCCTTGCAGTGACTCTCGTGCAGGGTAAGACCATCAGTGAGCAGGATCACGTGGTTCATCCGCTCGCGCGAGAAATTCTTGCGAATCTCATCCACCGCGGCGCGAATGCCGTGCAACATCTCGGTACCGGAGCCCACGTCGATCTGGTCGATGTTCTGCACCATGCGGCGAGCCGATTGCTTGTCATAGATCTGGCTCGAGGGGATCAGCACCCGGGCCTTGTCGGCAAAGGCGATAACCGAGCAAAGGTCGGTGGGACGAAGCTTCTCCAGAACGTGGCTGACGGCAGAGATCACATAGTCAAGCTTCTCGGCGGCATACATCGAGCCGCTTTTGTCCAGCACGATGGCCAGATTGAGAGCTGCCGAGCCGACCCCCACCTCGGCCGTTGGCCGCAGCTCGGCCAGCAGATAGACGAGTTTGTTCTCGCTGGTGGTGAGAACGTTCTCATAGCTCAGATAGGTTGACAGGTCGACTTCGCCCACGGGGTCCTCCGGTATCGTCTGTGGGGGCACTGTTTCCCACCCAACCCGGAAAGCCCTTCAGAGCCGCTCGCAGGGGGCGGTCCTGGAGGAATCCGGCCCGCAGCTCGAAGGCAAATGCTCATGGAGCCTGCCATCCGCTGGGGTGAGGTCAAACGACTCGAGATCCGCTATACCGGCAACCTGCACGGCGACTTGGAGCAACTGCCCCGCCTGGCCACTCTGGTCAAGCGCGAACGAGCGGCCCGGCCCGAGCTGCTGTTGCTGGACACCGGGAATTTTTCACGCGGCAGCGAGCTGGCCGAGCGCTTTCAGGGGCGACCGGTCGCCGAGGTTTTGGCTCACCTGGGCTACCACGCCGCCGCCATCGGAGAGGACGAAGTTTCCTGGGGGATGGAGGGCATCCTGGAGCTGGCTCGGGCCATGCGGTGCCCTTTCCTTGCTGCCAACTGGCGTTTTCCGGAGCGGGAAGAGGTGGAGCTGAGCCGGCTGCTGTGCGGCTACCTGCGCCTGCAGCGGACGGGGATGGATGTGATCGTGGCGGGACTTGGTCCCCCCAAGGCGCCTCCCGGCGTCGAGGTGCTGCCGGCCCGGCAGGCCCTCCAGTCCGTGCTCGACGAGGTGGGGCCCGACCAGCCCCTGGTCTTGCTCTCTCAGTTAGGCTATCATGAGGACCGCCAGCTGGCCGAGTCCTTTGACGCCTTGCAGGTTATCTTGGAGGGCGTGGCCTACGCAGGCTTCACCGAGGTCGTCCAGGTCGCTCACACGCTGGTCGTGCCTTCCACCGCGGGGGCCACCTCGTTGGGGTCGCTGGGCCTGGACCTGACCGGCACGCTGGTGATCGAATCGCGAGGAGAGCTTTGATTGCAGGACAAGAAAGAGAAACTGGTGCTGCGCACCTTCAAGCGAAGGGAAGACCCGTTCCCCCCCCCGGGCCAGCCGGTCAGCAAGACTCTTTACCCGGGGAATTACGTGCTTTTTTGCTCGGCCAGCTCGTGTGTGCACTATCACGGCATGCAGGGGTCGCTTCCCTTCTGGTCCGAGGATGCCCCCGAGGTGCTTGATGTTCTGCGTTGCCCCGAATGCGGCAGTCCTGCCGTGCGGCCCCCCCGTGAGCACCCCGAGGACTCGGATGCTTGAAGGAAAACGGCACTCCTTCGCGCATAGTTGACACCGCTTTCCTATGCCGAAATTCAACTCAACCGGTGACTCGGAGCTCGACGACCTCGTCGAGCGGATCGTCGAGCATCATGCGACCTCGCCGCAAGCCGACCTTTTGCGCCAGATCGTGGTCAGCGCCATGAAGCTGATCAGTGACGGTGCCGATCGCGGGGACATGAAGCTGATCAACACGACCCTCAAGGAGATGCGCTACTCCTTCAAGGTCTTCATGCCTTATCGGCGACGCCGCAAAGTCAGTGTTTTCGGCTCGGCCCGCACTCCCGAGGGCCACCCGGACTACCTGCAGGCCATGGAGTTCTCTCGAATGATGGCTGAGCGGGGCTACATGTGCATTACCGGGGCCGGAAATGGGGTCATGAAGGCCGGTCACGCCGGAGCGGGAGCACAAAATTCTTTCGGGGTCAATATTCGCTTGCCTTTCGAGCAGACCGCCAACGAAGTGATCGATGGTGATCCCAAGCTGGTCAATTTCAAGTATTTCTTTACCCGCAAGCTTGCCTTCATCAAGGAGACCCACGCTGTGGTGTGCTTCCCGGGCGGATTCGGCACCCACGATGAGGGCTTCGAGACCCTGACCCTGATCCAGACCGGTAAGTCCTATATGCTACCGGTCTTGTTCGTGCATCCACCCGAGACCGGATTCTGGAACGATCTGGACAGCTATATCCGCAAGCGGCTCCTGCCGGCCGGCATGATCAGCGAAGAAGACCTCCATCTCTACCTGGTGACCGACTCGGTGGAGCGGGCCTGCGATGAGATCACCACCTTCTACCGACGCTATCACAGCATGCGCTATGTGGGTGACGAGCTGGTCATGCGCCTGGAGTCCCCCGTGAGCGAGGAAGATCTGGCCCAGATCCAGGCCGAGTTCGCCGATCTGCTGGTGGAGGGGGGGGCTTTTCGACAGGCTCCCGCCTTGCCCGACGAGGCCGATGATCAGCCCATCGTCCATCTGCCGCGGCTCATCTTTCGCTACCACCGGCGACGCTATGGGCGGCTCCGTCAGCTCATCGATCGGATCAACTCCTTCGGCCCGTGAGCCAGGAGGAAATTCGGGATCTGGCCGCCCTGGCCAGCGTCATTTCGGCTACCGTCCAGAGCTACGAGCCGGCTGAGGTTATGCGCACCGGGCTGCAGCGCCTGGTGGAAGTGCTGCATATGGACATCGGGGTGATCCACCTGCGCGATGGCGAGGACTTGATCCTTGGCTCGGGCGTCAACCTCAGCCGGCTCACGATCCAGGAATTGCAGCGCTTCCCGCTTTCCGAGGACCGCTTTACCGTGCGCTGTTTGCTGGAGAACAGGGCGCTCATCTTCGACCCTTCGGCAACCGATCACTACCCGGACTCGGCCTCCGGGCTGGCCCGCGAGGGGCTCAAGTCGGTGGCAGCCGTGCCCATTCCAAGCCCGCTGGGACCGGTGGGGGTTCTGGTGGTGGGCAGCGCCGGCGCGGTGACGCTCTCGCAAGACCACCTGGTGTTGCTCCAGGCCGTCACCAACCAGGTGGGAGTGGCCCTGGAGCACGCTCGCCTGGTGGACCGATTGGAGCGCCTGGTGGAGGAGCGAACCGAGCAGCTCGAGCAGGCCCAGGAGCAGCTGGTGATGCGCGAGCGGCTGGCCACCCTGGGCCAGTTGGCCGGCAGCCTGGGCCACGAGCTGCGAGGACCTCTGGTCAACCTGCAGATGGCTCTCAACCTGCTCGAAACGGCTGACCCCGAGATGCGCTCGGAGCTGATCGCTCGCATGGCTCGGGAGCTTTCGCGCTGTCACAGCGTGATCAACGACCTGCTCGACTATACCCGCAGCAAGGAGCCACATCGGGTCAGCACGGGTCTTCCCGCCATCTTGCACCAGGCCGCTCGCACCCTGGCCGGCGAGCCAGGTGTCGAGCTTTCTCTCGATCTGGGCGAGGTGGAGCGCATTGATGTGGACGCCGATCAGGTCTTGCGCCTGTTCGAGAACCTGTTACTGAACGCCAGTCAGGCCGTGGGAGGGCAGGGCCGCGTGCGGGTCTCCCTGCGCGAGAAGGGTGCCTGGCTCGAGGTGCGGGTGGAGGATTCCGGACCGGGTGTGCCCGGCTCGATGCGCGAGCGGATCTTCGAGCCCCTGGTGACCACCCGCCGAGGGGGGACCGGTCTGGGACTGGCCGTCTGTCGCCGGACCGTGGACGCCCACGGGGGAAGCATCCACGTCGAGCAGTCGAGTCAGCTCGGCGGGGCCGCCTTCGTGGTGCGCTTGCCTCGGGGGCTGGTTGGCTCGGTCGCGTAGGCGCGCCTGACAGGCTGATCCAGGAGCCTCCGGCCCGGAGAGCCTGTTCTCGCGTCGGAGGCCAGAAAAGCAGGAGATTCGCGGTGGCCCTCCAAACCTGCGGCCTCATGTCCTTTGACAGTCTCAGCTTTCGCAAGTGCCTGGGTAGATTTGCCACCGGCGTGACGGTGGTGACCACGCGGGTCGAGGATCGGATTCACGGCATGACCGTCAACTCGTTCACCTCGGTCTCGCTCGTGCCGCCTCTGATCTTGTTCTGTCCCAAGAATGGCACGCGCACTTTTGAGATGCTCAAGAGCAGCGGGGTTTATGCGGTCAACGTGCTATCTGGGGAGCAGGCATACATCAGCGAGCGCTTTGCCGGGATGCTCACCGATGATGCCGACCGATTCGCCGGGCTCGGGCACACTCCGGGCCCTCTCACCGGCTGCCCGTTGCTCACCGGTTGCCTGGCCCATCTCGAGTGTCGCCTGGTCGACCACCATCGGGCCGGCGACCACAACATTTGCGTGGCCGAGGTGATCGGACTCTCGGCGCCGGGGGAGGGTGACCCTCTGCTTTACTACTCCGGCAATTACTACCAGTTTCCCGACCGCATCCTGCCGCGGCCCATCGCCGCGCCAGCGCGCAAAGATCTCTAGAGAGGAGCCACCCCATGTCCACCCAGACCACCACTCATATCGAGGACCTCGTCCTCTACAACGTCGTGGACGGCATCGCCGTGCTCGAGCTCAATGACCCCCCGGCCAACACCTACACCTACGAGATGATGACGCGCCTGGATCATTGCATTCTTCAGGCTCGCATGGATGAGAACGTGCACGTGATCTTACTCACCGGCCACGGGGACAAGTTCTTCTCGGCCGGCGCCAACATCAAGATGCTGGCCTCGGTGACCCCCCGCTTCAAGTATTTCTTCTGTCTGCACGCCAACGAGACGCTCAACCGTCTCGAGCAGACCCCCAAGCTGGTGATCGCCGCCCTGAACGGCCATTGCGTGGGGGGCGGTATGGAGATCGCCATGGCCGCCGATATCCGCGTGGCCCGGGCCGACGCCGGCAAGATCGGGCTGCCCGAGGTGAACCTGGGCGTGCTGCCCGGAACTGGCGGAACCCAGCGTCTCTGCCGGCTGGTGGGCAAGTCGCAGTCCATCGAGTTGATGGCCACCGGCCGCACCTTCTCGTTCGAGGAGGCGCAGGAAATGGGCCTCCTCTCCCACATTTTCAGCCAGGACAACTTCATGGATGAGGTCATGGCCTACGCCCGCCAGTTCCTTCCCCCCAACAAGGCCAGTTTCGCGGTGGGCCGCATCAAGCGATCGGTCCAGTCGGGCATGGAGATCCCCTTCGAGAGCGCTCTTTGCCTCGAGCGCGAGTTGCAGCAGCAGCTCTTCTGCTCGGCCGACGCGGCCGAGGGCCTGCAGGCTTACGTCAACAAGAAGACCGCCAACTTCAAAGGAGCCTAGCTCAGCCTGGCTCGCCATGGCCACCGCGACGCAACTTCCCCTGTCACCCGGTAATCTCCTGGTCGGCGGCGAGTGGGTCGCGGCGGCCGAGGGCAAGACCTTCTCCACTATCAACCCGGCCACGAGGAGGCTATTGCCGAGTTGGCCCGAGCCGGCATGGCTGACGCTGATCGGGCCGTCGAGGCCGCCCACGCGGCCCTCAGCGGTGCCTGGGGTAAGACGTCGCGGGCGCTTGCTCTGGAAGCTGGCCGAGAAAATGCGCGAGAAGGCTGACGACCTGGCCCTGCTGGAAGCCTGCGACGTGGGCAAGCCGGTCAGCGAGGTCAAGCAGGTGGATGTGCAGTTGCCGCCGATACCTTCGAATACTTCGGAGGCTGGAGCTCGAAGCTCCACGGCGACACCATTCCCGTGCGGGGCAACAACTTCAACTACACCCTGCGAGAGCCCCTGGGCGTGGTGGCTTGCATCGTGCCCTGGAACTTCCCACTCTGATGGCTTCCTGGAAAGTGGCCGCCGCCCTCTCGGTGGGCAACACCGTGATGCTGAAGCCTCGAGCACTTCGCCGCTGACCGCTCTGAAGCTGGGAGAGCTGGCCCCACCATCTTCGATGGCGTCACCAGCCAGATGACCATCGCCCGCGAGGAGATCTTCGGGCCGGTACTCTCCACCCTGGTCTTGAAGGACCTGGAGGAGGCGATGAGCCTGGCCAACGACTCGCCCTTCGGCCTGGCGGCCGGGGTTTGGACCAGAGACATCAAGAAAGCCCACCGGGCCGCCCGTGCTCTGCGCGCCGGCCCGGTCTGGGTCAACACAAACAACGTGTATGATCCTGCTTCGCCTTTCGGGGGCTACAAGCTCAGCGGCTTTGGACGCGAGCTGGGTGCGGCTGCGTTGAAGTCCTACACCCGGGTCAAGAGCGTCTGGGTGGGCCTCGACTGATCGGGGTTGTTGCCGTCCAGGCACCTGATCATTGCCAGAGGCGCCTCACGCCCACAAATCTGTGAGTCCAGCCTTTCCGCTCGGCCTTCTGACGCGTGGAGTCCATGGGCTTTACAATGCAAAGTGTCCATGGTAGAGTAAGACTCAAGTTTCACGGGAGTGACTCGAGGTTTGGAAATCGAGAAAGCGCTGGCTCAGATCCAGGAGATTCACGGTCATCTGGCCCGTTCGGAAGTCTATCGCGGTTACCGCTCGGTGCCGATGGCCTTCACCGGGATGATCGGCCTGCTGGCTAGCGTGGCTCAGCCCTGGATCGTCGATCCCGACTCGCCCGGGGCCTTCCTGCGCTACTGGGCCACGGTATGCGTGGCCAACGTGCTGGTGGTGGGGCTGGACATGATCTACGACTATCACGTCCACCTTGCTCCTCGCGATCGGCGCATGACCCGCCAGGTGGTGGGGCAGTTCATCCCATGTCTGGTGGCGGGGGCCTTCTTGACGATGATCTTCGCGCGCGGCCATGACGTGGCTTTGCTGCCGGGGTTGTGGGCCTTGCTGTTCAGTCTGGGAGCCTTTGCCTCGCGGCCTTATCTGCCGCGCGGCGTGGGCTGGGTGGCACTGTATTACCTGGTCTGCGGGTGCGTGCTGCTGACTCTGGCCCAGGGCCAGGTTAGCCTGGCGGCCTGGAGCATGGGGGCTTCTTTCGGGCTGGGTCAGCTCTTTCTGGCCACAGTCCTGTACTGGAACCTGGAAAGGAGAACCAATGGATAACAAAGGGCGTTATGCCTACGAGGGGTTGGACCGGATCCTTCACGAGAAGGCCCGGCTGGGCATCATGACCTCGCTTTTGGCCCGTCCGGACGGTTTGCTGTTCAATCACCTCAAGGAGCTCTGTAATCTCACCGATGGCAACCTGAGTCGGCACTTGCAGGTGTTGCACCAGGCGACCCTGATCGAGATCTTCAAGGGGTATGAGAAGAAGCGCCCTCAGACCCTGGTCCGCCTGACCGGCGAAGGTCGGGAGCGCTTTCTGGCCTATCTCGAGGAGCTCGAGCGGGTGGTCCAGGATGCCGCCAGCAGCGCTCGCCAGGCTTGCAGCGGTCCCACCGGCGTGCCGGCGGGATGGATGCCGGCCTGAGTTTTTTTTGTCCGGAGTCTTTGCTTGATAAAGTTCACTGCGGAGGAAACCTAGCATGCGGGTGATCGTGGCCCAGGCAATGGGCTATTGTTTTGGAGTCAAAGAAGCCCTGGAGCTGGCCGACGAGCTCGCTGACCCCACTCGGGTCACGATCTACGGAGAGTTGGTGCACAACGAGGAGGTGCAGAGCCGCCTGGCGGCCCGGGGCTACGTGGCTATGAGCGAAACCGGACGGCTGATCCCCGCCACTCCGGCGGTGATGGTCACCGCCCACGGCATCAGCGAGCGTGAGCGCAGAAAGCTGCTGGCGGCCGGCAAGGAGCTCATTGACACGACCTGCCCGCTGGTGCGGCGGGTGCACCGACAGGCCGAGAAGCTGCGCGACGAAGGTTACTTCCTGGTGGTCATCGGCAAGAGCGGTCACGTCGAGGTGCGCGGCATCGTCGGCGACCTGGAGCGGTACGCTGTGGTGGAGCGTCCCCAGGACGTGCATTTCTTCACGCCCGGCAGGCTGGCGGTGATCTGCCAGACCACCACCGCGCCGGCCTCAGTGGGACCCATCTTACGGCAGATCGAGGCGGCCCATCCGGGCCAGGAGGTGCGCTTCGTGGACACTATCTGCAAGCCCACCAGAGACCGTCAGAACGCGGCTCAGAGCCTGCTCAACCGGGTTCAGGCCCTGGTGGTGGTGGGGGGCAAGAACTCCAACAACACCCGGGCCCTGGCCCAGATGGCCCGCGATCGGGGAATTGCTTGCTGGCACGTGCAAACGGCGGCCGATCTCGACCCGGCCTGGTTCGAGCCCTTCCGGGGTCAGGCCGTTGGACTGACCGCCGGCACCTCAACTCCCGACGGAGTGATCCGGGGAGTGTACGACTTCTTGCTCGATTTAGCTAGCAAATACCAGGGCCGCCCGGCCGCGTGAGCAGAAAGAGGCTCAGTCACGCCACCCGGGCCCGTACCTTGCTCGAGATGGCCAACCACGGCGCCCTGGGTACTCTTGCCGAAGGCCACCCCTACACTTCGCTGGTGGCGGTAGCCGCCCACGAAGGACAGCCACTGCTGCTCCTGAGCGACCTGGCCGAGCATACCCGCAACCTGCGGGTTGATCCCCGCGCCTCCCTGCTGGTCTGGGAGGAGGGCGCCCTCGACCCTCTGGCCACCGGGCGCGTCACGCTGCTCGGCCGACTGGAGGAGGACGATTCCGGCCGGGAAGACTTCCTGGCCCGCCATCCCGAGGCCGAGCGTTACGCCGGCTTCAAGGATTTTCACTGGTTCCGGCTTCAGGTGGAGTCGGCTCGCCACGTGGGCGGGTTCGCTCGCATGTCCTGGGTGAGCGGCGAAGAATACGGCCTGGCGGTTCCCGATCCGGTCGCCCCCCTGGCTGAAGGCATCAAGGCCCACATGAATGGAGAGCATGAGCAGCACATGGTGTTGATGGCCCGCCATTTTTCCGGGGTGACCGGCCAGCGAGCGCGAATGATCGAAGTGGACTCGTTGGGCTTCACCGTGCGGGTGGACGAGGCCGAAGTGGGCCTGGACTTCCCCCAACCCGTGACTACCTCCGCCGAGGTGCGCCAGGCGATGGCGGAGCTGGTGCGGCAGGCAAAGAGAGGTACCAAAGATCACTGAAGGGCACCTTCCAGTCGGCTAACGTGGTTGCTATAATCAACCTTGCGGGAGGAACGATGAACGAGCGAATCCAGGCCCTGGAGAAAGCTGTGGCCGAGGCCCGGCGCGTGCAACGACAAGATTACAATCAGCTGATGGGGGGAATTGCCAGCCTCCACGATGCGACGACCGGCCTTCACCGGCGAGTGAGTGCGGTTGAGCAGGCGGTGAGCCCCCTCCAGGAGGCTGTGAGCACGCTCCAAGAGGCTGTGAGCACGCTCCAAGAGTCTGTGAGCACGCTCCAAGAGTCTGTGAGCACGGTTGAGGAGGCGGTCCGCGTCCAGAGCGGATTGACTGGAGGGCTTCACGGCTCCATGCTGTCCTATCAAAGCAGCAGCCTGTCTTTGTTCGACCTGCTCTACGGAGCCGTGGTTGCCGAGAGCGATCAGAAAGATGCCGCGCTCGAGGAGATCTTTCGCCGGCTCGACCGGCTCGAGAACCCTCCCGCCGCCTGATCAGGCCCGCTTGCTGAACTCGAACAAGCTCGAGAGCTCACCGTCGTCGAGCCAGATGCCGTGGACAGCGCACCCGTCGACCACCACCGGGCAACCCTCCAGGAAAGCCTTGCGCTCCATCGGACCCTGGCAACGCGGGCAAGGGAGGGGAGGCCCCTGATCGTCGGGAGGTGCGACGTCCCGGACCAGGCCAACCGACAGGTCGGAGGCAGCCAGAATGACGTAGGGCGCCTTGAGCAGGTGCTCCAGCTCATCCCCGTCATACCAGGCCCCATCGCATTCCGGGCAGAGGTCTACCCGCACCTCGCCCACCGTGATCTCGCGCAGGTTGACCCGGCAGCGAGGGCAGCTGAGACTCACGGAGTGCTGGCAGGCGCGGGAGGGGGAGCGTCGTCGGCGCCTGGCGTGATGGTGCCGTCGTCGTCGGTCACCTGGTATTTCTTGACGGTCAGGTTCTTCCAGCCGTCCTTGTCCAGGGTGATGGTGCCCGAGGCCACCACGTAGCTGCCCACGAAGCGCAGCAACTGGCTTCCGGTTGCGTCGTTGACCACGATGTACGACTCGCCGTCGTTGGGCTGGATCTCGACCTGCACAGGGTAGCCGTTCTGGTCTTCGGCCAGGGCCATCACGGTGCCGGAAATGATGAAAAGGTCTTGCTTGCCCCTGGGCTGGGCCAGCAGGCCCAGACACAGGCTGGCCACCAGGGTGACGAAAAGGGTTGCTCGCAGAGCGCGATTCAAAGCTTATCCCTCATTTTCAAGCGGAGTACGAGCAGAAGGGCCCGTTAGGATCAGATTCGCGTTCTCGAGCCGCCCCCCTTCCCGGACGCGCCAGGGAAGCCATAAGAGCAGGAAGTTGATGGCTGAGAGCACCTCCAGGCCCAGCAAATAGAAGGGCCAGGGACCCAGATAGTCCATCAAGCTGCTGCTCGCGGGCTTGGAGCACAGGTAGCCGTAGTTCCAGCCGAAGGCGAAGTCTAGAGCGCCCACCACCAGGGCGTAGAGATTGAGCGCGAGCATAGCACGCAGCACGCTCCCCGGGTGGGGGCGGAGCCGGTAGGCGGCCATCAGGTAGAGGACGGCCGCGAAGATCATCCCGTGGCCGAGAAAATACTCCATATAGTACCAACTGGGAAAACCCAGCCCCTGGGAGATGTCCGGCTGCAGGAGGGCTTGCAGCGCACCCGCCAGCCCCCAGTAGTAGGCCAGCTCGAAGCTCCCCTGCGACGGGGAGAGCACGGCCCAGAGGCAGATCAACACGACCAGGTCGCAAAGGTGGAGGGGCAGGGCCTCCGTTACGGCCTCCAGGCCGGCATCCTTCCAGCGCTGGTAGTAGGCGATGAGGATGTAGGCCAGGATGGCCAGAGCGATCAGTCGGCCGGGCAGCACGCGCTGGCGCTCGTCCAACCGTCTGGCCCAGAGCAGGATGGCCACCGAAAGCATCGCGGTCAGGGCCAGGGGGATCAGGTGTTGGTCCGACCAGGCCTGAAACGTCATCACAGGCGGCGGCCGTAACGCTCGAACGAGACCACCTCGCGCACGGGTCGGCGACGATTGGGGGTGTACTCCTCCAGGGGCCAGCCCAGCGGAATGAGGCAGCAGGGGGTCACCCGCCAGGGCAGCCCCACCGCACGGCGCACCGCCCCGAGATTCCAAAGTGGGATGGTGATCAGGGCCGCCCCCAGACCGGCGGCCCGGGCGCCGAGCAACAGGTTCTGCACGGCCGGATAAATGGACCCGAAAGCACTGGTGGCGGCCAGGAAGGGAAAAGGCCAGATGACTTGCTTGAGGCAGGGGATGATGAGGGCGGGAATCTCCTCAAAGTGGTCTGCCTGCCACCGGGCCGACTCGAACATGCGCTGGCGGGTGGGCGTCATCTTTGCCAGGGGCTTGAACAGGCGGAACAGGCTGAAGGCCTGGCGGTTGAGGCGAGCGAGCCGGGCCATGGTTTCGCGCTCGCGGACCACCACGAACTCCCAGCCCTGGGCATTGGAGCCCGAGGGGGCTCGGATGGCCAGGTCCAGGAGATGCAAGAGTAACTCTTCCTCTACCGGGTCTGTCTTAAGGCGGCGCAGGGCCCGCTGGGTACGCAAGGCCTGCTCGAGGGGCATGTCCAGGTTGTAAGCCATGGCTTGAGGTTCTGGAGGGTCTGCCAGCAAGCCTTTTGTGCAAACCGGAAATGCCCTGAAAGGGAAAGGTCTCCGCTCGGGTTCTCCCGAAAGATACGAATACAATCTTCAGCAAAAGGAACCATTATGGAACGAGGAACAGCTTTCCGTTCGGGCAACCCGGCTCTCTCCGAGAAGACTTTTGAGCAATGGCGAACGCTCAGCCTGCCCCAGAACGACGTGATGACCATTCAGGGCACGGTCAACAAGACGGCTATCCTGCTCTTCATCGCGGTTGCGGCTGCCAGCTTCACCTGGAAGCTCTTCCTGGACAAGAACCCGGTGGTTATGTCCTTGATCATTGTGGGTTTCATCGGAGCCCTGGTCGTCGGGCTCGTGACCATCTTCAAGCAGGAGTGGTCTCCTGTCACGGCGCCCCTCTATGCGGCCCTGGAGGGATTGCTGCTGGGCGGCATCTCGGCGATGTACAACCAGGCCTATGAGGGCATCGTGGCTCAGGCTGTGGTGCTTACCTTCGGCACCCTGGGCGTGTTGCTGGTGGCCTACAAGTCCGGGCTCATCAAAGCCACAGAGAACTTCAAGCTGATGATTGTGGCGGCCACCGGGGGGATCTGTCTGCTCTACCTGGTGTCCATCTTGTTCAGAGTCTTCGGGATGCCGAACGCCATTCCGATGATTCACTCGAGCGGCACGTTTGGCATCGTCTTCTCACTGGTGGTGGTAGCCATCGCTGCCCTGAACCTGGTGCTCGACTTCGACTTCATCGAGAGCGGCGCCGAGGCCGGCGCTCCCAAGTACATGGAGTGGTACGGGGCCTACGGGCTTATGGTCACGCTGGTGTGGCTCTACCTCGAGATTCTCCGGTTGCTCTCCAAGCTGCGCAGCCGCGACTGAGCTCAGCCCGAGGAAAAAAAAGTAGGCCCGCCCCCGGGCCTACTTTTTTGTCCTCGGGTTGATGCGAACATTGGCCATTTTGACATCAACAAGAAGCAAAGCAACCATTCCATCATGAGAACGACGCTTGACCAGGATGACGACATGCTGAATGCGGCCAGAAGCCTGGCGCGTGCTCAGAATCGCACTTGGCGGAGGGTCTCTGTGCGCGGGGGGCGAACAGGCAGCCCCTGATGAGCCGAATCGCCGTACACCGCATTCCTGTTCTACAAGACAACTACAGCTATCTTATCGAAGACACGCAGGAGAAGACCTGTGTGGTGGTCGACCCGGCTGAGGCCGGGCCGGTTAACGCCGCCATCGAGCAACTCGGGCTCAAGCCGGTGATGCTGTGGAACACCCACCATCACGCCGACCACATCGACGGCAATCCGGGCGTGCTCGACAGAGCGGGCTCGATTCCCGTCTATGGATCGGCCGGCGACCGGGGGCGGATCCCCCAGTTGACCCACTTTCTCCAGGCCGGGGACGGCCTCGAGTTCGGAGGCGACATGGTGCGCGTGCTTGAGGTTCCCGGCCACACTCGGAGCCACGTCGCTTACTACCTGCCCAGCGGGCACCTGTTCTCGGGCGATCTGCTCTTTGGCTATAGCTGTGGCAAGGTGTTCGAGGGCAGCATGGAGGACATGTACCGCTCCGTGGCCCAGGTGGCGCAGCTGCCAGACGAGACGTTGATCTATTGCGGCCACGAGTACACCCTCAACAATCGGTGCTTTGCCGAGACAGTCGAGCCCGACAATCCGGACCACAAGACCCGCGCGGCTTCCGAGACGGCCCCGCCTACCGTCCCCCTCCAACTCGGCCAGGAGAAGAAGACCAACCCGTTCTTGCGCTGGCACGTGCCGGCCGTGCAGGCCTTCACGGGTAAGACCGAGCCGGCCGAGGTGTTCGGCGAGTTGCGCCGCCGCAAGGACAATTTCTAAGCGCCGTGTCCTGGAAAACCTTCGCGGAGCGATTCCATCACGACGGCTCTCTGCGCTTTGAGGGAGCTGTCCAATAACTTCTCTTCGCCAGCGGCTGGCCGCCCGGCTGGCCCCTTACCGGCCCCAGACGCTGCAGCGTCCCGACCTGACCCCCACCGGGGTGCTGTTGCTGCTGGTCGGCTCGAGCGAGCCCGAGATCATCCTGACGAGGCGCAGCGAGCACCTGAGCCGGCACCCGGGCCAGATATCCTGTCCTGGTGGGGTCCGAGAGGAGGGTGATGCCGACCTTCGCGCCACCGCCCTGCGCGAGTGCCACGAGGAGATCGGCCTGCCGCCCGAGCGGGTCGAGGTGCTCGGTCAACTTGACGACGTTTGGACACCCAGCGGCTTTCTGCTCACACCCTTCGTGGGCTGGACCGATCCTCCGGTCGAGCTCTCGGTCTGCAGCGAGGTGGCTGAGATCCTTTCCATCCCGCTGGGAGAGTTGCTCGACCCGGAGGTCTTCGAGATGGAAGAGCACTGGCTGGGCGAGCAGAAGCTTCTGGTGGGCGCCTTTCGCTTGAGGCAGGCCCACGTCTGGGGAGCTACCGCGCGTCTGGTGCAGCGCCTGCTGGAGGTGGGCCTCGAGTGGAAGCCACCGCGATGAAAGTGGTGCTGCTGGCCGGCGGGGTAGGCGGCTCGCGCCTGGCCGATGGGATGGCCCGCCTGCTGGGCTCGGATCTGACCGTGGTGGTCAACACCGGGGACGACTTTGACCACTATGGCCTGCGCATCTGTCCCGACCTGGATACGGTGCTCTATACCCTGTCCGGCCTGGGCGACCCCGAGCGGGGTTGGGGCCTGGCGGGCGAGACCTACAATTGCCTGGAGGCCCTGGAGCGGCTGGGGGAGGAGCCCTGGTTCCTGCTCGGCGACGGCGACCTGGCCACCCACCTGTGGCGCCGCCAAGCCCTGGACCGGGGCCTGCGGCTCACCCAGGTCACCGATCACCTGCGCCGGCGGTTGGGGGTGACCTGCCGGGTGCTGCCGATGGCGGACGAGCCGGTGGCTACCAGAGTGCGCACCGACGAGGGCTGGCTTAGCTTTCAAGACTATTTCGTGCGTCACAAGCACCAGCCCGCGGTGCGCGAGCTGGCCTTCCAGGGCAGCCCGGGTCTGAGCCCCGAGCTCGAGCAGGCATTGACCGAGGCCGAGCTGACCGTGCTGGCCCCCTCGAACCCGTTCGTGAGCCTGCTGCCCATCCTGCGGGTCAGTGGGTTGGCCGAGCGGCTGCCGCGCCCCCGGCTGGCGGTCAGCCCCATCGTGGCCGGACGGGCCCTGAAAGGGCCGGCGGCGGCCATGCTGGCTTCGCTGGGTTTCCCGGTTTCGGCGGCGGGGGCGGCCCTGGCCCTGGAGGGCCACCTGGACGAGTTGATCTGCGATGAGCAGGATCGTGCTCTGGAGCTGCCCTGTCCGGCTCGTTTCCTGCCCACCGTCATGCGCAATCCGGAGGACCGCCTGGAGCTGGCCCGGAGGATCCTCGAAGGGTGGCCCGAAAGCCCGGGCTGATGTTGATCCGAGCCGTCATACCGGTCAATCGCCTGGAGCAGGCCAAGAGCCGTCTGGCCAAGGTAATCAGCGACCGCAGGGAGCTGGTTCTGGAGCTGCTCTCTCGGGTGGTGCAGGCGGTCAAGCCGTGCGTGGACGAAGTGCTGATCGTCAGTCCGGACGACCGGCTCAAGCCCGAAGCCGCCCGCCTCGGCGTGAGCTTCCTGCTGCAGCGCTCCAGCGGCCTCAATCCTGCCCTGGATGAGGCTCGCTCTCACCTGGGCGAGGGCCCGTTGCTGGTGGTGCTGGGTGACCTTCCCCAATTGACCGAGCCGGACGTGCGCGCCCTGCTGCTTCGGCCCGAAGAGGTGCTGCTGGCTCCTGACCGCGACCAGAATGGCACCAATCTGATGTTCCTGCGCTCCACCCGGAGCTTCATGTTTCAGTATGGTCCGGGTAGCTTCGTGCGTCACTTCAGCCAGGCGCTGGGACGGGGCCTGACGGTGGGCGTGCACCGCTCGAGCGGCACCGAGGTCGACCTGGATGCTCCTGTCGACCTGCCCCAACTGGCGTGGACGAGCTGCGACTGATCCCCGTCCGGGGTGTTCCCGAGATCCAGCCCGGAGAGGACGTGGCCAGGCTGCTCGCGCCCCTGCTCACGCAACTGGCTCGGCCGGGCGACGTTCTGGTGGTGACCCATAAAGTGCTCAGCAAGGCCGAAGGACGGCTGGTCGATCTGACCGATGTGCAGCCATCGGCCCTGGCCCGGAGCCACGCCCAGGCCTGGGGCAAGGACCCCCGCCAGGTCGAGGTGGTGCTGCGCGAGAGCGGGTCTATTCTGCGCATGGAAGGCCCGGTCATCGTCGCGCGCACCCGCCACGGGCTCGTGTGCGCCAATGCAGGGGTTGACCGCAGCAATGTGCCCGGTGAATCGGTGTGCCTTCTCCCCGACGATCCAGACGCCTCGGCCAGCCGACTTTACCAGGCGCTGGAGACAGCTCTGGGTTTTGCCATGCCGGTCGTGATCAGCGATTCGTTCGGCCGGCCCTGGCGGCTGGGCATCGTCAACGTCGCCATCGGCCTGGCCGGCATGGCCCCTTTCACCGACTATCGAGGCCGGACCGATCCCCACGGCTACAAGCTGGAGGCCAGCCTGATGGCCACCGCCGACGCTATCGCAGCGGCCGCCGAGCTGGTGATGGGCAAGACCGACCGGGTGCCAGCCGCCCTGGTGCGCGGCCTCGAGCTGAGCGGCTCGCCGGGCTGCGCGGCCGAGCTGATCCGTCCCGGTGAGCAGGATCTCTTTCGTTGACCGGGCGAAGTGAGCCGATATGAATCGGATCAAGAACAAGCACCTCGGCTACTGCGCGATGTTCGAGCAGTTCCACCCCAACGATATGCTGGTCTGGTGCGAGCAGGCGGAGAAGCTGGGCTTTGGCAGCATCATGGCCAGCGATCACTTCCATCCCTGGACTCCTCAGCAGGGCCACAGCGCTTTCGTGTGGACCTGGATGGGGGCCCTGGGGGCGCGCACCTCGCTGCCTTTCGGGACCGGGGTGACGCCGCCCGGTTATCGCTACCATCCGGCCCTGGTGGCCCAGATGGCCTGCACGGTCGAAGCCATGTACCCGGGGCGCTTCTGGCTCGGCCTGGGGGCCGGAGAAGCCCTCAACGAGCATGTCATCGGCTGCTACTGGCCCGAGCCCCCGGTGCGCCTCGAGAAGCTGCTCGAATCGATCGAGATCATCAAGAAGCTCTTCACCGGCAAGGTGGTCAAGCACCAGGGCAAGCACTTCACCCTCGAATCGGCCCAGATCTATACCCTGCCGCCCTCGCCGCCGCCCATCCTGGTGGCTACCTCGGGCCCCATCATGAGCGCCAACACGGGCCGCTTCTGCGACGGCGTGATCACGGTAGGGGCAGCCGACGACAAGCTCTCGATGCTGATGGGCAAGTTCGAGGCAGGGGCCCGCGAGGCCGGTAAGGACCCGGCGGCCATGCCGCGGCTGATCCAGATCCACGTCTCCTGGGCCCCCAGCCTGGAGGAGGCCACCGACAACGCGGTGCGCGAATGGCCCAACGGAGGGATGAGCTTTCCCAAGGCCGATGTGCGCTCCCCGGAGGTTTTCGAGGCCATCGCCCGCATGGTGCGTCCCGAGCACTTCAAAGGCCGGGTGCTCATCTCCGAGAAGGCCGAGGACCATATTAACCTGATCAACCATCTTTACTCCAAAGGCTTCGACGGCGTCTACGTCCACAACGTGGGTCGCAACCAGGTCGAGTTTCTCAAGTTCTACGCCGCCGAAGTCTTGCCCAGCCTCGCTCTGGAGCCGGTCGGTCGTCCTGGTTGAACGCCGACCCTCCCATAGTCGGTAAGGCGCGATGAGCTGGGGACTTATCCTGCTGGGTATTCCGGCTCTGCTGCTGCTGCACGGCTTCTTCGTGGCGGCTGAGATCGGCGCGGTCTCGGCCCGCCGTCATCGGCTGGCTCAGCTGGCCGCCAACGGGGTGCGGGCCGCCGCCAGGTTCCTGCCGGTCACCCAGGACGCCGGTCGGTTTGCGGCTTACGTCTCCGCCTGCCAGGTGGGCATCAGCCTCACCGGTCTTGTCCTGGGATACTGGGGTTACGCCTTTCTGGCCCTGCCTCTCGACCCCTGGCTTGGACAGCGCTTCGAGCTCTCCGAGATGGTCGCGCGCATTCTGGCCGTCACCATCGTGCTGACCACGATGATGTCCTTGCTGGTCTTGCTGGGCGAGCTGGTGCCCAAGTCGCTGGCCCTGCTCGAGCCCGAGATGGCGGCTGTGCGCACCTCCACCTTGATGCGCAAGATGACCACCCTTCTCAAGCCCCTGACCTTCATCTATGATCGGGTGTCGCGCTTTCTTCTGGCCCGCCTGGGCTTGACCGAGGCCGCCTGGCAGAATACCCACGTCCACTCGCCCGAGGAGATCCAGATCCTGGTGGAGGAGAGCGGCGCCCAGGGCCTGCTCGAGGAAGAGGAGCAGCGCCTGCTCGAGAACACCCTCCGGCTGCGCGACTTCACCGCCCGCCACGCCATGATCCCCCGCACCCAGATGTTCACCGCCTCGCTCGACCTGCCCATCCCCGAGCTGCTCAAGCTGCTGGCCGAGTCCAGCTATTCGCGCCTGCCGCTTTATCGCGAGTCGCCCGATCAGATCGAGGGGGTGGTGCACCTGAAAGACCTGCTCTGCCTCAGCCGCGATCCGGGCCAGGTCAAGCATGTCTCCCAGGTCATGCTGAAGGTGCCCTACGTGCCCGAGACGGTGCCCGTGGACGAGCTGTTCAATCAGTTGCAGCGCAAGCATTACCACATGGCCATCGTGGTGGACGAGTTCGGCGGCACGGCCGGCATGGTCACTCTGGAAGACCTGATCGAGCGCATCTTCGGCGACTTCGAGGACGAGTTCGACCCCCCCGAGCTGACTGCCGAGCTGCGCTCGGGGCGACTGTTCCTGGCCGGGGACGTGCTGGTGGAGGACCTCAACGAGTGGCTTGACGTCGATCTCGACTCGGACCTGGCCGACTCGGTCGGCGGCCTGGTCGTGGCCGAGCTTGGCCAGGTGCCCGAGCCGGGGGCTGAGGTCATGATCGCCGAGATCCCCTTCCGAGTGGAGCGAGTAGAGGGCAAGTGGCTCGCCCGCGTCAGCCTGGCCGTCACCGAGGAGCAGGCAGCTCACTTTCAGGAGCACTACGACTGATGGAAGTGACCGTCGGACTGCTCGTGATCGCGGGCCTGGTGCTGCTCAACAGTCTTTTCGTGGCGGCCGAGTTCTCGCTGGTGGGCGTGCCCCAGGCGCGGCTGGCCCAGATGTCCGAGTCGGGCTCACGGGGCGCCACCGACGTGCTCGCCCTGCTCAAAGACAAAGACCGTCTCAACCGTTTCGTAGCCACGGCTCAGGTCGGGCTGGCCCTGGTCATCCTGGGTCTGGGCATGTACGGCGAGCCGCTGCTCTCGGGCTGGTTTCGCCAGGCCATGCCGAACACGGCGGGCCTGGCCACGGTTCTGGCTTTGCTGGTGCTGACCTGCCCCCACGTGGTTCTGGGTCAGGTGGTCCCCAAGGCGCTGGCCCTCACCTATGCCGTGCCCACCTCCATCACGCTGCAGGGGCCTTTGAGCCTGCTCGAGCGCCTCTTCTTTCCGGTGGTGGTCACCTTGAATGCGGCCGGCAACTCTTTGCTCAAGCTGCTCGGGGCCCACGCACTGGACCCAAAAGGGCGCCTTTTTTCGCCTGAGGAGCTCGAGCAGGTGGTGGAGGAGAGCCATCAGGGCGGTCTGCTCGAGCGCACCGAGGAGCAATTCCTCAAGAACATCTTCGACTTTCAGGGCCGCATCGTAGGCCGCGTGATGACGGCCCGCACGCGGGTCTTTGGATTGAGCGTGGAGGCAGATAGGGATGAGGTTCTGGGGGCCATCCACGAGCACCGTTACACCCGCTATCCGGTTTATGAGGGCGATATGGACCACCTGGTGGGAGTCTTGCACATCAAGGACCTGGCTCGCCAGATGGTGCAAGATTACCCCTACGACCTGCGGGCGCTGCTCAGGCCGGTGCTCTATGTGCCTGCCTCGACTCCGCTGGAGGACATGGTCAACCGCTTCCGCACCGGTCGTACCCAGTTCGCGGTGGTGCTCGACGAGTTTGGCGGGATGGCCGGCGTGGTGACGGTCGAGGACGTGGTGGAGGAGGTGGTGGGGGAGATTCAAGACGAGTTCGACCAGGAGATGCCCCCCCTGGAGCGGCTCGACGACGAGACCGTGCGGGTACGAGGCGATCTGATGCTGACCGACCTGCGGCGCGAGTTCGGTGGGGAGATCCCTGAGCATCCCGAGGTCGAGACGGTGGGAGGCATGGTCATGGCCGAGCTGGGCCGGGTGCCCGAATCGGGGGATCGGGTGCGCTACGCAGGCCTCGACTTCGAGGTGGAGGAAGTGACCGGAATGGCGGTGCAGTCTTTGTTAGTACGCCGAGAGAGGGAGTAGCTCGAATGGACGGAGTTTGGGTCTACCCGGTGGATGATTCCTATCAGGAGGAGTCAAGGAGCGAGGGGGTAGCCCGCCTCAGTGAGGCCAGCACCTACCTGGTGGTCTTCCTCGAGCCCGAGCGCAGCCTGGCGCTGGCGCCCTCGGCCGACCTGGGGCACTCGTTCAGGCAGGGCGAGCGGCTCTATGATGCCATGGACGAGGTGCTGGTCTACGATTGGATGACCTCACCGGACGGTCGGCTGGTGGGCGTTCGCAACCTGCTGCCTCCCGAGAGCTTGCTGCAGGCCTACCAGCGCGAAAAATGGCCCTGGATCTCGCACGAGCAGGATGAGCTGCGCATCTGGCTCGGGGAGGAGCGGGGGGCTGACCTGAGCCAGACTGTGCACCGCTGCGTCTTCGCCGACCCGTTCCGTTCCAGTGACGCTCGCCTGGCTCTGGCCTACGACACCTACGGCCTGAAGGCAGACGAGCTGGAGAGGCTGCGCAAACTGGCCGCTCACTGGCTGCCGGTAGCAGCCGGCTGAGGCTCAGCCCCAGAGAATCCAGGTGACGGCCAGCTCGCCTCCGGTCTTGATGTTGAGCATGTCGTTGCCCGACAGGCGCATGAGGGGCACCCCGATCTTCTGCGAGAACAGATAGGGATCAAAGTCCACCCGGAAGGGTTGATACTCCCAGCCCTCCCCGGCGGGAACCGGGCACTCGAACTGGGGGATGAAAACCTTCTCCTGGGCCACGTAGCGCTTGCTGATGGCCGTCTGGACGGCCGCCTCCCAGTCCGAGTCGGAGAGCTCCCAGCCCAGGTAGATGCCATCCCCGCCCCAGCCGTCGGCGGGCTTGAGCACCAGCGTCTCGCGCCGCGCGAGCAGGGTATCCACCACCGGGCCGTCCTCCACGATGGCGGTCCAGGGCACGATGCGGCGGATGAGCTGCAGCTCATCGGCTTCCAGCAATTCTTCCATCTCCTCGCGGTGGAACAGGGCTAGCAGCGACTTGATGGTGAGGGGCTTGGCCCGGAAGGGGTTGACCATGCACACCGCCCCGGCCCGGTAGGCGTCCAGCAGAGCCCGCGCCTCCTCACCCCGGGCCAGCAGGTCTTCCACCAGCACCCGGCGGTAGACCACGTCGATGGGCTTGCCGTCGTAGTCGAGCAGACGTCCGTTCTTGAACTCGAGCTCGCGAGGGTCGGAGACGACGGTATCGATCCCGTGGGCTTTGAAGTGGTCGCGCAGGAGGGCGAACTCGGCGTGAGTGCTGACGGTGACCCAGTCCACGATGGCGATGCGGGGAGCGCCCGAGCCTCCCCAGCTCTTCCACGAGCGCAGCAGCACCTCCAGAATGCTCGGGTCGCAGGGCAGATAGTGGCCCGGGTGAAGCTGGGCAAACTGTTTCCAGGTCTCGGTCTGGGAGATGATGTCCCAGCAGGCGTCCATGAACGCCGCCCCGCCCGGGCTGTCGATGTTCAGCTCCACGATGCGGTAGCCCGAGTCGTCGGGGCTCTGGGGCGGCCCCAGAAACCCGTCCACGCGGGAAACGTGGGAGCCGTGGGGGAGGCTGGCCGGCAGCCGGATCAGGTCGCGCTCCTGGGGCGAGATGCCCAGCAGCTCCATCCAGCGGGGACGATGCAGGATGGGCTCGAGGCGGATCAGGATCTTGAGCAACTGGGCCATCTCCCGGTTGACCGGCTCCAGGCGCGAGCGGCTGACCAGAGCGGGAGCGAAGTTCAGCGGGATGGGACGATCCCCCACCACCAGCCCGGCCTGGCGCATGCGCTCGCGGATGGCCTCCAGCTCCTGGCGCGTGCCGGCGGGGTCTTTCTCCAGCAGCGAGCGGAACGTATCGGCGGCCTTCTGGGCAGCGGGGTCGGTATGCGTCATCGAGGGCGGTTCGCAGGGCTGACTCGCCCGTCCTGCAGCCGATAAGACTGCCCGTACAGGAAGGGCAGGTTGGCCGCCCCGTGGCCCACCGGCAGCCCGAAAACGAGCGGCACGCCGAGCTCGCGCAGGATCGGCTCGAGCACCTCCTCGGCGCTCCAGGGCTCGGCCTTGCTGGGCAGGCAATCCTCGAAGCTGCCCAGGGCCACGGCCAGCACCCCCTCCAGACAGCCCGACTCGCGAAGCTGGACGAGATAGCGGTCGAGGCGGTAAGGCTTCTCGTGCACGTCCTCGAGCAGCAAAATCGAGCCCCGGGCCGAGAGCTGGAAAGGAGTTCCGCACAGGCTGGCCAGCACGCACAGGTTGCCGCCCACGAGCGGGCCCTCGGCCTGGCCCGCCACCACGGTGCGTCCCACGAGCTCGGGCACGATACCCTCGGTCAGCAGGTTTCGCAGGGCCTGGCGACTTTTGGCGTCTGGGTGATGGCCGAGACTGTGCAGCACCGGGCCGTGGATCAGCTCGGTCCAGCCCCTCTGGTGAAGCGCCTGGTGGAGCACCGTGAGGTCGGAGAAGCCCACGACCGGGCGGGGCCTGTCGCCCGGGTCGAGCTGGCTCAGCAGGCGGGCGGTGCCGTAGCCCCCCCGGCTGGCCCACACCAGGTCGATGGCGGGGTTCTGGAGCGAGTGTTGCAGCTCATGCAAGCGCTCCTGGTCCGAGCCGGCGAAGTAGAGCTCGTTGCGCTCGGGGGGCAGCACCGGCTCGAAACCCCAGCCGGCGACGAGCTCGGCGTTCTGCTCGAGCCTCTTGCGGTCAGGCGGGCCCGAGGGCGAGACCACGGCCACCCGGGCTCCGGGAGGGAGGGGCAGGCTCAACGCTCTTGCAGGCCCTCGCGGGTGGACCAGCGGGGGAAGTCTGCCGGCACGCCGGGATGATTCTGGCCCCGGCACACCACCGTGCAGGAGCGCTGGTCGGGGCTGACCTGGTAGCCCCTGCGGTAGGTCGGCGTGCCGGCTGCCGGGCAGAGCTGGCGAGGATGCTCGGGGTCGAGGGCCTGGATGTAGGGCTGAAGAGCTTCCCAGTCGGGGGGAAAGTGGCCCTCGTGCTCGCGGGCATAGGTCTCCAGGCAGCGCTGCAGGCGGATCAGGGCCGTCTGGCAGGCCAGCAGATGGCCTCGCTCGCGCGCCCCGGGTCGCAAGATGACCTCGCCCACCAGGTAGGGGCCGCCCAGCACGATGAGGAGCGTAGAGCCGATCACCAGGAGAATGACTTTCTTACCGCTCAAGAGGGGTGGATTCGCGGCCCGCAGGGTGGACCCTGGTCAAAGTCTGTGTCGAAGCCTCAAAGAACGAAGAGCGCGCGGGTTGTCCGCAAGCTCAGAGCCGACCGACTTTGCCTGTGGCAGTCGCCCCCACTCAGCTTGGAGGGCCTGCTCGAGATTCAGACCACGAGTGGCGCTCTTGTTACTCGTCCAGGTCGCCGCGCTGAGGCTTGAGGGGAACGAGCACCGCTCCACCCGGACGCGATCCAGAAAGCAGCCTTCGCCGGTCTGGCTGGCGTCGGTCTGGACCCGGAACCGCAACTCGACCGTCTGGTTCTGATAGCCCGACAGGTCAAGGCGATGCTCGCGCCAGTCAGAGCGGCCGGTCAGTCGCTCTACGGTGGTCCACTGACCGTTTTGGGGCCGGGCCTCCACGTGCAGGAAATCGGCCTCGGGCTCGAGGTCGTGGCGCAGGTCGAAGGCCAGTTCGGGTTTCTGGGTCCCGGCCAGCGAGATCGGCTGGCTGATCAGGCCCAGGTTGCTGAAGTTGGAGTAGTGCCCGCTCGGGCTGTCTGTCCAGACCTTGCCGCGAGCTTCCTCGCTGACCTTGCCCCAGTGGTCGTTGCGGTGCAGGATGCCGTGCATGAAGCGGCCCAGGCGGTCCACGTCGCCGGCAGCCACCGCCTCGGCGTGCTTGCTGGAGTGATAGGCGTAGGTGCCGATCTTGCCCACCTGCAGGGCCAGGATGGCCGCCTGGGCAGGCAGTCCGGGCCCCTGCTCCGATGGCCGCGAAACTTGCCGCCACGCCGATCTGCAGCACTCCGGCGATGGTCTGGGCGGTATCGTGGTGACGCACCCCCTGAACGGCCAGGTAGAGGCCGGTGGCTCCTACGAAGCCGTTGCCGACCAGTCCCGGCAGCATGCTGCCCGCCCCCAGCCCCATGCGGGCGGCGCCATCGAGCATGGCCTCGCGGTCTCCCCGCAGGTGGCCGCTGTTGAAGCGGGCCGCGCCCAGGCCGACCACCTTCAGGCCATCCAGGATTCCCATGGTGGTGACCGCGCTGTGGTCGGTGGAGCCGATCAGGGCCGCGGTGGTCTCATCCAGGTCCATCAGGCAGAGCACGTCGCCGGTGACCTGCGCGGCCCGCGCGTGCAGCGGCTTGGCGGGCGTCTGGAGCGCCGGCGTCGGGACACGGGCTCGGCAGGTTGCGACCCTCAGTTTCACCTCCTGATCCAATCACCTGGCTCTCAAAGAACTCTGAAGATCGCAATGCCAGGTTTGGCGGCTGGCGTGCCCTCGGCTGCGTTCTACCTGCCATCCCCGGCCCCGCTGCAGAGAAACGCGAGGTCCGCGAGTTCCTGGCGGCGAACCTCAGCGGATGAAACAGCTTCTCCTGGCAGCCCTGCTGGCCACAGGCTGCGTCTCGACGTCGGCCGCCACGGCGCCCCCGCAGACCGCGGCTCATCCTGCGGCGTCCGCCACACCGGTGACAGCAGAGCCAGATACCGCGCTGGAGCGCTCCGTCTTCTACTTCCCCAGCAAGGAGCGCTACGGGGAGCTGCCGGCCGGCGTGGAGAGACTCACGCTGACCACGCCCGACGGGCTGAAGCTGCAAGCCTGGTATCTCGCCCCACCCGAGCGTAGACCGCTGGTCCTCTACTTCCACGGCAATGGCGGCAACCTGACCGGTGCGGCCGACCTGTTCGAAGACCTCCGCCAGCTCGACCTGGGCGTCCTGGCCGTGGACTACCGAGGATATGGCGAGAGCCAGGGCGAGCCGAGTGAGCAGGGGCTTTACCTGGATGCCCTGACGGCCTACGACGAGGCCGTGCGGAGAGGCCTCAAGCCAGAGCAGCTCATCCTCTATGGCCATTCCCTGGGAGGCGGCGTGGCGACCTATCTCGCGCAAGAGCGCCCCTGCGCCAGGTTGATCCTGACGGCCACGTTCACCAGCACCACCGATGTTGCCCGGCACCGCAAGGGCGAGCTGGCCGCCCGCCAGATTGACGGCTACGACAACCTCTCCCGCATCAAGCACCTGAAAATCCCGGTTTTCGTCGTGCACGGCGACAAAGACCAGACGATCCCGTTCGAGATGGGCCAGAAGCTCCACGAAGCCTGTCCCGGCTCCACTTTCTGGCGAGTTGAGGGAGCCGGTCACAATGACCTGGCAGATCATCCCGAGTTCGGCCAGCGTCTCAAGTCCTTCGTTGACTGATGCCTTCTCACAGCTTGGCCCGACCGGTAGGCTGAGCGACTCTCCCAGATCACAGACCTGAAAGCGGCTTCCGAACTGAGTTGCAACAGGTTTGCAACGCCCCCGGGTAACCTCTGGGAATGCTGGATATCGCCTACGTCCTTCTCGCCCTTGCCCTGTTGATGCTGGTGGCCTACCGGGGCTGGTCGGTGATCCTCTTCGCCCCCCTGTGCGCCCTGCTGGCGGTGCTGCTCTCGCTGGGACCCGAGCAGGTGCTGCCTTTCTATTCGCACGTGTTCATGGAGAAGCTGGTCGGTTTCCTGCAGCTCTACTTCCCGGTCTTCCTGATGGGTGCCATCTTTGGCAAGCTGATCGAGCTATCGGGCTCGGCCAGCGCCATCTCTCAGGCCATGGTGCGCCTGGTAGGGGCCCGCCGGGCCATGCTGGCCATCGTCACCGCCTGCGCCCTGCTCACCTACGGCGGGGTGAGCCTGTTCGTGGTTGCTTTCGCCGTCTACCCCTTCGCGGCCACCCTCTTCAAGCAGGCCCGCATTCCCAAGCGGCTGATTCCGGGCACCATCGCCCTGGGCGCCTTCACCTTCACGATGGATGCCCTGCCCGGCAGTCCCCAGATCCAGAACGTCATCCCCACCACCTTCTTCGGCACCACGCTGTTCGCCGCCCCCGTCCTGGGGGTGCTGGGAGCCCTGTTCGTGGGCTTGCTGGGTATGGCTTACCTCGAGTGGCAGCGGCGTCGAGCCGCGGCCCGGGGCGAAGATTACGGCGAGGGTCACAAGAACGAGCCCGATCTTGACGCCGAGCTGAACCTGCCCCACCCGCTGGAGGCGCTGCTCCCCCTGATCACCGTGGCCGCCGTGAACCGCCTGCTCGACTTGAAGGCTGCCTATCCGGGCACGCTGGACGTGGCCGGTCATCCGGTCGAAGTGGCTAAAGTGGCCGGCATCTGGTCCATCGAGCTGGCCCTGGGGGCCGGCATCCTGGTCACGCTTGCGCTGGGCTATCGGCGCATCGGCGAGCGTCTGCGCAGGGGGCTGGAGCTGGCCGTCAGCGGTTCGCTTCTGGCCAGTTTGAACACTGCCTCGGAGTATGGCTTCGGAGGCGTGATCGCCGCTCTGCCGGGGTTTGCCACCGTTAAGGCCGTCATCGGCTCGGCCTTCAGCCATCCGCTGGTCAACGAGGCGGTCTCGGTCAACGTGCTGGCCGGCATCACCGGCTCGGCCTCGGGGGGCATGTCCATCGCCCTGGCGGCCATGGGCCAGCAGTACCTCGAGGCGGCTCGCCAGTTCGGCATCTCGCCCGAAGTGCTCCACCGCGTGGCCTCGATGGCTTCAGGCGGCATGGACACGCTGCCGCACAACGGCGCCGTCATCACCCTGCTGGTCATCACCGGGCTGACTCACCGCGAGAGCTACAAGGACATCTTTGCCCTGACCCTGATCAAGACGCTGTCGGTGTTCTTCGTCATCGCTGTCTACTGCCTGACCGGCTGGGTTTGAAGTTCTCCGGGAACTGGCGCCGACCGAATTGTGTGGAGGCGCGCCTCACCCTGGCCTGAGGTTCACGGAGAGATGCCGCAGGTTATTTCCGCGGTATGCGAGCGACAAAGGCGACAACGTTGTCCGGCCGGGAAGCAGAATGGCGAGAGGGCGGTGAGCTGAGCTCATTCATCGAGTGCTCCAACACGCCGCTAAATACCCTGTCCCAGCGAGCTTGTCCCACTCCTGAAGCCGCCGGGCCTGACCTCCGCCGCGGGTGCGTGACGAGTGCCGCTGTTCCCCGAGCAAAAAGTCGATACCGCTTGAAACGCTTCGCGTCCAGCGGCGCGGCCTCCGACCTGGGGGAAGGCTGGAAGCAGGGTTTTGGCACTCTGTGTTACCTTCCCAGCCCCGGCCAGGGTGACGACGTCAATCCCTACGCTGCCGCCCGCCAGACGGTGGAGGTCAATCTCCGGGGCCGGGATCCCGTGGTCAGGGTGACCACCAACCTTTATGACGGCCCCATCTACAACCACCAGCTCGAGGCCACCTTCGACGAAGAAGCCGGGGCTTTCCGTCAGGTCGAGGAGCGAACCCACTTCACTCTCGACGACAGCCAGATGCTCCTGGTGGACGGGGAGCGCTTCGGTTGGGACGAGACGCTGAAGGGCGCCGCCGACGACCGGTCTCCCCGGCAGGCGGCCAACTCGCTATTGACCGGGTTCGAGGGCGGGGCGGAGATCCACGAGAGAGACGGTTTCCTTTTCTTGCCTGGAGCCCATTTGCGCAAGCGCAACGCCTGAGTTTGGACTTCACGCTGCATGACCTGGGCGATGCCCACGTCGAGGCCGCAGCCCGGCTGCTGGTGGACGTCTTCCGCGCGCACTGGCCCGACGCTTTCCCCTCCGTGGCCGAGGCCCGAGCCGAGATCGAAGAGCTGCGCGCCCACATTCTGTGGGTTGCTCTGGATGGGGATGGCGCCTGCTGGGATTGATCGGCGGCCAGCCCGGCTACAACGGCCGGGTTTATGAGTTGCACCCCCTGGCCGTGCAGCCCGACATTCAGGGCCGGGGGGTGGGCCGCGCCCTGGTGGGTGACCTCGAGCGACTGGCCGCGAGCCTGGGCGCGCTCACTCTCTACGTGGGCTCGGACGACGAAGACCTCATGACCAGCCTGGGCGGTGCCGACCTCTATGTGGACACCTGCCGGGACAGTTAAAGCGGTGCGCAATTTCAAGCGCCACCCGTACGAGTTCTACCAGAAGTGCGGCTTCGCGCTGGTAGGGGTCCTGCCCGACGCTAACGGACCGGGTCGACCGGATGTGTTCCTGGCCAGGCGAATCGACTTGACAAGCTGAGCCGTCATCTCATGGCGAATTTGAGGCCGCGCCTGGCGTTGAGGTCGGACTCACTCGGGCGAATCCATCACCCCGCACGAGGGTGAGCTCAGCGAAAGCTCCGGTTCAGGGGGCTTCGGACGGCAGCGGGGGCAGCACCTGGAAGACCACCCGATCGATCACGGTGCGATGGGCGGTCTCATCTTCGACCTTGAGCTCGAGCTCGGCTCGGCCGACGAAATCGCGTCGGATGACCAGGTATTCCTTGTAGTCGAGAAACGAATAGGCGCTGCGCTTTTCGAAGGTGAAGGGGTGGTTGAGGGTGGACAGATCCTGAAAGACACCCTCCGGTTTGCTGCTCACCGTCAGGCGTCCGCGACACTGGCCGTCGGGGCCCTTGCTGCAGCCGCGCAGCTGGAAGGCCACGAACAGGCGCTGGCCAGCGTGAAACTTGTGCTCGGCCACGGGGCTGCCCACGGCCAGGTTGTGGAAGCGCAGATCGCGGTCTTCGCTCCAGCGGGGCAGGAGGTAGACCCCGGCCACGGTGACCCCGAGCAGGATCAAGAAGAAGGCGAGCCGCAGGAAGATCTTCACGCGAGCTGGATTCCTCCTTCAGATCATAGCTTCCTGGGAGAGCGGAAGAAAGGCGGAAATTTCGCTACCATGAGGCCATGCGCTCCCGGCGGACCTGGCTCGACCCCGTCCTGGCACTGATGGTGGTGGCCACTCTCGCTTTCTTCTTCTGGCGTCCTTCCACGTCCCCAACCCCACCGGCTCCCGCCAGGGCGACCGTGTCCCCCGCCGTCAGCCCCATGGGCCCTCGCGAGCAGTATGCCGCGTGCTGTCGCAACCTGGAAACCATGATGGCCGAACTGCGGAAATCCTGCGTCCAGGGCCCGGTACCGATGGCGACCCTGCAGGCGCTGAGTTTTGCCTATCGCTGCCCGGCGGCCGGCAAGCCCACCTACTCGGGCACGGGCAGCGGCACGATGGAAGATGTGACCCTGTTTTGTCGCGGCAACTATCATGCGGCTGCAGGCGTCCCCGAGAACTTTCCCGATTGGCACAGCCAGCGCGGACTCAACCGGGGCTTCGACCCGGAGGACAAACTGGGCATCCCGGCGCCCTGACCCCTCCGCTGGAGCGAAAGAGCCTGGGAAAACCCGCTGGCCGGGAGCTGAGAGCGTGAGAGGCTGAGCGGTTGGCGGGAGCGAAAATGCACGAATGTGGCCTTTCGGCAAGAAGGAGAACGCCTACCCCGGGCTGAGCGCCGATCTTGCCTGTCTGGGCAAGCATTCGGCCGCGGCGCTGCGCTACGTGACCAGCGGCAAGGAAGAGTCGGTCCTGGGCCGACTGGGCCGGGTGGAGGCCCTGTCCGGGGCGGCCCATCGCCCGGAATACCTGCTCGATGAGACCAACCCGGCCCGGCTGTGGCGCCTGGCCCGCCTCTATCACGCCTGCGGGGCGGGCTGTCAGGCGGGCTGGGAGCCCGGTCTGGAGCCTCTCGAGCCCTACCTCCGCGAGATCGATGGGCTGGGGAAGGTACGGCTGCGGCTGGTCGTCTGGATGCTCGAGAGCCAGCAGTTGACCTCCCAGGCGTTGCTTCGCTCCTACCTTCGGCTGGTGGGCACACCGGCCGGCGATCAGCTCGAGAAGGTGGTCAGCTTCCTGGAGCTCTTCAGCGAGCATCCTCAGGTGGTGCGCGAGTTCATCCCCGGCGCAGCCATGCCGTTCTTGCGCCACCTGCGCAAGCTCGACCTCTCCCCCCTGGCCTGGGAGGACGATCTCTTCGAGCTGCTCGGGCAGGGCCCCGGTGACGTCTCCTGGGAGGCCTACTCCTGGCTCGAGCGTCTGGGGCCGGGATTTCAGCAGCTGGTCTCCCGGCGGCTGGGCTATCTCCCCAGGCCGGCTCGTATGGCCGCGGTGCCTTTCGTGGCCCGGCTGATGGGACCGGGGCCGGCGGCCGACTTCCTGCAGAGGTATGCCAACGAGGAAGGGATCTCCGAGAAGGTTATGGAGCTGCGCAAGGAGGCCTTTCGCAAGAGAGAGAGAGGCTAACCTTTGCCGGGAGCCGGCTCGGCAGGGCAGCGCGGAAGGTCGCCGAAAGCGCGGCCACGTCCACCCGTGCGCAGGAGATCCCTCTCACCGTCATCGGGGCCGGCAAGACCACCCTGCTCAACCACCTGCTGCGCCACAGCCGGGGTCATCGCTACGCGGTGCTCGTCAACGATGGGCATCCTGACCGTGGCCATGGTCTCCTCGACCGGCGGAGGCCTGCTGCGCGACGGGCTCTTTTTGCAGAACGGACCGCCCGTGTTGCTGCGCTCGTCGCCATCATCTTGCTGGGAGTGCTCCTGGTGCTGGCCTTCGGCAGGTGGCTCGACCGCCTGCCCCGTGGCGCCCAACTCGTGTCCACGGTGGTTGCTCTAGACCTCGGTGGGGATGTGTTACGCCCTGCAGGTCGGCTTGAGCCTGCTGGGCCTGGGCTGGGGCAGGCGGCCGCGCTGATCGGCTGCGGGCTATTCTTGCTGATCCTGAAAGGGCTCGGGTTCTCGGAGGTGGCCGCCGCCTGGATGGCCACCATGTTCGTCTTCGCCCTGCGCATGCTGGCCATCCGCTATGACATTCAGTCGCGGCCGCTGGCCGGATTCAGTCCTGACCAGGGCGCTTGATTCCCGCCTGACGAAAGGCGCGGGCCGTGCGCACGGTGATGTCGGTGCTCAGGGCCTTCTGGAAGCGAACATCCAGCACGTAGCAGCGCGCCGATAAGAGCAGCGAGAATCGCTCCGCCTCGCTGACCTCGGCCACTCCCACTGTGCACGGCTTGTTGAGGTAGACGTAAGGGCTGGTGACCAGCACCTCGCGCACCAGGCTCAGGGCCTGCTCCAGGTCGGCGTCCAGGGCGACGTGGACCGGCACGCTCACCATCATATCCAGATTTCCGGCATTGGCCGAGGCCACCGCGCCGGTCAGAAAACTCGAGTTGGGGATGGTGACGAGATTATCGTCCAGGGTCACCAAGCGGGAGGTGCGTATGCCGATGCTCACCACCTCTCCGTAATGGTCGCCAAACTGCACCCAGTCGCCCACCTGGAAGGGGCGGTCGAGCACGATGATCAGTCCTGCCACCAGTGACGAGGCCACGTCCTTGAGGGCGAAGCCCACTGCCAGGGCGGCGCTGCCCGAGGCCGCCAGCAAGAGCTGGGGACTGGGCCAGAGCAGGGCCGCAACCAGAGCTGAGCCAGCCACGATGTAGACCAGGAAGGTCAACATCGTGTGCAACTGCAGGATGGTCAACCGGCGCGCCGGCACCATGTGCGCGGCCACGCCCGCGGCCCGGTTGAGACCGCGTACCAGCAAGGTCGCGCCCAGCAGGAGCAGGCCCGCGAAGAGGGCCGTATCCAGGCGGATCAGTTGCAAAAAGGCGGGCTGCTCAGAGGGCATACAGCATGTTCTTCCGTTTCAAAAGAACTTCCAGGTCTTTGGCCCAGGCCGGGTGCACCGCGTACATGCCCCTGTGGTCACATTCCAGAACCCCCCACTCCAGGGCCTGCATCAAGGAGAGCTGCACCACACGACCCTCCAGGTCGGTGACCCGGGCGACCTCGCTCTCGGTCAGACCCTGATGTCGCATGACAGCCGCCAGCACCAGGTGCAGGGCGGTGGGGGCGGCCTGCAAACGAGTCATCTGGTTGGAAGGAGGCAGGGTGGCGATCAGACCGTCTTCGCTCGGGTCCAGCGAGCGCAGATAGAGCTGGCGGGCGGTGGAGGGATTTCCCCCCGAGTGTTCCCAGAGGATCCGGAAATACTGGGTTTCCAGGCCCTCATCAGCGCCGGTCTCCTCGGAGAAGCTGCCCAGATCGGAGTCGAAGGTCAGTTTCAGGCCGCTGGCTTGATGGGCCTGGAGGATGGCCGTGCGCAGAGCCTGCTCGCTCCAGGGGGGGATCTGCAGCCAGAAGTCGCTGACGAAATCGGCCACCAACACCCGGTTGAGATAAGCCTGGGCATGGTAGCCACCGGTAAACATCCAGAAGACGCTGTGGGGCGTCATTCGAGCCAGCAGGAGGGCGTTGCGCAAAGATTGGAGCCCTCCCAGCGTCGACAGAAACAGGAAGTGGAAGTTCTCCACCACCAGGACGGTCGCAGGGCGTTGACGCAGCATCTCGGCGGCCTGCTCCAGGCTCTCGGGCACCGAGTCGAGCTTCAAGGCCGAGGCCAGGCACTGGAAGAAGTCAAGCTGGCGGTCATGCAGGGCCACCCGGGCAAAATGCACTCGCTCGCGGTAGAGATGTTGGAGATAGTCCACCAGCGAAGTCACCCCCGACCCTTTGCGCCCGACCAGGGTCAGGCGATTGTTGGCGGGGCCAGGATGCTCGAGCCAGGCCTCGATCCGTCCGGTCAGTCGAGGCAAAAAGGTCGGATCGGAGAGCGGAATCACCTCCTGGATAGGAAGGCGAGCGGCCAGGAATTTGGCTGCGTAATCGGCCGGAGCCCCCCGGGGCACCAGCGTCCGGCCCCGCAGACGCTCCAGGTAGTGACGCATGGCTCCAGCCGCAAGGCGGCGCCCGAACTCGGTTCGCTGTAAGAGCAGGACCATCCCGAAAATCAGGTCCAGGCCCAGCCAGACCGGGAAGAGGAAGGGCATCGTGACCAGGGCGACTGCCGGTTGCCCGAGCCAGGCCAGACTCGCGCTGCGGCGTGGACCGGCCAGGTTCTGAAGCTGGAAGACGATCTCCGAGCGCCAGCGATAGGCCAGAGCGAAGTAGAAGGCCAGGAGGACCCATTCGAAGACGGCCTCCACCGTCCAGTAGAGCAGGCCGCGGACGGTCAACAGGCTCACCATCTCGAGCAGGGAGTCGCGCAGCAGCAACAGCCCGGCCAGCCAGGAGAGCGAGGCGGTCACCAGGCGTCGGCCCGCGGCCGAGTCTCGAAAACGGAGGGTCCGAACCGCCTGCTTCCCGAGCACCTTGTTGGCTTCCCGAATCACGCGATAGAGAGCCAGGTTGCCGGCCAGGTAGCTGAGCGCAGCGAGCTCCAACATCAGCTCTACCCGGCTCAGCGCAACCGCAGTCAGCCGCAGGGTGGCGAACAGGAAGAGACCGGAGAGCAGCCGCCCCTGGCGACCTTGCAGCGTGATGCGGCTGGCCCCGGGCAAGACCACAGCCAGAATGAGGCTCAGCGCAAGGATTGGCAGGGCCATCTCAGCCAGAATGGCAACGTAGCGACGATCTCGCAGGTCGCTGGCTACGTGCAGCCGGAAGAGCAGGCCTTTGTGAATCGCCCTCAGGTTCAAAGTATCCAGCTCGATCTTGATGGCCTGCAAGAAATCTTCTCCGCCGATCTCGGTCAGGGAGATGCCCCGGCGGTTGGCGAGCGCGAGATAGTCCTCGCGCAGTTTTCGCAGAGAGCTCTGCAGTTTCAATCGGGCGGTCAGGCTGCGCTCCCAGGTCGCTCTCTGGTGGCGAAAAAGGTCCAGCAGCGCCTTCTGGGCTGCCTCGTACTCGCTGAGGTAGCTCTCGGCCTCATCAGTTCCCCGCAATACCCCGTAGGCTTGCAGGTCAAAGAGCGGCATCGGGGGGAGCCTGTCGGGGTCGGGCTGGCTGCGAACCATCTCCACCAGCTCGGTTCGTCCCCGGATCCAGAGCTTGCGAAGCTCCAGAACCTCCTGGCCGAGGCTGGCGGGATCGGCCAGTTTCAAACGCGCCTGAAAGGAAGCTATCTGGCCCTCCAACTCGGTCAGGTCGTCGGTGGGCGTTGGGGCCTGCAGGGTCGACTTGAGGGTGTTCAGGCGCTCGCGCGACCGGGTCAGCTCCTGGCGGGCCAGCTCTTTCTGCTCCTGACTCGCATCGGGGTTCAGGGGCAACTGGCCAACCGCCTCGCGCACATCATAGGTGCGCGGCAGTGGCACCGGTCGGTTGAGCATGAGGGCAGACACCGCTGCAAAGAGGACAGCCAGGGCGATGATGGACACGACCAGGCGCTTGAGCATGGTGGACGGCAATTGCGTCGTTCCCCGTCGTGTTCCTGCTCAGTCGCAGTAAGAGAGGGCTTCCTCCAGGCCTTCACGCAGGCTCTCGAGCTGTTCGAGCTCGCGCGTCTTCGTTTCCAGTTGAGGGGTGTTGGGGCCGGACTCCAGGGCCTCCACCTCAGACTCCACGACCTGGTAGCGCTGCTCGCACTCCTTGAGCAGTTTCTTGAGTTGCTCGGCGGTTCTTCGGAAGAAATCGCTCACTGTGTCTGGGCCCTTTCTTGATGACCTCGCCGCAGCCGCGCCACCGGGCTCTCCAGGCCCAGGTCGACGAGCAGGGCCGACACCGGAGATCGGCGGATCTCCACTTCGGTGCCGTCTTCGATCTGGTAGTCTTTCTGTCCATCGGCGATGACGTAAGGGCGGGCCACCTCGGTGCGGTTCACCACCCGAACGGTGGCATCCAGGTGAACCACCAGACTGCGGAAGAAGGAGGAGAAGAGAGCGTTGGAGGCCACCAACACCAGGGAGTCTTCCAGCAGGACCGACCCGCCTGCCGACAGAGCGTAGGCGGTGGATCCGGTGCGGGTGGCGGCGATGATACCGTCTCCCCGGAGGGTGCCGAGCAACTCCCCGTCGATGTGCACCTCCAGCGTAACCGTGCGGGTGCTGCCACCCACCAGCACGTCGTTGAGCGCGTCCACCTGCCAGAGCTGCTCGCGACGATGCACCACTCGGGCCCTCACCATGCTCCGGCTGTCGAGCTGGTAGCGGCCCGCCAGCAGCTTCTCCAGAGCCGAGTCCACCCCGCTCTCCTCCAGGGCGCACAGGTAGCCGACCCGGCCCAGGTTGATGCCCAGCACGGGAATTCCCCGGGGAGCCATCAGCCGGGCTGCGTGCAACAGGGTTCCGTCCCCCCCGAAGCTGAGAAAGACATCCGCTTCAGCGCCTTCCACGACCTCGTCCAGGGTGTAGGTCTCCACCCCCTGAGCTTGAAGGCGCTGCCGGGCCGACTCGTAAGCTTTCAGAGCGGCCTCATTTTTCAGGCGATAGGTCAGGCCGAATCGCTTCGCCCCCTGAGCCTCGGACATGGAGCTTCGACTTCCTCCAGCGGTAGGGTTTTCCTCTAACCCAGCACGAAGGGACGGCCGCCATGACCTACCTCAACGTGCGAACCCCCGAGCAGATCCGAGCCAGCGTCGAAGCTGAGAAACGCTCTCCGGAGGCCCGCAGGTACGATGTCACGCGCTACTTCCGGCCTTCCGTGGCGGTCGATCTGGTGGTCTTCACCGCCACGAAGAATCAGCTTCAGGTGATGCTGGTGGAGCGCAAGGACTGGCCCTTCAAGGGGCGCTGGGCTTTGCCGGGCGGGTTCGTGCGCGAGCACGAAGGCCTGATGGCGGCTGCCAAGCGCGAGCTGGAGGAGGAAACCGGGGTTTCCGACGTCTATCTCGAGCAGCTGCGCGCTTTTGGCGATCCGGAGCGCGACCCGCGCACGCGGGTGATCACGGTGGCGCATTATGCGTTGATCCTGTCCGAGCGCTTACGCATGAAGGCTTCCGGCGATGCGGGTCAGGTGCGCTGGTGGTCGATCTACGAGTTGCCCGAGCTGGCCTTCGACCACGACCTGATCCTGGATCTGGCTCTGACCCGGTTACGCTCGCAAATCATGTCCTCTCGAGTCGCCTTCCGGCTGTTGCCGGAGAAGTTCACCCTGACCGAGATCCAGAAGCTTTACGAGATCATCCTGGGAAAGACGTTGGACAAACGCAATTTTCGCAAGAAGATTCTCTCGGCCGGGGTGGTCATCGAGACCGACGAAACCATTCTCAAAGGCCGGCATCGGCCGGCCCGGCTGTTCCGTTTCAATCCTGAGATGGAGCAGTGATCAGTCCTTGCCGGTGAGCGAGCGGATGCCGTGGTAACCGGCGCCCAGCACCGCTCCCGTGGCCCCGCCGGCCAGGCTGCCCGCGAAGGCGCCCAACGGCTCGCCGGCTTTGGCGCCCAGAGCGCCTCCGGCCAGCGCGAATCCGATCATCAGCGGAGCTGACAACACGGCCGGGGCCGCAGCGGCGATCGGCAGGGCTGCGATGGTGCCCAACGCGATGCCCCAGCCCAGCCCCTGAACCTTGCCGGCGGCCCCTCCGATGGGCGCGCCCAGGGCCGAGCCGGCGTCAAAGCCCGACTTGGCGGCGCTGCCGAAAGAGGCGGCTCCCTGCAGGTCGCCCAGGCTCGAGCGCAGGTCCGCGCCATAATCTTTCAACTCGGCCAGGGTGCGGGACAAGAAGCCCCCTTTGGCCTGAGCCTGGAGGTCGTCCACGCGCATCGCGTCGTCCACTTTTTCCGCCCCGGCGGCGGCCTGGTAGGCCACCACGGCGCCCGCAGCCACGCCGGCCCCGATGGCCGCCAGAGAGCTCAGGCCTACGCTCAGCCCGAAGACATTGTTGACCAGGTTGACGGTGCCCTCGGCGAGCTGCATCTTGGGCAGCATCCCCAGTGTCACCTGGGACATGAACGAGCCCGCCAGAGTCGTGCCCACCCCGGCCACCGAGGCGCCCACGTATCCGGCCGCGGCCCCGCCCAGAGCGGCGGCTCCGCGTCCGACCGCGCCAAGGCCCGAGGATTCCTCGCGGCTCTCTTGGCTGCTTGCTGGCGCGCTGCTCGCGCTCCGGTTGTAAGAGATGGGACGTGCTGCCAGGGCGGTTACGTTCATGGGATGCCTCCAGGTTTTTGAGCACCCCGATTCTAGCTCAGGCATCCGGCCAGGATGTATCGAGTCTATGAACTTCCGGTTACGCGAAGGGTCAGTCCCGGGCTTCGATGAGCTCGAGCAGCTCGTCTTTCTTGCTGGAGACCAGACCCTCGTCGCCTCGGCTCTCCAGGTTAAGCCGCAACAATGGCTCGGTGTTGGAGGCGCGCAGGTTGAAGCGCCAGTCGGCGAATTCCAGGCTGATGCCGTCCATGGTATCCACCCGCAGGCATTCCGGCTCGTAGCGCTCGCGCACCAGCTGCATCACGGCGCCGGCGTCCTTCACCGTGCGGTTGATCTCGCCGCTGACCGGATACTTGTCGCGAGCGTTGCGGATCAACTCGGCCAGCCCGCGATCCTTGCGGCTCATCCAGTCGAGCACCCAGAGCCAGGGAAGCATGCCGCTGTCGCAGCCGCCGAAGCGCTGGAAGTAATGATGGGCCGACATCTCCCCGCCGTAGGCGGCCTGCAGCTCATGCATCTTCTTCTTGAAGAACACGTGACCGGTGGGGATCTGTACCGCCATCCCCCCGGACTTCTCCACCCGCTCCATGGTATTCCAGATCTGGCGGGGATCGTGCAGAATGGTGGCGCCCGGGTTGAAGAACAGGGCGCGCTCGGCCAGCAGGCCAACCAGATAGTAGCCGTCCACGAACTCCCCGTGCTCGTCGAAGAAGAAGCAGCGGTCGAAGTCGCCGTCCCAGGCCACTCCCAGATCGGCATCCGCTTTCAGCACGGCGTCGGTGGTATGGTGGCGCTTCTCGGGCAGGAGCGGGTTGGGAACTCCATGCGGGAAGTTGCCGTCCGGGTCGCCGTGCAGCAATTGGAGGTTCCAGCCCAGTCTCTCGGCCAGGGCCAGCACCACCGGGCCGGCGCAACCATTGCCCCCGTTGCAGACCATCTTGCGGCCCTTCAAACGCTCGAGATCGAAGTTCTCGAGCAGAAAGTCGAGGTATTCGCCGCGCAGGTCCTGGCCCTCGACCTTGCCGCGGGTGGGGCCGGAGGACACCTGGCCGGTGGCCAGTCGCTCGATCTCGCTCAGGCCACTGTCGCGACCGATGGGAGAGGCGTTGCGAGCGACCAGCTTCATGCCGTTGTAGTCGGCGGGATTGTGGGAAGCGGTCACCATGATGCCCCCGTCGAGCTGGCGATGAAAGGTGGCGAAGTAGACCTCCTCGGTACCGCACTGGCCCAGAAAGAGCACGTTGGCTCCCCCTCGGGTGAGGCCCTGAACCAGGGCGTAAGCAATTTCAGGGGAGGACAATCGCATGTCGTGGCCTACGGCCACCGTGCCCGGCTTGAGCACCTGGGCGTAAGCGGCCCCGATGCGCTCAGCCAGCTCGCCGTCCAGCTCTGAGGGCACCTTGCCCCTGACGTCATAGGCTTTGAAACATGTCAGCGTCATCGTTCCTCGGGGCTCAAGCTTCCTACCAATTTCTTGACCTCTTCCAGGTGGTCGCGGTGGGCCACCAGGGTGCGTTTCCCGGCCCGCACGACCACCAGATTCTCCACCCCGACCAGCGAGACCAGCTCTTCGGGCTGCTCGCAATAAATGACGTTACCCTGGGCTCGGTGGCTGGCCAACCGCCCCCGATGCCGGTTTCCCTGCTGCTCGTCGAGGAAGCCTTCCACCGCCTGCCAGCCGCCCAGGTCGCTCCACTCGTAGTCGGTCACCACCGCGGCGCGTCGCGTCGCCTTCTCCATCACCGCATAGTCGATGGAGATGGGGCTGAGTGGCTGGAAGCTTGTCTCCAGCGCTTCCTCGAACCGGTCGGTTCCATAAGCTTGCACGGCTGGAGCCAGAGCCTCGAGATGGCCGGGCAGGTGGACCTCGAGCTCGGCCAGGATAGCCGAGGTGGTCCAGCAGAACATGCCGCTGTTCCAGTAGTAGCGTCCCTCTTGCAGGAAGTGCCTGGCCGTGATCCGGTCTGGCTTCTCTCGAAATGAGAGCAGCTCATGGTGGCGCAGGGGGTCGGGGCGCTCCAGGCGAGGACCGAGCTCGAGGTAGCCATAGCCGGTCTCGGGCCGGGTGGGCGGGATAGCGAAGGTATAGAGGCTGCCCGATTCGCGGGCCGCCCGTGCGGCCGAGGCCAGACAGGCCTGGAAGCGATCCACCGGCTCGATGTGATGGTCCGAGGTCAAGATGGCCAAGGTCGCGTTCCCATACAGCTTGCGGCAGAGAAGGGCGGCCAGGGCCACCGCGGCGGCCGTATCTCGCCGGCAGGGCTCACCCACCACGTGGCCCACCTGCACCTGCTCGCGCACCAGGCCGGTGTAGGCGCGCGAGGTCAGAACCAGGGTGCGGTCGGGCGGGCAGAGGCCTTCGAGACGGTCACAGCTGGCCTGCAGCAGCGTGCGCTCACCGCCCAGAGGGAGAAACTGCTTGGGTTTCCGTTCGGTGCTGACCGGCCAGAAGCGCGTGCCAGCGCCGCCGGCCATGATGATGCAAACCAGGTCGTGCATGGGCGGACAGCCCCTTCGACCCGGGGCGTAAAGACCCTACGTGTTGGGCAACAAAGCGTTGGTGGCCGTGTCCTGGCGCGTGCCGTAGAAGACAAAATTGCCGTCGGGGTGAGAAGGAGCGTTATTCATGTTGGCCTTGGTGGTGGTGCGGGTGGTGCCCGTGGCGGGGTCGGCGTAGGTGACCTTGTCGCCGTCCACCTTGATGATGGTCACGATGTGCCCCATCCCCGAAACCGAGAACTCGGGCCCGTTCAGGGCCACGATGACGGGAGTCTGCTCCTGGTTGACCTTCTGCTCGATCAAAGGCCACTTGTCGGCCCCGATGTTGCCCGCGTCGGACCAGGTGATGCCGTGGGGCTGGCATTCGGTGTTCAGAGCCCGCATCAACTCGAAGCCATACTTGGCGTCGATGTCGTAGTCCTTGAGATTCTGACCGGTCAGGGTGTTGATGCACATGGCCACGCTCGTCTGCCCGCAGGAAACCGAGTTGTTCTGGGCCAGGGGGGTGAGGTTCAGCGGATTGGTGCTGCCGCCCCACTGCTGGGGGTTGTACTGGTTGAGCTTCATGGAGGCCGCGTCCTGAGCTGGCTTCTTGTTCTTCAGGCTCTTCTCGGACTGGCTCATCAGGTGCTGGAAATAGGCCGAGTCAGGCGGCGGTCCCTGGATACGGGACTCGATCTGCTTGATACGCCCTTCGATGCGGTCGATGCCTTCGAGCACGGATTGGCCTCCCGGTCAGTCTTGTGGCTTGCCCCTATTGTAACCGACCGGGGCAAGTTCCCCAACCGGAGGCTTGTAAAACTTTTGTAACAACCCGCGACCGAACTTCGTGACAGGAGGCTCCCCGCCTGGAACAGAAGCCCTCAATGCTTGAGTTCTCGCACCAAAGTCGGTCTGGCGCTGGGAGATTTCTTCCTGGTGATGCTGAGCCTGGTGGGCGCCGTGGCCCTCCGACTCGACTTCGACCACGGCGCCATGGCGCGTTTCCTGGATCCGGTTGCCTGGTTCTACCCCAGCGTTGCTGCCACCGTGGTGTTCGTCTTCTGGCTGCTCGGGATCTATCACAAGGTCTGGCGCTACGCTGGCGTCTCCGATCTTCTCTCGATCGTGGCCGGCGTCACCATCGCCTTTGTCCCCTTCCAGGTGGCGGTCGTCTTCACCGGGGGAGCCGTCTTTCCGCGCACCTCGCTCATCGTGGGCTGGTTCATCGCGGTGGCGGGCTGTGGCGGGATCCGCTTTCTGTTGCGCCTGGCCAGCGAGCGGCAGGGCACAGGGATCGGCAAACGCGTGTTGATCGTCGGAGCGGGCGATGCCGGCGAGGCGGTGCTGCGCGATCTGCGCCGCTCTGCCGGACGGGTGCAGGTGGTCGGCCTGGTGGACGATCAGCCCGGCCATCGCGGTCTTCGCATCCACGGTGTGGCCGTGCTCGGCTCGGTGGACGACCTGAGCGAGCTGGTGGAAGCGCTGGCGGTGAGCCAGGTCATCCTGGCCCAGCCGGCCCCCGCCCTGGTGCGCAGGGTGGTGGATGGCCTGGCCGGAAGCCAGGTCGAGCTTCGGGTCGCTCCGGGTCTCACCGAGCTGGCCGAGGCCAACCTGCTGCGCGAGGTGCGTATCGAGGACTTGCTCGAGCGCGATCCCATTCGGCTCGACATGGAGGGCGTGGCCTCCTACCTGGCGGGACGCACGGTGCTGGTGACCGGGGCAGGCGGCTCGATCGGCTCGGAGATCTGTCGCCAGGTCAGCAAGTTCTCTCCCAAGCTGCTGATTCTGCTCGGTCGGGGCGAGAACAGCATCTACGAGATCAGCCTGGAGCTTCGTGAGCACAAGATCGCCTGCTACATCGCCGACGTGCGCGACCCCAGCCGGATGCGCTCGCTCTTTGAGCTCTATAAGCCCGAGGTGGTGTTCCACGCCGCCGCCCATAAGCACGTGCCCTTGATGGAGGCAAATCCCTCCGAGGCCGTTTCCAACAATGTCTTCGGCACCCTGCAGGTCATGGAGCTGTCTCGAGAGCATGGAGTGGAGAAGTTCATCCTGCTCTCCACCGACAAAGCGGTCAACCCCTGCAGCGTGATGGGAGCTACCAAGCGTATGTGCGAGCTGCTCCTGGTGAGCCAGCGCTCGCCCGGTTTCGTGGCCGTGCGCTTCGGCAACGTGCTGGGCAGTCGAGGGAGCGTGATCCCCACGTTCCGCCGTCAGATCCTGCGAGGCGGACCGGTGACCGTGACCGATCCGGAGATGTCGCGCTACTTCATGACCATCCCCGAAGCGGTAACCCTGGTGCTGCAGGCGGCCGCCATCTCCAGGGGGGGCGAGCTCTACATTCTGGACATGGGCCAGCCTGTCAAGATCGTGGATCTGGCCCGCAACCTGATCCGTCTTTCGGGTTTCGAGCCCGATCGGGATATCCCCATCGAATTTACCGGTATCCGCCCGGGCGAGAAGCTGCGCGAGGGCCTGATCAACGAGGGGGAGCAAACGGCTCCCAGCGGGGCTCCCAAGATCATGAAGGTGACCACCGCGCCTCCCGGACCGGACTGGCCGGGCTCGCAGCTCGAGGAGTTGCGCCAGGCTGCCGAGCGAGACGACGGCGAGCGTTGCGTGGAGCTCATCCAGCAGCTTTTGGGGAATTTCAAGACCGGGGTGGAGGTGCCTGTCGAGCTGAACGTGGGGCAAACCCTGGAGCAGGCGAAGGAATCGCCTGCGCAGCAAGGAATACACGCGCACTCTGAACCCTAAGGAGTTCCTCGATGACCCGACGCCTGCTTCGCACCGTTCCGCTGGCACTGATCCTGATCGCCCTGGCTGCCACCGTCTGGTGGGATACGAGCGGTCAGGACCAGTTCCGGCTTTCGCGGGTGGGGGTGGCCGACCAGTCCGAGGCACTGACCACGTTCGTCGACCCCGACGGGCCCGGTCCCCTTCCCGGGGGATTGGAGCGACTGGAGGGCAGCCTGGTGGTGGACCTCAAGGATGACGCCTCCTCGGCCGAGATCGTGGCCCTGGAGCAGCGGCTCGAGGTCGACCTGCGCTACAACTCGCAGAGCTCGGTGCGGGCCGGCCTGACCGTGGCCGAGGTTTCGGAAGACCGTCTGCCCTCGCTTCTAGCTGAGCTCGCCCAGGATCCCCTGGTGCAGCACGTCGAGCCCAACTACCTCTACTTCGCTCAGAGTTTTCCCAACGACCCGATGTTCAACCAGCAGTGGCATATGACCCAGGTCAAGGCAGTCGAGGCCTGGCCCTGGTCCAACGGCCAGAACGCCGTGGTGGCCGTGCTGGACACGGGCGTGGCCTATGAGAACTACGAGAGCTTCCACCAGGTGGAGGACCTCGACCAGACCCGCTTCGTGCCAGGCTACGACTTCGTGAACAAGCGCGTGCAGGCGCTCGACGACCACTGTCATGGCACCCACGTGGCCGGCACCATCGCCCAGTCCACTAACAACGGCAAGGGCGTCGTGGGCGTGGCCTGGGGCGCCGCCATCATGCCCGTCAAGGTGCTCAGCAAAGGTGGCTCGGGCTCGGTGGCCAACATCGCCGACGCCATCAACTTCGCTGCCGACCATGGGGCCAGCGCCATCAACATGAGCCTGGGCGGCCCGTTCCCCAGCACCGTGATGGACGAGGCCTGCAGTTATGCCAAGAGCCACGGAACAGCCGTGGTTTGCGCCGCCGGCAACGAGTCCAAGAATCGGCCCTCCTACCCGGCCGCCTACTCCGCCTGCATCTCGGTATCGGCCGTGGATCGTGACGAAAACCTGACCTGGTACACCAACTTTGGGCCCGAGATCGACCTGGCCGCCCCCGGCGGCTCGACCCGCAACGACGCCACCGGTGGGGTGCTGCAGAACACCATCGAGGTGCAGAACCACAAAAAGAGCGGCTACTTCTACTTCCAGGGCACCTCCATGGCCTGCCCCCACGCGGCCGGAGAGGCGGCCCTGATCGCCAGCCTGGGCGTCACCAATCCCTCGGCGGTCGAGGCGATGATGAAGAGCACGGCTCGCTCCAAAGGCAAGGAAGGCAAGCAGAAGGGCTACGGCGCCGGAATCATGGATGCCAGCAAAGCGGTCTGGAAGGCCGGCTTCGTCTACGGAGCCTGGCGCCTGGGTCTGGCCGTGGTGATCGGAGCCTTCGTGCTCCTTCCCCTGCTGCGGCGGGGCGCGCTCATCAGCGCCGGGGCCACTTTGCCCGGGCTCGTCGTGGGCTCCTCAGGCTTCTTCTTCCTGCCGCTCTTCATGGGAAATCAGGTGCCTCTGAGTCCCATGCTGACCTCGGGCTTTCCCCAGTGGGATATGCTGTTGCTGGGAGCGGGCGGCCATGCCAACCCGATCTTTTACAGCTGCCTGATCCCGATGGCGCTGGCGGTGCTGGTGGTGGAGAACCGGTTCCTGCGCGCCGTGGTGGCCGGCCTGACGGCGGGCATCGCTGCCCACCTGCTCTTCGGGGCGGTTACGGGAGCGGCTACGGTGCTCTATATCCCGGCTATCCTCAGCCGACTGTGGCTGCTCTTCAACGGTTTCCTGTGCATCTTCCTGGCTGTGGTGCTTGCCGAAGATCAGCCTTGAGCGGCTCCTGGGCAGCGCCTGCCTGGTTCTGCTGGTGGTCGGCCCGCTGGGCGACCTGATTGATCGTCAGCCCACGCAAGTCCAGAGAGGCGGCGAGAATTCCAGATGGACCAGAGGGTCGTAACCAGCCCGTTTCAGAGAAGCTCGGCCACCCGTACGGCCCGGTCAGGGACGAACAGGGGGGCGCACTCTTCCTGCTCCCCGAAGACCCGGCGAGAGCCATAGCCGACGCCAAAAGGCGCCTCGGGATCGGGCCGCGGGTCGCGGTAGACCTCCAGGCTGCGAGTGTTGCGATTCAAGATCCAGTACTCCGGCACACCGGCGCGTGCATAGAGGCTGGCTTTCTCGCACCGGTCGTAGGCCAGCGAGGTCACCGAGACTTCGATGACCAGGTCGGCCGTGCTCGGGTGCCGGGCGGGATCGAACCTCTCGCGTGGGATGAGGGCAAAGTCCGGCTCGAGCTCGGTGCGCTCACCCACGGTCAGGGGAAGCTGTACTCGCACGAAGTGGGTGGCGCCGAAGGCTACCACCAGCAGCTGGTTGGCAAAGGTCAGGCTGGTGCTGTGCTGGGGTCCCTGCGGCGTCATGGCGATGATCTCTCCTTCCACCAGCTCGGTGTGCTCGAGAAACCCGGCTTCGCCCAGGGCGTAGTACTCGGCCAGAGTCCACAGGCGAGGCTGAGCGTGCGTCACTGCCATCTGACTTGATTTGGCTCCGCCGTAAGCGGAATCCTTTCAGTTGATGGAGCTGGCCCAGGTCAGCTTGCCCGACTCGTCCGGGGTCTTCAGGTCGGGGTGCACCGGGCGCACCCGCACTCCGAAGCCGATGCTGCCGGTCTGCTGGGGAGCCACCTCGCCCTCAAACAGGTGGACTCCATTCTCGCGGCCCGTGTAGCGCAGCTCGGTGGTAGCAGGCGACTTGACCAGACCGTTCTCGACCGGACCGCTGAGCACTTCCACCCGCACGTCCCTGGGATCGAGCTTGCCCAGCGTGGCCCAGGCCCGGAACGAGACCTTCTGCCCGCGGGCAATCTCGTCCTCAGCCGGAACCTGGGCCTGGATGGCCACGTGGCTCCACTGCTTGTTGACCCGCCCCCGCCACTCGGCGATCGAGCGGGCCTGGGCATAGTTCTTGGCGCTCACCTCGCGGGAGCGTTTGGCAGCCGGAATGTACATCTCGTTGCAGTAGTCCACCAGCATGCGGTGGGTTGAATAAAGCGGCGACAAAGTGCGGATCGACTCTTTCATGCGTTCCACCCAGAGGGCGGGGAGACCGTTGCGGTCGCGGTCATAATAGAGCGGGATGATCTCGTCTTCCAGGGTGGCGTAGAGGCTGGTCACGTCGGCCAGATCTTGCTCGTCATAGGTGGCGAATTCGATCGGCTCGCCGATCTTCCAGCCGTTCTTGCCGTTATAGCCTTCGGCCCACCAGCCATCCAGCACGCTGAAATTGAGCACCCCGTTCATGGCCGCCTTCTGGCCGCTGGTGCCGGAGGCTTCCAGTGGGCGGCGAGGATTATTGAGCCAGACGTCCACCCCGGCCACCAGGGAGCGGGCCAGCTCCATGTCGTAGTCCTCCACCATCACCACCTTGCCGGCGAACTCGCTGGAACGAGAAAACTCGTAGATCTGGCGGATGAACTGCTGTCCCGGCAGGTCGGCCGGATGGGCCTTGCCGGCGAAGACCAGCTGCATGGGGCGCTGGGGGTCGTGCAGCAGGCGGTGCAGGCGATCAAGGTCGGTGAACAGAAGCACGGCCCGCTTGTAGGTGGCGAAACGACGGGCAAACCCGATGGTCAATGCCTCCGGGTCGAGCACGTCGGCGGCAGCACCCTGGCGGCCCACCGGCTCACCGAGCCGGGCGGCCCGCAGCTTGATGCGCTTTCTGACCGCATCCACCATGGCTTTCTTGAGGCCCTGGTGGACCTTCCACAACTCGCCGGTGGGGATCTTGTCCACTTCTTTCCAGTTCTTGGGGTCCTGGGGCTCCTGGCGCCAAACTTCCTTGAGGTGGCGGTCGAACAGGTCGGCCAGCGGGGAAGCCAGCCAGGTGGGCACATGGATTCCGTTGGTGATGTGGCGCACCGGCACTTCCGATTCGGGCAGGCCCGGCCAGACTTTGGTCCACAAAGAGCGCGAGACCTCGCCGTGCAGGGCGCTCACGCCGTTACGATAGCGCGACATGCGCATGGCCAGGACCGTCAGGCTGAAGAGACCGCCGGGGGGGGTTCCTTCCTGGCCCAGCTTCATGAATTCCTCGGCAGTCATGCCCAGGGCCGCTCGCAGGCTCCAGAAATGGCCTTCCATCATGGTCTGATCGAAGACATCGTGGCCGGCCGGGACGGGGGTGTGGGTGGTGAAGCAGACCGAGGGGGCCATCGCCTCCACCGCCTCGTGCCAGTTCAGGCCCTCGCTCTGGACAAGCTCGCGCAGACGCTCGAGGGTGAGGAAGGCCGAGTGGCCCTCATTCATGTGCCAGACGGTGGGAGAGATGCCCATCTGGCGCAGGGCCCGAACCCCGCCGATTCCCAGGATCTTCTCCTGGGCGATGCGCATGTGGATGTCTCCTCCGTAGAGTTGGGCCGACAGTCGCCGATCCGAGTCGGAGTTGTCGGGCAGGTCGGTGTCCAGCAAGAAGAGCCGCACCCGGCCCACCTCCACCAGCCAGACGCGGGCTTCCACGCGGCGGTCGGGCATCTCCACCTGCACGATCACTTCCTGGCCGTCGGGATCGGTGGCCCGGCGGATGGGGGCCATATCGAAATCCAGGCGCTGATAGCTGGCCTCCTGCTGGCCTTCCTGATTGATGCGCTGAACGAAGTAGCCGTGGTTGTAAACCAGGCCCACGCCCACCAGGGGGATGCCCAGGTCGCTGGCCGTCTTGAGATGGTCTCCCGACAACACGCCCAGGCCGCCGGAGTAGATCGGCAGGCACTCATGCAGGCCGAACTCGGCCGAGAAGTAAGCGATCAGCTGATCGCTCTGCTTGGGGAAGCTGCGCTTGAACCAGGTATCCTCACGCTTGATGTAGTCGTCGAACTCTTGCATGACCAGATCGTAACGCTTGCAATAGGCGGCGTCGGCGGCCGCCTTCTCCAGCCGGTCTTGCGGCAGCAGGGCCAGGAAGCGGACCGGGTTCTCACGCCCGCTCTGCCACTGACGCTTGTCCAGATCGGCGAAGAGCCGCACGGCTTCAGGGTGCCAGGCCCACCAGAGGTTACGGGCCAACCGGCCCAGCCCCGCCAGCCGTTTGGGCAGCTCGGGGCGAACTTTGATCGTGCCAAGTAACTTCAAGACAGTCCTCCGGTGTGTCTGGCCGTAGTCCCCCTGGTCGTGCCGGAGCAAACCTCCGCCACCGCAGGATGATGTAGACGGCCAGTCAATGTTTTGGCGTCGCGGGGCCGGCCAATCGTGTCACGGGGGTTTCCGGCCGCGCGGCCCTTCGCACCCCGCGGCCGGATCTCATTTCGAACAAGGCTTCGAAGGGGGAAGTCGGTTTCGCGGCCCGAAATCCCAGCGCTGATGGCTGCCAAGATCGACACTCCGGACTGGGTGCGGGACGCCGTTTTTTACCAGATCTTCCCCGACCGCTTCGCCCGCAGCGAGAAATTGGTCAAGCCACGCAATCTCGAAGGCTGGGAGCATCCTCCCACCGCCCACGGCTTCAAAGGGGGCGATCTGGAGGGGGTGCTCGAGCACCTGGATTATCTCCAGGAGCTGGGCATCAACGCGCTCTATTTTTGCCCCATTTTCTGGTCCTCCGCCAACCACCGCTACCACACTTACGACTACTATCAGGTCGATCCGCTGCTGGGAGGCAACCGGGCCTTCGAGCGGTTGCTGGCCGAGTGCAAGCGCCGCGGGATTCGCGTTGTGCTCGACGGGGTCTTCAACCACGCCAGCCGGGGATTTTTTCAATTCAACGACATCCTTGAGAACGGGGTGCACTCGCCCTGGCTGGACTGGTTCACCGTCCATGGCTGGCCGCTCAGCCCCTATGACGACAGTAAGCCAGCCAACTACGCCTGTTGGTGGGGGTTGCCGGCCCTGCCCAAGTTCCGCACCGAGACCCCGGCGGTGCGCGAGTTCCTGTGGGGGGTTGCCTCGCACTGGGTGGATCAGGGCATCGACGGCTGGCGTCTGGACGTGCCCAACGAGATCGACGACGATTCCTTCTGGCAAGAGTTTCGCCGCCGGGTGCGCAAGAAGAACCGCGAGTGTTACATCGTCGGCGAGATCTGGGTGGATGCGCGGCGCTGGCTGCAGGGCGACATGTTCGATGCGGTGATGAACTATCTTTGGACCAGCTCGGTGCTGGGTTTCTGCCTCAAGAGCTGGGATCGCTCTCTGACAAAGGGAATGCAGTACGGAACCAAGGAGCCGCTGGACGCTCGAGCCTTCCAACTGGCCATGGATCAGGTGCTCAAGCTCTACCCCGAGGCCATCAGCTCAGTCCAGCTCAACCTGCTCGACAGTCACGACACGCCGCGCGTCTCGACGCTGTGCCAGGGGGATCGGACGGGCCTGGAGCTGGCCACGCTGATCCAGATGACCTTCCCGGGTGCTCCCTGCATCTACTATGGCGATGAGATCGGGCTGACCGGGGGACGCGATCCCGACTGCCGTAAAGCCTTTCCCTGGGAGGAGAGCGCCTGGGACAAAGAGCTGCTGGCCATCTTCCGCGAGCTGATCGCGCTGCGCCACAGGCACAAGTGCCTCAGGCGGGGAGACTACGCGCCCTTGTCAGCCAGTGGCGAGTTTTTCGTTTACAGCCGTACGCTGAAGAATGAAAAGCTGGTGGTGGCCGTCAACGCGGGCCGCGAGGCCGAGCGTTGCACCCTGGAGCTGAGTGGGCTGGAGCGGATCTACGGGCAGGGCACTCTGGCCGGCACCACCCTGGAGCAACCGCCCCGCTCGGGCTCGGTGTTCAAAGCGCGCTGATCTGGCCTTCAGTCGAGCACTGGCCGCGTCGAGCACAAGAAGAGGCTTTGAGCAGGTTTGTCTGCTCAAAGCCTCTCTGCTCTGAACGGCCTCTACGGAACGACCCGGGCGATGGCGTTCCCGATGGCGCAGGTGACCCAGAGATTGCCGTCCGGCCCCGAGCAGATTCCCACCGGATTGACCATGGTCGGCTCCTGGAAGGTCGTCATGACACCCCCTGTGGTGATCCGAACCAGGCCCGACGTCGCTGAGACGCCATCGAAGCTGGTCAGGGTGACCCACAGGTTCCCGTCCGGACCCACGCAGATATCCTGAGGGTTGCTGTCCACGGGAAGGAGGAAGGTGGTGACCGTGCCCGTGGTGGTCATGGCCTCGATCGCGTCCACCCCGCCGATGGCGAGGTCATCGCGGATGAGCCAGAGGCGGCCGTCAGGACCCGAGACGATGGTGGTCGGGAAGGGACCGCAGGGCAACTCGTTAATGACCACTCCGCTGGTATCCATACGACCGACCTGGGCCAGGGCGTTCTCCGTGAACCACATGTTGCCGTCCGGTCCGGCGCAGATATCGCTCAGGGTTGGGCCCGCCGTGATGCCGGTCGAGAAGAAAGCCGTCGCGGTTGGCGGGGCATCGTTGCGGGCGATGGCCGAGCCGTCGTTGGGAGCCTGGTTGGAGGAGAGCGTCCACCAGATATTGCCATCGGAACCAAGGGCGATCCCGGCGGGCAGCGAGCCGGCACCGAGGGTGATGAACTCGTTGCCCACCCCGGCCGTCGTCATCACGCCCACCCGGCCCAGCGAACCAGCCGGGAGGAAGGGGGGAGATGGGGGTCCGTTCCGCTCGGTGAAGTAGAGGGAGCCGTCGGCCGGGCTCGAGCAAATTCCCAGAAGCTGGATCGGGGAAGAGAGCCCGGTGTTGAACTCGGTGATGACCCCGGCCGGTGTGATCCGGCCGATCCGGCCTGCGATCGCGCTCGCCTCGGTGAACCAGAGGTTGCCGTCCGGCCCCGCGCAGATGCCGGCCGGGAGCGAGCCGGCGTTGGGCAGGGCGAACAGGGTTGCCGTGCCGGGGGCCGGCCGTACGTCAAAGGCGTTGCTGGTGGCCCCGGTCAGATTGGGCGAGCTGGCCGCCAGCGTGTAGCCGGTGCCGGCCGCCGACACAGTCAGGTCGTCAAAACTGACCGTTCCGTTGACGGAGTCCCGCGTCAGGGTGCCGCCCAGGACCGCCCCGCCAGGATTGGCTCCGAAGGCCAGCGTGACCGGCACGGAGGCGCCCGTAAAGAGCGCGTTGTTCTGATCGCGGACCTCGACCACCACCTGCCCCATGGGCACCGTCGCCTGGCTGTTCACTGGCTGCTGGGTGATGACCAGGCTGGTGGCCACGGGATTCACCGCCGGGGTGGCGACGGTCAGAGTGGTCTGACCGCTAACGCCCTGGAAGGTGGCCGTGATGGTGGTGGTGCCGTCGGCCAGGGCCGTCGCCTGACCGTTGGCATCGATGGTGGCGACCGCCGGGGCGCTGCTGGTCCAGACCACGCCGGCACCAAGCTGGTTGGAGGTCGCATCGGAGAAATTCCCGATGGCCGTAAACGAGAGCAGTGAGCCCGGAGCCAGGGAGGGGTCGGAGGGATTGACCGTGATGCTCTGGAGTGTCACCACGTTGACGTCTACGAAGTCCGGGTCGTTGATGGTGAAACTCTCGCCGGCCGTCAGATCGAGTGCCTGGTTGAAGAGGCCCACGACCTTGTCGCCCTCGAGGTACTCGATGGTCAGCTTTCTGGTGGTGATGGGAACGATCAGCGTGATCACCGCGGCTTTGTCCCGCAGCTCGGGCCCGAAGACGACGTTGCCTGCCTCGTCGGTTGCGGTGAAGCGAAGTCGCGTGACCGAGGCCGGGATGACGCGAGCCAGAACGCTCCGTATCACGATCTCCGCCGTCTGGACCTGGGGAATGGGGCTCAGGTTCCCACCCGCGATCGTCGGGCTGATTTCGGTGCTACTGCAGGCACAGAGCGCTGCACAGAGCATCGCGATGGTGAGGATGAGCAACTTGCGCAAAAGAGAGTACCCCCTTGTGGATTCGGCGACCTGCGGCGCTTCCCGGTCGCCCCGGGGAGTCCTGCCTTTCAGGGTGTCAGCTCCTTCGCTCTATACTCCCTCGCATACTCTCAACAGGTTGAGCTTCTTCGCATCGCCCGTGTCACAACACTTTGGGAGCGGCTCGAAACAAGTTTCTTAGTTTCTTACAGCCCGTTACGGGGCACGGTCAAGGCGACGAAGTTGAGTCGAGCAGGCCAAACTCGCGACGCATTTCCTGGAGCAACTGCCACTTGAGCAGCGGATTGGCTTTAGGAGGAAAGCGGATGATCAGCCATACCCAGGCCGCCAGCACCATCACGCCCACCAGCATGATCCAGATGCTGCGCTTGCCGCCCTTCTTAACGGCCTGCTCTTCCTCTTGCTTGCGCATATCTTCCTCGCGCCGGGCCTCGCGTTTGTCGCGCTCGGTCTGCTCTTTCCAACTTTCGAGGCGAGCTTTGGCCTGGCGCACCGCCCCGCTCAGAAAGGGGATCTCGTTGCGCAGCGAGCCGGGCAAGGCAGCCGGGCGCTCGACGTTGCGCACCTCCACGCTGCCCTGGGCAGCCGCCTGACCGAGACGGTAGCCGCAGGCTTCGCAGAACTGGGCGTCGGAGATGACTTCAGCCTGGCAGTTGGGACAGGTGGGCATGGCATCCTCGCAAGTTAGGGTGGCGGTTGCCTTTCTTGTCTCAGCGCAGCTTTACCTCCAGGAACCGGGGGAAGTAGACCTCGGGCCGCTCGCGGTGGGCTTGCAGAGCTCCGATGTTGCGGCAGTAGCTGATGGTCAGTCGGTCGGGCTCAGACAGCGTTCGGTGGGCCTTGCCGGCATAGAGCAGCAAGCCCGTCTCGGCTGCTTTGTAGAGCAGCACCGGCTCGCTCCAGGGGCCCTCCGGGCAAGGAGCGGTGCGGGCCACCACCTCCGGCCCCAGCCCACCCCGGGTGTAGACGGCCAGGAACTGATCCCGGAAGGGCATGACGCTCATCTCCGAGGCGGCTTGCTCGAAAAGGATGGCGGCCTGGGTAGGATCCTTCGACCAGCCCTGGCCTGTCGTGGCTGAATAGTACTCGGGCTCGAGGTCCTGGCCGTAGCGGATCAGCACCGATTTGCCGTCCTTGAGCCCGTAGGCGTAGAGCTTGTCCTCGTGCACCAGGCAGGCGATGCCCGGGTGCAGGGGACCGGCCGGATGGCGCTCGATCGTCCACTCGGGGGGGTCAGCCTGGGGGTTCTTGATCTCGAGCAGATCCTCGCCCATCCACTCAAAGTCGAGTCCCGGCGGCCCTCCCGGCTGATTGCGCACCTTCTTTTGGAACATCCACAGCCTGCCGTTCCACAGCACGCCGTCGGAGGGCCAGTAGTAGCTCTCTTTCTCACCTGGCTTGAGCTCGTGCAGGAAGAACCTCTTCTGGTTGCCCTGCGTGATGGCAAACGAGTTGTGGATCATATCCATCTGGGCTCGCCGGCCTTCAATGATCCGGCCCACCAGGGTATCGCCGAAGAGCCAGAGCGTGCGCCCTCGGCCCAGGTCGACCGAGTAGGCCCCGTCCCCTCCGGTCCAGCCTTCGGTCTGGTAGAAGCTGAGCGAAGAGGGCTCCACCGCCAGCACGACCAGCAACAAGAGCTCGATCACAGGTCGAGGGTCAGCTGGCGGCTGAAGAAGCGCTGGATGGGGGCAAAGCGGGTGCGGTGCAGGGGGCAGGGGCCCAGCAGCTCGAGGGCGGCCATGTGCTTGGGGGTGTTGTAGCCTTTGTGGGAGGCAAAGCCGTAGCCGGGATAGCGGCGGTCCTGCTCGACCATGTAGCGGTCGCGGCTGACTTTGGCAAGGACCGAGGCGGCCGCGATGGAGACCGAGCGCGAGTCTCCCCTGACCAGCACCGTCTGGGCGACGTCCAGGGGAAGCTTGAAGCGCCCGTCTACCAGGATGTGGTCGGGCTCCACACCCAGCCCCCGGACGGCCCGGGCCATGGCCCGCAGCGAGAGCTCGTGCAGATTCCCCTGGTTGAGCTCGTGCAAGGGGATCCATTCTACCCGGCAGGCGATGGCCTGCAGCTCCACCCAGGGCACGATGGCTTCGCGCTGCTGCGTGGTCAGCTTTTTGGAGTCGTCCAGCCCGGGGATGAAAGGAGGGCAGGCGAAAGCCACCGCAGCCGCCACCAGGGGCCCGGCCATGGGTCCCCGGCCCACCTCGTCGGTACCCACCACGATGCGGCAGCCCTCCTTCCAGAGAGCCTTCTCCTCGCGGCACATGCGGGCCAGCCGTTTCCTCTCGCTCTGAGCCGCGGCCTGGAGGGCCTCATCGCCGGCGAGTTGGCGGCCCAGGTCCCTCAGGCTCCTGGCGGGCTCAAAGCAGGCCAGCAGGTCGAAACAGGTGGTGGGCATGGCTGCCCGGTTCTGGAAACGTCCTCAAGCCCCTGTCGTGCACGCGTTCGGGGGAAGCTCCAGGGTAATGCGCCCGGCCCGACCTTCGCGAAAAACCTGCAGCACCCAGCGGGCGGTGCGCTCGGTGTCCACCCGCGCCCCCTTGAGCAGGAAGCCTTTGCGACGCCCGGTCTCCTCCAGCAGCTCGAAGGGCTCGCCGGGCAGGTCCTCGCCGCTGAGGAAGGCCTGAGACTGGCCCAGCTTGACCAGTCGGGCCAGCAGGTAGGCGGCCGCCTCCTCCGAGGGGATGGCCTCCTCGCGCACGCAGCCGGTGGCTGCCAGGCAGGCCAGCCGGTCCATCCCTTCGATGCGCGGATAGAGGATGCCGGGAGTGTCCATCACCTGCCAGCGTCCGGCCGCCACCACCCACTGCTTGCCGCGGGTGACGCCGGGGCGGTCGCCGGTCATGGCCCGTTTGCGTCCTACCAGACGGTTGAGCAAGGACGATTTGCCCACATTGGGAATGCCCACCACCACCAGGCGCGGATCGCGCGGGTTGAGCTTCTTTCGGGCCCGTTGCTCGGCGATGCGGGCGGCCAGCTTCTCGAGCGTTGGGGTCAGGGCCCCAGCCCCACTCCCTTTGACGGCGTTGAGAGCGATCGCTTGATGGCCCTGTTCTCGCAGGCAGGTGAGCCAGCTCTCGGTGGCGGCCGGGTCGGCCAGGTCGGCCTTGGCCAGCACGTAGAACAGCAGCCGGCCGCGCTTTCGCAGCATTGCTTCCAGCTCGGGATGGCGCGAGGACTCGGGCAGCCTGGCCTCGAGCACGAACAGCACGGCGTCGGCCATTTCCAGGTCCTGCTCCAGACGCCGCATGGCCCGGCGCATGTGGCCTGGAAACCAGGAGTAGGCGCTGTCGGTCACTTCTGAGGGTCGGCCACGACGGGAACTCCCTGGTCCGTGCGCAGCACCTCCATGGGGAGGCGTTTCTCGCGCCAGTTCAGGAAAATCAAAAAGGCTTTGCCCACCACGTTCTCCTCGGGGAGTTGCCCCCAGTAGCGCGAGTCCTGCGAGTTGTTGCGGTTGTCGCCCATCATGAAGAGGTGCCCGGGCTTGACCAGCACGGGCGGTTCGTCCCCGAAGATGGGCTCGGCCACGTAAGGCTCTTGCACGCGAAACCCGTTGCGGTAGAGGGCCCCATCGCGCACTTCGATGACATCGCCCTCGATGCCGACGATTCGCTTGATGAAGTCGCGGTGGTCGGGGTTGCTGTTGGCCGACTCGGGTGGCTTGAAGACGACGATATCGCCCCTCTGAGGCTTCACGAAGCGGTAAATGAACTCGTTGACCAGGATGTAGTCGTCTACCTGAAGGGTGGGCTCCATACTGCCCGAGGGGATGAAGAAGCTGCGCACCACGAAGTTGATCAAGAGCAGGGCGGTCACGCCCGCCACAACCATCCCGTCGATCAGCTCACTCTGCCACTGGTGCCAGGTCTCATCGAGCAGTTTGGGATACAAATGAAAAACCAGCCGCAACCCGACCAGCACATAGAGGACGAGGAAGAGCTGGGTTTCCGACAACGGTTAAGCCTTGGTGGGGAGGCGCTTTTCCTTAATCTTGGCCTTCTTGCCGACTTTGTCGCGCAGATAGAACAGGCGCGCCTGGCGCACGTCGCCGCGGCGGGTCACTTCCAGGCTTCCCAGCCGAGGGCTGTGCAGCAGGATGGTGCGCTCGACGCCCACCCCGTTGGAGATCTTGCGCAGCGTGAAGCATTCCTTGAGACCGCTGTTCTTGCGCGCGACGCAAACGCCCTCGAAGGCCTGCAGGCGTTCTTTTCCGCCTTCGATCACCTTGAGCCAGGCCTTGACCGTGTCGCCAGGGCCGAACGAGGGCAGATCGGTCCGCGTCATCTGGGTTTTCTCAAGTTCGTTTATCAGCTTCATCCCGGTGATTCCCTTTCAGTCTTTCAGAACAGGCGGTAGTATAGCACGGGCCATTTCTCATGGCAACTCCTGGGCCACACCCTGTTGGGAGCGCAGCAGACGAAGGCGGGTAAAGGGGAAGACGATGACCTCGGCCCGACCCACCACGTGGGTCAGGGGAAGCTGGCCCCAGATCCGCGAGTCCTGCGAGTTGTTGCGATTGTCGCCCATCATGAAGAGGTGGCCCGGCTGCACCACGTAGGGGCCGTCGTCGTGGTCGATGGGCTCTTTGATGTAGGGCTCCGTCAGTTTCATGCCGTTGCGGTAGAGAGAGCCCCCCCGCACCTCGAGCACGTCCCCGGCGACTCCCACCACCCGCTTGATCAGGGCCGGGTCGTCCGGGCGAGCGTCCGGGCGCCGGAAGACCACGATGTCTCCCCGGTTGGGGTGGCTGAAGCGGTAGATCAGCTTGTCCACCAGCAGGAGGTCCCTGACCAGCAAGGTGTTCTCCATGGAGCCGGAGGGAATGTAGTAGGGCCGCACCAGGAAGGCGATCACGGCCAGAGCGGTGACGCCCGCAGGGATGAGCGAGTCGATGGTCTCCTCCAGCCACCCCTGGCGCTTCATGAAATGACTCACCAGGCGCACGGCTACGAGCGCGTAGAGGATGATCAGCAGGGTCTTGTCTGACAGCATTGGCCCCCTATTATGCATGCCGGGGGGTGCTTCGACAACACCTGTCGAGTCAGTGCCCGGTGGGGCGGGGGAGTAGGTAGACGAAGGCCAGACCCCCGAGGGCGCCGCCCAGATGTCCCCAGTTGTCGATGTTGAGCACATTGTAGCCGCCGAAATCCATGGCGAACCCGGCTGCCAGCAAAATCCCCATGTAGCCGAGCCACCAGCGCACCACACCCTGGTCGAACAAGCGCCACCGCCAGTAAAGAGCCAGGTAGGCCGAGCCCACTCCGAAGAGAGCCGTGGAGGCGCCCACGCTGGCATAGGGCTGGCCCTGGATGACCCAGTGACCGAGCCAGCTCAAGAAGTTACCGGTTGCGGCGCAGAAGACATAGAGCCAGAGAAACCGGTGGCTGGAGTAGGCTCCCTCGATGGGTGGGCAATACTGAGCCAGGTAGTAACAGTTCATGGCCAGGTGCAACAGCCCGCCGTGCAGCAGTACGGGCGTCACGAGCCGCCAGTACTCATGGTCGGCAAAGAGAGCCGGCGTGTTGGCCAGGGCGTTGAAGATGGGGCCACGCAGGTCGGGCGGCCCCCAGTAGGTCAGAAAGTAGAAGACCACATCGAGCATCACCAGATAAGTGGTCATGCGGCTCAGGGGGCTATAGTTGGCGAAGCGGGCGGTGTACTTCTCGCGCACCTGTTTTTGCAGCTGGTCGGTGATGACGCCGCTGCCCTGGCACGAGTCGCAGGTGACCGGACAGGAGATGGAGCCACCTCCCTGGCAACTCTTGCACTTGAAGGTGGTGCCGCGCGGGGTGGTGCACTCGCCGGTTCCCTGGCAGGTTGGGCAGGTGACCTTGCCCGAGCCTCGGCACTCGATGCACTGACCGCTGCCTTCGCAGCGTGGGCAGCTGGTCTTCACGCTCTACCCGGCGCGGATTCGGTCATGGCGTGAATGGTTTTGGGTGGGGGCAGAAAAAGTCCTGCCCCCCCGCTCAGGGAGGACTTCTGGCCCTGGAAGGACAATCATTTCAACCTTGATTCAAATGCAAGCAGAGCCCTGCGAGCGAAGAAGCGTGTTGACGCCGTCGGGAGCTGACAACTTGAATAAGGTGGAACAGGAACTTGAAGAAGCTTCTAAGGACCTCGGCCCTGATCCTGCTGACGATGGCGACGATTTCCTCGAGCGCCGGAGCCGAAGTCTACGTGACCACCGAGTATGAGAACGGCCAGGCCGTCAAGGTGTACACCAACCCGGAGGCTCAGCGCCTCAAGAAGGTGATGCGCACCCGGCGCAACAACTCCAACGACAACGCCTTCATCGTCAACGTGCCGGCCACGCCTGTCAGCCTGGCCCGGCGCAGCCATCGCTCCTCCATTTTCGGCGGGCCCATCCCGAAGGTCTACAGTTTCGCCGAGAGCGGCTACAAGGAGCTGCCCCGGCGCACCCTGGTCTACGGCCAGAAGGGCAGCTCGATGCAGTTCTGCAATCTGTCCGAGGTCATCTTGCGCGAGGCCAGGAACAATAATCTCGACCCGTTGCTGCTCGAGCTGATCATCAAGCACGAGTCGGCCTTCAATCCCAACGCGGTCTCCCGTTCGGGAGCCCAGGGGCTGATGCAGTTGATGCCGGGCACGGCCGCCGGCCTGGGCGTGACCGATTCTTTTGATCCGCACCAGAACGTGGCCGGGGGAGCGCGCTACTTCGCCGAGCAGTTGAGCCGCTTCCAGGACCTGCGCAAGGCCCTGGCCGCCTACAACGCCGGTCCGGGGGCGGTGGAGAGCCACGGTGGCATCCCGCCCTACGAGGAGACCATCGGCTACGTGAGCCGCATCGCAGGGGAGTATGAGTCCCGCAAGACCACGACCGGCAAGCCTCAGGCCGAGGCCGACGAGGGCAGGGAAACGGCTGGCCGCTGAGCCGAGTCGACTCACTCGCCGTCGGACAGTGGGGCTCAGCGCTGCATCGCCTGGAGCATCTTTCGGAGGGTCGGCTCGATTCGCTCGGCCACGCGCTCGTAGCCGGCGTCGTTGGGGTGGATGGGATCGTCCTTGAGGGCCGGATTGGTCCAGATTCCGTCCATAATGTTGGCGACGAAGGCTGTCTTCATTTTCCGGGCCAGCGACTTGTAGCGTCCCCCGGCCCTGTCCTGAAAGACGCCCCCCTGCACCCCCAGCAGCAATACGGGGGCGCCCTGGGCCTGGATGCGAGCGATGATCTGCTCGAGGTTGGCGAAGGTTTCGTCGGGCGGCACCTTCTGGATGAAGTCGTTGCCTCCCAACTCCACGATCACCAGGGCGGGCTTGAGGCTGAGCACGTCGCGCTCGAGCCGGTCCAGCCCCTGGCGGGTGGTGTTGCCGGAGATGCCTTTGTTGACGATGCTCACTTGCAGCCGCTGCTCGAGTCGGCCGACGAAGCCCTGCCTGCTGGCCGAGCCCACCCCGGCGGCCAGGCTGTCTCCCAGAATCACGATGGGTCCTTCGCGAGGACCCAGATTGGCCACCGGCGGGGAACTGCCCCACCAGGCGAGCAGCAAGGCCAGACCCAGGAGGAGGATCAGACCCAGAGCCAGCGTGCGGGGGCGCATGAGTTGGAATTCGTGCGGTGAGGGGCAGGAGCCTCCCGGGCCAAGAACGTAACTACTTTGGAATGTGCTGGCCCTGCGGCTCGCGCACTCACGGCACTGAGGCCGGTGCGGTCCTCGGGCCCACGGAGGAACATAACATCTATGGGAACTTACTTCATCGCTCTCGGCACAGCCGTCGCCTATGGCCTGGGTGTACTGGTAGGAATGACGGTTCTGTCTTATATCCTGGTCTCCATCGGCGGTGGCGCCACAGGCGTGCAGGGGTCTGGCGGCCACGCCCCTGACGATCACGGCCACGGCCACGGCAGCCAACCGACGAAGGCCGCGTCCGAGTCGGCTGCCGCTGTGACCGAGGCCAGCAAGGCCGAGCCCGAGGCCGCTTCAGCGACCGAATCAACCGAAGAGAAGTCCGCTTCCTCGGAAGCTTAAGGAGGTCCGCGTGATCCTCGAAATCCTCACCGAGGATGGTTCTTTCCTCGCCTTTCAGGCGGTGGCCCAGGTTCGAATGCTCGACCGTCGGGTCTCCCGAGCTCTCCTTGGCCCCATGGTGCGCGAGCTGCTCGAGCACTATCTCCATGTGGAAGTGGCTCGCAAGAGCGAGGCGCAGGTGGTGGAGTCGCTGCAAACCATCCGCGGGCAGCTTCGAGCCCAGCTCGAGCGCGACCTCAGGCGCCGGGGAGTGGAGCTCGTGGAGATGACCCTGAGGGTCATTCAGCTCGAGGCCGCCCCCCGCGATCCGGACGGGTTCTGGCTCGAGGTCATGTCCCCCGAGATGCTCACTGTGGAAGGATTTGTGGTGACTGTGGATGCGGTGGCCCGAGTGGGCGGCCGCTCCTGGTTCGATGCCACCCCCGAGGCTCTGCGCCAGCGGGCCACCCTGGTGCTGCACGAAGGCTTCCTCAATTTGCCCAGGGTCGACCTGGAGTCGCTCAACCGCGACCGCGGATGCTTGGCCCAGCAGATCCTGAGTTTTGCTCACCCGGCGATGAAGGCGGCCAGCGTCAACGTCGAGAGTCTGGCCATCACCGACATTCGCGTGCAGCCCCGCACCCGAGAGCCGGTCGGCGGCCGCTAGAGAAGCAGCAGGCAGGGGTGCCGGTCAGCCGTTGGAAATCGGCACGGTCTGTGCGGCCGCGCCTTCAGACACGCTCCCAGGTGACGAAGCTATAGGGGTGCGGGTTCTCGGCGTCGGCCGGATGGTCGACGCGCTCGACCTCCCTCCACTCGTGTCGTGAGAAGTCGGGGTAATAGGTGTCGCCTATGAAGTCGCCGTGGATTTCGGTCAAAATCTGACGCTGGGCGCGGGGCAAGAAGAGCCGATAGATCTCTTCCCCCCCGAGCACGTAGAGCTCGGGATATTCCAGGGCCTCTTCGAAGCTGACCACCTGGCAGCCCGGGATCGTGAAGTCGCGTGCCCGCGAGAGCACCAGGTTGGTGCGATCGCTCAGCGGACGTCCGATGGATTCGTAAGTCTTGCGACCCATGATCACAGTCTTGCCGCGAGTCACCTCGCGGAAATGGCGCATGTCAGCGGGCATCTTCCAGGGCAGGTGCCCGTCCTGGCCGATGACCCGGTCGCGTCCCGTGGCGGCAACAGTGACGATCATGCTACACCGCGATGGGGGCCCGGATGGCCGGGTGGTGCTGGTAGTCGTGCAGGGTGAAGTCTTCGTAGAGGAAGTCCTCGAGGTCCTGGTGGTTCTCGACTTCCATGCGAGGCAGCGCGAACGGCTTGCGGCTCAGCTGCTCGCGGGCCTGCTCGAGATGGTTGAGGTAGAGGTGGGCATCGCCGAGGGTGTGCACGAAATCGCCCGGCTTCAGCCCCGTGACCTGGGCCACCATCATGGTGAGCAGCGCGTAGGAGGCGATGTTGAAGGGAACCCCCAGGAAGACGTCGGCGCTGCGCTGGTAAAGCTGGCACGAGAGCCTGCCGCGGGCCACGTAGAACTGGAATAGCGCGTGGCAGGGAGCCAGGGCCATGTCCTCCAGGCTGCCCACGTTCCAGGCGCTCACGACCAGGCGGCGCGAGTCGGGATTGCGCTTGATCTCCTCCACCACGGTGGCGATCTGATCGTGGGTGCGTCCATCCGGACCGGGCCAGGAGCGCCACTGCTTGCCGTAAACCGGGCCGAGCTCGCCCTCGGGGTCGGCCCACTCGTCCCAGATGGTCACCCCGTGCTCTTGCAGGTAGCGAACGTTCGTGGCTCCCTGCAAGAACCAGAGCAGCTCATAGATGATCGACTTGAGGTGCAGTTTCTTGGTGGTCACGGCCGGGAAGCCCTGGCTCAGGTCGAAGCGCATCTGGTAGCCAAACAGGCTCCTGGTGCCGGTTCCGGTCCGGTCTTCCTTCTGCACGCCCTCGGAGAGCACTTTTTGTAGTAGCTCGAGGTACTGCTCCACGCGTCATTACCCTTTCCTGAATGGTAGTTCGTGCACCCGCGCGGGCGTGCCTTTCTCGGTCACCAGCTCGGTGCCGGCGTGCCAGTTCTCGCGTCGGATGTAGGCCAGCGCGATGGGACCGTAGTCGGGCGAAATGAAGCCGGAGGTGATCCGACCGACTTCCTTGCCATCCGCAAACAGCTTGCCTTGAATGCGTTTCAGACCTTCAATCGAAACTCCTACCAAACGCCGGTTGACGTGGCCCTGGTGGAGCACCCGGGCCACCACCTCCTGCCCGATGTAGCACCCCTTGGTCTCGGAGTAAGAGTCGGGCGGAGCCATCTCCAGAAAGAGGGTGTTTTCGTCGTAGTCAGCCTCGAAGCGAGGGGTTCCGGCCTCGATGCGCAGCATTTCCAGGGCGTCGGTCCCGGCCGGGGAAGGCTTGAGCGAGGTATGCAGCAGGCGCTGCCAGACGCGCGAGGCCTGCTCGGTAGGCACCCACAGCACCAGAGCCTCCACCCCCAGGTAAGGCGTACGGGTGCACAGCACCTCGACCTGGCCTCCCCCGGCCAGTCGGGTCACCTTCAGTTTCGTGGCCTGGTAGGGCCGGTTGGGCCGTTCCCCCTGGCTGACAGCCTCCAGTACTTTCTCGGCCCGCGGGCCTGCAAGGATGATGCCGGTATGCTGGGCCTCCTCCAGCTTGAGGTTTTCGGTGAAGTGGTAGTGGTTGAACTGCTCCACGGCGGTGCGGGCCTGGGCCCGAGGCACCTCCAGCCAGACCTCCTCGGGAGTGGCGAACAGCCAGGCTTCCACCAGCGGTCGCCCCTGGATGTTGAGCAGGAAGGTGTGGCAACCCTGCCCCGGGGGCGGCACCACGTTGGAGAGCAGGCGGTTGAGAAAGTCGCGGCTGTCCGGCCCGCTCATGCGCAGCAGCGAGTGGTGGCCCCAGTCGGCCACCGCGCATGTAGTACGGGCCGAGCGATACTCTCGCCGGTTGCTCTTGTAACGGCTGGGCAGCAGCACCCCGGCGAAGGGGGCCAGCTTGCCCTCGAGGGCTTCATGGTCTGCGTAAAGTGCGGTCTTCCAGGGCATGGCGTGCGTCCTCCACGAGTCTTCAGGCGGGTGCTTTGGGCATCGGGATGGGGATTCCCTCTCCTGGCGTCGAATGAAGACAGGATGCGCGGGAACCTGCTCTGGGGGCTGGGGGTGCTGGCTCTGGTGGCGTGGCTGATGGGGAGCGGGCATCCGCCTTCAAGGGCCCTCAATCAGATGGCCTTTGAGCTGGACTGGGGCGAGGTGGATCTTCACTCGCGGTTGACCTTTCAGCTTTCCATGGACGAGAGCGGCCTTTATCAGGCTACCTGCAAGCTTTTTGGTGAACAACCGTATGAAGTCCTCTCGAGTGTGCGTGAGGATGGTTGGTTACCGCCGAGGGACACGCTGGCCGAGCTTCAAGGCCAGTCCGGGTGGAGTCGAGTGCTGGACTATGATCGGGGCGACGGGGGATTTTGCATCCTGGAGCTGCGCGACGCCGGGTCTGAGGTTCGATGGAGCCGAACCTTTCCGCCCGGACCCGTCAAGCGACCGGGCAGCCTGGAAGCCATCCGGCTCCGATTGCAGGGAGAGCTCAGCGAGCGATGGGAGCGTGCTCCCTTCAGGGAGGCACGTAGAGACCCGAGCCGAGGGCTGTCACGCCAGCTCCCCCTTCTGGATTGACTGAAAGCAGCCCGGTCGGCGAGCGCTCGGCACGAGGCAAGGAGTCGACCCGTGCCGAAGCCTTCCCCATGGCTACCGTCCAACGCGCTCTGGAAATCATGCTCGAGGCCCACGCCTCCCAACAGGACAAGACCGGCCAGCCCTATGCGCTGCATCCCATCCGGGTGATGGGCCGGGTGGGCTCGGAGCATGAACGCATGGCCGCCCTGCTGCACGACGTGGTGGAGGACTCGGAGTGGACACTCGAGCGTCTGCGCGAGGAGGGCTTTCCGATCCCGGTGCTGGAGGCGGTGGAACTGGTCACCCGGCGCGAGGAAGATAGCTACGAGGAGTTTGTAGCCCGCTGCGCCACTCACCCGGTGGCCCGGGCCGTCAAGCTGGCCGACCTGCTTGACAACATGGATCTTACCCGCCTGCACGAGATGGACGACAAGTCGGTCGAGCGCCTGCGTCGCTATTTGAAGGCCTATCGCTTTTTGACCGCTTGACCGGGCCGTGGCCAGGGTTGGGCCTGCCCTCGACGGTGAGCGGGACGGCTGGCGGGAGGAAGGCCGGGGCGGCAGGTTGTCCGCCACGGGCGAGCCGCCGGTCAGGGTTTCGGAACCGCTGCATCCCATCGCGAGAGCGGCCTCGAGCAGGTCAAGTCTTTCATCCGGGCGGTAGCGCGAGCATGAATGCACACCTGCCCCTTTGTGTTCGGCAGGAGTTTCGTCTCCGTGAAGGCTTTCACAGAACGCCCTGGTGGGCTTTTCTCTTCTTTGTTCGGCAGGTTTTCGTTTCCGCGGAAAATACCCGGCGGGAACATCAGTTCGCCTGAGCGCTAGAGCGCGCACCCACGCAACCACGTTCAGCGCATCAGGGCAATCCCGTCCACGCCTCCCCCGTCACCATCCCAGAGGAAAGCGGCTAGCTGGGCCCGATTGACGCGGATGGGCCCACCGTGGGAGAGCGGATCATTGAGGATGAAGGTGCCGCTGGCCCGGTCGTAGCCGGACACCAGGATGGCGTGGCCCCCGTTGAAGGAGATTCCGTGTCCGCGTCCATAGATGTTGCCCGCATTGCGACCGGCCAGCACGACCGGGTGCCCCTGGCTCACCTCGCGGGCCACGTCAGCCACGCTGCGAACGTCCCGGCTGCGGGCTCCGGCGGCGCGAGCACCCCGGCGCCAGTCGCTGATGTTGGTGGAGGTGCCGTGCTCAGCCTGGCTCTTTTTGCCGGCCATGTCGAACCCGTCCCTGGAGGCGTCCGCCCCGCGAAACATTGCCAGACGCGCAGCATCGATTTTGTCTTGCGCCGAACCCCGCGGGCTCAGTCCCAGCGCTTCCAGCCCCATGGCCAGTGAGGTCGGGCCGCAGTCAGCGCTGCGAGGGGCGCCCCCACGATTGTACTTCCGGTCGTAGACCTGGGTCATGTGGATGCGCTCGGGGTCCATGCCGCCGCCGGTGGGCTGCCCGTCGTAGGGAAGCACCGGGAATCTGGCAACGCTGGCGTTGCCGTTGGCTGTTCCGCCTGGCCAGGCGACCATCCCAGCGCCGCCCGTCCCAGCGTTGCCTGTTCCGCCTGGCCACGGGATGAGCCCTGACGGGGTTGCTCCGCCGGCAAAGCCCTGCCAGCCAGCCAGGAGCTGGCACAGGGCCAGCAATCCCTGCATCAGGGCCATGACCTGCGCCTGAGGAGGCGCATAGTTGGCCGCCAGGGCATTGAGAAAGCCACCCATCTGGGGCTCGGGCTGGAGCTCACCCGGGAAGCTGCCCATCTGGGGCTGGAGGACGTCGGGGCTGAGCATGTTCAAATCCCCCGCTATGGTTCCAGGGGACGGCTGCCCCAGGATCGGAGCGGGCAAGAAACAGACCAGCGGGTTGCACCGGGTTTCGATGGGCGAGATCTGCATGGGGTCCTCCAGAGCCAGGTGGATGCTCCCATGGTAATCGGTGCAGTTTAGCAAGATCTTTGCATGGCCGGCTCGGCTTCGAAGAGCCGGCTGCGGCGCAGCACACCCGGCCTTCGTCGCACGTCACGCTTCCACATTACCGTGCGCACCGTCTGGTCGGGGCATACCACGATGCAGAGCCCGCGGAAACGATCGGCCTGGCGCCGGACCTTAGGCGGAGCCTTGCGCAGCGAACGGTCATCCAGGACGTAGGCGCGATCCTCAAAGCTCTCGATCTCGCGCCCGTAAGCCAGAACGAGCTCCAGCATGGCTGGCGAGACGGCCCTCTGGAGGGAGCGCAGGGCGGCGTGGTTGCTGAGCGTCATTGCGGTGGTCCTCCCCGGTGATGATGCCTTCAGTGTAGGGGAGGGAGATGACAGGTAGCGTCGTTGGCCCCCCTGACCTCGATCATAGACCGGAGGTCCGAACGCGAGTATGCTACGGGCTATGTCTTCCCGGGTCGAGCATCCTTTCGATCAGCTGGACGGCCTTTCGGCCGACCAGCTTGGCGCCCTGGAGTCCACGCGTCTTCGGCAGCTTTTGCAGCGTGCCCGGCGGGCGAGCTTTTTTCGTGAGCGCCTCAGCGGCCAGTTGGAGGAGCTGCCCTTCCTTACCCGCCAGGACCTGGTGGAGCACGGCCCGCCCCGCTCGCGAGCCCTGCTGACCGGCCCCCTGGAGCGCGCGGTCGTCTTCCAGAGCGGGGGCACCACCGGCAAACCGAAGTACAGCCTTTACAGCCACGCCGACTATCGGCGTTTGTCGCGCAGCACCGGCCGCACGCTCTGGGCTCCGGGCCTTCGTCCCCAGGACCGCTGCGCCAACATGTTCGCCGTGGGCGAGCTCTACGCGAGTTTTCTGACCATCCATCGCGGTCTGGAGGAGGTGGGAGCGACCTCGTTCCCCTTCACCTTCCACGCCCCCCGCGAGCAGGTGCTGGCCTGCCTCGAGCCCTTCTCCATCAACGTGGTGATGGGCCTGGCCACCCAGATGGTGGCCCTGGGAGAAGCCCTGATGGCCAGCGGTCGAGCCCGTATCAACAAGCTTTTTTATGCCGCCGAGCACCTCTTCCCGGAAGATCGCCAGAAGCTGGTGGAGGGGCTGGGCCTGGAGGTGGTGGCCACGGCCGGCTACGGAGCCGTGGACGTGGGGATGATCGGCTATCAGTGCCCCTCGTGCCAGGGGGGGGTGCACCACGCGCTGGGCGGGGTGGTGATCGTGGAGCTGGTGGACGAGGAGGACCGGCCCATTCGCGAGCCAGGAGTGACCGGGCACCTGGTCGTCACCAACCTCGAGCGCCTGCTGATGCCGGTCATCCGATACCGGGTAGGCGATCTGGGACGCTGGGTGGCCGGGGAGTGCCCCTGCGGCCGGGCCTCGCGCCGATTCGAGCTGCTCGGGCGGGGCGATGACGTGTTGCGCATCGGCTACGAGAATGTGACCTGGGAAGACGTGCGGACGGCCCTGGGAGGGGTGGCCAGCTTCACGATGATCAAGCGCCGCCCTGAAGGCCGGGATCTGCTCTTGATCCAGGTGGAGCAACCCGTGAGCGAGGAGCAGGTGGTGGCCTTGCTCTTGCAGCGCAAGCCCAACCTGGCCGAGCACGTGCGCCAGGGCTACACCCACCCGGTCCGGGTGGAGCGCGTGGAGCGGCTCGAGCGTCGGGCTCACAGCGGCAAGCTGCGCCGGGTGCGAGACGAGAGCCTGTGAGCCGCCTCGAGCTCCCCTCCCATCCCCTTTACGTGGCTGCCGCGGCCGCCTTCGCAGCCGAGCTGGCTGAGCGCTCGGGCTTTGCCGCGGCCGAGAGCGAGGCCATCCGGGCGGCTGTGGACGAGGCCTGCTCTTTCGTGGTGCAGCGCGCTCTCGACCCCGAGCAGACCTTCACCATCAAGTTCGAGCTGGGGGGGCACGGACTCAGCATTCGCCTGACCGACCGCAATCTGCCGGTGGACTCGGACGAGCTCTCGCGCCTGGAGCCGGGACCCGATCCGCGCAGGCTGGGGCTGGTCATCATGCGGGCCCTGATGGACGAGGTGCGGCTCATCAACCGGGGCCGTCAGGGCAACGAGATCGTGCTGGTGAAGCGACTCAAGGCTCGCTTCAGCAGCCGGGTGCGAAAGCAAGAGAAAGTCTCCGAGGAGCCGCTCGAGCCGATCACGGTCCGCCTGGTGCAGCCCGAGGAGGCGGTGGGAGTCTCGCGCTGTCTCTACCAGGCTTATGGTTACAGCTATACCGGCTACGAGAACGTCTACCGCCCCGAGTGGGTGCGCGAGATGAACCGCCAGGGCCGCCTGATCTCGGCCGTGGCCGTGACCGACTCGGGGGAGGTGGTGGGCCACACCGCCCTGGTCCGCATGCTCGACGACCGCCCCATCTACGAGATGGGCCAGGGAGCGGTGGTGCCCCGCTACCGAGGCCAGGGCCTCTTGCGCCAGCTGGTGAGCTTTCTGGTGGAGCAAGCCAGGCTGCGCCAGTTACGAAAGCTCTATGCCGATCCGGTGACCAGCCACCTCTTCGCCCAGAAGGTGGTGCTCGATCTCGGCTTTTGCGAGAGCGCGCTGATGCTGGGGGCGGTGGGGCCCGAGGAGACTCATCCCGAGCCCAGCAGCCTGATGATCGCCGTGCGCTCGCTGACGCCCGAGAAGGAGAGCCGGCTGCACCTTCCGCCAGCCTACGCCGCCATGTTGACCCGCACTATGGACAAGCTGGGCCTGCAGCGTCGCCTGCACGAGCCCGCCACCAACCGGCCTCCGCTGCAGGGAGCCCTGACCTGGGGGTTGCAGGCCGCCTCGCGCCGGGCTCTGTTCCACGTCGAGCGAGTGGGCCGCAACACCCCGCGCGAGCTGGGACGCTGCCTCAACGAAATTCAGGCGCCTGTCCAGCTCGTCGACCTGGAGCTGGCCGATCCTCATACCGACACGGTGATCGACCTGTTGCGCGAGCGAGGGTTCGGCTACTGCGGATTCTTCCCGGGGCTGGGCGGCCAGGGGGACCTGCTCCGGATGCAGCGGCTGGGTGAGCCTGTGAGAGCGGAGCTGATCCAGGTCGCCTCGCCATGGGGCCAGGAGCTGCTCGATTTCGTGCTGGAGGATCGCCGATGAGCCACATTCTGGTGGTGCCCACCAATCGGGCCTGGGAGAGCCCGCTCGAGCCCCTGGCGGCCGAGCTTGAGGCTTTCCCCGAGCTGACCTTCGTGCTGCTCGACAGCAGCCCCGACCCGGGTCTCAACGCGGCCCGGGTGGGGGAGTTGCCCCGGGCCCGCCATCTGACTCTGCCCTGGCTGCTCGATTTCTGCCAGGCGGTGGGCGGGTCGCTTTCGGCCTGCCTGCAGCCCGGGCCCGTGGCCAACTACGGCAAGGTGGCCAACCTGGTGGCCCTGGTGGGAGTGGCCCTGGGAGCCACCACTCTCAGCCGGCGCGATGCCGACGAGCTCCTGGTGGCTCGCGACGAGGGTGGCTGGTGGTTTCCGGTGGAGCGAGAAGTCGCTTTGCTGACCGGTCCCGAGGCTCCTTATCTGGCCGGCACGGTCCATTTTGGCGACTGCGATTGCGATGTGGACCTGATCTATCAGACCGGGGGGAGCGAGCTGATGGCCGAGCTTGGCGGCTTGCTGGGGTTGGAGCTGGATTTCGCCGACCCGGCCGTCAAAGCAGCGCTCAAGCATCCGCCTCCAGAGCGCGTGGAAGATTGGGCCCGGGTGGCTCCCGGTCAGAGCGTTTACCCCGGGCTCTGCACCGACCGGGGACTGTTTCGCCACCTGCCGGTGGCCCCGGCCGAGGAGACCCCGGATGTGGACAACCTTCCCGTGGCCCTGGCCCTGGGCGCCGGCTGGGCTGTGGGGGCGCACGGACGGGTGCTCGAGCATCGCCATCCCCCTGGCCGCGACGACAGCGTCTACTGGTGGCGCCTGGCCCGGGCCATCGACTACAACGCCCTCTACGCGCCCGTCTTCCAGGCCGTGCGTCAGGAGCGTCCACGAGGTCCCGAGGAGCTCGCCCGCCTGGTTGGCAGCGCTCCCCGCTCACAGGACCGCGGCCCGCGTCTCGAGCTGCAAAGGCGATTGGCGGCCTTCTTGTCCCGGCTCTACCCCGAGCGCGACCTGGGGGCCCGTATCGAGTCGGAGAAGGAGGAGTGCCTGGCGGCCGTGGACGAGGGGGCTGCCCGCCATCTCGAGCTCCTCTCGCGCTGGCCCGAGCTCGTCGCCACCGCCGCCCGTCACTCGCCATGATCCTGCTGCGGCGGCGCGATTTTGGTCTTCTGTGGATCGGCCAGCTGGTCTCTCAGCTGGGCAACCAGCTCAACTACGTGGCTCTGGCCTGGCTGGTGCTGACCACCACCGGCTCCACCACTCTCACCGGGGGAGTCTTCCTGGCCCAGATCCTTCCCAACGCGCTCTTCGGGTGGTGGGCCGGAGTGGTGGTGGACCGCTTCCCGCGCCGGGCCCTGATGATCGCAGTGGATCTGTTGCGCGGCCTGCTGGTGCTGCTCATCCCCCTGACCGGTCAGACCTGGATCATCTTTCCCGTCACCTTCCTGGTCTCCAGCCTCAGCCTGATGTTCTACTCGGCTGAGAAATCGCTCATTCCCCGCCTGGTGGAGGAGGACGATCTGACCGAGGCCAACGCCTACGCCGAGATGACCGCCCAGGCGGCTTCCCTGTTCGGGCCGGTGCTGGCCGGGCTGCTGGTGGCCTGGCTCACCAGCCCTGTGCACGTGCTCTACATCGACGCCGCCACCTTTGTGGTCTCGGCCCTGGCTCTGGCCTTCATGCGCGCGCGGCCCGAGCCGGGCGCCACCTCGCCCCTGACGCCTCGTCAGTTGCTGGCGGAGGCCCGCGAGGGACTGAGCTACCTCTTGCGCAGCCGTTTCTTGAGGCTGGTCTTTCTGACCGCCATGGCGGGCAATTTCCTGGCCATGCCCTTTGCGGTGCTTTTTCCGGTCTTCTCCGAGCGCGCTCTGGGGGCCGGCCCGCAGGGCTTCGGCTGGCTCATGGGCGGAGTGGGCGCCGGGATGGTGCTGGGCTCTCTGGCTGCCGCTCCCCTGGCTCGCCGGCTGCGACCGGCCACCGTCATCTATGCCGGCATGGGCCTGCTGGGAGCGGCTTTCGCCCTGATGTCGGTGGCGCCCAACCTGCCCGTGAGCGTGCTGCTGGCCGCACTGGCGGGCTTTGGAGTCGCGCCCGGCAACGCCGTGGTGATCACCCTGGTACAGCGCACGACCCCGCCCGAGATGCACGGCCGCGTCTTCTCCAGCCTGTTCGCCATGGTGGGCCTGGCGGCACCGCTCGGGGTGACGCTGGCCTCCCCCCTGGTGGGCCTGGTCGGCCCCCGCGCCATGCTGCTGGGGTTGGGCTGCGCCACGCTGGGCGTGGCGGCGCTGGGCTATGGCCTCCTGTCACGCGAAGAGGTGCCCGGGGTCAGGCTCGAACCGGGCTCGCCTTGATGACCGTGCCCTGCGGCTCCACCGACAGGTAGCCCTGGTAGGGCTGACCGTCGTCTTGCAGCATGCTCGAGAGCTCCACCTCGCCCGAGAGCACGCTGTCGGTGCGGATCTGCCCGGCCGCAAGCTGGGAGAGGGCCGCCTCGCGAAGGCGCTCCTCGGCGGCCGGGGTCAGCTCGTTGAAGTGCCGGTAGCTCAAGCTCCCGTCCCCATCGAAGACCAGCAACAGCCCACCCTGGGCCAGCGCGCTGAGGTCATCTCGCACTGCCACGTTGCGATCATAGCGATAGAGGAGGAACTGCTCGCCCAGCTCGTTGGCGTAGGAGCGCTCGAAGGCCAGAGGCACCTCGGCAGCGATGCCCAGCTCGTCTCGGTGCAGCTCCAGGAAACGCTGGGCTCCAAATGGGGTCGTTCCGTCCTCGGGCAGAGTCAGCGCGGGCACCGGCTGCTGCTCCGGTGGGTGGATGTTGCGGGCAGCCATCAGATTGGTCAGCATCTCGTGGTGCTGGCCGTCGAAGTCGCGCCGGTCCACCTCGAGCAGAGCCCGGGCGAAGTCGCCATACGAAGGCAGGTGACCCACCGGGCAGAAGTCCAGGCTGCGGATGACCAGCGCTCCCACCGTCTCGCGGGCCTTCTCCAGGCTCTGGCGCACGCCGAAACCCTGAGCCTGATACTGGCGATGGAACGAATCGAGCACGTCCCACGCCGCTCCGGTCATCACCCGGGAGTAGTTGTGCACGGCCCGGCCGAGCTCGCTCTCGTCGGGCGGGTCGGGGGGCAGGGTGGTGGGGTCGGCGTTTACCAGCGCGTTGTTGGCATTGCGCAGGTAGTCGTGGTGGGGCCGCTCCATGTCGAGCTCGTCCCACAGGGCGCGCGAGACCTCCTCGGCCAGGCGGGCCACCGAGTTCGGGCGCTTGAGGTCGCCCCCGGTCTCGGCCAGCACCTTGTCGAGGTTGCGCGGCTCCTCCAGGGCCACCAGGAAGGCCAGGATGTCACCGAAGGCCTCGTGGAATCCCCCCGTCGCGTCCTCCAGACATTTGATCCACTCCGGCCGCACCCCGTCGAGCAGCGCATGGCCCGACTCGTGGGAGACGATCTCGGCCGAGTGTCCGGAGTTGATGGTCTTGCCCAGCTCCTGGGCGTTGAAGGTGTAGAAGTTGATGGAGCCTTCCTGACGGTTGTAGAAAGCATTGATGGTGTTGCCGGCGTGGGGGTGGATCAGCATCTGCTCGCGCCCGAAGGCCCAGTCGAGCTTGCGCTGCAGGTGGCGCTCGAAGACTCGAAGCGAGCGGTCGGCGGCCACGAAGCTCTGCACCTGGGCAAAGCGAGGGTCGGTCGGCACATAGAGCATGTTGCCGCTTTCGTCCGGGGCAGCCACCGGCTGGCCGGGGTCGTCCACCTTCAATCGAGCGTTCTCAGGGCCAAGCGACACGCCATCGGCAGGCATGCTGGTCGTCATGAGCTGCTCGGTCAGGGGATCCTGGCTGAAGTAGCGATGTTTTATGCTATGCCCGCAAGCGGGCTGGACTGCCGTGAGCATGAAGTCTCCTGTTGGCGCACCGCCCTGAGTCTACGCCCGGTTCGTCCCAGGATTGTTGCCGCAGTATGGACAGAAGGACATCCGTGCCGGGCGAGCTGGAGCGCAGTGGGCAGGAGCCGGCTCGGAAATTCCTTGAGCAGGGCCAGCCCTGCCCGGTGAGAAACGGGGCCTTCCAGGATGCAAGCCGTCGACCGCCTCTGTCGCCTTGACCGCCCTTATGACCTCGACGATGAGCGCGAGCTGCTCTTTCACGAGGCCATGCAGGAGGCGTTTGCCCACCACCGCCGCTCCTGCCCCGAGTTCGGCCGGTTTTGCGAGCAGCAGGGCTTTCAGCGCCTCGAGCGCCTGGAGGATGCTCCCTTCGTCTTCGTCAACGTGTTCAAGCGCTACGAGCTGCTCAGCGTGGACAAGAGCCAGGTTGTGCTGCACGTTCGCTCCAGCGGCACCTCGGGGCAAAAGAGCCAGACTTTCTTCGATCAGGCCTCGCTCGATCGGGCCCAGGCCATGCTCGAGGCCGTCTTTACCGACCAGGGGCTGGTGGCTCCCGATGAGACGACCAACTCCCTGCTTTTCTCCTACGACCCTGCCGAAGCTCCCGACTCGGGGGCGGCCTTCAGCTCCTCCAACTGGACCCGTTTCACCCGCCAGGCCGAGGTGTTCTATGCCCTGCGAAAGGGCCCGGACGGGTTCTTCTTCGATGAGGAAGGCTCGCTCGAGGCCCTGGTGCGGCTGGCACAAAGCTCGTTCCCCACGCGCATCGTGGGCTTCCCCTCCTTCTTGCACCGTCTGATGACGCGGCTGCACGCCCCGCTAAGGCTGGCTCCGGGCAGCTGGGTGCTGACCGGCGGGGGTTGGAAGGGCCAGGCCGAGCAGGCCATCCCTCGCGAGGAGTTTCTCCAGCTGGTCAGCCGGAAGCTGGCCGTGCCTCCCGAGCGCCAGCGCGACAACTATGGCATGGTCGAGCACGGCGCCCCCTACGTCGAGTGCCCGGCCCACCGCTTCCATGTTCCGGTCTTCTGCCGGGCCCTGATCCGGCATCCTGTCGATCTTCGACCCCTCGCTCCGGGCCAGCCGGGCCTGTTGCAGCTCTGCACCCCGTTTCTGACCAGTGTGCCCAACCTCAGCCTGCTGACCAGCGACCTGGCGGCCCTGGAGGAGGGTTGCCCGTGCGGGCGCCAGGCCCCGGTGCTTCGCTTTCTGGGCCGGGGCGGCACGCGCAAGCACGCCGGCTGCGCCATCGCCGCCGCGAGGCTGCTGGAATGAGCCACTTCGTGCTGGGAGAGACCTGGAGCGGCCCGCTCACCGCCGAGCGGGTCCGTGAGGTGCTCGGCCGCGCTCGAGAGCGCACGCTGAGCTACGAGCGTATCTCGGTGCGGCGCATCATGCGAATTCTCGACCGGGCCGGAGCAGCCTGGGCCGACCCCGAGTTCGGCCCCCGCCGCCGGGCCGAGCAGGAGATGCCCGATCTGGTAGGCATGACCCTGCCCATGGTGGCTCAATCCCTGACGATGATGGGGAACGCCCTGCGACGCGACATTCTGGAGATGCGCATCGAGCGCGAGCTGGGACCGGCTGACCTGCTCGATCGCTGGACTCCGCGCAAGAGCATCGGCGAGTACCTGCGGGCTCGTCCCCGCGGCGTGGTGCTCACGGTGGCCTCGGGCAACGTCTTCGTGGGCGCCGCCATCCTCCTGGCCGAGTCTCTGCTGACCGGCAACGTGACACTCCTGAAGGCCTCCAGCGGAGACCCGCTGTTTGCCCGGCTCTTCGTGGAGAGCCTGGCTGCCTTCGAAGAGGATGGCGAGCTGACCCGGTCCACCGCGGTGCTCTCCTGGTCTGGAGGCGACGAGAGCCTGGAGTCGCTGTTCAAAGCCGGCTGTGACGCCATCGTGATCACCGGGGGCGAAGAGGCCGTGCGCCGCTACCACCAGGGGGTCGACCCCCACGTGGAGGTGGTGGATTACGGGCCCAAGCTTTCGCTGGCCGTGCTCACCGCCGACGCCCCGGGCTGGCAGGATCTGAGCGAGCTCGCTGGCCGCCTGGCCCGAGACGTGTCGATGTGGGATCAACACGCCTGCTCCTCGCCCCAGGTGCTCTACGTGGAGGGAGCCGAGAACGCCGAGCGGCTGCTCGAGCCGCTGGCCCGGGCCCTGGAGGAGTTGGACGCCGAGTTGCCGGCTGCCGAGCCAGCCTTCGATACCGCCATCGAAGTGACCAAAGAGCGCCAGATGGCTCTTTTTGCCCAGGCCGTGCGGCCGGTGCGACTGCTGACCTCAAGCCGCCCCCAGTCCTGGACGCTGATCTACGAGAGCGACGAGAGCGAGCTTCGCTCCTCGCCCCTGCACCGCACGCTGATCATCAAGACGGTGGATCAACCCGAGCGCGAGCTGCCGGTTCTGCTCGAGCCCTGGCGCAGCTTCCTGCAGACCGTGGGCCTGGAAGCGGGGCTCTATCGCTCGCGCCATCTGGGCCGGCTGCTGACGGCGGCGGGAGCCACCCGCATCTGCCGTCTGGGCGAGATGGCAGGGGGGCAGCCCGGCGAGCCCCACGACGGCCGGCTCGGCCTGCAGCCCCTGGTGCGCTGGGTGAGTTTGACCGCCGACGCCCCCGAGGGCATCAGCCACGACTGGGAGACCCGCCCCGCCGTCGAGGCCGAAGCCATCAGCTGGGAGCGGCTGCTCGACCTGCTCGAGTTCGTGCGCGCCCGCTCGCCCTACTACCGCGAGCGCCTCACCCCGGTCAGCCGGCTCGAGGACTTCCAGGGCCAGCCCTTGCTGGAGCGCTCGGTGCTGCACCTTCAGTCCGCCGACCTCTTGACCGCGCCTCTCAAGGACGCCGTGGTGCTGCGCAGCGGAGGCTCCACCGGCGACCCCAAATACTGCTTTTTGAGCCCCGAGGACTACCGCGCCGACGTCCTGGCCGGGGTCAAGATGCTGCGCGCCCTGGGCGTTCGCCCGGGGGACCGCTGCGCCAACCTCTTCTTGTCGGGCGACCTCTACGGCAGCTTCCTGAGCATTCACCGCGTGCTGGAGGAAGCCGGCGTGGTCAACCTCCCCTTCACCGCCTCGGCCCCCCTCGAGAGCCTGATGCTGCACTTCGAGCGCTTCGAAGTGGGGGTGGTGCTGGGTGTCTCGTCGCAGCTCTCCCGCCTCTTCTCCGACCTCCACCAGCTCCAGGCTCGCCCCCCCATCAAGACGGTGGTCTACGGGGGCGAGCCCCTGCCCCCGGGCGAGCAGAAGCTCTTGCGCGAGCGCTTCGGACTGACCCGGCTGGGCTCGATTCTGGGCGCCAACGACGGCGGGCCCATCGGCTACCAGTGCGCCCACTGCCCGGGCTCGGTGCACCATCTGGCCAGCGACCAGGTGTGGATGGAGCTCTTGGACGCGCAAGGCAGACCGGCCCAGGAGGGGGAGGTGGTGATCACCTGCCTGCAGCGCCGGTTGATGCCGCTGATTCGCTATCGACTGGGCGATCGAGCCCGCTGGTTGCCAGAGCCCTGCCCCTGCGGTCGGACCACTCCTCGCTTCGAGCTGCTGGGCCGCTCCGACGATCTGCTCTGCCTGGCCAGCACCAACACCTCCTGGCAAGACGTGGCCGAAGCTCTGGTCGGCCTGGCGGGCGCCGTGCAACTGGTGGCCGAGAAGCAGGACCTGCTCGATCTCCTGCGGGTGCGGGTGGAAGGCCCGGCCTCCAGCGAGCGGGTAAGAGAAAGGCTGCTCGAGCGCCTGAGCGTGCTCGGTGAGCGGCTCGAGCAGGGCTTGCTGGCCGAGCTGGTGGTGGAGGTCGTCAGTCCCGGAGAGCTGGAGCGCAACCCCCGCAGCGGCAAGCTTCGCCACGTGATCGACCGGCGTGTTTCCGGTTCTGATCAGGAACCGGGCGGGTAACGTTCCAGCCGCTTCGCGCCCGGACACCCTGTCAGTCTTCTTTCAGGCTCTTGCGGTACAATGAGCCGATGCTCGCGTCGCCTTCCAGCCAGTCAGCAACCGGGCCGCTCGAGATGCGGCCAGCCACCCGGGAGATTCTTGCCCGGTCCAAGAGCGTGCCCGGTCCTTCTGCTGAGGAGTTCCTGGACCAGCTGAGCGACCCGCGCCAGCACCAGGACCACGACTACGCGGTCCCCACCTATCGAGCCGATCAGGACATCCTGCTATTGGCGAGCAGGCAGCTTCCAGGAGGGAGCCGGCCGGGGTTCCTGGCGCTTGGTGCCGGTCTGGCATGATCTCGGGGGCTGAACGCAAGGAGGAAGCCATGAAACCTTTCCTGAGTCTGCTTTTGCTCTTCTGCCTGGCGCGGATCGCCTGGGGGGCCCTGCCCCCTCTCACTCAGCAGGAATTGGACGAGGGGTCGACCGACATCGTCGTGGCGACTGTTCTGAACGTCAAGACAGGCATCCAGGAGGTTCCCGGGGGCGATGACCGCGTCTATGAGCTGAGCATTCGCGTGGAGGAAGTCAGGAAGGGCACGCTTCGCGCCGGCCTCACCCTGCCGGTGATCGCTCGTCAAACCGGCCGGCGGCCTGAGGGTTGGGCCGGGCCTCAGGGACAGAACGAAATTCCTGGCGAGAAGAGCAACGTACGGCTGTATCTGCGCGAGGAGCAGAATCGTTTTTTTCTGCTCGAGCCCAACGGGTGGAGCCCTCTTTAAGGGGGGACGGGACATTCAGTAGCTGGACCTGTCCGCGCGTCAGGCCCACGTTCGTGGAGGCGCCCCCCCGGGCACAGCCCGGACGGTTGTCCAGATCCAGTTGTTCAAGCTCTGCCGAGTTCAGCGCGGTCGGGCGCAGTTTCCACCAGCGATGGGTTTCGCGCCACCAGTCCTACCCACCGGCACGCTTGACCTTCATTCCCCGTTCCCCCAGCAACCTCTCGATGGCCCCGCGGTGATCGCCCTGAATCTCCAGGGTCTGGCCTTTCAGGGCTCCGCCTGTCCCACAACGCGTCTTGAGCGTTTTGAGCAGATCCTTCAGTCCGGTCTCGTCCAGGGGTAGCTCGAAGAGCACCGTGACGGCCTTGCCTCCCCGGCCCGACTTTTCCAGTCGCATCTTGGCCGGGCCTGAGGACGGCTTCGGAGGGGTCTTCCTGGCCGTGCAGGCGCAGGGCGTCTTCTGGCACTTCGGGCACCAGTTCTCGTCGGTGCTGTAAACGAACTCCTTCACGGTACGTACACCGTCACTCGATCACGTCCCTGGCGCTTGGAGGTGTAGGCTGCCTCGTCGGCCAGCCGGTGCAGCTCCTCGGGCTTTCTCGTGGCCTCGGGACAGGAGGCGATGCCCACGCTCACGGTGGCCCGCAGCCACACTCCCTGGTCAACCACGAACTCGGCCTCGCGCACCCGCTGCGCAAAGGCGCTCATCAGCCGGTGGGCAGCCGGGCCGTTCATTGCTGGCATCAGCACCACGAACTCGTCCCCACCGTAGCGAAGGCAGACGGCCGGGGGAGGCAGGCACTCGCGCATGAGGGCTCCCAACTCGCGCAGCACCACGTCGCCGGCCTGGTGGCCGTAGGTGTCGTTGATGCCCTTGAACCGGTCGATGTCAAAGAGCGCCAGGCTCAGCGGGGACTTCTGCTGGCGAGCTTCCTCGCAGAGTGCCGGAAAACGCTCCTCCAGCAGGCGCCGATTCCCCAGCCCGGTGAGAAGGTCGACACTGGCCGAGCCGGCTGTGGTGGAGAGCGAGCGGATACGCCCCGCCAGGCTGGCCAGCACCCGTTCAAGCAGCTGTGGATAGTGGCGCAGCAAGCTGCGAAAGGCACCGCTCTCCAGGGACACCACCCGGCAGTTCGTCCTGGCCCGCACCGTGGCCGAATGGGGCACCTGGTCGAAGTTGGAGAGCTCGCCCGCCAGGTCGCCCGGCCCCAGCTCGCGCAGCACCACGTCCTGCTCGCCCACAACCTCCAGCTGTCCCTGCTGCACCAGCACCACCTCGCCCGCCGGGCTGCCCGCGGCCCACAGGATCTGCCCCGCGGCCAGCCCGTGGCCATGCCCCTCCCGGCGCCACTCCTCCAACATCGCCTCGCAGTTCGAGGTTGACGGGCTTGATTCGAGCGGGGCT
>JAANMX010000081.1_pt1 | contig 107969 bp, 93 predicted proteins | sample 7279681 | NCBI WGS metagenome assembly JAANMX01 (sample SAMN14094542, study PRJNA606508) | bioreactor metagenome | isolation source: A lab-scale SPAN reactor treating ammonium-rich wastewater day 351 | place: Ireland: Galway | collected 2018-01-01 | reverse complement strand
CGCTTATTCGTTCCCCCGTCACTGAATATCCGAACAGCGGTGAAGAGGCGCTTCGCCTCTTGTCGCCAGCCAGATTTCTCTACGATTCTCTCCGCACGGATTTCTCCGATTACATGTGGCCAACCGATGCAGGCCGGCTTGTCACGTCGGTATTTGCCGAGTATCGCAGTACACATTTCCATGGCGGTATTGATGTCAGCACAGGAGATGATACCGGATTCAGAGTTTTCGCTTCGCGTGAGGGATATGTTGAACGGATTCTCGTGAGTCCTACCGGATACGGCAAAATGCTCTGGGTTCGTCATTCGGACGGATTTGCGACGACCTACGCACACCTGAGAAACTTCAATGATGCGCTTGATGCATTTGTAGAAAAGGAACAACTCCGGCTCGAACGCTATCCGGTTGATATTGATTGCGGGCCGATGCAGTTTCCCGTGAAGAAAGGCGATCTCATCGCATACACCGGTGAAACGGGCACAGGCTCCCCTCACCTCCATTTCGAGATACGCGATCAGAACAGGAACTTTGTCAACCCGCTGCTTTCTCCTAACTTCACGTTTCCCGACAATCTCTTTCCCAGCTTCTACCTTTTAGCGGTAACGCCCGTCGGAGAAGAATCGGCCGTAAACGGATCGTTCGATTCTTATGTGATTCGGTTCAAGAATCCCGTGCAAGGCATATCCATAATCCGTGACACGATCTACGCGAGCGGTTTATTCGGCTTTGCTGTTGATGTGCGGGATAGAATCGACAATTCACGATTCCGAAACGGCGTGTACACCAATAGGGTCTACCTCAACGATTCGTTGATTTACTCCGTGCAGCTCGACAGGGCTCCTTCTTCCGGCGACTTGCAGTCGGGTTTGTATTTTGACTACGGTTTGGTCGCAGAGGAAGGTGGCAAGATTGCAAAGCTCTACATGAACTCACCCAACCGTCTTCCCTTTCACCATCCCCAGACTGACAACGCAGGTATCATCAACACATCGCTTTTTCCAACTGGACCGCACAGATACAGGATTGTAACAAGTGATTTTTGGAAGAATTCTTCCGAAATCTCCGGAACGATTGTGTTTTCAAATCCGGGGAGGCTCTCCTTCACAGAATCTTCAGGCATGCTTCAGTTCAATTACGGCAATGTTGAACCGGACAGACTGAGATTCTTCACATCATTTATTTCGAAACAGGGCCGGATACGATGGAAAGAAGAATATTTGAGGCAAGAAGGACGATCCGTACGACTGTCGGGAATTAAAGGGAAATACGACGTTCTCCGTATTGAAGGGTGGGATCGATATGCTCCGAGTACGACGTTGGCATATTATTTTCCGAAAAGGAAGAACCTGCCTGTTGCCCGTGTCGAGATGCAACACAAGGTCGAGCATGACTTTGTTCGCGTTTCGCTAAGAACGGATGGCGTCTTCACATCAATTCCCTCTATTGCCGTTGTCGAAGGATCATCATCAAAAACACTGAATGTGGCTCCGGTGGAATACAACGCCTACACTGCAACATTCCACCCCCATGCATCACATGCAGGCAAACGGACACTCTTTGCAGAATATGAAATCAACGGACGTCATCAAACGCAACAGAAAGACATCACGCTCTACCCCGTTCTTCCCGACCGACCTTCGGTGATTTCGATTAATGAAGGCGATCTGCAGATTAGTTCTGATTCTTCTTCGGTCTACAAGCCACTGTTTCTTGAAGTGAAAAAGATAGGTGACATGCAGTATTCCCTCCTTCCAAAGCATGTTGTGTTGGACGGCGGGCTTCGGGTCAGGATTCGCTCCGGCGAGCAAGAACGCAACCAGGGACTCTTTTTCCGGCGGCGCAATTCGTGGATCCTTCTTTCGAATCAACGGGAGGGTGAGTATTTCACAGCCCACCTTCACCGGACACCCGTTGACGTTGCCTTGCTCACCGACTCCCAGCCACCCATGATTTCACAACTCAATCTTCCAAGTTCATTCGGAAAACAACCGCACGTCATTTCGTTCAGAGTGCGCGACAATCTGAGCGGCGTTGAATATGACGAGCTAAAGCTCTACATTGATGGCGTGTTCGCAATTCCGGAAATCGATGGTGAACATCGTCGGGTTGAGCATCGGTTCAAAACGCCTCTTTCACGCGGTTCCCACTCTCTTCTGATTCTTCTCAAAGACAGAATCGGCAATTCCAGCGAAGTCCGCCGGACATTCACGGTACGCTGACACTTATCCTTACTTCTTACAAGCCATTACGGAGACGTTCTTGTCAGATTCATCATCTCTTGCCAAAGTCTATTCGCCCAACGAAGTCGAAGCTAAGTGGTACGCCTATTGGGAAAGCCATGATTTCTTTCATGCGGAAGTAAACCCGTCGAAGCAGCCGTACACAATCGTCATTCCCCCGCCGAACGTTACAGGCGTTCTTCACATGGGGCATATTCTCAACAACACGCTGCAGGATGCTTTCATCCGCTACAAGAGAATGAAGGGATTTGAGGCATGCTGGATTCCCGGAACGGATCACGCCGGAATCGCAACGCAAAATGTTGTTGAAAAATCTCTGAAGAAGGAGAACAAAACACGCCACGATCTCGGGCGTGAACAGTTCGTCAAGCGTGTGTGGGAATGGAAAGAACAATACGGCGGCGTCATTATCCAGCAACTGCGCACGCTCGGATGTTCATGCGATTGGCAACGCGAACGCTTCACGATGGACGAGACACTCTCTGTTGCCGTGCGTGAAGTCTTCGTCCGCATGTTCGATGATGGACTCATCTATCGCGGCAAGTATATTGTCAATTGGTGTCCGAAGGACCATACCGCGATTAGCGACGATGAAGTGAATTACTCCGAGCAGCAGGGAAAGATTTACTATCTCAAATACCCGATTCGGGGAACATCCGATTTTGCGGTTGTGGCAACTACGAGGCCCGAAACGATGTTAGGCGATACGGCTGTTGCAGTCAATCCGAACGATACGCGATATACGAATCTTGTCGGAAAGATGGTCCAATTACCGCTGACGGGACGCGAGATTCCTATTATTGCCGACGAATATGTTGACGCATCATTCGGCTCGGGAATGGTCAAGATTACGCCGGCTCACGACCCGAACGATTACTGGGTCGGGCAGCGGCACAATCTGCCTCAAGTAAATATCTTCGATGTGTCGGCAACTTTGAATGATGAAGCTCCGGCAAAATACCGTGGGATGGATCGGTATGATGCGAGGAAGGCTGTTCTCAACGATCTTGAGAAACAAGGCTTGATCCTGAAGATCGAGGATCATGTCAACAATATTGGACGATGTTACCGTTGCGACACTGTAATCGAACCGTATCTTTCCGATCAATGGTTTGTGAAGATGAAGCCCCTTGCCGAACCTGCATTGAAGGTTGTGCTCGACGGTACAATCTCGTTCTACCCCGATCGCTGGGCGAAAGTGTATGAACACTGGATGACGAATATCCGCGATTGGTGCATCTCGCGCCAACTCTGGTGGGGACATCGTATTCCGGTGTATTATGCCAATGACGGCCGCTTCACCGCAGCACGCAGCGAAGACGAAGCTCGCAAGAAACTCGGCCTCGACTCCGGGGCATCCCTCCGTCAGGATGAGGATGTGTTGGATACGTGGTTCTCGTCCTGGCTTTGGCCTTTCTCGGTTCATGACTGGCCTCAGCATGAGAAACTCGGCAAGAAGGATGATCTCGCCTATTTCTATCCGACGGATACGCTGGTTACTGCCCCGGAAATTATCTTCTTCTGGGTCGCACGCATGATCATGTCGGGATTGTACTTCGGTCCGAGTTTCACGGGAAGCAACGATCCCAAGAAGAACATCCCGTTCAAACATGTGTACTTCACCAGCATTGTGCGGGATGCGAAAGGACGGAAAATGTCGAAGTCGCTCGGCAATTCTCCCGAGCCTCTTGACCTGATTGCGGAATACGGCGCAGATGCCGTGCGCTTCACGATTCTCTATCTCGCCCCGTTGGGACAGGATATCATTTACGCTAAGGAAAGGAATGAAATCGGCCGGAACTTCGCCAACAAGATTTGGAATGCAGGCCGCTTTCTTCTGATGAATCGCGACCAAATCGGTGAGGCCGATAAGAAATCAGAATTCAATCTTGATCATCTTGATTTGGCGGACCGGTGGATTCTCTCCCGATATCATTCGACGGCTCTCGAAATTCAGAAGGCAATGGATGAATTCGAAATCAACAAAGTCACGAAAGTGATCTACGATTTCTTCTGGCATGACTACTGCGACTGGTATATCGAGATGGTGAAATCGAGATTGTACGGCGATGAGCCTGCAGACATCAAGCACGCTGTTGTTTCGAGGGCGCTCGACCTGTATGATGCGGCGTTGCGCCTTCTTCATCCCATCATGCCTTTTGTGACGGAAGAACTGTGGCAACACATCCGTCAACGGGCGGCAAACGAGACAATTATGCGTTCGCGGATGGCAGAACCCGACACATCGTTTGTTGACAAGGAGGTTGAAGATGAAATGCTGTTCGTGCAGAACGTGATTGAGTCGGTACGCAACATCCGGGGAGAAATGAGCATACCGCCATCAAAGGAACTCTCTCTCATAGTGAAACTCTCCGGAATGCACAAAGAAGAGCGTGTTCAACAGTACAGCGGTTACCTGAAACGGCTTGCCCGTGTTGCCGAACTCACGTTTCTGCACGATGCCACACGCCCCAAGCTTGCAGCAAGCGCTGTTGCGCAGGGAGCCGAGCTATTCGTTCCGCTTGAGGGAATAATTGATATTGAAGTGGAAAAGGCACGGCTTGCAAAGGAAATCGACCGCCTCTCGAATCTCCTGAAGAGTGTGCAGGCAAAACTCACGAATCCCAAATTCGTCGACAATGCGCCGAAGGACGTGGTTGAAAAAGAGAAAGAGAAGTTGAATAATTTCGGCGAGACCCTCGAGAAGTTGCAAAAGAGTTACGACGCATTCAGCTAAAAAGAATGGGCAGAACATATTGTCTGCCCATTCTCGTTTCCGATACAACCGGAACAGTATCGCCGGGAGGTTAATCCGTTCCTCCATACTCAGCAGATATCAGCGATACATCTTCCGGGGTTAGTACGTTCCTACTCTCTTCACATCCTCGAAGAATGTTCCTTCACTTCTTACCGAAAGCCTGTACAAGCGGGGAGATTTCAGTTCGTTTTCCGCCAGACCAACATAGTGAACACCCGCTTTGAATGGCGTCTCATTGAAGAGTCGTGCAATCTCTTCTCCGGCACTGTCGAAAAGCTGCAAGGTCACGAGTCCGTCGTTCTTTAGCAGAAATTCAATAGATGAAGATTGTTTCGGAGCCCGGTTTGCGAGAGTGGGCTCCTGAACTCGTTGCAGTTGTGGTTGCCTTCCATGAGAGAGCCCGGGAACCGGTTGCGGTAGCCCGGCGGACGACAGCACTTGTCGGATTGTGTCAGTTTCTGATGTTGGTTTCATTGTAGGAGGTGGTGCATGAACACCGCACTAAGATAGGTAAACAAAAGTAAGAAACCATCAGGAGATTCCTGATTTTGTTTCTCTAATCCCCTACACGTCTGTCAGGAAGAATGAGTCTTAGTTGTCTAATGTGGTCAATCCTTCACGGATTGCGTATTTTATGAGGTCTGCCAAGGAATGGATGTTGAGTTTCTCAGAGATGCGGGCGCGGTAGGTTTCGACAGTTTTGACAGAAATATTCAGTTCAGTGGCAATCTGTTTCATATTCTGCCCCTCTGCAAGTCGGGTCACGACTTGAATCTCCTGTGCTGAGAGCGGAGATGGAGCCACAGATTTCGCCTTCTGGAGGATGTCAATGTAGTCGTCAACCACAACACCCGTCAGGTTCGGACTGATGTATCTTCCGTTCTTGCTCACGGTTTCTATTGCTTCCTCCAGTTCTTCAAATGCGCAATCTTTCAGCAGGTAGCCTGAAGCCCCCGCCCGCAGCATGTCCGTAACGAACCGTTTGTCGGCGTACATCGAGAGGGCAACAATCTTCACTGAAGGAGATACTTTTAGAATTTCCCGCGTCGCTTCGATGCCTGTCATATCCGGAAGTGAGATGTCCATGATGATCATGTCCGGCGAAAGTTCACCTGCAAGCTTGATGGCTTGGCTTCCGTCCTCGGCTTCTCCGATGATAGTATTACTCATCTGCGTGTCCAGCAACGCACGCAAACCATCCCGCAGAATCTTGTGATCATCAACCAGCAAAATGCGATTCTTCATTCACTTATTCCTTCCTCTGTGTGTCATTCTGTTCTTGAATGGGAACAATAAGCTCAACCGAGGTACCGGAACCTTTTGATGAGACAATCTCCATCCGTCCGCCAACTTGCGCAAACCGCTCGCAGATGTTGAACAAACCGAAACCACGATTGCGCGACCGGCCATCTTTTTCCTTTTCCAGATCCTGACCTACTCCGTCATCGGATACGCAAACATGCAGATGTTGCCGCCTGATTCTGATAGAGATGGTGACATTTTTCGCTTTGGCATGTTTCGCCACATTGAGCAGCAATTCACGCACCGAATGAAACATCAATGTTCTCACTTCGTCGCTGAGAGGCAATTTCACTCTGTCGGCGTCCACGGTCACGGAAATGTTATGTTGTGCATGAAACTGCTCGGCAAGCCAATCAAGAGTTGCTGCCAATCCAAGTTCATGCAGTGTGGGCGGACTTAACTCAAACGTAAGAGTGCGGGTGTGAAAAATGGCTGTCTCAATCAACGAACGTATCTCATTCAGGGCATCCGCCCGCGCGGCAGCCGATGCGGCTTTCTGCAGCAAGCCGAGTTTGATTTTGCATACGGCAAGAGCCTGCCCGACGGAATCGTGCAGGATGGTTGCCAGGCTGCGGCGCTCACGTTCCTCGGTAACGGATAGTTCTGCAGCCAACGAACGGAGTTGTTGCTGATTGGCCAGAATTTTCTCCTGGGCGCTTTTGCTCTCCGTCACATCAAATCCGGTTCCGACAATAGCTTGTTTACCGTTGAAGTCAATCTTTCCCTCCGAATAATCAATCCAACATTCTTCACCGCTCTTGGTCAAAATCTTTAGTTCAGTGCGCCGGGTCCCTTCGTCATGCTGTCGGAAGAGAAGGCTTCGATGTCTGAACTCTTCCCGTGAATCGGGGTGGATGATGTCGAAAATGCCCTTCCTCAACAGATCGTCTGCAGAAAAGCCTGTAAGCACCTCGGCGCTCGGATTGACAAACAGCAACCGCTGCTCATTGTAGATGAGAAGTGCCGAAGAGGTTGTTTCTGATATGGCCCGGAATTTCGATTCGCTTGCACGGAGTTCCGCATCATGCCGGAGCTTTCTGTTGTACAGAACCACTCCGAATGCCAGCACCAAACCGATCAACCCCCCCGCAAGCACGAGCACAATCGGTTGGCGGTACAGCGGCGCCACAATCTCAAAGGAAGCCGATGCCCCAGCGGGTTCAAAGGTGCCAAACGGGCTGATGGCTTGCATATGAATTGAGTACGCGCCCGGTGAAAGATTGTCAATTGTTACGGTTCGCTTTGTGCTCCATGAAGACCATCGTCCGCCATTGAGCCGATAGCGAGTTACGATGCTGCTCGCTGCCGGGTCACCCCAGTACGCGAAAACACTCCACATCACCACAGCTGAAGATGCATGTGTTGTGGGTTGCTCAATAACAATCTGCGGGGCGGGCAATTGCTCTGTCGAGCGGTCAAGAATGGAGACCCCCCTGCCACGCGTTCCGACATACACTTTGTCTTCAGTCGGAAGAACCGGCCACAGTTCGGCTCCGGAAAGTCCGGTGCGTGAGTCGATCGACGTCCAGACACCATTGTCGTAGTGGCTCAATCCGCCTGATGTTGTAGCCCAGATTCTCCCCCGTTCATCGATCTGCAGGTCCCACACTTCGTTGTTCACGAGGCCGTCGGCTACACTGAACGAATGAATTGAGTCGCGGTCATCAAGATATGCTACGCCATGACTTTGTGTCGAGAACCATACTTTGCCGTCGTGGCCCACACATAAAGCAAATACCCTGTCGAGACCTGATGGATTCCTCGAAGCCGGTGCTTTCCAGTATGTCCAATCTCCCCCTTTGAACCTGGCTAGTCCGGCAGATGTGCCAAACCAAAAGGCTCCATCCTTTCCCTCGGCAAAAGCATATACTTTCCGCGAGGGGAGACCTTCCTTCTCTCCCCAGTGAGACTCGAACTTACCATCTGCATAGACGTAGGCACCAAGAGACACCATGGAGTCCGTGCGGGGGAACACCGGCCAAATGGCAAGGAACCAAAGCTTGCCTTTAGAATCCATTCGAATTTTGTGAATTTTGTTCCCTTCAAGTGGTGTTCCGCGGGCAAATCGCTGCCACCGTTCTCCATCCCAGCGAAATGCACCATCAAAACCTCCACCGCTGGATATCCACACATTCCCGTTTCTATCTTCGATCAAACCTGTCACTACATACAGATTCTCACCCAGAATTTTGTGAATTGCCTCCACGGGCCCGTTGGATCTATGAATCTCTATTCCTTTAGCAGAAGCAATCCACAAAGATCCGTCTCTGGTTCTGATGATCTCATTAATAGAATTGCGCGGGTCAGGGAAATCGTACTGGAGATACGTCCATCGGCGTGATGTTTCTTTGAAGAGAAACAGGCCGCGTTGAGTTCCAATCCACAAGTCATCGTTCTTACGATACCCCACAAATTCAATGTCGCGCACTTGAGGTTGGCGAAAATCAACAGTTTCCCATTTGCCATCTTGTCTGAAACGTCCTATGCCGGATTCATGTACGGCAAGAATCCATCCTTTGGAATTCATCGCAGCAGATTTGAGCGAGAAGCCTTTGGTTTCAGGGTCGAGCCGTGGTTTCCCTCCGCGATCCCACTCCCAGATTCCCCAAGCATCAAACGGAAGCGAAATTGAGACGAGTCCCCGTCCGTCGCTGTTCTCCAGAAGGACGTGGCGTTGCGATTTCAGCATCGCGGTGGGCCATCGCAGTTGCTCAACCCAAGTACCTCCTTCCCATTTGAACAACGCTTCATTCGAATTCACCCAAACGGTTCCGCCGGCCGTATGCCACATATCATGCACTTTTTCGCCCGGCATCATCGGTATCAGCGTATCGCGGGAAACCAGAAATAACTCCTCTCTGGAGGTCAACAGAATACTGTCGGATGAGAATGGAATGGCATGTTCAACATGTCCTGATACAATGGACTGGAAGCCGGTCTTCCCGCCGATAAAGGCCCTTCCCCGGCAGACAAGAAGAATCCTGTCGTCGGGAAGTGCATAGAATGCGTTTGTGCGGCCGACCGGAAGCACAAGCGACGTATCAACTGTTATCCATCGGTACCCGTCAAACCAAGCAACTCCGCGCGATGTAGCAACCCAGGGTGTACCATCGCTTGTCTCGATAACATTGTAGATGTTGTCTGACGGAAGGCCGGATTCCGTTGTAAAGTGTACCCAACGCCACTCTTGATCGAAGGGTGGAAGTTGCGCATGGGCTACCGGCAACATGCTGAGCACCGCGCACGTGAACGCAATGCAGATTTTCATAGCTAACCGGTGGCGAGATTCTTGCATGAAAAGAATGGAGACTGTTCAGGAATGGATTATATGTGAAAAATGATAGGCGAAACTGTCGCAAAAGTCAAGCAACCCGCTTTGTATTGACTGAACTATCCAAAATGTGCATATTGGTTGGGAATTGTAGCACCGTAGTTCCCCTTCGACTCACCATCCCTCTGATATTGTAGCTCGTAACGCAGTTTGTATGAAGAAGAATGCGCTTGGTTTATACCTCAGCGAGACAACAGCTCAGGCGATTATCATCGAACGAGCCGGCCACCATTCCGTTCTTGCCGCTGCAGGGGAATGGGAGAACACCTTGTTCGACTATGCCGGAGATGATACACCCGGCATGGATGCCTTCCTCGACCAACTCGATAAATTTCTGAGTTCGACGTCAGTAAAAGTACAGCGATCCGGAGTCGCCCTCGACACATCTCTGCTCTTCTTCAACACCATTCCGTTCGAGGCAACAGCAACCCACGAACAGATGCAGCAACACATCCGCTGGGAACTTGGCGAGTATTTTCCGGGGCTGCCGCAGAATGCCTTCATCTCCGACACACACACGCTCGCACGGCATAACGGCAGTCAGTTTGATAACATCCTTGCCGTATCGGTGCGACGTGACCTTATCAACAAACTCCGGCACGGACTCGGCAAACTCCAACTTCAACTCGACATTGTTGATTCCGACCACTTCAGCGCTGACGGGCTGCTGCGCATGAATTATCCTGAAGCAATCAACAAATCTCTTGCACTCGTCGGCCTGAAAGGAGAGCGGCTCGATGCAAGCATTCTCCGTTCCAGTGAAGTCGAATCGTTTGCATACTATTCGGTTCACTCGTCCGACGCTATTCTCGAGAAAATCGGCTCACTTGGCCGGATCTCTCCACCGCTCAATACCATCTATGTGTACGGGCCTGAAGTTACGCGCGAGCTGTTTGTGGAAATCCGGGATTTTTCCGCTATTCCGGTTGAGGAACTCGATCCGTTCCGGCACATTGACGTAGCAGTCGAAGTCCGACAGGAGAGTAACCCGGAATTCACACCCGCACGGTACGTTGCTTCAATAGGTATTGCTCTTCGTCCCGAATGATGTTTATGAACAACCTATCGGACTCGCATGCGTGTCATTAGCGGTACATACAAAGGGCGAATCCTCAAAACGGTCAAAGACCTCTCTGTTCGTCCGGCAACAGACCGTGTGAAGCAGACGCTGTTCGACATGCTGGCAACACGGTTGGAGATGGATGAAGCAACCGTACTTGATTTATTTGCGGGAAGCGGGGGACTTGGTATTGAAGCGCTAAGCCGCGGCGCAGCACATGTAACGTTCGTCGAACATGATGAAGATGCCGCACAGTACATTGAGCAGAATCTGCAGATGCTCGGCTGTGAAGACCGGACATCTCTCGTCGAAACAGATGCCATGTCATTTGTCCACCGGTGCAAGGATTCGTTTGACTTGATTTTTGCCGATCCGCCGTATCTCTTTGCCGAAACGACGGATCTTCCCCGGTTGATCTTCGGACAACAGATGCTGAAGCGGCACGGGTACTTGCTTATCGAACACACGACGGACATACAATTCGAGTCCACAGAACTATATCATGCCGGACCGGAAAAGCGATTCGGCAGAACCATTGTAACTTTCTTCCGTTATCACGAACAAGAATAGCGCTGCTCATGGCACGAAAACCAATAGCTCTTTATCCCGGTACATTTGATCCTGTAACAAACGGCCACGTCGATGTTGTTCAACGTGCAACACAGATGTTCTCAAAGGTGATTGTGCTTGTTGCCCGCAACGTAACAAAAACTCCCATGTTCACCGATGTCGAACGTGTCGAGATGATCAAGGAAGTGTTCAACGGAAACAAGCAAGTGTCTGTGGATCTCTTTGACGGATTGGTAGTAGACTACGCACGCAGGAGAAATGCAAGCGTGATTGTTCGCGGACTCCGTGCCGTGTCGGATTTTGAGTATGAATTCCAGATGGCTCTGATGAATCGTAAACTCGATGCCGATGTCGATACCGTGTTTTTGATGCCGCATGCCCGGTACACATATCTCAATTCTACCATTGTCCGGGAAGTTGCAAGGCTTGGAGGAGACGTATCGGGATTTGTTCCGGCCAACGTTCGTCGGCGACTGCAGGAAAAGCTGAATTCGCGCAAACGCAACTGAGTGAATGCTCGTTCTTTCTGATAAAATCAAACACATCGAAGAATCACAAACGCTCGCTCTCTCAGGCAAAGCGAAGCGCATGAAGGATTCGGGTCTCGATGTTGTCAGCCTGACTGCCGGTGAACCGGATTTCCCCACACCGCGCCACATCAAAGACGCGGCGATCGCAGCCATTGAAAACAACTTCACTAAATACACGCAGAACGCCGGCTCGCCCGACCTCATCGACGCCATCGTTAGAAAGTTCACGCACGACAACAATCTCTACTTCGGACATAACCAGATTCTCGTTTCCGCGGGAGCAAAACAATCCATCTTCAACGTCCTGCAAGCCATCTGTAACAAGGGCGACGAGGTGTTATTCTTCAGTCCGTATTGGGTAAGCTATCCCGAGATTGTGAAGCTGGCAGACGCGACTCCCGTGGCCGTTCCGACGAGCATTGAAAACAAGTTCAAGCCCGACATCGAACAACTGCGCAAGGCAATTACTCCGAAGACGAAAGCATTGATCATCAATTCTCCGAACAATCCGTCAGGAGTTGTTTTCTCACAGGAAGATATGGAAGCGATCGGGTCGATTGTCAAGGATGCGAACATTTTTGTCATTGCCGACGAGATCTACGAAAAAGTTGTTTACGATAACAACAAGCATTTCAGCATCGGCTCCATCAAATCACTTCGTGATAATGCGATAACCGTAAACGGCGTGTCGAAAGCATTCTCGATGACGGGATGGAGGGTGGGCTACGCCGGCGGGCCGGCGGCAGTAATGGAAGCAGCGGCAAAAGTACAGACGCAGGTTACTTCCAATGCCAATTCTATTGCACAGAAAGCAACCGTTACAGCTCTCACCGTCCCCACACCCGATTTGCAAACGATGGTGAGCGCTTTCAAGGAGAGAAGGGATTTCGTGTATGAACGGCTGCGTTCGATGCGGGATGTAAACGTCGCCATGCCGGGCGGAGCGTTCTACTTCTTCTTCGATGTCAGCACATTGTATGGAAAACGATTTCAGAATCACGTCATCAGAAACTCAGCCGACATGGGAACCTATTTGCTGGATCATCATCATGTGGCAACAGTTCCCGGCGTTGCATTCGGCGATGACTCCTGCTTGAGAATTTCGTATGCGTGCTCGCTGGCTGAATTGGAGAAGGGACTCTCACGAATCAGGACGGCTTTCGAAATGCTTGCATGACAAGAACATCACACCGGAGACTCAATGCCAACATATCAATATCTTTGCAGAAACTGCGGTCACCAACTCGAAGAACTACAATCCTTCACGGAACCCGCGCTTACCCAGTGCCCTGAATGCAAACAGGAAACGCTTGCACGCGTTATGGGCTCGGGTTCAGGCGTAATCTTCAAAGGCAAGGGATTTTACAAAACTGATTACGTCAAGAGTGAAGGAAAGAAACCTGTATCATCCGGAGCCGGAGAGAAGAAGAACGAAAGCGGAACAGCTGCGCCTTCACCCGACGCGAAAACACCGCCGACCACACCGCCCGAATCCGCAACGAAGAAACAGTAGATGTGAAAAAAGAAACGTCCCGCAGAAGCTGCAGGACGTTCATTCTGTTGTAGTACTGTCGATGCTTACTTGTGATCGTGCCCGTGGTGAGCATCATCCTTCATTGGCTTGTCGGCATCCGGCTTCTTTGATTCCACCAACGATGCGACGATGAATTTCTCTCCCTTTATTTCACCGGTCACGTCCGCCTGAAAATCGCTGGATTTCTGGCTGCTCTCAAACATCTCTCTCGCAAGTCTGTCACCGTTATCATCGAACTTGATCCATTTGCCATTCTCGTAAAACAGACCGTAGCCGCTTGCAGCGCAGGCTTCTTCAAGGGCGCATTCTTTCGTATGTTTTGCAGCACGCACCATCGGGTCGCCCTTCTTTGCCATCCCTTTCGCACACATCTGATCCACAACATAGCCGTGGAGTGTCTTGCCCATCTCTGCCTTGGCCTTTTCAGACGAGATCTCTTTCGCCTGCGCTTTCTTGGTCTTCACATCCGATTTTGTGTCCGCATCTTGGGCAAATGCCGCAACGGACATGCACATCAGCAAGACAAGTGCAGTTTTCTTCATCGTACTTTCCTCCATAATTGGTGATTGATGCTATAAGATGTAATTGCATTCCCCTGATTACTGCTCACATAAACGCCGCAGCACTCAAAATTGTTCCTGCACCCGAACACTATTCGTAGCGGTCGAGTTTGAACTTTTCGCCTAAGTACAACTTCCTTGCTTCGGGATCATTGGCAAGCGTTTCGGCTGTTCCCGACATCAGGATTCTTCCTTCAAAAAGTAGATAGGCTCTATCCGTAATCGACAGTGTTTCGTGCACGTTGTGATCTGTAACCAGAACGCCGATATTGCGTTGCTTGAGTCTTGCCACAATGCGCATGATTTCCTCGACAGCAATCGGGTCGATGCCGGCAAACGGCTCATCCAGCAAAATGAATTTCGGTTCTGTTGCAAGAGACCGTGCGATTTCTGTGCGTCGGCGTTCACCCCCCGACAGCATGTACCCTTTGCTTCGCGCAATATGCGTGATGCTGAAATCGTTCATCAATTCCTCGCAGCGGCGTTTGCGTTCGGCATGATGCATGTCCATCATTTGCAGAACGGCCATCAGATTCTCTTCGACAGTCATTTTCCTGAATACCGACGCCTCCTGCGGCAAATACCCCAAACCCATGCGTGCCCGTTTATACATTGCAATTTTGGTAATCTCTACGTCGTCGAGAAACACTTTGCCGCTGTCGGGCGTCACCATTCCGACCACCATATAGAATGTCGTTGTCTTTCCCGCACCGTTCGGGCCGAGCAATCCGACTACTTCCCCCTGTCGGACATCGATACTGACGTCGTTGACGACCGTTCGCTTCTTGTATGCTTTCACAAGATTTTCTGAACGGAGAATCCGGGACTTCTTTGCGGAATCAGTTTCGGGCATTAGTTCCTTTTGATGTCTTGTCTCTTTGGTACTGTGAACGTGAAGTCCGATTCGCGGCGTACCGGCCTGTCTTCCCTCCATACAAATCCCGTAACCGCATATTCCCGCTCCCGTCCTTGAACGAGGTTTTCCGGGATGTACGCTCCTTCAACGCCACCGAACACTTTGATGGAACTGAGTTTTCCCTCTTCCCACAACATTACAATCCTGTCGCCGCTTGTTTTGTTCAGGCCGTTGGCAAGACTGTCTTCATAGACGTGGTATACGGAAATTGCCCTCGTGTTGACATCCATCCGTTCCATTCCATTCTCCCCGAAATGAAGAATCATCTCTTCACCTGTTATTTGATCAAATTTTTGGGGGAAGAGAGAGTCACTCCGGGATATGGCAAGACTGCTGCCGAACACGAACACACGGTCCAATTTGTTTCGTCGGAGATACACGTTGATGGAGTCGCCGGAAACCTGAGTACGCTCGTACCAAATGACGGGTGACCGGCGAAGCAGGATGCTGTCATCTTGCGTATGGAAAATTGCAACGCCAGCGATGGAGGCCATATCGGAGCGCAGTATTTCAACGCTGTCGGTGGCAATCAATCGCTTGTCCGCTTCACCGCGGTACGCCTCCATCACTCTGCTTCGAACAATAAGTGTGTCGATTTTTCCTGAGCTTGCCGTCGTATCGTACTTGACGAGGACAGGAAATCCCGTCATGCGACTGTAGTCCTGCTTTTTGAACGATTCAAAATGGCCGCCCCGAATCGTCAAATTGTCTGCATAGCTTTGAATCTCGACTTTACCGAGCGCTATTGTTCGCTCATCATCCCGATAATACGTCAGCGAATCAGCAATCAGTTTGGACTCCTTGTCATTGGCAACCACTTTTGATCTGAAGAACGCTTTCCTCGGTCCAATGAGATACTCGCCGAAATGAGCCGATAGTGTCATGCTTCTGTCATCAAGATGAACAGTGTCATACGCAACGGCTCGCCTCTCTTCCCTGAAATACATCCCCCGGGGAAATGTCATTGTCAGACTGTCATCCACAACAACGACATTGCCGAGAAGTTGAACATTCCCTGTTTCCTGAAACTGCACCGCCCTCTCACACGAAATTCTGACACGTTCCTGGGAGAAGCGGACATTTCCGATTAATTCGCGGGCGCTTTGGCCATCAACAACCCGCGCAACAAGACTGTCTGCGTTTTCGATGACAATGAGTTTCTCACCTTGACTGCGGGCTTCCGCAAACATCAGAAGAACAGACGCAACAAATAGGAACGTACTCTTCTTCATCTCATTCCTTTGTTACCGCACTGCCTGTAACACGGAAAATCTTGTAGTTCTTCAGATTCTGATCGCTTTCCATCCCGTGCCCCATGATGTGTTCCGTCGGAGAAACAATATCAACAAATGCCTGCGTGGTGATCTTTCGGGTTGAGTTGTTCCAGAAAAGAGAATCGGTTTTCAGCGTTGTTCCGCTGTCGGAAACAACGATGACATTATCATACGCTACAAAGTCCTGCGTAGCATCATCTACTTTGCCCCGCTTTGCGGTGAGAACAGATGTATGATGTTGATCGGCATCAAAAAAATCCACACGAAGGCTGTCGGAAAGAAGCGTGTACCGTCTGGCAGAAAATTGCGCAATGTGACCTGCCCACAGGATGGCCTTGACTTTGGCAGAATCGGAAAACGTGATTGTACTGTTCCAGCTTTCCTGACTTGGAAGTTCTTCGTCGGGAAGGGCTACCACCGAAGGCTTGATCTTCTCTTCACATCCCAATAGAGCGAGCGAGAGGACAAGAACGAAACAGAATCTCATGCGGCTTCATCTCCTCCCAACCCGGTCTTCACAAGATCGTGAAGGTGAACGACACCAACCGGCCGGCTTGTACTATCAACCACAACAATTTGCGTGATGTTGTACGTTTCCATCTCTTGCAACGCTACAACGGCGAGACTTCCCCGTGGAACGGTTTTCGGTTTGCGTGTCATTGCATCAATAACACCAACATTGGTAATGTCGTTCGTTTTCTGAAGAAGGCGCCGCAAATCGCCGTCCGTGACCAGCCCTGCAAGTGTGCCATCATTGTCGAGAACAAGAGTACAGCCGAGACGTTTTGTTGTAATCTCCATGATCGCCTCCCGCACCGATGCTTGCAGCCCGACACGAGGAATGGCATCACCAGTTACCATCAACTCATCAATTTTAAGAAGCAAACGTTTGCCCAACATTCCTGCAGGATGATACAAAGCAAAATCCTCTTTCGTGAACTGGCGTTTGTTCAGCAACGCAATTGCCAACGCATCACCCATTACAAGCGTGGCGGTTGTCGACGATGTCGGCGCAAGATCGTGCGGGCATGCCTCCTCTTCGACTGATGCGTCGAGAACAACAGTGGAATCCTGAGCAAGCGTTGAATTCAACCGCCCGACAATCGAAACAATCGGGACACCAAGCCGCTTGAACATCGGCAGCAAATGGCTGAGTTCATCCGTGTTGCCGCTTTTGGAAATACAGATGACAACGTCATTCTTGCGAACCATGCCGAGATCGCCGTGTATTGCATCGGAAGGATGGAGGAACATTGCGGGCGTTCCTGTGGAATTCATCGTTGCGACAATCTTACGGGCGATGATGCCCGATTTGCCGACACCCGTGACGATAACCCGGCCCGTACACTGAAGTATCAGATCCACAGCCTTGACAAAATTGGCATCGATGCGCTTTTCGAGCTCGGCTACGGACTTCGCTTCGATACGGACAACCTTCTTCCCTTCCTCAATGATGTTTACATCTGATTTCATGTTACGATTTCTTTCGGATGAATCTTCTGAAGAATGCCGCGATGCCGGACTCTCTCTTCTCGACTTGCTCAGCAACAATCTCTACACGCCTTTTCAATTTGTTGTATGCAATAAATGCCGCCCGCAGGTCAGCATCCGGGTATGATCCCAATTGTTCAAATAGCAGATTTGAATTCAAAGCGATTTTCGGATCCCGGATTCCTTTGTGCAGCATCAACTCGTTGTAGAAGTTCGTGATGGGGATAAGATGGTTCATGAGAGTAGCGCCATCATGAAGCCACAAGCGCTTTTCCTGTCCAGCAACTACAAATGTCAGCGTATCGTTGATTTTGACTTCGTGAACGGCGGCGTGTGATGCAGGTGAAGGCCTTCCGGGTTTCCATTCCGAATACGTCCAGCGCCGTTTCTCTTCGAAGTGGTCGGGAATTTCACCGCCGTGCGAAGACACAATCTCAACATCAATCTGATCGCCCGCACATTCCCGAACCGTGACAGTGAACGTGTCAAGCGTAGTTTCCACAACACCGTACGCAATAACCGGAGCAAGCGGAGAGACGATGTCGGCAACATCGCCGGGATTTCCAAGTACAAAGTTGCCTTTCCCTCTTCTGCCTTCGGCGAGCACGATCATGTTGCGAATGAGATTCCGGAGTTCGGCGTAGCCCGGACTTTCGGCGGGCAGAACAAACTCCAGAAGATCACGCTCTTTCGGTCGCAGTTTGCGAGGATATGTTGTGTTGTTTGGTTCCACAACGATGTTGACCGGACTCTTCATTTCTTTTGAAAAGAGAGAATCATGTCAACTGCTTCCCTCACAGCGCCGTCGCCGCCTTTTGTCTTGCAGACGTAGTCGACGCGTTTCTTTACTTCAATGATTGCATTTGCCGGAGCAATCGATAGTCCGACCAATTCGAGTAACGGCAAATCGAACACATCATCACCGATAAAGCAGAACTCATTTTCCGCAAGCTTGTGGCGTTTCTGAATATCTAGAAACACGGTTACTTTGTCGATCCTTCCCTGATGAAGTTCAGCAATTTTCAAGTCTTTTGCACGGCGGGTTACAACGGGTGTATCCCTCCCGCTGATTATTCCGAATTTTATGCCGAGATCGCGGGCACGCGCAATTCCGTAGCCGTCGTGAGCATTGAAACGCTTCATCTCAACGCCCTCAGCAGTGTAGTAGATGCCTGCGTCGGTCATCACGCCGTCAACATCGAGAAGGATGAACTTGATACGCTTTGCTTTGCGAGCCAGAGATTGTCGTGTAGTCATCTGAATTGTTTTAACATCTTGTCAATTGAAGTGACCTGAAGAAGAAGCGCATCCAGCAAATCGAGCTTCAACTGGCTTGCCGCATCGCTCAACGCTTTCGCAGGTTCGGGGTGGACTTCAACAAACAATCCGTCAATGCCGACTGCAGTTGCAGCTCTTGCCAGCGGCAAAATGAATTCCGGCTGTCCGGCTGTTTGCGCCGCCATTCTATCACCGCCCGGTAATTGAACAGAATGCGTCGCATCAAACACAACAGAGTAGCCGAGATCACGCATAATCTTCAGCGAACGCATGTCCACCACAAGATTATTGTACCCGAACGTCGTGCCTCTCTCGGTGAAAAGAACATTCTTGTTGCCGGTTTCCTCAACCTTTGCGGCGGCATGTTTCATATCCTCGGGCGCAAGGAACTGCCCCTTCTTGATATTCACAACACGTCCTGTTCGCCCGGCGGCCTGCAGCAGTTCCGTTTGCCGGCAGAGGAACGCTGGAATCTGAAGTACATCGGCAACTTCACCGGCGATGGCGGCTTCCGGTTCCGTATGAATGTCCGTAAGAATGGGAAGATCAAACTCCTTCTTCACTTCAGCAAGAATCGCAAGCGCTTCATCCATTCCAATTCCAACAAACGACTTGCCGCTCGTCCGGTTCGCTTTTTTGTAAGATGATTTGAAGACAACGGGCGTTCCGTACTTCTCCGCCGTTGATTTAACATGATGCGCAGTTTTCAGAATCATCTCACGATTCTCGACAACGCAGGGGCCCGCAATTAGCACAAGCGGATTGCCGTTTCCTATTTGTATGTTTCTAATTCGGATCACGTTCATTTTTCACGCCGTCATCAAAAAGCAATTTTGGGTAGCCACCGAGGCACTGAGCCACAGAGTTTTTCTTTTCGGAAGAAAGCGTACAGCCACGATTATCAGGCAGCAATATAACTTTTGCTTCATAATCTCTGAGTCGCTGTGTCCCCGTGGCAAAGTATTTTGTGATGGCTGAAAACCGATTCTGGGTAGCCACCGAAGCACTGGGCCACAGAGTTTTTCTTTTGGGACTTGATAGTTTCTGTGTCTCGCCCCAGACTTTCATTTCATGCATCTATCGCGTCCGGGTCGGGTTTGCCGAGAACGCCCTCCTGCTTTGCCATAATCACAGTAACAGCCGCGTCGCCGGAGACGTTCAGCACAGTCCTGCACATGTCAAGAAATCTATCAACACCAAGTATCAAGGCAATCCCCTCTTCGGGAATATTCACCGAGCGCAACACGATAATCAACATCACAATCCCGACGCCCGGCACCGGCGCAGTGCCAATCGAGGCAAGCACAGCCGTGAGAATGATCGTGAGTTGCGCCCCAAGGTTAAGGTCGATGCCGTAAACCTGTGCAATGAACACCGCAGCAACCGCCTGATACATCGACGTACCGTCCATATTTATGGTTGCGCCGAGCGGAAGAACAAAACTCGTTATTTTCTTCGGAACGCCGAGATTTTTCTGGCAACAATCCATGTTTACGGGCAGGGTTGCTGCGCTTGAGCTTGAGCTGAACGCAATCAGCATTACATCCTTGATGCCCCGGAAAAATGTTGCGGGGTTCATTCCGCCGAACACTCTCACCAACAATCCGAGAGTGATGAATTGATGCAGCGTGTATGCAAGCAGCAGTGTGCCGACGTACCATGCAAGCGTCTGCAGAATATCGAATCCAAACTCACCAACAACGGCGGAGATGAGGGCAAACACTCCGTACGGCGCAATCACCAAAATCAACTCCACCATCCGTATCATCGTGTCGCTCACGCCGTCAAAGAAGCGGATGACCGGCTCGGATTTCTGCTTCGACACCATCGTGAGGGAAACTCCCAACATCAACGCAAAGAAAATAACGGCAAGCATGTCGCCGCGGGACATTGCCTCAACCGGATTCGTCGGCACAATCCGCATCAGCAAATCAATGAGGTCAATCGAGGTTTCCTCTTGAATCTTGTCCGCTATATTCGCCTCAAAGTTGACCATGAGTTTTTCCCGGGCATCCGTGCTGAGTCGGGTTCCCGGTTGAATGGTATTCACCATCAGCAAGCCCATTGCAATGGCCGAAACAATCGTAACGAGATAGAAGCCAACCGTTTTCGAGCCGATGCTTCCCACCTTCTTGATATCGCCCAAACTCGCTGCGCCGACAAGCAGCGATGACAATACGAGCGGAATCGCCACAAACATCAGCAGACGGATGAACAGCGTTCCAATCGGTTTGATGAGAACGGCTATCGTCTTTACTTTTTCGATTTTCCTGACATTGGCAAAGCTCAACTGTTCTCCCGTTTCGGGAGTCACGTTCACAATCATCCGGGATTTGTCGGCGGCGCTCATCTTGCCGACATACGAGAGGATTCTGAGCTGGTCTTCGGCGCCGAACGTTGCTTTGACCGCTTTCGTTTCGGCATCGACAAACTCGATCTGCTTCCACCGCTCGACTACTTCAGTTGCCGCTTCGCGTTTGTCAATGCGGTACGTGATTTCGAGCTTGTATTTGGAGATGTTGAAGAGGGCGCCAAATATGGCCCCGAGAACGAGCGCAAGCAGGATTTTGTGGTGGAGCTTCAGCTTTTTCGCTGACATGAATGGCGCTTAAGATTGGTGGCGGATTCCGAGCCGATTCTGTTGCTCCAATCAGTCGGCAACCGGCTCGATTTCCCTGTCATTATACGGAAAAGGGGAAAGAAGCGAAAGACGGCTCGCTGCCCGGCATTCCAACTCTTCCTCGATTTTGCTATCATTAACCAACACGGTCTTCAGAAATCACTAAATCCAATACTCAATGCCATTGTTCCGCGCCTACGCTAAAATCAACCTCGGTCTACGTATACTCGAAAAGCGTCCCGACGGCTACCACAACATCGAGACGGTGTTTCACAGGATTGATCTGTTTGATGAGATTGAGCTTTCGAGTTCGTCAACAATCAAAGTCGTGAGTACATCTGACGAGGTGCCGGGTGATGAGTCGAATATCTGCCACAACGCTGCCCGGTTGTTGCGGAATTATCTTGGCATCAGTGGCGGCGTCTGTATCTCCATCAACAAGAAGATTCCCGTTGGAGCAGGACTCGGCGGCGGCAGTTCGGATGCGGCAACTGTGTTGCGTGCGCTGTCGGCATATTGGAATCAAAGCATAGATGAAGCATCTCTCCGCACGCTTGCTCTGCAACTCGGCTCGGATGTGCCGTACTTTCTTGGAACAGGTTCAGCCTTGGGCCGGGGCCGCGGTGAATTGCTGGAGTTCTTTTCGCTCGATCTTCCCTACTTCATACTCCTCTGCAATCCGAACATTCATGTTTCAACAAGTTGGGCGTACAGTATGGCTAAACCCGGGAATCCGGCCGGAGAAATATCGCTTAAAGACATCCTCTTGAAGCATAAAGAATATCCACCACGACTAACGGAATTGTTGAAGAATGATTTTGAGGCGGCGATATTTCGTGAGTATCCCGCGATTGAAGAAGTAAAGAATGAAATGCTGAAGCACGGAGCATGCTTCGCTTCGATGTCGGGAAGCGGTTCGTCCGTGTTCGGATTTTTCGAAAGCGAAGCTAAGGCGGAAGAAGCCGCCGGCCGGTTCCGTTCACAAGGTTACCGCACATTTCTCACGAAGCCGGGGTTCGTGCCGTCAGATTTCTGAACGTGAATGCGTTGTTGAATGGTTGTTTTGCCACCGAGAGACAGAGTCACAGAGGTTTTATCGAGAAGGATTTGCCACAAGCCAATGATTGCGCTTTGAGTTTTCTACCCGCAAGAAAACTCTGTGGCTCAGTGCCTCTGTGGCTGTTGCAAGTTGTTTTCCAACAATATGTTAGTTACAGATTGACTCCGTCTCCGAACCCACCAATTCACGTACCCGATTGAGAATTTCATCCGGCAGATACGGTTTTTGCACAAGATCCTTTGCGCCCGCCCTCAACAAATTGGAGCGCAACGTTGAGTCGATGTAGCCGCTGGCAAAAACCACCTTGACGTCGGGGTTGATCTCTTTCATCCGCTGGAAAGCCTCCCAGCCGTCAATCTTCGGCAGTCCGAGGTCGGTAAGAACAAGGTCGATGTCGTCCTTGTTCTTTGAGTAAATGTCTATTGCTTCCATTCCGTCAATGGCGGAAAGAACCGTATAGCCCTTGCTTTCCAGGAGTCCTTTCACAAGATCGAGCAACAGTTGTTCGTCTTCGACAACAAGAATTGTTTCACCCTCGGATGAATGTTCTGTCAACTCACGCTCGGCTTTTGCCTCTTGCTCAATTTCCTCGTGCCTGACGGGGAAATAGAGGCTGAACGTTGTTCCTTTCCCCGGTTCGCTCGTAACATCAACGAACCCGGAATGACTCCTTGTAACTCCGTACACCACGGCCAATCCCAGCCCCGTCCCCTTCCCGATCTCTTTCGTTGTGAAGAACGGCTCGAACATCCGGTTGAGTACGTCGGGGGGCATTCCTGTGCCGGAGTCGCTGACGCGAATACACACATACATGTGCCCGTGCGCTTCGGGGTAACGTTCACGCAGGAACAAACCCCTGACAAGCTCCGTTTCGATTCCGAGCGTGCCTCCGTTCGGCATTGCGTCACGCGCATTGACGCAGAGATTCAACAGCGCCTGATGCACCTGGTTCGAGTCCGCGACCGTGACGGGCAACGCCGGATCAAGCTGCAAGCGGAAATCGATAATTTTGGGAAATGTCTCGCCCAGCATTTTCTGCAATTCTTGAATCACATGATTCAGATCGACAGGCTCGAAGACGGTTTCGTTCCGTCGGGCAAACGTCAGAATTTGCTTTACGAGCTTTGTTCCGCGTTGAACGGCACGGTTGATTGTATCGACGCTGTTCGCTTTGCGGATTAATTCGGGGTCGCCTTTCAGCAGAATGTGCGCGTGCCCCATGATGATGGCGAGGATGTTGTTGAAATCATGCGCAATGCCCCCCGCAAGCGTGCCGATGCTTTCCATCTTTTGCGCCTGGCGGAGTTGTTCTTCAAGAAGCTTGTGACGTGTGTTGTCGAAGACGTACCCCTTGATTTCGGCCAACTCGCCGGCGTCGTCATACTTTCCGATGACATTCTGGATCACGAACACCGGCGAACCGTCCCGCCGACGAAGTTGAAGTTCGTGATGTTCGAGTCTCATATTTACTCTCAACAGATCCCTAACCTCTGTAAACTGCCTCGATTTCGGGTACAACGCTATGAGGTTGTACGCCAGCGCTGCTTCAACCGATTCAAAACCGAAAATTCGCGCAAACGACGGATTGCACGAAAGCAACCGACCGTCCGGTGTGGAAGTGAACGCTCCCGCCAGGTCATCATTGAAGAAATCCCTGTACTGTTCTTCACTTGCCCGCAGTGCCTCTTCCGAAAGCTTCCTCTCGGTAATGTCCCGTCCGACGGTAACGATGGCGGTGACCGCATCATTCTCATCCCTCACAATCGAACGGGAAAGCGAAACGTAGAACTCTGTTCCGTTTTTCCGGCGGTGGATTGTTTCACCGTTACTATGCTCGCCGCATACGGCCTTCTCATGCAATCCGACTACTTCTTCTCCGGTATAGCCGTACGATTCGCAGAATGCCTTGTTTGCAAACTGAATAATGCCGTTCACATCAGTCACAAAAACCATGTCATTCGTATGCATGATCGCGTGAAGCAGCATGTTGCGTTGCTTCTTCGCCCGGTTACTGTCGACAGCTTTTTGAACTGTCAACGGCAGCATACTGAGATAGTTGCGCTCGGAATCTTTGATGAGATAGTCATACGCGCCGGCCTTCATGGCGCGTACAGCAATCTCTTCATTACCCGCTCCGGTGATGATAATGAGGGGAATGCCCTTCACCTGCTCGCACACCTCAAGGGCGGTTCCGTCGCCGAGATTGTAGTCTGAAATAATAACATCGTAGTTCTCGGCGCGAAGCAGTGCCAGCGCGCAGACGACAGAATCGGCAATGTCGTAACGGAACGGAATCTTTTCCCGTTCTATATGCCGCTTGAACGCAAGCCGGTCGACGATGTCATCCTCGATGAGGAGTATCCGGATTTCATCCATAGGTTCTAATCGGGAAGTTCGCTCAGTGTCCAATAGAGATTTATGTTTCTCACAACTTCAACAAACTGCGGGTATTCCACCGGCTTGATCATATAACCTGCAACGCTCAAGTTGAATGACTCAAACCGATCCTGCTCCCCTTTCGATGTTGTGAGGACGACTGCCGGAATGCGGCGCAGATGTTCGTCCTCCTTCAATGCTTTAAGCAGTTCAAGTCCGTTCATCTTCGGCATGTTAAGGTCGAGAATGATGATGCACGGTTTCGGGTTTTTAGTATCCCGCAGATACGCCAGAGCCTCTTCGCCATTTGCCTTCACGACGAGGTGGTTTGTCACGTTGATTTCCCTCAGCGCCCTCTTGACCGTCATCGCATCAACAACATCATCTTCGACAAGAAGTATAGTTTCGTCAGTCTTCATTTCCATTGTATCTCCTAATTTCTGTCAGATGGTTCGACCACTATGCCAAAAAATGTGTGCCGATTTCGCGGTACCGGCACAAGTTACTCTTCTGCAGCCATTTGGCGGCTTTATAGCGAAATTCGATCGTGTGTGAACAATGTCTCCTCACACATCTCACGTTTGCGTGTGAAGGTTCTTCAATTTACGTTTCCGGGCAGCGTGAAATAAAACGTCGTCCCCTTTCCCACTTCTGATTCGAGCCAGATTCTCCCGCCGTGGAGTTCAACTATCTTCTTCACTATCGTCAGCCCGATTCCGGTGCTCTCGAACTCATCACGTGCCGCAAGAGTCTGGAAGATTTGGAACACCTTCGTGAAGTGTTTCTCTTCAATACCGGGTCCGTTGTCCGCAACCGAGAATTTCCAATGCCCGTTCTCCCGTTCGCATCCGATACTGATTTCGCCGTTCGGCTTGTCCATGAACTTGACAGCGTTACTCAGCAGATTCTGAAACACCTGCTGCAAGCGCGTCTCCTCGCCGACAACAACGGGCAGCGGGGATGCAATTTTCACGGCGATGTGTTTCGGCGGATCGATCATCTCGACAGTCCCTGCGACCAGTTTCTCCAATTCGACAGGGGCCGAATCACCTTTCGTTCTGCCGATCCGCGAATATTTGAGAACGCCGTCAATCAGTTCGTGCATGCGCTTCGTTCTTCCGAGAAGAACTTTGAGCATCTCGTTGCCGTCGTCGCCGAGTTTGCCGCCGTAATCGTTCATCAGCCAATCCGCCAGCGACCCGATGGCTCGCAGCGGCGCCTTCAAATCATGAGACACGATATACGCAAAATCGTTCAGTTCCTTGTTGATGTCTTCAAGTTCCTTCATCAGCGATGCCTGTTTTCGCTCGATGTTCTTTCGCTCGGTAACGTCTCGTGCAACTCCGACCATTGCAACCGGAATGCCTGTCTCATTCCTCACTACCGACGTCCAGAGTTCAACCGGGAAATCGGTTCCATCTTTACGCTTGTTCATGATCTCTCCATACCATCCTCCCCCCAGGGTGGTTGGACGAATCTCGTTGGCAATGTGCTCGGGCGTTTCTGACGAACGAAGCAGAGAGATATGTTTGCCGAGTACCTCGTCGCGTTGATAGCCGTAGTTTTTTTGGAACGCCTCATTCACAAAAATGATCCGATCCTGCAGGTCGGTAATCGTCACGCAATCCTTTGTTGACTCAACCGTATGCGCCAGCAAGCGAACTTGCCGTTCGGCCTTCTTTCTCTCGGATGTGTCAACGTAGATTCCGAACAAGCCCACGGATTCGCCGTTGACGATGATCGGAACGCCGTACAAATCAACGTCAATTGTGCTGCCGTTCTTGCGTCGACGGATGGCCTCGCCGTGTATCGGCTCGCCCGCCAGTACCCGGTTGGTATAGGCATTCCCTTCATCCAAATATTCCTCGGGAAGAAGGAGGTCGTTGATACGTTTGCCGGTAAGTTCGTTGAGTTCGTAGCCGAACATTTCAACAAACTTGGAGTTTGTATGAAGGATGCGTTCTGCACTATCGCACAACACGATGCCGATAGGGGCGTTTTCAAATAGCTGCTCAAAGCGTGCCTTCTCGAACAGCAGCGCCTGCTCCGCCAGCTTGCGGGAGGTGATATCGCGAACAGACGACATGCGGTACGTATGCCCGTCACGCTGGTAGCTCTGTGCCCGCACTTCGACGTATATCAGCGAGCCGTCGCGCCGGACAAGCCGGTGTTCGTATGCATCCGAGCCGCCCGAACGAACCCGGTTTCTGACATACTCGGTTTCATCGGGACAAATCAGGTCAATCACGGGCATACCAATAAGTTCTGCCCGCTCATAGCCCAGCATTGCCGCATATTGGTTGTTCATCTCCACGATAATGCCGTTTTCTGTCAATGAGATGCCTTCAAACGTTGCTTCGGAAAGAATGCGGTTTCGTTCCTCGCTCTCGCGCAACTTCGTTTCAGCACGAAGCCGCGTCGTAATGTCATTGGCAAGAATCAGACGTGCCTTCTGGCCGCTGGCCAAAGGCAGCGGATGGGAACTCATCTCAACATCGATAACGGTTCCATCTTTTGTCACATGCCTCCAGCCGGTGGAACGGTACAGACTTCCGTTCCGGCCTCTCAGTTCTTGCATCTCTCCGGCCGGCCCTTCGACAATGATATCGTTGATAGTTTTTGCGAGGAATTCCTCACGAGTGTACCCGTAGCTTTCCAGCGCCGATGTGTTCACATCAATTATTGCGCCGGTTTCAATGTTATTCACCCACATCGGATGAGGATTCGAGGCGAAGAGATCGCGATAGCCTTTCTCACTGCGACGCAAATCGCGGTAGGCATGCTCGAGATTATCAACCATCATATCAAACGCCGCGGAGAGATCCCCTACCTCATCGTTTGAGGCAATTTTTGTCCGCAATGTCCATTCTCCGACGGAAATCCTCTGAGCTGTTTTGATGACCTTCAGGAGAGGCGTAAGCACGAAAGCATTCAACGCAACAACAAGGATAATGCCCGTCAGAAATATGGCGAAACTTACTCCCGCGATTGTGCCTTGTGCCTGGGCAACGTTACTTGAAAGATCGCGCAGTGAGAATCCGACGTAGACCCGGCCAATCAGACTCGATGAAACAATGATGGGCGTGACGGTTTGATATGTAAGCCCGTCGTCCGAAACCCGCTCAGCAAAAGCGACATTCTCATACCCGGTTTCAGTGGCTCGTGCTAAGTCGACAGCGGCAACCATGCGACCCGAATCGTCTTCCACGACGAGATATTCGATATCGGGGTTTTGCTCGGCGCTTTTCAAAACATCTTGGAGCGTAACACCGTCATTAGCGGCAAGGCTGGGAGTGATGTGGTATGCCATCATCGCAGTCATAGCGTTGGCTTTCGCTTCCAGTGCCGTCATGATCTCCCGTTCGAGTTGGGTGGGGAAAAACCAGGCGATGAACATCGAGATGATACCCATCGGTATACTGATGGCGAGGACGAGCTTCATGCGAATCGAGTAGGCCCATCGGGGAAGAGGTAACCTCGGAATGTTCATTGCTATTCCACCGAAGGCTGTGTAATGATTCGCTCGGACTTCATGAGCCGGTGCCGTTGCGGATTTGTTGCATCTCGCAGGAGTTCTGGATATATTTTTCGCACGATTTCAACGATTTCATTGATCAGGATTGAGATTGCAGCACGGTTTCCCGCCCTTCATCACATTGCTTCCCATCTTAGTAATCGGCAGTTTTTTCGGCCATCTTCATGCACAAACCCCCGTGCTTGATACCGCACAACCGGATACAGTGCATGCGTCAAAAACTCCCGGCGATACAACGCAGGGCGAGACCCGGGATACGACCGGATTCGCAGAGGTACTAAGCGATTCAACGCAGGTGGTGGATACAACACGAATGAGTACCCCCTCCCTTGTCGGAACGTTCGATCGGCTGCTCGACTCTGCCCGGCTTGTATCCCACGACGATTTGACATTTCTCGACTACCGCAACTTGGCCGGAATTCTCGAGTCGATGCCAGGGGTTTTCGTGCGTGATCACTTCTCGATAGGCTCGTACGATCAACTGAGTATCCGGGGAGTTGATTGGCGAAGCATTGCCGTTACCGCCAACGGCAGGCTGATGAACGATCCGGCTTCAGGCATCTACAATCTCTCCCAATTTACAACAGAATACGCCGATCGAATCGAGTTCATTTCGGGACCGAGAAGTTTCCTGTACGGCGTGAACAGTACCGGCGGTGCGGTGAATCTTGTAACCAAAAAATATAACAGTAATCGCCCTCTCTCAAAAATCAACTACACCGAATCTGCGTACGGATACCAGTACAGCGACGGAACGTTCAGCCAGAATATCTCACGCAAAGTGAACTTCACGTTCGGCTACCAGCATCAGGGAAATCTCGGACGCTTCACGAATGCGGCGCATGATGCGTGGAACATGCGACTGAAAGTACGCTACAACCTCTCGAGAGATTTGAATATCGTCTTTTCGGAGTATCTTACAGGAACAGAGACGCAACTCAACGGCGGCATTGATCTTGAAAAGACCGGGTTCCCCTCACTTGCATTCAACCGCATTCGAGCCGTTCCCGTCAATAACGACTCATTCGAGAAGATTTCCCGCCACGATGTTGACCTTTCACTTGTCGGAACGTTCCTCGGCGACACGACAAACGTCAGTATGTTGACGTTCTATTATTCCAACAACTTCCGTGAGTATCGCGACAAAGGGGCAGGGACTTCCAACAATGTTCAGATTGATAGCGATCATCGTTCGTCGTGGATGGGGGTGTTGTTCACGCAAGATTTTCACACCGAGTGGCAGCGATTCAATCTCGGGGCCAATATCGAGCTGCGACAAATTGAAGGAAGCCCCAACTTGGGTCGAAGGCGAAATTCTTTAGGCAACATCTGGATAAAGGAGGAACTTCTTCTCACCCATCTTCTGACCGTTGCAGGCTTTGCACGATACGACAGCTACATCGCAAAGGAAACGCATCTCAGCGCCGGGGCGGATGCAACGCTGAATCCGCTTCCGTGGCTCTCGCTGTACGGCGGCGTGTCAACCTCAAAACGATTTCCGACATATCAGGAATTGTTTTGGAGTGACAGCACGGTGAGCCGTGCGGAGCCTATCTCTTCGGAACGGCATCATACGGTGGAAATCGGCATTCGCATCAGGGTAGATGATTTCGATCTGCGCGCAAGCTACTTTCATAGAACCATCAACAATCCCATTCTCCTGCAACCGGCCGGAAGCGGGCATGTGTTTCCGGGAATTCACTTTGTCAACGGCGATAGACGCATCACTAACGGTGTTGAGGGAAAACTCACCTGGCGATTCTGGCTGCTGTACATCGACGGAACAGCGACGTTCCTGACGCAACAAGATGGCGGCGGCAATACGCTTGCCATTTACCCGAAGCTTTCGGCAAGCGGAGGCATTTATCTCTGGCAAAAACTCCTCAACGATAATCTGAATCTGAAAATCGGTTTCAAAGGACGATACATTTCCGGCTCGCAAGGCGAGCGTTTCAATCCCGAAGTGCTGGCCTACATTCCCAACACAGGCACGCGACTCGGCTTCGGCTCATCGGTTGACGGATTTCTGATTGCGGGACTCGGCAATGCGTACGTGACATTGATGTGGGAGAATCTCACAAACTCACGCTACTACGTCACGCCATACTATCCTGTGCTTGACAGAGCCGTCAGGTTCGGCATCTCGTGGCAGTTCCTTGATTGAGTTCAAATCAACTTGCATTCATGAAGAAAATAATAACAGTATTCGGTAGCGCCCGTCCGGAAGAAGGCGACGAGGAGTACACGCTTGCATTCGAGGTCGGATCAGAATTGGCGAAAGCAGGCTTCACTATCTGCAACGGCGGATATGGCGGCATCATGGAGGCTTCAGCACGAGGCGCAAAATCTGTCGGCGGACTTTCAATTGGAGTGACCTGCAAAGCCTTCCACAATCGCAAAGCCAACCAGTGGATTGACAAGAACATTGAAACGTACGATTTGACTGACCGCCTTATGAAACTCATATCATTGGGTGATGGATATGTTGTTCTTAGAGGCGGTACAGGCACGTTGCTTGAGCTTGCCGCCGCGTGGGAATTCATGAACAAGCTGATGATTGCCCCCAAGCCGATTGTTATTGTGGGGGATTGTTGGAAGGCGGTGATCTCCACGCTGCAGGACGCGCTCATAGCCGAGGGCTCGCACGACGCGGCAAATCTTGTCGCACAGGTTGATGAACCGAAACAATGCGCTGTACTTCTTCGTCAAATACTCGGAAAAAAGGAGTGACAGATGAGAACACGCTCGGCAGAAATCCGGCTTCTTCTTCAATTGATCGACGAAGCGTACGAGCGCAAAACGTGGCACGGCCCGAACCTCAAAGGCTCATTGCGACGCGTATCCGCTGAAGAAGCAGCATGGCGCCCAAGCGCGAACCGCCACAACATTTGGGAGATTGCGGTTCATGCAGCGTATTGGAAATACGCAGTCAGACGGCGACTGCTTGACGGGAAGCGCGGTTCGTTTCCGCTGAAAGGCAGCGACTGGTTCAAGCTTCCGGCCGACAAATCCGAAGCGCTGTGGACAGAACATCTTCACCTACTCGAACAGACGCATCGCTCAATGCGTGATGCAATCGAACAATTCCCTGCATCGAAGCTGTATGCAACAACACCGCACAGCAAAGTGACGAACATTGCAGTCATCTACGGCATAGCAAATCACGACATTTATCATGCAGGCCAGATTCAATTGCTGAAACGCTTGCGTGAAAAGAAGTAAGATTCGGTTCCCGATTTTCGGTATGACTTTGCCGGCATTTATGTTAGATTGAGTCCGCCGAATTCAATTCTGTTCTGACACATTCAAATCAATGCATGTCCTCATCTACTGAACGCCTGACGCCTCGTGTTCTTCTCGCCTACCTCAGCGTATTTATCATCTGGGGCTCGACATATCTTGCGATACGAGTGGGAGTGAGAGATTGGCCTCCGGCGCTGTTCGCCGGTGTGCGCTTTCTTGCAGCAGGCGGCATACTCTTGCTGGTTGCCAGAATCAAAGGAAGCCCGTTGCCTAACAGGCGCGGGATTTTCGATTTATCAGTCGTGGGGTTGTTTCTTCTCGTCGGAGGAAACTGGCTGGTTGTCTGGGCAGAGAAGACAATTCCGTCGGGGCTTGCTGCACTCATCATTGCGATTGTTCCGCTGTTCATGTCAACAATTGATTCGTTTGTTCCGAACGGACAACGGCTTCCGCTGTTTGGCTGGGTCGGAATAGTCGTAGGCTTTGCTGGCATGTTCATTCTCGTTTCGCCGAGTCTCGGAATGGCCGAGGGGCTCAGCCTCGATCCGTTGGGCATTGCAGGACTTGTCATCGCGTCGTTCTTGTGGTCAATTGGTTCGGTATATTCGAAACATCATCCGGTTCACGGAGATATTTTTGTGAACTCAAGCATTCAGAATCTTGCTGCAGGAATTGTACTGACGTCTATCGGAACAACACTCAACGAATGGCCAGAAATCCGAATCACTGAACCGGGCGTGCTGTCTCTTCTCTATTTGATCATCTTCGGTTCAATCGTCGGCTACACGTCGTATGCATATCTGTTGAGACACGTCCCGCCCGCCAAGGCATCAACATACGCGTACGTCAATCCCGTTGTTGCGATCTGTCTCGGATGGCTTATTCTCTCGGAACCTATCGACGGTCGCACGATTATTGCCGCCGTAGTAATTCTTGCAGGCGTCGCCATTGTCCAGACTTCCAAAATGAGGAGTAAAGGATGAGATTTGATTGGTTGCGACTGCTATTTATCGCTTTGGTGTTGTCATTCATTCCGGGGCGTTTGCTTCCGGCACTGGAAGTCCCGTATCTCGTTTCCCGCGTAAACGACTATGCGGGCATCCTTTCTCCCGAAACAATTCAGCGTCTCGAAGAAACGCTGAAGGCCCACGAAGATTCCACATCGAACCAGGTAGTCGTACTGACAATTACGAGTCTTGCGGGAGAAGTCATCGAGGAATACTCCATGAAAGTTGTAGAGGCATGGAAACTCGGCACCGCACAAAACGATAACGGCGTTTTGCTGCTCATTGCAAAGGAAGACAGGGAGTTGCGCATAGAAGTCGGCAACGGACTCGAAGGCGTATTGCCTGACGGCTTGTGCGGCACAATCATCCGGCAGGAAATCGTTCCGCATTTCAAAGATCAACGATATGATGACGGAGTTGAGGCAGGCATTTCGGCGATTCTCCGGGCAATAGCAAACGAGTATCAGGCAGAGTCCGGATTTTCGGATTTCGACCAGGATGTTCCCCCCTGGCCTCTTGCACTTGGCGTGTTTGCGTTCTTCCTTTTTATTGTCGGAACATTCACGCTCTCGGCGGTATTCACTTCCGGTTTCATGTCGTGGTTCATGTATGTGTTCTTGATCCCATTTTGGCTGATGTTTCCCATGGGGCTCTTTGGAGTTACCGTCGGAATTGCTATCTTTGCCGTGTACCTTGTCGGGTTCATTGTTGCCAAGATATTCTTTGCAACGAATCCGTCAGGAAAGAAATTTTCGAAGCAATGGGGTACGAAATTCGCCTCCTCCGGACGATCATCAAGCGGCGGATCGTCGCGCAGCAGTTTCTCCGGAGGCGGCGGAAGTTTTTCCGGTGGCGGATCATCGGGCAGATGGTAAAATTTTCTGCCTGGCTGATGAGAAGCCTGAGTCGCTCTGCCCCCGAGACACAGAGGCACAGAGATTATCAAGGTGAGTTACGTTGCTGCTGACTGATAGCCTCTTTGGTCTCTCTTCCCAGAAGAGAACTCTGTGGCTCAGTGGCTGCTGACAATCTTGTTTGAACAACACGTTTAAGTGATGGTAACGAGCGATATTTCCAAATTCACACTCGCTGTTCGCGAAGCAATTGTCATTGTTCTCGCATCAGCAGCGCTCGGCTTTTCCTATTCATTTGTCATGAAGAAGGGACTCTTTCTACCCCCTACTCCCCTCATTGCCGCGCCACAGACTGTCGTTCCTCCGGAGTTCATTTCGTATGAAGAGGCAATCAAATTGTTCAATGAAGGCACGGTACTATTCGCCGATGCGCGGAATGAATACGATTACAAGCTGGGACATATTCCGGGTGCGGTCAATGTTCCGCTGAAGGAATTTGCTCTGCACACATCCCCTCTCGCAAACACTCCAAGAGACAGGCTCATCATTACGTATTGCGACGGTGAGGATTGTAACTCGAGCATCGAGCTTGCCCAAAAACTTTCAGAGGCCGGTTTCACGAAGGTCAGGATGTTCTTCGGGGGGTGGAATGAATGGCAACAACACAATCTGACAACCGAACAGTAGCTCATGAAACGCATTCTTGACAATGATTTCGCCGCCATGCTTGTTCGTGTCTTTCTCGGATTCGTCTTCATCGTTGCCGCTGTTGACAAGGCAGCCAATCCGAATGCCTTCGCTGTTTCGATCGGCTATTACAAGCTTATCGGCCCGGATGCTTCGCTTGTGATTGCTACCGTTCTGCCATGGGTAGAATTATTGTGCGGCATCTTTCTCGTCTTCGGTTACATGCCGCGAGGAAGCAGCCTGCTTGTTCTCCTCATGCTTGCTGTGTTTACTGCCGGAGTAATATCGGGAATTTTGCGCAACCTGGATATTTCATGCGGCTGCTTTTCGCCTGACCCTGCTGTCGGCAAAATAGGTTGGATGAAAGTGTTCGAAAATAGCGGGTTGATATTGCTTAGTGTATTTAGCCTCTTCTCACGCAGCGAACGGACAACGGTGTCCGTCTTATCACATTCTTCCCCTGAAGCCAGCGACAATGCAAAGAAAGCTACTCTCTCCTGAATTCTTCGGAAGTGACTCCGGCATACCCGGCTTGCTTTGGGTTATATCGATCACCCGCCACTGTTTATTGCGCTGCTTCCAAATCACGCAGACACGCAGGCGTATATCTGTCGCAAATTGAAGCAGCCGGTTCGAGACCTCTGGTAATCCATCAAATCATTCGGATAGGAACATGAAACGACAGAACATCTCAAGCGGCGTGGAATGGGAGTCGATAGTCGGTTACTCGCGGGCGGTACGCGTCGGGCAATTCGTGTATGTTACGGGCACAACGGCAACCGATGAGAACGGAAATATTGTCGGCAAGGATGATGCGTATGCCCAGACAATCCAAGCTTTGCAGAACATCGAAGTTGCGCTGAACAAAGCAGGATGTGACTTGAAAGATGTTGTCCGAACGAGAATGTTTGTCACGTATATCGAGCGGGATTGGGAGAAGGTCGGGAAAGCGCATCACGAATTCTTCAAGGATATTCTCCCGGCAACAACAATGGTGGAAGTCAGCCGGTTGATCGTTCCCGAAATGCTTGTGGAAATCGAGGCGGATGCCGCTGTACTTGGATAAGTAACACACCTGCTCTGGAAGTACTCTGCCTGACTGCGTATATTGACTCTGCAACATATCATTCCATCCGCCGTTGATATAAATAGCTCACGACATTTCTTAAAGGAATTGCATGGAACTCTCATTCCTCCGCAAATTCAGCGTCCTGATACTCCTTGCCGTTTTAGGGGCAATCGCATTCTTCTACACCTATCCGCGTTTCGCGCCGAAGGCGTCCATCAATCTTGAATATAACCGCAGCGAGATTATGGAGAAGGCGAATGAATTCATGGCTGCCCGCGGTTTCGATGTCCGGCAGTATCATCAGGATGCGTGGTTTGATTTCGACGGCAATACACAGCTCGCGTTGAGAATCCGGTTCGGGATCGATTCAGCAATCGCGTTGGCCCGCCAGAACACACTTCCTTCACACAATTGGTATATCTCCTGGTACGATGCGGGTTTGTCGCGAAGCCAGTCGCTTGAGTCATTTGAGTTATGGATGACGCCGGGCGCCCGCGTATTCGGGATGAAGCATAATGTTAAGGACACCGTGCCGGGCGTTTCTCTCACAGAAGAGGATGCCCGCTCACTGGCCGAAACCTTCGTCAGGCAGCAAGGAATTGATCTTGCAGACTATCGGCTCAAGAGTTCATCACAAATCAAGCAGCAGAACCGGCTGGATTACAATTTCAACTGGATTACAATCGATACCACCATCCAGTTGGGTCTCTGGATCCGCATTCAGGGAGATGAAGTGGGAGGCTTCCGGCGATGGATTGAGCGTGACGCCCGTTTTGAGTCGCAGAGCAGCCAGACCGGCACATCGGCAACGCTGCTTGTCTCGGTTTCCTTTGCTGTAGTCTTTCTGCTGTTTTTCTTCATCGTGATTTTCTTCCTCAAGAAATACCACGACGGCGAGGTCGGCATCAAAACGGCGGCAATGGTTTTCATCGGATTGTTTGCAGTCTACGTGTTGGGCGCCATAAATGTGTTCAACTCGATCGGTGCCACCGCTCAAATGGCAGACTTAAACAAGCTGAATGTTCGCTGGGTATTTTTTGGCTTGAACGTTCTTGTCGTAAACGTCTTCCTTGCAGTTATGGTGTTTGCCGCGTGGAGCGTCGGCGAGTCCTATTCGCGCAGTCTTTGGCCGAGCAAACTTCTCGGCGTTGACAGCGCGTTGTTCCGGCGCTTCGTTACCATTGATGTTGCTGAAGGTGTTCTCCGGGGATTCTCGTTCGGGCTGATTATCCTCGGCACATTCTCGATTCTCTCGTTCCTCGCGATCAGGAATCTGCCGACCGGACTGTTTGTGATGACGGCATCCGGTACCACCGACGGCCTTCTTCCCGGCGCGCATCCAATTATTGCAGGACTTGAGGCTGCCATTTTCAGCGAAATCGTCTTCAGGTTCTTCTTCCTCTCCATGTTTCGCGAGAAGATCAAGAAAACCTGGATCGGCGTTCTCGTCTCATCAGCTTTGTGGGCGGTGGCCATGTTCGCCTTGTGGCCGATTCCGTTCGGTTTCTTCCAGATTCCCATTACCGTTGCCCTGTTTTTCTGCTTCGGTTTGCTGTTCTGCTATCTCTTCTTGAGATATGATTTGCTGACAACTATTGTTACACAGTTTGTACTTGTCAGTCTCGCAACGGCCATTCCCCTCTTTGCATCAGACAGCTCATATTTTTCGGGACAGACGATTCTCTTTTTCGTCCTTTTTTCTCTCCCGTTGATTGTGGCCTTCGTTGGATTTGTCAAGCAGGAACGATTCGAGCTTACGCAGGAACTTACCCCCGAACATGTCAAGCGGATTAGCGAGCGTGAACGGATGGCAAAAGAACTGGAGATTGCCCGCAGAGTACAGATGAGTTTGCTGCCGAAATCAAGCCCGACGGCAAAGGGGTACGATATTGCCGGAACCTGCATTCCCGCATTTGAAGTCGGCGGCGACTATTACGATTTCGTCAATTTGGGCGGAACAAAAATCGGCATTGCCATCGGCGATGTATCGGGGAAAGGCGTACCGGCCGCCATCTACATGACGCTGACAAAGGGCATTCTCCAATCACATGCCGAAGAAAACATTTCGCCAAAAAAAGTCCTTAGCAAAGTCAACAGCCTGATGTACCGGACGATTGACCGCAATTCATTCGTCAGCATGTTCTACGCTATTCTTGATGTCGAGGCAAGAAAAATCCGCTTTGCGCGTGCCGGCCAATGCCCCGTTATTCTGGCGCAGCGGCATAATGAAGACGGAACGTTTCTTACCCCCAAAGGCATGGCTCTCGGCCTTGAAGTCGGGACGGTGTTCGATTCAGTTCTTGAAGAGCAGGAGATGAACCTGAAACAGGACGAGGTTCTCGTCTTCTACACTGACGGCTTCACAGAGGCAATGAATGAACGGGGAGATGAATTCGGAGAAGAACGTCTCGTACAATCCGTTGCGCGCCACAGGCACAAATCCGCCACCAACATTATCAACGGCATCTGCGCCGACGTAACGGCATTTACCCGCGGCTGGCAGCAACACGATGATATGACAATGGTGGTGGTGAAGGTTGGATGAGAGTTTTCGGGTTGCGAAAAGAAGGTTTGATGCCTACATTAGAAGCAGGGAGGATAGCATGAAGGTAGAATCAAAAACAATCCGAACATTAGGGCGATTTATCGTCTCAGATCCTGACATTCGTCAAGGACGTCCCGTGATTCGCGGGACGAGAATTATGGCCTCCGATGTTCTCGAACTTGTTGAACAAGGCATTTCATGGAATCATATAGTCGACGAGTGGAGAGGCCAAGTGTCCATAGAAGCTATTGCAGAATGTGTAAGGCTGGCGTCCCAAGCCCTGTCGGAAAATTCCGGTAGAGGCATTGTAAAGAGAACCAAAGGCGCTCGTGTTATCGCGTGATTCTTATTGACGAGAATATCATAAGCACCGAATGCGCCAAGCCAAAGAAATGGAAATCATCTGTCCGCCAGATCGGACTCGATATCGGTTCAAAAGGTATGAAGGATTATGAGATTCTCCCGTTCCTCCTTCAACTCCGAAAGCTGACATTCCTGACACGAGACAGAGACTATTACAACCACCGTCTGTGCCACCATCGGTATTGTCTTGCTTGGTTTGACGTTTCTGCTGTACAATTCTCAGATTACGCCCGGTTGTTTCTTCAGCACAGAGCTTTTCGAACCCAACAACAGCGGCTCGGCAAGATTGTTCATATCAGTATTGGCGGAATCACATACTGGAGTCTCAAGAGTAGAGTCAAACGTTCACTTTCCTGGGAATGATCGTGCATTCTGCGTTGCGCTCAATATGGATCTGGTTCGCCACAGTATCGCTAATCGTGATGTGGCTTCCCTTGCTTGCGTTCATCAGGGTGTTCGACCGCGATCCGGTTCGGTACCGAACAGGCCGGTGGTTCCGAAGACTGGGTGTTGCAATGACGAGAGTAAATCCCGCGTGGCAATTGCATATTTCCGGCGAGACGATCACGGATCCCCGTCGCCCGTTTGTTGTTGTCAGCAATCACCAATCGCATGCCGATATTCCTCTAATTTCACACTTGCCGTGGGAGATGAAGTGGCTGGCAAAGGTTGAGTTGTTCGGGCTTCCGGTTGTCGGGTGGATGCTGAAGCTTGCGGGCGATATTCCGGTTGATCGAAAGGACAAGCGTCAAGGCGTGGCGGTTCTTTCAATGGCGGGCAACTATCTCAAACAGAAATGTTCTGTGATGTTCTTTCCCGAGGGAACTCGATCACCGGATGGCAGGGTTCATAGTTTTAACGAAGGGGCATTTCGTCTTGCGATTAAGGCAGGTGTTCCAATTCTCCCACTGGCAGTCGAGGGCTCACGGAACTGCTTGCCGAAAAATGGCTGGGTGTTCGGACCGCCGGGCGATATTCAGTTAAAGGTGTTGCCTCCCGTCGAAACAACAGAACTCATTGCGAGCGACACCGGCGAGTTGACAGAACGCATCCGGCAGATGATCATCAGGCAGATTGCCGAATGGCGGAACGTGTCGCCCGAAGAAGTGGATGCGAAGACAACAAAACGTGCAGGGGTAGCAGCATGATATCAACAAAAAAACTGATTCTGGTTTCCATCCTTCTCGTCTCAAGCATTGGTTGTGATCAGACAACGAAAGGAATTGCAAAATCATCGCTGCAGGATGCTTTTCCCCAGTCGCTGCTGAACGGATTCGTGCTGCTGCAATATGCGGAAAACCCCGGCGGCATGATGAGTTTCGGTGCCGGACTCCATCCCGAAGTACGATTTTGGTTCCTCACGGTTTTTGTCGGGGTGATGCTTCTCGGAATGTTCCTCTTCACAATCTTCAGCCGGAAACTTACAAGCCTGCAGATCACGGCTCTGACGCTGATCGTCGGGGGAGGATTCAGCAATCTTCTCGACAGAATCTTCAACGACGGCCACGTAGTGGATTTTCTGAATGTCGGAATCGGCTCGCTGAGGACGGCAATTTTCAATATTGCAGATGTCGTCATTCTGCTCGGCACCGTTCTCCTTCTTTTCGCCACACCATTTCAAAACGGCAAGGCACCCGTTAAGACCCCCGAACAACCGGTTGAGTGATGGCCCGAATCAAGCTCGATCTGCCTTCAATTACGCACTTCACTACCGACGTTCCGGTCAGGATTACCGACATTAACTACGGCGGACACCTCGGCAACGACGCCCTTTTGTCGTTGGTTCACGAGGCGCGAGTCAGATTTCTCCGCCATTACGGTTATTCCGAAATGAATATTGACGGGCGGTCGATCATCATGAGCGACGTCGCCATTGTGTACAAAGCGGAGGCTTTTCACGGCGACGTACTGGAATTTGCCGTCTCTGCTGTTGACTTTCACCGATTTGGTTGCGACCTTTTTTACAGGATCACGCAAAAGGACTCGGGGAAGGAAGTTGCACGGGCAAAGACTGGCATTGTGTTCTACGACTATTCGGCCAAGAAACTCGTGAATGTTCCGGCAACATTTCAGGGCTTGTTTACACGCTGACGCCGATTCAGGAGTTGTCGCTTTACCGACCAACACGAATCAAGACTGTTCATCTCTTCACACACTAATCAACGAGGCATTAAATGGAATCCGCATTAGATAAGTTCATCCGTTATGCAAAGATTGATACGCAATCGGACGAGAATTCAACCACATATCCCAGTACAAAGAAGCAGTTCGATCTTCTCAATCTTCTTGTCAAGGAGCTGAAACAACTCGGACTGAAAGACGTCGAGATTGACCAGTACGGTTATGTGATGGCAACAATCCCGGGTAATCAAAGCAAGAAGGTCCCCCGCATCGGGTTCGTAGCTCACGTCGACACATCACCATCTGCCAGCGGAAAAGATGTGAAGCCCCAAGTCATGACGTACAAGGGTGGCGACATTGTTCTTCCGGGCAACACATCCGTTGTTATTACCGAAGCGGAGAATCCCGAACTCAAGAACAACATCGGCAAAACGATTGTCACGAGCGACGGCACAACGCTGCTGGGCGCCGACGACAAGGCCGGCGTTGCCATTATCATGACGGCGGCTCAGACTCTCATCAATAATCCTCAACTGCCTCACGGCGATATCCGCATTTGCTTCACGCCTGATGAGGAAATCGGGGCAGGCACAAAATACTTCGATATGAAGAAGTTTGGATGCGAATTCGCCTACACGGTTGACGGCGACACGCCGGGCGAACTTAACAAGGAGACGTTCAGCGCAAATCTTGCCGTGATTACCGTACACGGACGCAACATCCATCCCGGCAGCGCCAAGAACATCATGGTCAATTCCATCAAATGTATGGCGGATATCATTGCCCGCTTCCCGAAGGATTGCTCGCCGGAAACCACCGAAGGCTACGAGCCCTACATTCACCCGCATATTGTCGAAGGCGAAGAGGCGAAGTCGACGCTGAAAATTTTGCTGCGCGACTTCAACACGCCCGGACTTGAAGTGCTGAAGAAGCGCCTTAACTCCATCATTGCCGAAGTACAGCCGCTGCACCCGAAGGCGAAGATCGAACTCAACATCATCGAGCAATACAGAAACATGAAGGACTATATGGGAGATGATGCGCCGGGACTCGCCTGCATGTGGGAAGCAACGAAGCGCGCCGGACTCGACCCGAAGTGGGTCCCGATTCGCGGCGGCACAGACGGTTCACGCCTCACCGAAAAAGGCCTCCCCTGCCCCAACATTTTCACCGGCGGACAAAACTACCACGGCCCAACCGAGTGGCTTTCTGTGTGGGGGATGGATAAGTCCGTTGAGACGGTGGTAAACCTCGCGCAGGTGTGGGTGGAGAAGAGCTGAGGCAAGTTGCAATGAAGACAATACTTGGATGTCGTTTTATGGAGCCGTCACTGTTGCATGTGCCCTCTGCGCACTGTGACGGCAAATCGGATCCGGGTTGTCGTTACGGTGCCTGGAGAACCGACGCAACCGTGACGACCGGAAGAAGCAACCCATCCACAACAACTCACAGGTCACTATGAAACTCTCAACCTTCTCCATCATCTGGGCGATTCTGTACATCGGCTTTGGCCTTGGTCTTCTGCTCATACCCGTACAGTTCATGGACGCTTACGGGGTTTCTTTGGATGATGACGGCACAGTGATGGCACGCATTCTCGGCGCCGCCTTGACTTCCTTTGCGATCGTCTTTTGGCTGAATCGCAACACTCCTGCGACAGACAAATCGTGGCATAACGTGCTTCTCGCAAGCTTGATATATAACATTATCGACATTCCCATAGTACTCGTTGCGACGCTCGAGGGAGTTATGAACGCCTTGGGTTGGATGCCCGTCGGGCTCCATCTCTTCCTCGCAGCAACATTCGGCTTGTGTCTTTTCAAGAGAGAGTTATTATAGCTGAATGCTTCGCAGCGTTTCGCTGGAGCGTATTGTATGAACAGTCTTGCAAACCGTGACGGCAGATGCCCCTCTGTTGTCGTCACGGCACTTGAAATCCCGACGAAGCCGTGAGAACCGAGGCAGTTAAAGCAATGGTGCAGGAAAGAATTTTTTCAAAATGAGCAACCACAATTTCAGGACAAAATGGGCACGCATAATCAGCGCATCGCGCAAATGACCTTCGCCTCGGTTTATCCAATGTATGTTGCCAAAGTGGAGAAGAAGGGAAGAACCAAGAAAGAATTGCATCAGGTCATCGAGTGGCTGACAGGCTTCGATGGCAAAAAGCTGCAAGAACTGATAAAGGCAAAGGTGACCTTTGAAGCATTCTTCCGGCAAGCTTCGCTGAACCCCAACGCTCACCTCATCACCGGAGTTATCTGCGGGTATCGTGTGGAGGAAATCGAGGATCCTCTGACGCAGAAGGTCAGGTATTTGGACAAGTTGGTGGATGAGCTGGCGAAAGGCCGGAAGATGGAGAAGATTCTGCGCGGCTCGTAAATCGCCCTATTGTCGTCACGGTACTTGAAGAACCAACGCAACCGTGACGACCGGGATAACTCATTTATGCACATGCATCTGCTCACGTCACACAGACCATGATAAGCACGTGAACGAAGTGGTTTTCAAAACTGGAATGATGACGCTGTTCTTGCCACCAGGCACATGATGACCTCGAACTACGTTGAACGGAGAACAACATGAAACGACTTCTCATCCCAATCGTGTGCATCCTCTTTGTGTTCACGCACGCCCTCTACTCCCAATGCTCGGACGCCGGTGTGTGCTCCATCGGTTCACAGCATGAGCAGCTCGGTCACAGTTTCAGCGCGGGTTATGCGTTCGGCAAAAGCGGCAAATCGGATGATCTGACGTTCCATTCGTTTCACGTTGAAGGAAGTATCAGGGTTCTTGAAGACTCGCGACTTTCCATCGTCTTGCCCTGGTCGAGCGCAAGCGGCCCGTTGGGAAAAGCAAGCGGCATCGGCGATCTGACCATTCTCCTCAATCAGGTTGTTTGGAAGAACACAGAGAATCAACTCAGTGTTCAGGCCGGTGGCAAATTTGCCACGGGAAGCGTAAATCTCGGCAACCTGCCGCAGGCCTATCAACCGGGATTGGGAACCAACGATTTGTTGCTCGGTATTTCGTTCCACACGGAGCCTTGGTTGTTTGCTTTAGGATATCAACTCTCACCAGGAAGAAGCAGCAATGCAGCCATACAGTTGAAACGGGGCGACGATTTGCTCGCACGGGTTGGATACAGAACCCGGGTGGACGATTTCACGTTCGGGTTGGAGGCGTTGGCCATAAAGCGTCTTCAGGAGGCAAGTATTGTGAGCCCTTCGGCACAGATCACCAGCTCGTTCGTTTCCATTCCGGGCAGCGATCAGTTTCAAGTCAATGTCCTCGGCAACGCAGCCATGAAATTATCGAAAAGCTACAGTCTGCGATTTCTTGGAGCAGTACCTCTGCGCAGCCGCCCCGTTAACGTCGATGGGTTGACCCGGAGTATTACTCTTTCGATTGGGCTGCACTACGCTATATAGCTGATTGGCAATCGGAGGCGGAATCAGTTCACGCCTCCGTGGAACAAATCTCTTTACCTTGCCGAAAAGATTCCTTACTTTGATTCAGCCTTCTTGCTGCACTCCGGCATCTGATCTCTCAATACTCAAGCACATCAAGCAACATACACAGGAACATGTATGGAACACCATTCTACCACCACAAGTGCGTTGCCCGATAACGCGTACAAGGAACTGAAACCCGGCGAAGAGTATCGCCCAATAATGGACCCGACGGGCAACCCGCCCGAAGTAACCGGTTGGTCCGTCCTCTGGGGATTGCTGATGGCAATTCTCTTCTCAGCCGCGGCGGCATATCTCGGACTTAAAATCGGACAAGTGTTTGAAGCCGCCATCCCGATTGCTATCATCGCCGTCGGTCTTTCGGCGGCAACACGAAGAAAGAACGCCCTCGGCGAGAACGTCATTATCCAATCCATCGGGTCAGCGTCCGGAGCGGTTGTTGCAGGGGCAATCTTCACCATCCCCGCGCTCTATATTCTGAACCTGAATGCTGAATTCTACAAAATCTTTCTTGCGTCGTTGTTTGGAGGTGTACTCGGCATCCTCTTCCTCATCCCTTTCAGAAAGTACTTTGTCGCCGAAATGCACGGCAAGTACCCCTTCCCCGAAGCGACAGCAACAACTGAAATTCTTGTCGCCGGAGAGAAAGGAGGAAGCCAAGCGCTCGTTCTCGTGGTTAGCGGCATCATCGGGGGCATCTATGATTTTGTCATTGCAACATTCGGATGGTGGAGCGAGGTGTTCACGTCGCGAGTCCTTTCGGTGGGGCAGGAACTTGCCGGCTCGGCAAAGCTTGTCTTCCGCATGAATATCGGGGCGGCAGTGATGGGACTCGGCTACATCGTCGGGTTGAAGTACGCAGCCATCATTTGCGCCGGTTCGTTCGTTTCGTGGTACCTGCTGATTCCGTTGGTTTCGTATTTCGGCTCAGGCCTGACAGAAACAATCGGCGCTAACGTGACACTGCTGATCAAAGACATGACCCCCGAACAGATATTCAGCACCTACGTCCGGCACATCGGCATCGGTGGCATCGCAATGGCTGGCATCATCGGGATCATCCGTTCTTCGAAAGTAGTAGCCGCAGCGTTCTCGCTTGCTGCCAAGGAATTGACAGGCGCGAAGAAACTCGTTGAGGACAAACTCCGGACCCACCGTGATATCACGATGAAGACGATTGCCATCGGAATACTTGTCACAGCATTGGCAGTGTTCATCTTCTTCTATTTTGGAGTTGTGAACAACTTTACCTACGCTCTGATCGGACTGTTGATTGTACTGATCATTGCATTCCTCTTCACAACCGTTGCGGCAACCGCAATTGCCATTGTCGGAACGAACCCTGTCTCGGGCATGACGCTGATGACGCTCATTCTCTCATCCGTCATACTGGTCTCTGCCGGATTGAGCGGCACATCCGGTATGATTGCGGCTCTGCTGATCGGCGGTGTTGTATGTACTGCGCTTTCGGTAGCCGGTGCATTCATTACCGATTTGAAGATCGGATACTGGCTTGGATCGTCGCCGTACAAGCAGGAAAGCTGGAAGTTTCTCGGCGTGCTTGTCTCGGCCGCAACAGTCGGCTATGTCATCCTTATCCTGAACGAGACATACGGATTCACCGGTCAGGGAGCCCTTGTTGCTCCTCAAGCAAATGCGATGGCTGCCGTCATTCAGCCGCTGATGGCTAACCAACCCGCCCCCTGGATGTTGTACGTCGTTGGCGCGCTACTGGCATTGGTATTAACGATGATCGGCATCCCGGCGCTGGCATTCGCGCTGGGAATGTACATTCCTCTCGAGCTTAACACGCCGCTGCTTGTGGGCGGCTTAATTGCCCACTTTGTTTCAACGCGCAGTAAAGATGAAAAACTGAACAACGCACGCCGCGAGCGCGGAACGCTCATTGCATCGGGTTTCATCGCAGGCGGGGCCTTGATGGGAGTTGTCAGCGCTTTTCTGAGATTCCAAGGCTTCAATTGGGTGAACCTGGAGTGGATGGAATCGCATGCTGCTGAGTTGGTTGCTCTGGTGATGTTCGCGGGCATCTGTGCGTACATGATTGTCGATGCTATGCGGGCAAAGGCAGAATAATTATTAACGTAGTGGAGAGACGCTGACCGGCGTCTCTCCACTCTTGCCTGTTTAATGATGTCTCAAACCTCTCTCCCCTTGTCGCCCGGCGTCGGAGTCGGTGCTGTAGTCTTTAATGAAGACAAAGTGTTGCTTGTCAAGCGCGGCACCCCCCCCTCCGAAGGCCTATGGGCCATTCCCGGCGGCAGGCTTGAACTCGGCGAAACGCTGCAACAAGCTGCCGAAAGGGAGATTCTGGAGGAAACGGGAGTTGTTATTCGTGCAGGCAACCCGGTTTTCACGTTCGATGTGATCGAGAGAAATGCAGCAGGAGAAATTCGCTTTCACTACGTCATCGTCGATCTTGCAGCCGAATACATCAGCGGCGAGCCGGTTCCGAATGATGACGCGCAGGAGGCAAGATGGATTTCTGCGGATGAGTTGTCAACACGTGATGTAAGCGACAAAACGCTGAAGTTGCTGAGAGAAGTTTTCCATTTCGGATGAACGTAACTGTTCTTAACCATACAACAATTCAGGAGTATTCATGAAGCAGAAGTTTCTTGCTGGTCTGCTGGTGATCCTTGTAACCGGCATTTCGTTCAGTCAAACAAAACCAAAAGAGCCGGTTGACACGACTGCAATCAGGAAAATCTGGAATGAGGGAACCGAGAACTCGCAGGCGATGAATCTTCTGCACTATCTCACCGATGTGTGCGGCCCTCGGCTGACGGGCTCGCCCCAGTACACAAAGGCCGCCAACTGGGCGACGCAGAAAATGAAAGAGTGGGGAATGACGAACGTCCATCTTGACGGCTTGGGTCCGTTTGGCAGAGGCTGGACGCTACGCCACTACACTGCCCACGCAACGCAGCCCGACATCTTCCCCCTCCTCTCATATCCCAAAGCGTGGTCACCCGCAACAAAAGGAACCGTGCAGGGTGAGGCAATTCTCTTCGACGCAAAAACCGACAGCGCAATTGAAACCTACCGCGGCAAGCTGAAGGGCAAGTTCATTTTGATAGGCAATGAGCGGAAGATGGAGCCGCTATTTGAACCCCGTGCCTCCCGAAAGGCTGACTCTACATTGCTTGAAATGGCAAACTCGGATATTTCCACGTTTCGCAGGTTTCGTCGAGGCCCGTTGACTCCCGAGGCCCGGCAGAATGCTGTTCTTGAATACAAGAAGATGAAACTCCTCGAAGAAGAAGGCGCTCACGCAATTCTCACTCCAAGCCGGGGCGACGGTGGAACGATTTTCGTTCAGCAAGCAAGCGTGACAATTCATCCCGATACACCATTCGCACGGCGGCCAAGAGTGTGGGACACGAAGGCGCCCTCCATGCTGCCTCAGGTAGCTGTAGCTGCAGAGCATTACAACAGGCTTGTTCGCGTTCTCAATAACGGTGAACGCGTAAGACTGGAAATGAATCTTGAAGTGAATTTCCATAAAGCCGATTCCGTGTATAACATCATCGGCGAAATACGCGGCACCGAATTCCCCGACGAAGTGGTGATGGTTGGCGGCCACTTTGATTCGTGGCACGGCGGCACCGGCGCAACCGACAACGCAACGGGAAGTGTTGTTGCCCTTGAAGCAATGAGAATTCTGCGCGCCCTCGACCTGAAACCCCGAAGAACAATCCGCATCGGACTTTGGGCCGGTGAGGAACAGGGATTATTGGGCTCATCAAGCTACGTCAAAAAACACTTTGGCGAACGCCAGGATACTGCATCGCCTGTTATTCTGAAGCCTGCCGGCGAGAAGTTTTCCGTATACTTCAACGACGATAATGGAGGCGGAAGATTTCGCGGCATCTACATGCAAAGCAACCCTGCCGTTCAGCCGATCTTCCGTGCATGGCTTTCGGCTGCCGGTGATCCCGCAGCGCAAACTCTCACGCTCAGAAATACCGGTTCAACTGATCATGTGTCGTTCGATCAAATCGGATTGCCGGCATTTCAATTCATTCAGGATGAAATCGAATACGGTACTATGACGTGGCATTCGACGATGGATCTGTACGATCGTGTCATCGAAAAAGACCTTCAACAGAGTGCGGTGCTGATGGCAATTTTCGCCTATCATGCCGCAATGCGCGATGAGCTCATGCCGAGAAAATAGGATATTCCCAATTTCCCTCAAGAGGCCGGACAATCTCCGGCTTTTTTGTTGAAGAACATTGCTCTCGAGGCCGGCATGCGCCAAAGACTCAGTGAATATCGAACCGGGTGTGGAGGCAGGTTCCGGACCTGCAAGTGAATAGTTCCTCGGTTCAAGCAATCCTGTAAACACTTGCTTCTCCCTGCATTTCTGTGTACAGTAACGCAGGCAACTGTTTTGCCTTTCTCACAAATCGAATCGACGAATCCCGCATTACCCAGCCATGCAGACACGAACCCCGGAACACGTGATGCGCGAAGTGACAACCGATATAGTACTCCGCGCAATCAAGCTTGCGAAAAAGAAAGGACGTTCAGTCCGCATCAGCAAAACTGCAAACGGCATCGGAGTCGATGTTGCTTCGCTCGACCCTCGTACCGTCGAAGGCAAAGCAGCATTGGAGAAGTTTCTCGCTCAACCTGCCCGTCATTACACAATATCGGGACTCGGTGCGCCGGAAGAATCGAATGCGATCAACTGGCGACAGTTGAATCTGCCCGGTTGGAGAAAGATGCTTGTCTTGTTTCAGGTCGGACTTTCATTTCTGATGAAAGGAACGCCGTTCAAGAACAAATGGTATCGATGGATGGGCTGTACGATTGGCAGGAATGTAGAGATCATGCAGATGGCGTGGCTGGATCATTTTCGCCCTGAATTGATTTTCATCGGGGACAACACGCTGCTCGGCGCGTTCACGCGCATCACCTGTCACGCGTACGAAGGCTGCGGAAAGTTCCGCTACGGACTTGTGGAGATTGGATCGAACTGTACAATCGGAGCCGGAACGGGAATCGGGATGATACGCATCGAGGATAATGTGAGAACATTGCCCGGCACAACTGTCTCACCTTTTCTCGCTCGCATTCGCGCAGGTTCTGTTGTCGGCTATGACCCGCCCTCCGTGAAACTGCCGGAAGCCGGGCAAGTTATGAAAGCACAATCTCCAACCGCGGGCGAATAGGCATTTCGATTCCGCTTCAACATTCCTTTGCTGCTGCGTTATCATTTCCCTTCGAAGCAAATCTCCGTATATTGACGAAAACTCAACATCACATTGATCTGAAATGTCCTATAACAAACTGACAGACAAACTTGTTGCGGCCTTCGCCGGAATCGTAGGCCAGGAGAATTGTCTTGCCGACAACGAATCGAAAACCATCTACGGACAGGATGAGACGGAAGACTTGCTTTTCTTTCCAGAATTGATTCTGAAACCTTCCTCGACTCAACAGGTTTCCGACATCATGAAGCTCGCCAACTCACATACAATCCCGGTAACACCTCGCGGCGGCGGCACGGGACTTTCAGGCGGAGCGCTGCCCGTGCACGGAGGAATTATTCTCTCAATGGAAAAGTTCAAGCGCATCATCGAGATTGATGAGAAGAATTTTCAAGCGGTGGTCGAGCCGGGAGTGTTCACGCAAGTTCTTCAGGAAGAGTGCGAGAGGCGCGGACTGTACTATCCGCCCGACCCTTCATCACGCGGCAGCTCACACCTCGGCGGCAATCTTGCGGAATGCGCGGGGGGGCCGAGGGCTGTAAAGTACGGCGTGACAAAGGATTACGTCCTCGGCGTGGAAGCCGTCCTTCCGACCGGCGACGTCATTAACGCAGGCGGGCGTGTCCTCAAAAACGTCTCCGGCTATAATCTTAGCCAACTCATTGTCGGAAGCGAAGGGACTCTTGCCATCATCACGAAGATCATTTTTAGACTTATTCCTCTTCCGCGAGCAAAGAAGGTTCTGCTCGTCGCGTTCAATTCATTGGAGGATGCCGTCGCCGCCGTGGCAAGTATTTTTCAACGCGGTATCACTCCCTCCGCTCTCGAATTCATGGAGCGCGCAGCGGTGAGAGCCGCCGAAATGCAGTTGGGCAAAACATTCCCGAACGGAAACGCCGAGGCACAACTGCTGGTTGAGGTTGACGGCAACTACGAGGAAACACTTGTGAAGGACATCGAGGTTATCGCTGCAGTAGTCGAGCAGCATCATGCGCTCGACGTTCTTCTTGCTGAGGATCGTCAGAAGATCGAGGATGTGTGGGCGCTGCGCAGAAGTATGGGTGAAGCAGTCAAGAAAATCTCTACGTATAAAGAAGAAGATACGGTAGTCCCGCGAGCAGCGCTTCCTCAACTCATCAGAGGCGTGAAGGAGATTTGCGGAAAGTTCGGCATCACATCCATCTGTTACGGGCATGCCGGCGATGGCAACGTTCACGTCAACATCTTGAAGGACAAGATGGATGATGCGGCATGGGAGCAGCACCTCGACACGGCAATTCGTGAAATCTTCCATCTGACTGTTTCGTTAGGAGGAACAATCTCCGGCGAACACGGCATCGGCTATTCGCAGAAATCATACCTCCCTATTGCCCTCTCGGATGCTGAATTGAATTTGATGAAGGCGGTCAAACGAACGTTTGATCCGAATAATATTTTGAATCCGGGGAAGATTTTTGAGGATTAGATTTCTATCACTGCAAAAAGCAAAAAAGGGACGCACATTACTGCGTCCCTTTTTTCTCAATGACCCTGCGTTCTACTTCGTCGAAGCTACGGCCAAGCCTTCCACTTCCTCCTTTGCTTCTTCTTTAGCTGTGCTCGGCTCGTGATGCGATTCATGCCCGAACACATGGAAGTATTTCGCAACAAAACCGAAGGCCACGAATCCGAATGCGACCAGACCGGCTGTCACGGCAAGTTCCTGCCACGAGGGAATGTACATGCGATGCGGCCATTGTTCCATGCTCGTGATCGCCGTGTTGATGCGGTGAGCGATAAATCCGAGTATTACCAATACTGCCGAGTAGAACAATCCGGCTCTGTGTTCACGAATCTTCTTGCTCAGCAGCAGGAAGAACGGAACAATCACGCCGAGGACAAGCTCGCCCGCAAAGAGTATGCTCTGGTAGTTAATCTCGAATGCAAACTTCAGTGCATCGCGGGTAATCAAATCCTGTACGCGAACAGTGAAGTAGAGGGCCAGTACAACCACAATCACTCGTGCCAACTCGGAAAGCAACGGCATCTCAATCTCCCGCCCGAAGGCACGGGAAGACAGGAATGACTCGAAAATCGTCATCGCCAATCCGGCTGCAACGCACGAGATAATGAACAGGAACGGAATAATCTCGGAATACCACAGCGGATGCATCCGGCTCGGGATGATGAGGAACAATGAGCCAAGCGACGACTGATGGAGCGTCGAGAGAATTACGCCCAACACCACCAACGGAATCGTGATTGCCTTGATGATCTTCAACGGACGTTCGAGATTGAAGCGTTCAAAGACAACCGGACTGAATTCCAGCGCCAGCACGGTTGTGTACAACATCACACACCAGGCAACTTCAAACATCACCGAATGAGGATTCCAGTAGATCAGTGCATGCCAGATTGCCCAAGGGCGACCAAGATCAACCATCAGCCCGGCAATGACGAGCAGATAGCCAAGAAACGCCGTGAGAATCGTTGGCCGCAAAATGGGACGAAACCGTTCGATATTAAAAAGATAAACGGTAGCCGCAATTGTAAAACCGCCCGCAGCCAGACCAACACCGACAAGAATGTCGAAGCCGATCCAGATGCCCCATGGAAACGTGTCAACAAGGTTGGTGGAAGGACCAAGGCCGGTTGAAAAGCGCCACACGGCGGCAATTGCGCCGGCTGTCATCAGCGCTACCGCAACGGCTTTCCAGAATGTAACCTTAAAGAGACCGGGAAATTTCATATACGTATCCTTTAGTTTCAGAGTTCAAGTTCTAGTTGTGCAATTCCTGCTTTCGTTTCTCTTCCGCTTCAAACCGGGCAACTTCAGTACGCCGTTTGGTGATCCAGTTGATGCCGAACAACACCACGCCTGCCGCAACCGAGTACTTCGGAATTTGCGAAAGAACACGCCACGACAGCTCGGGAATCGGATTCTTCGGAACATTCATCGGGAAGCCCAGTTCCTCGAACGGAACATTTGAGATGAACATCACTGCCGTTCCACCCGCCTCATGTAAACCGTAGATGTAGTCGATATACTCGTCCGGATTCTCGTCAATACGTCTGCGGGCCTCTTTGATCAATTCATCACGATCGCCGAACACCGTTGCCTCAACAGGACATGCCTCGGAGCAAGCTGTTTGTCCGCCTGCGGCGACAAGCTCGTAGCACATTTTGCATTTCTGTACTCGCGGCGACAAGCTTGTCCACTCGTAGCGTGGCACTTCAAACGGGCAGGCCTGCATGCAATACCGGCAGCCGATGCACTTTGATTCATCATAGAGTACCGCACCGGTATCGGTTTTCGTGAATGCGCCGACGAGGCAAGCAGAAACGCATGTCGGCTGCTCGCAATGCATACACATTCGCCGGACGTATGTCTGGTCGTTATTGTAACTCTGCACAACCGTGTAGTGTGTTGCGGAAAGCTCGGTCGCTTCTTCTTCGGGAAGATGATTTGTAACCGCGCAGGCCCGGCTGCATTCCCCGCAGCCCACGCATCGTGATATGTCGATGAGTAACCCTTTTGATTTACGCATTGTCGTATTCTCCATTCAACGTCGTTTCGATTTCAGAGGTGAGAAATGTTGATTCGAACTCTTCCCACACGCGTTCGTCAAACTCCTTCAGTACACCCGCTGCCGGAACACCGCCATCCTGCATAGCCGCAAATTCGAGTTGCGGCACGCGGGCAACGAGAAATTCTTTCACGAGGTCATTCTGCTTCTTCAGCCACTCGATGGCACGTTCACCGCTCAGGAATGACGTCAACGAACGGGCCCCGTCTGCCGGAATCAATTTGAACAGCCATCCCGCTGTATAGGGATTCTGCGACGCCATTGACGGCGATTGCAGTGCCGCGCGGTTGACTGCCGATACTTGTCCCTCGAACGGCATATCAAGGGCGAGACGCTTGTTCTTCTCCCGAAGTACAATCGGCCTTTCTCCGCGCCCGACAATCTGGCCTTCCTTCGGCAGCTCAATCCGCTCAACCTTTCCGGTCAAGCCGAACAGGAAGTTGTCAATGCCGACAGTGATGCTATTGTCTCGCTCGCGCCGCATCCACAAGTGGTTGGGAGCAATGACCAGATCATCCGACAAATTCCAATGTGATGCGGGAAAAAGGGGTGTTGAACGCAACGCCGCCGTGCCGAGCGCCTTTTGTTTTCTCCGCTGCACAATGTAGTCGGCTGCGAGGAATGCAATTAATGTTAAGAGTACGAGTAAGACTGTCATGTTAGGATCTCCTTGTTAGATACGTTGTTTCACCATTGAGGAACTGATTTCTTGGAATGCAGGTTGTCGTCTGACTGATCGCCGGTCAGGAAAAACTCCCTCTCAAGCGTATTCCATTCTTCATCCGACACCTTGTCCGCCAGATCTTTCACGATCACGCCGCCGTCCTGATACATGAGGGCCGGGGTTGTCGAGAAAATCCGCACGAGTTGTTCTTTTGCCTGCTCAAGCCATTGCTGCATCGCTTTTCCAGTGAACAGGTTGTTGATCTGGGTTTGCAGTTTCATCGGACGAATGCGCAGCAACCAACCATCATTATAAGGCGACGAGTTGACGAGCAACGGATTGTTCAGCACCATTTCATTTTTTTCAATTACGCGTCCGCTCACCGGGCTCACCATCCGCACAACCCGATCACCATGTCTGACGGACCACGCGACACTGCCCTGCTCAACTCGCCTCAACAATCGCGGCAGTTCCACCGAATCAATAGTGCCGATAAGCGATTGCGCAAACTCGTCAACACCGACAAGCACATCTCCGTCCTCAGTCATTTTCATCCATGTGTGGCCCGGATGTACATACCGCCGGACGAACACAGGTTGCATTTCTTCCTTCTTCTTCGTTTTGCGAAACATTCCCCAAACGATGAGCACGCAAGCAGTCAAGAATGCAAGTATCGCTGACATGTTGGGCTCCTTTCTTTACTTTTCTGTTCTTGATGTGAGATTGACTCTTGAACTTCACAACATCTACACTTCCAATAAGCCTGCCAGAAAACAATCTCACCACAAAGAAAGTGAACTTGTTAACCCATTGATAATAAATAGATTACGGGCTGCCCGAAGCCGGTTCGATCCGGAGAAATTCTTGCAAAACATATTGTGTTGAATCGTACAACATCCCATCAACAATGAGAGCCGCCAAACATGCTACTACCATTGAGAAATAATGAGTTACGATGGTGTTAGAATGTTCAACGGAAAAATTGAGGAACTCAACATGAAATTCGCCACGCTTTCAGCACAGTTGACTGTTCACTTCTTCCATACCATCGCATTTCTTCTTATTTTGATTGTTGATTATTGGAGATTGTGATGGATTTTGCTACACACCGAAGCCTCTTCGTTGCGTTGGCCGCGCTGTTGATCGGCTTCTCGTCATGCAAAGATGATGCGCAGACGAACGATCCGAATCAATCCGTTGTGTTGACCGGACCGACAACGTTTGTTCAAACAGGACTGCTCAGGCTGCCCCAGGGCATTGCAGTCGATGCTTCGGGAAACGTCTGGATAGCTGATACGCGAAACAACAGAATCCGCAAATTCTCGACGTCAGGAACACAAATCGATTCCGTCAATGTCACGTCTCCTTCGGCGATTGCCGTTGACAAGACTACAGGAGATCTCTTTATTGTTGAAAACAGTTCAACCGTTTTGCGGTATGTTGTTCAAACCAAAACTTGGTTGGCGGCGTATCCATTTGTCCCGTTTATCGGCAACTCTTCATCAGTCTTTGACGTCGGCAACAGAGGTACAGTCTCAATCAATGTTACCGTACTTGAGTTGGGGGATATTGATACATCGCCTTCAGGCGATATCTACGTAAGCGGACGCGGTTCTCCGGCAAATTTCGTTGCCCGCATACTTCACGGAAACATCAGCATTGTAGCCGCTTCATTTCTTGACAGCAGTATTGCCCGCCCGTCGATGCTGGCGGCGGATGGTTTCGGGACGGTTTTCACAGCGTTCAGATTTTCACGCGGCCCGACTTCGCAAACAGAATTGTATGCTTTCGTTCCGTCAAACATCCAGCAAAGTCACGTCATGGCCGAACCGTTCATTTCCGGTGGAACACAAGGAGCAACAGTCGATGCGGCGGGATATCTGTACATTGCCGACGCGGGAACACAGGAATTGGTTATGGTATCGACGGCTTCCGAGCGAACTGTTGCCCGCCACCTGATTCCCGATGTCGGCGGGTTTTCCATGACTCCACGTGACATTTCAGTTGCATCTGATGGTTCTGTGTACGTAGTTGTAACCGACCGACTCGGCTCGGAAGCAGGGGCGGTTCTCAAATACACCCGATCAACACGCTAACATCATCAACGAAAGGCTCCCCCATGAAAGCCCTCATTGCAGACGCTTTCCCCGAAAAGTACATCTCCGCTATTTCTGAATTGGGTGTTGAAGTTGAGTACAAACCGAAAGTCAAAGCTGAAGAACTTGCCGCGGCTATCGGCGACTCCAACATACTCATCGTCCGCTCGACGGAAGTAAGGGCAGATTGCATCTCTACAGCAAAAAATCTCACACTTATCATTCGTGCCGGAGCAGGCGTCAACACGATTGACATGAAAAGCGCAAACGAGCGCGGCATTTACGTGACGAATTGTCCCGGCAAGAATTCGATCGCTGTGGCAGAATTGGCAATGGGGCTGTTGCTTGCTCTCGACCGCCGCATTGCGGACAATGTCATCGACTTGAGGAATGGAAAATGGAACAAAGGCGAATACTCAAAAGCTGACGGCGTGTACGGCAAAACGTTGGGTGTAGTTGGCGTCGGGCAGATTGGAATGGAAGTGATTTCACGGGCGAAGGCATTCGGTTTGCATGTCATAGGCTGGTCGAAGTCGCTTACACGGGAAAAAGCTGAGGCGCTCGGCATTCAGCACGCAGGCACGATTCAAGATCTTGTGCCACAATGCGACATCGTTTCTGTTCATCTTGCGTTGAAGCCCGAAACGCGGGGCATCATCAGCAGAAGCATCATCGATCAGATGAAGCCGGGCACAATATTCCTCAACACATCGCGGGCGGAAGTTGTTGATGAATCAGCACTTGCGGACGCCGTTAGTGCCGGCACGATCCGAGTCGGAACCGATGTGTTTGTCGGCGAGCCGGAAGAAAAGAAGGGAGAATTCAAAAGCGGATTTGCAGCGCTTCCCGGCGTGTACGGTACACATCATATCGGCGCTTCAACCGAACAGGCGCAGAATGCCGTCGCCGAAGAAACGGTTGCCATTATCCGCGAGTATGTTCAGCAGGGTAACGTCCGCAACTGGGTAAATAGAGCAAAGAAAACCGCCGCAACCTGGCAGCTTGTTGTGCGGCACTACGACAAGCCCGGCGTTTTGGCCGACGTGTTAGGCGAACTGAAAGCTTCGAACATCAATGTTGAAGAGATGGAGAATGTGATTTTTGATGGCGGAAAAACTGCTTGTGCAACCATCCGGCTCGCAACAAAGCCTTCTGATGATGTGTTGAAGAAGATGCTTTCACGCAGCGATGAGGTGATGCAGGCAAGTTTGAATGCGTTGTAGGGTGAGTCTCCGGGCTCGCCCCTCTCTCTAACTACTTGACAGGGCTGTCACGGTTTCCCGAACAAACCTTGCACCGTGACAGGAATTTCTTTCCATTCTCAAACACAACAAATTCGTCGTCACGGTGCCATGACGATCAAGGAACCGTGACGACCCGGAAAGCCGCTGTGCCACGCCGGACTGTGAGAACTGTTGGAATTTCACGCCTAAACGTCAGGTTGATGTTGCGCTTTCCCACAAATCGGAGGCAAGAGACACTGATTTTTCAAAAGTGGGAATGAGAGAGTGATGACTGTTTCTACAGGACCTTTGGAGCGAAAACAGCCTGCATTTCGTGCAAGGAATTTTGAAGGCAGAATCAGGAAATCCCTGATTGACAAAGGCCGAATGGAGAAGTACATTGAGACAACCTTGAAGATAGGCTTCCATTCCTTGCATTTTGAGATGAAAAAAACCACACTGCTGTTGCTCATTCTTGCTGTTGGTTTCAACTGCAAGAAAGAACCCCCCGTTGTGCCCCCGCCAAACGGGCCCAAAGACCCGCGGACGTACACTTGGACGGTGGACACCATTGCATACCCCGGCAGCTACCAAACACTGATGACACGAATGTGGGCCAGCGGGCCGGACAATGTGTACATCGTGGGACATAATGATCAAGCGTTTGGCAAGATGTTTCACTTCGACGGGACACGATGGACAGATGTCAAACTCAATCAGTCTCAGGGCGGAACCATTTCCCCTCCCATTGGCGTCTTGAATGCAATTCACGGTTTTGCCCCGAACAATGTCTACGCAGTGGGAGAGAGATACGGCAATCCCCCGGTAAGTCGCGACAGCGCGGTCATAATACATTACGACGGCGTGCAATGGCGAGAACAAGCCATACACCCGCAACGCGGGCCGCGCTTGCAGTCGTTATGGGGCGCAACGCCAACGGACATCTGGGCCGCGGGAACGAATACACTGTTGCATTACAACGGCGTGCAGTGGAACCACTTCCCGATTGAGTTGCCGGGGCAGGGGATACAGTTTCTAAGTATCGCTGGCTTGAGTCAGAATGACGTCTACATGATCGGGTCTCGCAGGGATGCCACGGGAGACAATGACACCGTTGCGTATCTCTTGTATCGCTACAACGGCCATGCATGGGCGGTGATTGACTCGTCGATCCAAGTCTTGGGGGCCCCCTTGCCGAAGTTTGGAGTCATCCTTGCCAACGTCGCTGGTACGTTGTTCAGTGTAGCCGATGGTATCTTTCGGAGAAGCAATCAGGCTTGGGATCGCGTCTATTTTGGCATCTCGACAATTGTCGGCATAACAGGTACATCAGCAAACAGGATGTTCGCTGCAGGCACTAGGACACAGATCGTTCACTTCAACGGTGTCGATTGGTATCGATACCCGCAATTTGCAGCATCAGGCATTGACTTCTACTCAGTCTGGACTGATGAGAACGAGGCGTTCGTTGTCGGTAACGACGGTTTTCGAACATTTGTTGCACGGGGGAAATAACAAGAACATTCAATTCAAGGAGGAATTATGTATCGCCGCTGGTTTTCTTCATTACTTATTGTCCTCAACATTTTTGTCATCTGTATTTCAACAGCCAACAGTCAATCGTGTGACCTCTCTCAACAATGTTAAGGTTATCCTGCAGCATGGAACACGAGGAATCTTACCGAATCGTCTTACCGTCTTGTGATCATAGGAGCCAATGATGTCATACGATCGGATAACACCACGATTCCAGAAAGTTCTGTAAGGGCAGATGTTGCTACAGCCATTGACACGTGGTTGACTGGGCTGTCACGGTTTCCTGAACCAACCCGGCACCGTGACAGCAAAACTTGATAATTTGTTTGACACTTCGTACGCGGCGTAACAAGCTTGTCGTCACGGTACATGACAAACCAAGGAAACCGTGACGACCGAGAAAAAAACCTTCGGATGAAGTGAAAAGATGCGCAATTGTAGGGCAGATCTCATGACTCGCCCCTTTTCCCAATCACTTGCAAGTACAAGTCCGAGTTCGTTGCCCCTTCCGTTGAGATAACGAGAACCCTGCTGTGAGAGTCGATATCGATTCTCTGCAGAATTCCGTCATCCTTGTCTGAGAGTATCTCCAGCAACGCCCCCATCCCTGCAGCCCCTGTTTCTCCGCTTTCTATGCCGGACTGTGCAAGTAACCGCATAGCCTCCTTCGCCCTCTCATCTGAAATCGAAACGAAACAACCAATCCCCTTTTGCATCACCGGAAACGAAACCAGCGACGGCGAGTCGCAGTTCATCCCTACCATAATCGATTGATGCGGACCGGGAATGCTGATGATCTTTCCTGCCTTTACTGATTCCAACGCACATGCCGCAGAGTCCGGCTCTACTCCAATGACTGACGTTGAGAGACTTCCCGAGCGAAAATGCCGGACAACAGCCTCGGCAAACGAGCCGTTGCCAATCTGTACAAAAACATGCGTCGGTCGAGGCTGGCTCATCGCGGCAAGCGAATCATCAATCTCGTGCAACATGGTTGAATAGCCCTCAATAACGTAACGCGGAACCTGCTCGTACCCCTCCCAACCATTATCCTGAATAAGCAAGCCATCTGCATCGTTTGCTTCACGCTCCGCCCGTTCAACAGTCTCATCGTACGTTCCGTCAACAATCGTGACTGAAGCTCCCTCGCTTTCAATCGCTGAGATGCGGACATTGGCTGTATCTTTCGGGACGAAGATACTTGCTTTCAACCCGAACAGTTTCGCAACGCGGGCCACTGCCCTGCCGTGGTTCCCGTCAGTCGCCGAATAGAGAACAATTGGCCCGCATGATTTCACTTTTTCTTTCAGATCGTCAACATTCTGCCAACCCTCCTGCAGATCGGGAAAACGATCTAGCAAGACTCGATATGTTGCCCACGAGGCTCCGAGAATCTTAAATGCAGGAAGTCCGAGTCGGGAGGATTCATCTTTCACGTATACGCCAGAGACGCCAAGTTGCGCAGCAAGCGAAGGTATTGAATGAAGCGGGGTCGGCTTGTACTCCGGCAGCTTCTTGTGAAATTCAATCGGTGTTCGATCCGGCTTCTTGAATGAAAAGCCCGGCTCGAATGACGGATTCACAAAGATCATTTGGCGACAATCATCTTCTTCGAGTCAACGAAAGCTCCGGCCCTCAATCGGTAGAAATAGACGCCGCTTGCAAGATTGGATGCGTCAACCGTCAGTTGATGAGTGCCGGCTTCTTTCAATTCGTTCAGCAATACCGCCACTTCTCTGCCCAATACATCATAGACGTTGAGACTTACGTGATTCATCGTTGATAGCTGAAAGGTGATTGTCGTTATCGGATTGAACGGGTTTGGATAATTTTGGCGAAGTTCAAAACTCTTCGGCAACTCTGATACCGACCGCCGTACAGCCGTTATAACACCAAGCTCTCCGTTGACATTCAACTCCTGGGCATACACGCCGTTGTCGTCAGACCGGTTATCCGACCAGACAAGAATCGAGTTGCCTGTCTGCGTCATCACGCCGCCCAGTCTTCCTTTGCTGCTCACAACAGAACTTACATCCTTTATCGTTCCGCCCCAGAGTAAATTGCCATTCCGATCAACTCTGAATCCTCTCACAAGATTCGTCGTAACAGTCAAGCCATCAAGAAAGTACACAACCGCCGATGAGTCTTTACCGAACGATCGAATGAACGAAGGCTGGCCTCCGCCAAAAGGCCTCAACGCTTTTCCAGAGTCTGCCCAAAGACGTGCGCCGTTGGAAGAGAATTTTTGTCCGTACACTCCGTACGAACTCTGCAAAGCTGCATCAGTTTCATACCAGAACATGTAGGTCTCGCCGGTGAGCGGAGTGTGAGCCACCCAGGCATCATTATGCAGTCGGCCCGGAAGTGTCGAGCCCGCCGCTCCGTTGGCAGGAAACAGCTTTGTTCCGGCTGCCGTGATATGTTGAACGTGAGAGAACGAACTTCCCGTGTTGTTCCTGTCATCGTGCCAGACGAAGAAAGCGCCGTTGTTCCCGTCGGAGATCAGCCTCGGGACGAAGAAACCGGAAACACGGCCAAGCCCGTACGCGGTGTCGGGGTTTGTGTTCCAAACGGACACGCCGTTGCGCGAGAGTTTTCGTGCATAGATTCTGTAGTTGGCGGGATTGATGAAAGTTCCCGTATATCCTGAGTTCATGAGAATAACACTTCCCGTATCTGATCCGACAACTGCCGGATAGTCGAGAGTCTCCGTGCCTGTACCCGACAACAATATCGGATCTATCCCCCATTGCTTCTGGCCTGCAGCATTGAGTTTCTGCAAGGCAATTTTTCTCGGGCTTGAACTGAATATCCACGTAAACACATAATCGCCGTCCGACGTTACAGCGACCCTCGGGTTCGGCTGAAATGTTGCGGGAGAAGTTGAAAGCGCGACCCCGTTTGCGCCCCACACGAAATCCCCGGCCGGACTGATACGATACGCAAACGGCTCGATTTGTCCGCCATTACGGATATCCGTGAACACAACCACAGCATAGTTGCTGTCATCAGCAGCCAAGTCATAATCAACAAGTGATGTGTTCTGAGGATTTGCACTGACCAGCAGTCCATTTTCCCCCCATTGCTTGATGCCTTGCGCGTTAAGCCTCTGCATGTACACCCGGTAGGCACCGGCACGCGTATCGAACCATGAAACGTAACAACCGCCGTCAGATGTTACGGCAATTTTGGGCAGTTCCTGCCTTCCCGACGTATCGGAAACAGTCAGATTGATGTTGGGGTTAGACGACCATTGAGCGAACAGAGAAGCCGGGGTTACAATAATACACAAGACCAGAAATCGTGACATGACATGCATGGCGAACACCTTCCGGGTAAGTTGATAATGAGCGATAGAATGCGTCAGGAAAGTAAGAACTTTAGAACCGCAATTCCAAACTCTTCAGGCTTATCCGCGTGAACCCAATGCCCTGTATCGGCAATGGTCGCTATAATGGATCGGGGAAAGAGGCGCTTGATGCGTTGCTTGTCTTCGTTCATTATGTATCCGGATTTTGCGCCCTTGATGAACAACGTTGGCCTTGAGAACACACCCTCGGCAGTGATATCGTCGGCGATGTCAGGATAGTGTTTCTTGATGATGGAGAGATTGACTTTCCACTTCAACTTCCCGTCCTCAGTACGCGTGAGGTTTTTCAGAATGAACTGCCGCAGAGCAAAGCCGAGAATTCGTTTTGCTAATTCAGCATCTGCTTCATGTCGGGTTGAGAGTTGGCTGAGCTTGAGGGAACACATCGCGTCCAGGATTTCATCATGCGCACCGGCATATTTGCGCGGAGCAACGTCTACAATGATTAATCTATCGACAAGCCCCGGATACGTCAGCGCAAACTGCATTGCCGTCTTCCCTCCCATCGAATGCCCAAGTACGTGCGCAGAAGAAAGATGATGCAGGTTCATGAAATCACGGACATCGTTTGCCATTGCCTCGTAGTTAAACGTGTCGCTATGCGGGGATTTCCCGTGATTGCGCTGGTCAACGGCGTAGACCTTGAATCCCGCCTCCGCGAACTTCCTCGATTGCGTTTGCCAGTTATCGAGCATGCCGAGCAGGCCGTGCAGGATAATCAGCGGATGGCCACTGTGACCGTAAGATTTGTGGTTGAGGTGGAGCATCATTGATTGCTGCAAAGGGGAGAGTCCGTTACCGCCTGCTGCGCCAATAAAATGGCCGGCGCTTCTGGTTGGCAATGGCGAGAATTCTGATCTCTTGCGAAGAGGATGAATACAAAATCGAATAAGGAAATCTGGTAACGATCTTACGTCGCACCGTTTTGCTCAGCAGAGTATTTGCCTTTGGGAAGCGAAGGATGGAGGCAATCGCTCGCTCGACCTCATCGAGAAACGCCGTCCCAAGACCGGAGCTTGCCTCTTCATAGAACTCAACCGCTTCAGCAAGTTCCCGTTCTGCTTCCTCATTGAATGAAAAGGCGCGAATCATCGGAGACGTGATCGAATCGCCTTCAGAACTTTCTCTCCGGACTTACGCTTTGCCCGCTTTGTATTCCATTCATCGTCACGGCGCTGAGCCTCTTCAATCCACAACCTATCAATCTCTTCCTGAGAGGGTACTTCAAGACTCTTGAGTAATTTGTGGGCAAGCCTCGCTCGCGCACGCGGAGCCATTGATAGTGCCCGCCTTTCAAGTTCTTGTACGCTCATGGATGCTCCTATCTGTTTGCTCAAAATATACTGTTTTGCATGTTGTTATGCGAGCATCACTGCAATTCAAATTGAATGTTCCTTCACAATCGTCTTCCCGCCAGTCAGCGTCACGAAATTGAAGCATGGCGGGTGGTGAAGATCAGCTTGCATCTTGCCATCATTAGGCCAAGCGAAAAACTGCCTGCCGGTACTGGCAACACTGGAATAGAGAATTCCATCCCTCAGAACCTGAATCCCCCGATGAACATGGCCATAAAACACTCCTCTGACTCTCTCCCGGAATGGGACAAGCTCTTCATGAAGCTTTTCACCGTTCAGTAGCAGCATATCGGTATCAAGCCAGAGCGAATCAAGCTTGAGAGGTGGGAAGTGGAGGACAATCACAACTGATGCCTCGTCCCGACTAAGTCCTGTCCTCAGAAAATCAAACTGATGAGCCTCAAGAATGCCATGCGGGTCGATCTCGTCCATCCCGCGTGCATCAAGCACGATGAATCGTATTCCTTTCCTCTCGAATGAATATGAAAGAACATCTGTATCAATGCAGTAATCCGCCTTCTCCCCTATTGTCAGAAAGGCATGAATGTCCTTCGACGCATCATGATTTCCTACAACATAGTATATCGGAACATGCAAGGCGGAAAAAACCGATTCCGCAAGTCTGTAAGCCGCTTCATCCGGATGAGCCACGATATCGCCTGTATGTATCACAAAGTCCGGCTGCGTGGGCAAGGCGTTTAGTGTTTCCACAATGCGTTTTGCGTTGTTGTATGAATTGCAGCCGTATAGCTCAAACGACCTCGTTGGGCCTATATGTGTATCGCTGATGTGAACGAAGTAGAGAGGTGTCGAAGACAGTGTTGGCATCATGTCGGCTGTGAAGGATGTCATTGCTGTGCAATCTTGCTACCGATGAATCCGGTTGCTCCGGTGAGAAAGAATTTCATGTCACGCCTCACCATCTGAAGCTGATTCGACCATCGCCTGCGGCTCACCCTTTTCCTGCAGGTGAACCACAATGCGCCATACATGATACGTCAGGCGGTCAAGCCAACGCATCGCTTCAAGAAGTTGACCCGATTGAAAAGGAGTGAGTTTCCCTTCAGCAGTTTGTTCCAACGTCACCTGCCGGTGTTTGCGACGGTGCTCTGCCGTTGTTCGGGATAATTCCCCGGCGGCGTCCAAGGCTCGCCCTTCCGGCAAAAGTCGCTCCAGCTTCTCAAGTTCCTCACACACCAACAGCGCAGCAGGTTCGAGTTGCCCGGACTGACGAAAAGCAGCAGACTTCTCTCTCTTGACGGCCGCTATCAACCGCTCAAGGTGGTCAAGGGCATGCAGCGCCGATAAGTGCCTGTCATGTTCGCCGGCACTTTCGGGATTTGAACGAAACATCCCAAGAAATGAGCGTACCTCATCGGCGGCGGCGGCGGCTTCATTCATGATTGAGGCATTCTCTCCATCTGCTTTCCCGTTCCGAATTCTCCCCACAGCAACCCGGATGACTTCCACGAGAATTTCACGGATGGCCCTTTGCGCTGTTTCGACCGCAACAGATGGAAGCCGCGCAACGGATGGATCGAGATGCACTGTCAGTTTCGATCCTTTTTGCGGGACAAGACGCGTAATGAGTTTTGCAAAGAGGCCCAGGAAAGGAAGGAACAGGATAACACCGAGCATATTGAACAATGTGTGAAACGCTGCAATCTGAATTGCAGGCGATGTATCGCCTGCGAGGTCAGCAAACCAAAAGGCGGCCATGGTAAACTGCCGCAGGAAGCAGAGGGCTATGGCGGCGGTGGTCACATTGAAGAGGATGTGACCGACTGCAGCACGGCGGGCAGGCGCCGATGCACCGATGCACACCAACGCTGCCTTTACCGTTGTCCCGACATTCTGTCCGACAACAAGCAGAGCAGCCTGTTCAATAACAATCACGCCGCTATACAATGCCGTAAGCGTGGTAGCAACGGCCGCACTCGAAGATTGCATCACAACAGTCATGACAATGCCGGTTATTACCAGCATGAGCCTTCCCCCGAATGATTCACCGGAAATTCCGGACAGGTCGATTTGCAGGGCAAGATCCTTCATTCCCGTCTGCAACGTCGCGATTCCGATGAACACAAGGCCGAACCCGGCAAGTGCCAAGCCGCTCGCGGCAATACGTTCCTTACCCAACAATTTCATTAACGCGCCGATGCCTACAAGCGGAAGGGCGACTGTGCCAAGACTGAACTTGAGTCCGAGCAGCGATACAAGCCAGCCGGTGCTTGTCGTTCCGATATTGGATCCGAGAATAACTCCCAACGCCTGCTTGAAGGTCAGCAATCCGGCGCTCACAAACCCGATAGTCATTACAGTCGTGGCGCTTGACGATTGGACAACAGCGGCAACCACCGCGCCGGATGCGATGGCACGGAATGTTCCTCCCGTGAACCGCGACAGAATTCTCCGGAGGGCGTTACCTGCAAGGGACCGTAGCGCCTCCGTCATAAGAATCATGCCGAGGAGAAAAAGACCTATCCCTCCGAGGACAGTAGCAATCATCCGAATGTCAGCCGTGATGTATCATCCACAATCGATTACTTCATGCGATTCTTTCCGGATTGCTTTCTTCGTCCTTTGCCGGGCAGATCGGAAGGCATTGTCCGGATATGCACATCGCGTTGGGGGAAAGGAACCTGCACGCCAGCCGACCGAAGTTTGTTGTGTATAGCAAAGTTCAGATCGCTGATGAGTTTTCCCTTTCTATGCAACAAGGATGACGTCCATGCCCGTAGTTCAAAGTCAAGGCTGCTGTCGCCGAAACTCAGGAACCGTACGGCGGGCGCCGGATCGTCGAGAACGTCGGGATTCTCCTTCGCAACATCGAGAAGCAATTGTTCCACTTGTCGCGGATCAGAGCCGTAGGCGACGCCGATCGGAATCCGGAAGCGGATCTTTCGATCCATGTATCCCCAATTGATGACATTCTCGGATACAAATTTGGAGTTTGGAACGATGATGGCGATATTGTCATTCGTCACCACAGTCGTACTGCGTGCATTGATGGCGACGACGTCACCTTCAACCTCTCCGACTTCAATTCTATCTCCAATCTTTATTGGTCGCTCAAAAAGAATAATCACGCCGCTGATGAAGTTACTTGCAATGTTCTGCAAACCGAATCCCACACCGATACCGATGGCACCGGCGAGAACGTTCAGCGTCGTCAGGTCTATGCCAGCCGTTTGAACGATAACAAGAAAGCCGATCACGACAACAATGTAGCGGATGATTGTACCAACCGATTGGCGGACACTTACCTCCAATGTGCTTCGTCGCAGGACTGTGTTGGTGAGCCAGGTCTTGAGTTTTCCGGAGAGATAAACGAGAAGTACAATTGATACTGTCATGTAGACGACAGTCCATAACGATACCTCAAAATCACCGAGACGGAAGATCGGAATATCGAGAGTTTGTTTCATCGAAGAGAAGAACTGTAGCATTCTTTCCATGAATGGATTCCTTTCGGGGTCAGAATGGCCAGAACTGCGGGATCAGGAGCGTAGCAAGAACCCAGAAAATCAGGTTTAACGGTCCGCCAACCTTGATGAAGTCTGAGAACCGATACCGGCCAACGCCGTAGATCATCGTGTTTGTCTGGTATCCGACGGGTGTCATGAAGCTCGCCGATGCGGCAAACGCCACAGCCATCAGCAACGGTCGCGCATCAATTCCCATCGCTTGCGCCGACCCGATGGCAATCGGTGCAAGTAATACAGCCGTTGCGTTGTTAGACATCGTTTCAGTGAGCAGCGACGTCAGGAGGTAGAATGCGGCGACAAGAGCCACAGGCCCCAAATCTCCAACAAGTGATATGAGATGTGTAGAGATGAACGCCGCTGTTCCTGTTTTCTCCAACGCAAGGCCAAGCGAGAGTGTTCCTGCCAGAAGGAAGATCACCTTCCAGTCAATCGCCCTGTATGCCTCCTCCATTGTGATGCAGCGGAACACTACGAGCAAGACGCTTCCTGTGATCGCTCCGACAACAATATCGACGAGGCCGAGCGCCGCCGTCGAAACAACGCCGGCAACAATCAGCAGCGCGGGGACTATTTTTCTGTTTCGGAACTTCGGTAATCCGACTTCGGACACAAACACAAATTCGTTGCTCGCCCTGAGATCATCGACCTGATCCTTGGCAATCTCCATCAACAGCGAATCCCCTGAACGCAAGCGGGTGTTCCCCAAATTTTCCCGCATCAATGTCCCCCGATGACGGATGGCGAGAACCGTTGCATTGAATCTGGTTCGAAATTGTGATTGTTTGAGCGATCTCCCGGCAAGATTCGAAATCGGCGCAACGATTGCTTCAACGAGAAGCATATCCTCCGATTCGAGATCGGCATCCGTGAATTTCATGGACGGTTTGATTTTGATTCCCACCCGCTCTTGAAGGGCTTTGATTTTCTTCACATCTCCAACTACGCGAAGCAGGTCACCTGCAGCAAGCGTCGTTGAGGCCGGGGTCAAGTGTAGCCGATTTCCATCTCTAAAGACCTCAAGAACCTGTACGCCCAGTTCCTCGACAAGCGGGCAGTTTATCAACTGCGTGCCGACGGATTTTGCTTCGGGTTGCAGAATGATCTCTGTAATGTAGTCGCCAAGTCCGAACTTGTCTGTCAGTGCCGTCTCCGATTTTCTTTCGGGAATGAGCCGGATGCCAATCACCATCATATAGACTGTACCCGCTGCAAAGAAAATCAAGCCCAATGCGGAAAACTCGAACATCCCGAACGGCGCTTGATCGTACCGAACCGCAATGGAACTGATAAGAATGTTGGTAGAGGTTCCGATAAGTGTACACACTCCGCCGAACATGGACGCAAACGAGAGAGGCATCAACAGCTTCGAAGCAGGGGTTCCGATATCCCGCGAAACACTCAACATGATCGGAAGAAAGATCGCCACGACAGGCGTGTTGTTGACAAATGCAGAAAGTCCGCCCACTATAACCATCGTGGCAAGAAGCGCAATCCACAAATTATACTTGAACAACTTCACAACCAGAGCGCCGAGATAGTTGACCACTCCCGTCCGGAACAATCCCGCACTGAGCACAAACATCGCCCCGACCGTTACTGTTGCCATATTGCTGAAGCCGGATATTCCCTCTTGCGGAGTGATAATTCCGCTGAGCAACAGAATGGCCATGATCGTCAGGGCGACTTGATCAACGGGAAAGCGCTCGGTCGCAAAAAGAACAATTGCGAGCAGAACAACAGCAAGCACAACAATCATCTCAACTGTCATGAGGCAGATTCGGTTGAAGTGGGTTCGATAGTAGGGGAGAAATCAAACATCCGGCTGCGTGATTTCGGGTTTCTTCTTGCTGAGAATCGAGCCCGCGACCATTCCCACCGCCGCCCCGATTAATGCCGAAATGAATATCAGGAGAGCACGAGGCATGCTTATCGTCACAAACAGAATTCGTGTGTCAACATCCTCGGTGTTCTGCAGGATAACGATGATGAGGAGAACCACTCCGATGAGTGCACCTATGAGCCGAAGTTTTTCCATGACAAGTATCCTTCCGTCATTGTGTGAATGGAAAACAGTCGTTCGAAGAATCATCAAGCGGCGGCGGCTTCCTGCAGCGGGTATTCCTGAAGAATATCGTATAGCGTGTTTCGCTGCGCCGCTGCAAAGCCGGCTCCGTGAATCAGTTCAATACACTCTTCTGTATTTGTCTTATTCACAAAATTCGCCGCTGCGTGAACATTCTCTTCGAGGATCGTTCCGCCGAAATCATCGGCGCCGAAATGCAAGGCGATTTGCCCCGCCTTCTTCCCTTCCGAAAACCACGACGCCTGAATGTGATCGAAGTTGTCGAGATAGATCCGGGAAAGAGCAATAATCTGATAGTAACGATTTGCCGTTGCATAATGCGGAATAATCTTCTCCAACGGCGTATTGCCCGGCTTGAAACTCCACGGAATAAACGCCGTGAAACCGTGATATTCATCCTGCAGTTGACGGATTACTTCAAGGTGTTCGATGATGTCTTCATCCTTCTCGATGTGGCCATACATCATCGTCGCAGTCGTTTTGAATCCGATCTTGTGAGCTTCACGCATCACGTTGAGCCAGTCAGCACTTGTTCCTTTTTTGTTGCTGATTTTCTTCTTCACTCGATCGGAGAGAATTTCCGCACCGCCGCCCGGAATGGATCGCTGTCCCGCATCCCAGAGTCGCTGCAACACTTGAGGAACAGTCCGACCAGAAATCTCCGCCATGCCGATAATTTCGGAAGTCGAGTAGAAATGGGGAGTAACGCCGGGGATTTCTTTCACGGTTCGTTCGACCATCTCAACATAGTAGTCAAATGGAACCGCCGGGTTCACGCCACCCTGCAAAAGAATCGTCGTAACACCCTGCTCCGCCGATTCCTTGAATTTGCGGATCATGTGATCGACGCTGTACGTATATTCGCCTTCTTCGCCGGAATGCCGGTAGAATGCGCAAAAGATGCAATCGATGTTGCAGATGTTCGTGTAGTTGGGATTGGTATCGACGACGAACGTTACGCGAGGCTCAGGGTTCTTCTTCAAGCGGATGTCGTTGGCAAGACTCCCGAGTTCGAGGAGGTCGATGTTTTGAAGGAGAAACAATCCCTCCTCCGGGGTGAGTCGAATTGAAGATCTCACCTTAGAATAGATATCGGCACTTTGTTCCCGCACCCTACGCATTTGCTCTCCTATGTTCTCACTGATTCAACACGCGCCAACTCTCTAAACTTCATCATCCCTTCACGTTCCCGCTCACCGAGATTGAAATTGAATCCTGCTAAGTATTCCTGCGTTTCGGCATCGGTTAACCCGACCGACTTTCCGTATACGCCGGCAGCTGCAACGAAATCGCCGGCAGTCTTATCAAGAGAATATGCAATCATCTCCTTCAACTCCGCTTTGCGCTCTTCAGGCAACGATTTCTTCATCGCCCACACGGCAAAAACAAACGGCAGCTTCTCCCAATCGTACCACTCGCGGGCGAGATCGAAGACCAACTCAAAACCATCGAGACCTGTTTTGTTGGCTCGTAACGCTTCATCGCCAATAAGCAACACGGCATCGTATTTCGAGTAGTCGTTCACGCCGGCATGCAGTCGCTCGAACTTCGCCGAAACCCCGTACTTCTTCTCCAATAACACCTTCAGCAGTTTTACGGACGTCGCAGTATCGTCAGTAATCCCGATCGTCTTGCCGTTCAAATCCAACCAGCCCTCGTTCGAGAAGAGCATAACGCTTTTCACCTGATCTCGCGTAGCAATACACCAGCCCATCAACTCTAACTTCTCGTGTTGATTGAAATAGTCCATCAGAGAGAACAGTCCGGCATCAATCTGATTCTGCTCGCTGAGAACTCCCATTCGTCGAGGCGCAACGGGCAGAATGCGATACTGCCCCTTCTCGAAGTTTGCGTAGAATGGCACCGAGTTGAGATACGGTATCTTGCCGATGATATTGTCTGTGTACAGCTTCAGCGGATTGTAGTACACATCCCGCTCGACCGGAATCTTTCCCGCATCTTTAATGATGCGAATGATCTGATCCTTCGCAAGCGTCATCGGACTGATTGCGCCGGCGTTGTGGGCAATCTTCTCGCCACCGACTGTGCCGTCCATATCGTCCGCGCCGAAGTTGAGTGCCATTGCCGCAACCTCCTCCGTCAGCATCACCCAGTAAGCCTTGATGTGCGGGAAGTTGTCCAACATGAGCCGCGAGATTGCGATTGTCTTCAGGTCGTCGATTGCAGAGGTGAACTGATTCTTCGGCTTGATGCCGGTGTCGCCAGGCTGAAACGCAAGCGGAATGAACGTCAGGAATCCGCCAGTCTCATCTTGCGCCTCGCGCAGTTTCATCATGTGGATGAGACGTTCTTCAAGAGTCTCGATGTGTCCGTACAGAAGCGTCGAGTTTGTCGGAATGCCTAACTTGTGTGCCGCCTTGTGTACTTGGAACCAGCCCTTCGCGCCGATCTTTTGTGGGAAGAGAAGCTTCCGAACTCGCTCGGAGAACACTTCCGCTCCGCCCCCCGGCATGGTTCGCATACCTGCATCGTACAGTTGACGCAAGACTTCCTCGACTGGCATCTTGAATTTCTTGTGAAAGAAGTCGATTTCCACGGCGGTGAATGCCTTGACGTCCGTATTCGGGAATTTGTCGTGAATCGATCTGACGATGTCGAGGTACCGTTCCCACGGCCAATCCGCCGGCATGCCGCCGGTGATGTGGACTTCGTGAATATCCGGCGTGATCTTGGAGAGAATCTCCTCCGTCGTCATCTCGTACGCATCGGGTCTGCCCTTCTTTGTGGCAAAGTCGCAAAACTTGCAAGAGAGAACACAAACGTTCGTGTGTTCGATTTTTTGATTGAGAACGAAGTACACCGCGTCGCCGCTTTTCTGCTGCTGAACGAAATGCGCCATTTTGCCTAACGAAAGCAGGTCGGGAGTTCTGTACATCGTCAGGCCGTCTTCGAGGGTCAGGCGTTCGCCGCGTTGGACTTTCTGCCAGATGCGAATGAGTTGATCGTCTCTAAAGTGGATTTCCGTGGTCATACTTCATGTAATTGAGTGGCACAAACTCATCAAATATATGAATGTTTCAGTGTTTGAACAATTCTCCATGCATCAACCCTCAATCTCGTACTTTCCGCGAAGAATCCAAGGATTGTATCGAGGATCAGCTTCATTTTTCTGATTGAGCTTTCGTTGAACAACGCTTGCATGTACCACCGGCGTTCCGTGCGTCGCAGGCCACGAACGCTCGGCACGGCGGAACAACGAAGCGGGAAATTTCCCGCGCGAGTCGTGCATGACACCGTCGGGATCGGGCACAATCTCTACCTTATGACGCGGATAAATTCTCAGCCCGTGCGATTGCGCATTCTTCACCATCCATTGCAACACGATGTCGGAGAGTTGTTGCTCCCGATATCCACCGCCAACATCGGTGTGCATGCCGCTGAACCAGACTTGATGCATGTTCTGATATTCCTTCACTACCGGATCCCAGAGTGTGGGGTGGAACGTCAGACGTTCGTCATCAATGGCAAGCGCATGATACGCATTCTCCACGCTTTCACTCAGGCGCAAGTTGTGAAAGCGATGCTTGAACCAGGGAATCAGTTCGACAACATTATCCATCCACTTGAAAGGCAATCCTAACGCTGCCACCGTATCCCAGACACCGAGGAACTTGATGCGGCACCACATCGTACGGTTTTTTGAAATCAGCTCTTCAGCTTTCTCTTTACGCCTCTCCTGATCCTTGATCCGGTAGATGGAATATGCACGTTTGATGAGTTCCGGTCTTGATTGGGGCAGAATCCCGAACAGATGAATGAACCCCGAAAGGCTGCGTACCGTCGTTGCCCCCCGACTGAACCCGAACAGATAAATGTTGTCGTCTGCTTCGAAGTTCTCAAAAATGAACCGGTAACAATCACGGATGTTTCTTGAAATTCCCATGCCCGCCATATTGCCGGTGATTTTCCTCCATCCCGTTCCGAGACCCCGATCATAGTAGGCAACCTGATTCTTCGTCCGGTCTTCAATCATATTGAAGAGCTTGTACACATTCGTATTGTACGCCTTGCCCCCTTCCTGACCCGTACCGTCGGAGAACACGACAATGTTTTTGCTCATGGGTTACCTTTGAAAATGTAATTGTGATGGATGTTCGCTGTTATTTCCAATACGCGTCCCATCGTTCCTCTACCCTCTTCTTCACTTCGTCCGTCATCCTGAGCGGATTCGGATAGCCGGGCTTCCACGTTGCATCAATGCCCATCACGCCTTTGTAGATCGGGCTGATGCCGTGGAGTTTTTGTTCCGTGAAGATGATGTCCCGCTCGCAATCGAAACGTGTAAATACGCCCCAAATGTAGTTCTCTTTATCACGGAGATCGACGTCCTCACTCACCGCGGCGATTATTTTGATGCCGCCAAGCTCTGTTTGCGCAACAAGCTTCTCAATGACTTTTCTTCCACCTTCGTTCACTTTGACGAGAAGAAGAGTTTCGTGAACTACATTCAGATCGGAAATTCTCTTGTCTGCGTCTCGTACCCTCTCAATATTCACTTTACGCGATTCCGTCACCGGCTTCTTGTCTCGCTGTTTCTTCGTCGCATCCAAAATCATTTTACTGCCGAGATTCATCTTGAAGCTCGTGAAGTCCAGCGTATCGAGCGGCACTTTGGGAATCATCACAAAATCAAAATGCGGATTGAAATTGTCACGCACGTTTTTCATGACTTCATCGAAGTTCCTGACGTTTACGCCTTCAGAGACGAGGATGATGCATTTCGTGAGAGAGAGTTGCGACATTCCCATCAAGCCCAACGCCGTCTTCATCGCTTCCTTCTGATAGCGCTGATCGACAGCAACGACGAGCAGGTTGTGAAATCCCGCTTCGTAGTACGCCCACATAGCGGCAATTTCCGAGTGAATCAACTTTGCCAGCGGTCCGAGAATCTGTTGCGTTGCATCGCCCAACCATTTATCCTCCATCGGCGGAATGCCGACAACTGTTGCAGGATACACTGGATTGAGGCGGTGCGTGATTTTCCTGACATGAAAGACGGGAAACTCCGAGGCATGTGAATAGTGTCCGAAGTGATCGCCGAACGGCCCTTCCATCCTTCTTTCGCGTGCAGGCACGATGCCCTCAAGAATAAATTCCGCATTTGCCGGAACTTGAATGGAAAGGGACTTCGCTTTGACGAACTCCGTTCGTTGACCTCTTAGAAATCCTGCAAACATCGCCTCGTCAATATTCTCGGGCAATGCCGCTATCGTCGCCATCAACAGCGCCGGATCGGTTCCCAACGCGACTGCAAGCTCGAAATCCTGTCCGAGCCGTTCTGCTTCGTAATAATGGAAGCCTCCACCCTTCTGAATCTGCCAGTGCATGCCCGTCGTTTGCTTGTCGAACACGTGCATGCGGTACATGCCGATGTTCCGTTTTCCGTTGCGGGGATCGTACGTCACGACCTGTGGAAGCGTGACAAAACGTCCGCCATCTTCCGGCCAGCATGTGAGAATCGGGAGTTCATCGAGATTTGGTTCTTCAACAACTTCCTGTACAAGTGCCGAAGAAACGGATTTGTTCCGCGTCTTGAGAAACCTGCCAACGATTGGCTTGTGTTTCCACAACACCGACGGCTTCGGAGGCATGGCATCCATCATAAACCGGATCAGTTCTTCCCCGAGTTGTTCGGGATGTTTGTTAAGGGCAAGCTCACAGCGATGCTCGCTTGCCATCGTGTTAATAACAAGCGGATACTTCGAGCCTTTCACGTTCTCGAAGAGCAGCGCCGGCCTTCGTTCTTTGATGGCTCGCGTCGCTATTTCCGTTATTTCGAGATAGGAATCGACTTCAACTGTAACTTTGTGCAACTCGCCTGCCGATTCCAGATAGCGGGCGAAGTCGCCGATGGTGCGAACGCTTGTCATTGGTCAGTGTTCAGGTAGAGATTTGGGATAGCGAATGTCAGGCAACAAGATAGCCAATTACTTGACAATTGTCAGAAAGGAAACAAACTCACAGCGACTCAACAAGCGCAAGTGACATCTTCTCGGCCACAGGCTGGTCGGCAGCGAGCCAGTACAAACGATCCTTGTACACAAAGAAGTAATGATCCTGCTCCTGGCCGTAACAGAACGATGCTTCCACTCCGCCGAGCTGTGTAACCCGATAGTCAGTAAAGAGAGGATTTCCCTTTTCGATGCTACGTGCCATTTTTGTGTACGCCTTCTGCGCATCGCGACGCGAGCGGTAGACGGAGAGATACACTACCGTGTTCCCCGATGTGTACACGCCGATGAGGTTTGTCGCGGGAGTAACTTCCTTGTCGTGCATGCGATTGAGAATCTCGTTCGCCCTCTCGCCGTCAATCAACTGCACAAGCTGCCCATCACCAAGCTGTTGCGGGAGATTGGCCGATGCGGAACTCAGGAAATAGAAGTACACTGAAATCGCAGCAATGACAGCTACGACAATAGCAGACTTCCAGACTAACGGCGGGATTTTAGGGGATTCGTCGCTCACGAAACAGTAGTTCTTTCTGCAAGGTATTGTATTTCAAGAAACGCGCTCGGCAGCGGCAGACCAGTGAGCCGATATCACTTCGCCGAGACGCGGAAGAAATATACAAAGGGGAAGCAACGAATCCTACCGGAAAGTCATACGGTTCTTGCGGTCTTCAGAATTGCGAAGACTACTCCCGTAAAGATCAGAAGCCCGCAAATAACAAGGCGCAAGGATATCGATTCTTCAAGGAAAACAACGCCGCCGTAGGCAGCAAGAACCGGAACCAGCAACTGCACAATGCCGGCCTGCGTTGCAGTAAGCCCCCGCAACGCCGTGTACCAGATGGCGTATCCAACGCCGGATGCAATCGCGCCCGATGCGACTGCGAGCAGAACTCCATCCCGCGTAATCACTTGTTCTCCGGTGCTTAGTGCCGCAACCGGCGCAGCAAGCACAAGACTGAGTGTAAAGTTGTTCGCCGTGGCGCGCAACGGATCAGCAACACACGTTCCTTTCAACGAGTACACGCCCCAGGCAATTCCGGCGATTGCCATCAAACCGGCGCCAATCAAATCGGGGGCCCCGGCTCCCGGCAGCGTAAGTCCTGCAAGTCCGGCCAATGCGAGCAGAAGTCCAGCCAGTTCGCGTACATGCAGCCGGTTGCCATCCATTAGATGACTTCCGATCATGGTTGATTGAACTGCACCGAAGAGAATCAAGGCTCCGACTCCTGCAGGAATGCGAAGGTAGGCAAAGGAAAACGGAATCGCATACGCAAAAAGAGCAAAAGCCGAAATCCACGTGAACTGTAGCCGAGGAAGATGCTTGTCTCGCGAAATCAGAATAAATGTGAGGGCTATCGTCCCGCTAAGTAATCGAATGAATGTGAACGAAGCGGCATCAATGAGTTGCGGCGCAAGGGCAAGCCGGCATAAAATCGAATTTGAAGCGAAGGCAACAAGGGTAACGGACGTGAGGAGAACAGTTCGCGGGGAAATGTGTTGTGAGGAAGACATTAAAAAAAGAACGGATGAAAACACATGAAGCGTACTACTCGAACTCTTCAGCCCGCCAGCCCTTTGCAGTTCGAATACCGAGTTGCCCCATCACCTTGTCCGTAAAGGCGCCGACATACTCATCAACACTCTTCGGCACAAAATACAACGGTGATGAAATCGGCATGATGATAGCGCCGTAGCCCGAAAGTCTCGTACACTGCTCAAGTGATAGCGTTGAGAGCGGCGTCTCTCTGACACAGATAATGAGCTTGTAGCGTTCCTTCAAACAGACTTGCGCAGTCCGGGTAATCAACGTATCGCCGAGTCCCGAAGCAATCTTCCCGATTGTTGACGTCGAAGCCGGAAGAATCACAAACGCATCGAAGTAATTGGAGCCGGATGCCATCGGGGCAGTTAAATCGTCGTCGGAGAATTGCTTCTTGATGTACGGCTTCAAGTCCTTCTCGCTCATATTCAACTCATCGCGCAGTAATACCTTCCCCCACGAACTGACGACAAGATATTTGTCCGCCGGACATTTCTTAAGAAAATCCAATGCGTACACAGCGCCCGATGAGCCGGTGATGCCGACGATGAGTTTCATGCCTGATGAATGCCTTTTGTGGAACACTGAGGACACAGATGGAACTGATTCTCACTGACTGCTCACTTACAGTCTGTGGTCACCCTCTTGGCTGCAGTTCTGTGCGCTTTCTTCCTATCTTTGGTGAATATCTGTCTGTGTTCCATCGCAAAGTCAGACGGATACTCCGACGAGGACCATGGCAAAGACTGCAAATCCCGCGACCGCATTGATCTTGAAAAACGCCAGCTCGACATCTTCCGCTTTCTTCTGCTCAAGATACAGGAGATAACCCGTCATAACAAGAAGCGGCAACGCGAGAAGTGAGAACGGCGAATAGAAAAACAACGCCGTCAGAAATCCGAACGCAATGAAATGGAAAAGCGCGGAAAACTGCAGCGCCCGTGCCCTCCCGAAGCGGGCAGGAAACGAATACAGCGATTCCTTCTTATCAAATTCCTCGTCAAGCGTTGCGTAGATGATATCGAAGCCGGCAACCCAAAAGAGCGTGAACAGTGAAAGAAGTGCCGGCGGAATCAGATTCTCGAACGATGGTGAGATGGCGAACCACCCGCCTAACGGCCCCATCGCCAACCCCATGCCGACTCCGAAATGCGCGAGCGGCGTGTAGCGCTTCATGGTCGGGTAGATAATGAACACGGCAAGCGGAATCGGCGACATATAGAAACAGAATTCGGAAATGAAATACGCCGACCCGAAATACAGCGCAAGCCCCGCAACCATCACCCAGCTTGCCTCCCAGATCGTCATCCGTCCGCTGGGCAAATCACGTGTTGCGGTGCGGGGATTCCGGGAATCGATATGCCGGTCAATAATCCGGTTGAGAGCAAACGCAACAGTGCGTGCACCGGTTGCGGCTGTCAGAACAAGAATGAGAATCTTCAGCGGCGGTAGCGTGTTACGCGAGGCGAGCATCACGCCACTGTAGATAAGGGGAAGCGAGAACAGCGTATGCTCGATCTTGACAAAGGAGAAGAACTTCTTCACAAGTTGGGTTTCCGGGATTTTGAGGGATTTCGTGCGTCCAATATAGAAATTTCCCACATCTCGTCCAACCTCGGGCTTGCGAAGCACAGTCCGCTGAATCGAGTGCCCTCACAAGGATATATGCACTACATGATACGGCGGACAAACAGCGTATGAAGGCCAACACCGAGGCAGCTGCGAAACCCCAACGAATTAAAACCGGGCCCGGACTCATGCAACTTTCCGGTTCCGCTACTTGTTGAGATCGGTAGTAGCTCATCCGGTTTCTCACGGTAATTGCAACTGTTCTTTCACACAATACAAGGTGGACTTTATGGGAACGAGCCGAATTCTCAGTGCCGCTTTTTTCGCGGCAACAATCGGATTACTGATCGGAAGTTGTTCGAAGGATGAGGGAGGAACCACTCCGCCTCCAAGCCCGACGGGTATTTCCATCAGTCAGGCTATTCCCACCTTGTCTGTCGGCGACTCCGTGTCAAGAACACTCTCCGGCGGAACACCCCCTTACTCGCTCGTTTCATCAGGTACAACAACTGTTGCGGCGCCGACGCTCAGCGGAACAACCTTGACAGTCCGGGCTGTCGGCAACGGCAATTCCACCATCATTATCGGGGATGCCGGATCGCCGCAACGAACGCTTTCCATCAATGTCCAGGTGGGAACACCGGCGGTTTCTTTTTCAGGGCAGGTGCAGCCGATCTTTACCGCGAATTGCGCGGTTTCAGGATGTCACGTTACAGGAGGGGTTGCGCCGTTTTCGTTGGCCGCAGGCACAAGCCATGACAATCTCGTTAATCAGGCTGCAACAAGCTCGCCTGCGTGCAGCCTGCCATTGCGCGTGAAGCCGTTCTCGGCGGATTCGAGTGTGTTGTACAGAAGAATCTCGGGGCCGGACTGCGGCCAGCAAATGCCGCAAGGCGCGTCGCCGCTTTCTTCAACCAATCAACAACTCATCAGAAACTGGATTATTCAGGGCGCCGCGGCAAACTAAGTCGCCTGCTACTCCCACTCGATTGTGGCGGGGGGCTTAGAACTCACGTCGTACACGACACGGTTGATGCCGCGTACTTCGTTGGTTATGCGCGAGGATATGTTGGCGAGAACTTCGTGCGGCATGCGGAACCAATCTGCCGTCATGCCGTCAACGCTGGTGACTGCACGAATTGCGACTGTGTACTCGTAGGTTCTTCCATCCCCCATCACTCCGACACTTCTGACGGGCAGGAGAACGACAAACCCCTGCCAGATGTCACGATAGAGGCCTGCCTTTTTCACTTCTTCTACAAAGATTGCATCTGCCTCACGCAAGAGATCGAGACGTTCCCGGGTAATTTCGCCCAACACACGTACTGCAAGTCCGGGCCCGGGGAAAGGATGCCGCCAGATGAGTTCATCCGATAAGCCGAGTTCGTGGCCGACTGCCCGCACTTCATCTTTGAACAATTCCCTGAACGGTTCGATCAACTTGAGGTTCATCTTCTCCGGCAAGCCGCCAACGTTGTGGTGGGTTTTGATTGTGACGGACGGGCCTTTGAATGACACGGATTCGATAACGTCAGGATACAGTGTTCCCTGGCAAAGGAAATCAACCTGCCCGATCTTCTTTGCTTCCTGTTCAAAGACATCAATGAACAGCTTGCCGATGATTTTTCGTTTCTTTTCCGGATCGGTCACTCCGTCAAGTTCCTTCAGAAACAGATCGCTCGCATCGACATAGTCAAGATTCATGTGGAAGTTGTCACGGAACGTCTGCACAACCTGCCCGCTCTCCCCTTTCCGCATCAGGCCGTTATTGATGTGAATGCAATACAACTGGTCGCCGATGGCCTTGTGGAGAAGAACTGCCGCAACCGACGAATCGACGCCACCGCTTAATGCGCAGATAACTCGGCCGTTACCGACTCTATGACGAATATCATCAATCGAATTCTGGATGAACGAAACTGAACTCCACCCTCCCTTACATTCACAAATCTTGTAGAGGAAATTCTTCAGTATCTCCTTTCCGTTCGCCGTGTGAACGACTTCAGGATGAAACTGAATTCCGTATATCTTCCGCCGAACATCCTTGATAGCACAGATAGGCGAGTTACTTGTATGCGCCATCGGTTGGAAGCCGGAAGGCATTCGTGTCAAATGGTCGCCGTGGCTCATCCAGACTTTCGTTGTTGTTCTATTCCCTGCAAATCCAGCAAACAAATCCGACGTATCGTCTATCAACAAATCCGCGTGGCCGTATTCACGTTTTGCCGCTTTATCAACCTCGCCGCCGAGTTGATAGGCCATCAATTGCAGGCCGAAACAAATTCCCAGCACGGGAATTCCCAGCTCGAATATCTGCGGTGCGGAAATCGGAGCCCCTTCCTCGTACGCGCTATGCGGACTGCCGGAGAGAATAATTCCTTTGGGATTGAGAGATCGGATTTTTTCGACTGAGATGTTGAAGGGATGGAGTTCGGAATACACGCCCGACTCGCGCACGCGACGGGCAATCAGTTGCGTATATTGGGAACCGTAGTCAAGTATGAGGATGAGTTCTTCGTGGGTCATGATGATGTGAAAAATGTTGCAGAAATATAGGAAAAGAAGGCATTTCCTCCAACATTCGATTGCGGGCAGCATCCGCTGTCTCCCAGATTAATTTGTTCGAAGAGAAGTATCACTGCAACCTCTGTAGAGTAGTATCGTATCGAAGAATGCAAGTCAACATATCCATTCATGGAGGTCATTATGAAAACCATACACGCTCTGTGTGTGGCACTGGTCATAATGATACCCGCCCTGGTCAGGGCTTCAGATCCACCCGCCGCACCGCGATTTACCAATGCGACGATCGAACAAACCGAGCAAAGCATGGTGCAGGGTATTGCCTACAACAATCCCTACATGACCGCAACAATCGCCTTTACCGTTCGTGACCTGAAGGGGTTGTATCCCGAACATTCCTTCACACCGCTGATCATCCCGTTGATGGGAGCGTTGAAGGATGAGGATGCCCCGGCATTTGCCCGAACGGCGGCGGCAATTGCATTGCATGAATTGCGTTCGGCACGCGGCGATTACGCCATTTCGCAAACGGCAATCTTCACTTCGTCGGAGAAAGTGAAAAATGTCTGCTCGTGGCTCCGGTACTACCGGCTGATTGAGAAGCATCCTGAACTGGCAGCAGTGTCGTCACCAGACCTGTTCAGCCACGTTGTTCCCGTTCCATTGCCGGAGAACACGATCGAGTAGCTTCTCGCACATATTCACTCATCGTCTCAGGCTGATTGATTCTTGTCAAAAGATGGCGTACTTTTCAGCCGACGAAATGATGAGTTCTTTGTCAACCCGCGCAACTACCATTCTGGAAGCGTGGGTTTTTGTTTTCCCCACGGTGAACGACGAGAGGAGCCAACATGGCGAATATCAAGACCAAACAAGGAGTTATCGGAATTCTTACGGGCGGAGGCGATGTGCCCGGATTGAACCCGGCCATTCGTGCGGTTACGATTCGTGCTTTGCGTGAAGGGTATCAGGTTATCGGAATACGCAGAGGGTGGGCTGGCGCCATTGAGATTCTTCGCGACAAGAATGCCGACAACAGTGACAACTATCAGGTGCTGACCGAAGAGATTGTGAACAAGGCGGGACGCACGGGCGGAACATTCCTTCACACATCGCGCACGCGTCCGAGCCACGTCAAGAAATCGCAAGTTCCCCCTCATCTCAAGGATACCTACACGGCCGACACCAATGACCTGACACCCGAGGTCCTTAAGAATCTCGACTTCCTGGGCATTGATTATCTTATCCCGATCGGGGGTGACGATACGCTCAGCTACGGTGTACAATTGTACAAGCAGGGCGTCAAAGTGATCGCCATTCCCAAAACAATGGATAATGATGTACCCGGAACCGATTATTGCATCGGTTTCAGTACTTGTGTCACGAGAACAATTCGGATGACTAACAGTCTTCGAACTTCCGCAGGGTCGCACGAGCGGCTTCTGGTGATGGAGGTATTCGGCCGATACGCAGGATACACGGCGATGGTCCCTACAATGGCAGGGGCCGCAAATCGCTGTGTGATTCCCGAATACAAATTCAACATCGAGCGGTTGGCCGAGTTGATGGTGCATGATCGGAACAGGAATCCGAGTAAATACGCCGTCGTCCTTGTTTCCGAGGGGGCGATGTTTGAAGGAGGAGAGATGGTATTTAAGGATGCGCGCACGGATGCATACGGCCACGCAAAGTTGGGGGGGATTGGCGATCTCGTTTCCCAGCAGCTCGAGGAGCTTTCTCCGAAATTCAACAACGGAAAGACGATTCACATCATCAACCAGAAGCTCGGGTATCTGGTTCGAGGCGGAGACCCGGACGCGATTGATTCGATTGTCCCGATGGCATACGGCAATCTTGCACTCGACCTGGCTCTCAAAGGCGTGCACGGGCGGCTTGTTGTTCTGAAGAACGGCCGCTACGACAACATGCCGCTTGACGTTGTAACCAGTACGAAAAAGGTTGTGAACGTGAAGGAACACTACAACACCGAACGACTTCGTCCGCACTACAAGAGCTTCGAAATGAAGCCTCTGTTTCTGACTACAAGTGAATGGTAGGCCGAACTTGACGGGAGGAGCGGAACAACAAACCCTCCCCCCGAAGTTCCGTCCGATCATCCCTCCAACAGAAAAAATCCCTCCAAGAATTTCGTAACGTTCACAGACCAACGGAACTTGACCCTCTGATGTGTTGTTCAAGTCTCGTGCTGCACAACGTACAAAACGTACATAGTGCAAGAGACGATAGTTCTTTCACATACTAATCATGGAGGGTTTGATGTTTCACAAGAAGTTTCTTCTGCCTACCGTCGCCGTCATGGCAACGATGCTGGTCGTTGCCGGCTGTAAGAAGGACGATGACACTATTACGCCAACGCCCGCAGGCTCGGCCCAGATAAAGGCCGTACATGCCTCACCAAATGCGCCTGCAGTTGATATTCTGGTTGATGGCAATGTTGTCCGGTCAGGGCTTTCATTTCCGGCTAATACCGGGTATGCGCAGGTAACATCAGGCACACGCAACATCAAGGTTCGCGTTAGCGGAACCTCGACGATTGCGATTGATGCAAACGTTCCATTCTCCGAGAACAGCTTCACGACCATCTTTGCTGTTGACTCGGTTTCTAAGATTTCAACTGTCGTTCTGAACGACAATCTCGCATCTCCCGCTGCAGGAAAGGCACATGTTCGCTTTGTGCATCTCTCCCCCAATGCACCGGCTGTTGATATTGCGCTGCAGGGAGGCGCTGTAGTGTTTGCAAATACTTCGTTCAAAGGCTTCAAGGATTTCACTCCGCTCGATGCGGGCACATACGATCTTGAAGTCCGAGTCGCAGGAACGCAAACCGTAGTTCTGCCGCTGAACGGAATTGTGCTGAAGGCAGGTGAAATCTATACAGTATTTGCACGTGGATTTGTGGGAGGAACGGGAGCTCAGGCCCTCGGTGCTGAAATTATTGTGAACAAGGCCGTTCCCGGCGCCCCGACAGTAGGCAACGGACGGGTCTTGGTCACACACGCATCTCCTGATGCACCGGGAGTTGACCTACTTGTTGCAAATAGCATCGCCGGAAGCAATCTGACATTCCCCAACAGCACAGCCTATTTGAATGTTGCAGGCGGCGCCCGCGGCGTGAAGGTGAATGTTACCGGTACGTCAACCACAGTGATTAATGCCAACTTGCCGATTGCCGCAAATGCGAACTACTCTGTGTTTGCCGTTGACTCGGTTGCAAAGCTCTCAACGCTCGTGCTGACCGATGACCTGACAGCGCCCGCGGCAGGAAAGGCTCATGTCCGGTTCGTGCATCTTTCGCCGAATGCGCCAGCAGTTGACGTTGCAGTGACAGGCGGTGCGGTTGTGTTCGGAAACCGGGCATTCAAGCAGTTCACCAACTTCACACCACTTGATGCAGGAACGTACAATCTGGAAGTCCGGGTGGCAGGGACAGCAACAGTTGTGTTGCCTCTGCCGGGAATTGCGTTGCAAGCAGGGAAGATTTACACAGTGTTTGCGAGAGGATTTGTCGGTGGGACGGGGGCGCAGGCTCTCGGTGCACAGATCATCGTGAACAACTGATGCAAATCGCAGGAAGGCCGCCGTTCGCGATTGCGGCGGCTTTTCTGCGTTAGTTTTGTTCGGTTATTCGTTTCAGAATCACCGCTATCCCCTCTACAAATACAGCGTGCGGCGTCTGCAAGCTGACGACAAGATGCCCTTCCTGCTGAAAATCCAAGAAGTAGCCCGGAAATACATACACGCCCGATTCCATCAACAACTCAACCGCCCATTCTTCATCCGATTTCGTCGTTGGAATCCTGAGAATTGCGTACCATCCCCCTTCAGTCGAAAGAAGCGATATGGGCGGATTGGCTGGAAGGGATTGTTTGAGGAAATTCAGGTTTTGCTCGACACGCCCGACAATCTGCTTTCTGACCTTCTCCCCTGCCAGGAACAGCTTCGGCAACGCAACTTGAACGGGTGTGTTGACAGAAAGAAACGTGTCGCTGATGATTTCGAGGCGATGCAATGCTTCTGTTTTCACATCATCCCTGCCGCTCACAACAATCCACCCCAATTTCAATTGCGGAAGTCCGCACGACTTGGAAATTCCGTTCAGCGTGAACGTCAACACATCTGTGTTTGCGGCAGTCGAGCTAATCCTTCTCTCATCTTCTTCAAAACCGTAATCGGAAAACACTTCATCGACAATAAGGGCAAGATGATGTTGCCGGGCGATTTCGTTCAACGCTTTGAGTTCATTCTTCTTCAGGAACATCCCTGTCGGGTTATGCGGACTAACAACGACGATAGCTTTCGTAGATGAAGCAACAGCCCTTCTCACAGAATCAATATCAATATGCCATTCACCATCATAACGCAAATTGTAGCTGTTGATCCGGACACTGCTCAACTGAGCAAGAAACTCGAACAACGGATACGACGGCATCGGAACGAGAATGTCATCTCCTGCTTCACACAAGAGTGTGAAGAGAAATGAATACGCCTCGCTGGTTCCTGCAGTCAGAATAACATCCGAAGGAGAAACGTGAATTCCTTTTGTCGAGTAGTATGCCGAAACCGCATTGCGGGCGGCAGGAATGCCGAAGGGATCCGGGTCGTAGCGCAACGACGAGTCTTGCGAAAGCGACGCGAGAATCTCCTTCGCCGGATACTCGAAGCCGGCTTCAGTCGGATTGGAGACCGTCAAATCTATAATCGGCTTGCCGCTTCTGCGACGTTCGTGGAGAAGTTGCGATAACCGGTTAGGTTGGCGATGCCACTCTGTTCGGGATGAGTACATAAAACAGAATAGCAAAATCCCCCAACAGAATCATCTTTGAGCAGTTTTGCCGACAGCGAAACCCCTGCCCGGCGGTTTTTCTTGCATTTCGCGATGAACGAACGTATCTTTTTGTCAGGCAGTACATACAATCCCCATAAACCCTGCCTCCTTTCACACCATCAAAAAGGCCGGCAGCAGTAAAGCATCGCCAATTTCTGACGGAGGTTTCCATGGCATGCAAACTGTTTTCTTTCCCGCTTGTTCTTCTCTTCTCTGTTCTTTCATTCCCGATAGTACTCGACGCATTCGGCCAGGAGCAGGCAAACAGTCCGCCCGCTGAAACGAATGCGGACACTTCCCTATCCGTTTTTCCGGGAACCGTTCACTCGTACACACCGAAGCAGTTGATGCGATATCCGTTTCGAGGGCTGCAGAATTATCTCGCCCTTGTGCCGGGAGTTGTGTTGCAGGACGGGTCGTTGCATGTACGAGGCAATCGACGAAACGATCTCGGCTATTCGCTGAACGGCACATCCGTGACAAACCGCTTCACGGGACTCGAAGGCGTGCAGGTGATTCCCGAAGCGATGGCACGCATTGATGTGTATTCGGGGGGCGGATTGATGTCCGACGGATTTTCGGGTGCAGGCGTTCTTCACACAACGATGAAAACGGGAGGAGATGAATTCCGCATTGCGGCAAAATATCTGACGGACGATTTTGCCAAACCGGGCAAGGAGTTTCTCAGCACATCATCGTACGGATTCCGGACAGGCGTACTCACTGCTGAAGGGCCGGTTCCGGGCCTTGATGATCTTCGCTTTTTTGTTGCGGGCGAGCATCGCTACATGCGCAATCGGAGCCCAATGTGGCTGACGCCATTCTCGTTTCAACTCAAGACTGATCAGTTTCATTTCAATGGCCCCGACATCGACTTGCCGGGCCCGGTGGCTTTCTCAACCAATTATGTTCCGAACAGTTGGACGGAAAGCAACACCGTGCAGGGAACGTTGACTTATGAATGGGAGCCGCTCACATTCCATTTTACCGGCAGCTATCAGAAACAGTCACAAACCCAGGGGGGCGAATGGCCTGCGGCGCTTGCCCGCTTCTTCAACCAGAAGCGAACGCCCACGCTTGAGAATGAGACGTCGTTCTTCCGGCTGCAAGCAACCCACGAAGTCTCTGATGATTTCTCATACGAGTTGACTGCCGCTTACCAGCGATACTCAAGCGAAACCCTCGACCCTGACTTCGGCTCGGATTGGAAGTCGTACACAGACAGTCTGAAGAATGCGGAGAAGGGCTACAGCGGATTCCGGTCTTATTGGCAAGGACCGATTTCGTACATGGTAATTTCCGGGTTCGAACTCAACCACCCCAACGCACCAAATAATACCTACAGCAAGAACAGCCAGCACGCATGGACGTTTTCCGGCAAAGCCGTCTACTCGCCATTTGATAACTTCACCCTGCAAGTCGGTGGAGACGTCGAACAATGGACAATGCGTTTGTTCAACATCAGGTTTATCAATTCGACGATGTCCTATCTCTTCGGATGGTATGGTAACCAACCTCACACATTTGCCTCAGAGATGGAACGACGAATATTTGTCGCGAGAAGTGGATCAATCAACCATTACGGATTCGACGTTGACGGCAACAGCACAGACGACGGCTTTGATGCGCCGCGTAAGCCCTTGTTTGCTTCGGGCTTTGCTCAAGGGACGTTGCGTTATGAAGACTTGATTATTGACCTGGGACTACGCGTCGAGCATTTCGACATCAAGCAGAAGACGTTTGAGAAGTTCTCGTGGGAATTGTTCGATCCTCAGCTCGACGTTCTCGATGAGAACAAGCTCGTCGATATGCCAACCTCAACTGTCGTTCTCCCGCGGATCGGGCTGTCGTATCCGGCGTCATCATCAACCGTTCTATTCGGATCGTACAAGGAAACTGCGCAATTGCCTCCGCTAAGTTTGATCTATGCAGGCAATACATACATCAGCAGAACTGTTTCTGTTACGTCACGTGGCAACGCATTCATGCCGCCATACACAACGTCACTGAAACCGGAGCAAACTGCGCACGTCGAGGCTGGCCTGCGACAGCGGCTACCCCACGGCATGCTGTTGAACGTCACGGTTTTCCTTAAGTCGATCCGGGATCAGCTCACGTATGCCAGGTCCGAAGCCGACGGTAGCGGATTCACAACGTGGAAAAACACAGACGAGGCCTCGGTACGAGGGCTTGAGTTTCTGTTGGCGCTGCAGCCGCGGGGCGGATTCGCAGCACAATTGCAATACACCCTCTCCTCGGCCAAGGGAACAGGCTCCAATCCCAACTCAAGTCGGGGAACTGTTGAGCAACGGATACAACGCGAACTCCTTCTCACTCCGCTCGATTTCAATCAGACACACAAGGCAACCCTGTTTCTCGATTATGTCGTGCCGGAAGAAACGCATCCGGTTCTCGACGGACTCGGGCTGCATTGTATTCTCAACTACAGCAGCGGGCACAATTATACAAAATTGCGTGAACTTGAATACTCCGGTTTGTTGAATCGTTGGAATATCGGGGCCGGGGAACACATCGATCCCCGATTCGTATATCCCGCAGAACCGCCTAACAACTCAGTCACGCCGTCGTTATTCAATGTTGATGCCCGGGTGAGCAAGCATTTCCGTGCAGGCGGACTCGACATAACCATATTCGTCAATGTTCTCAATCTGTTTAACACAAAGCACGTTTTGAACGTGTATTCGGTAACGGGGAGCCCGCAGGATGATGGCGTGCTGTCAAGCAGATTTGCTGAATCATTTACAGCCACACCGGGTTACGAGGCCTTTTATCGTGCGATCAATCTCGAGAACCGCTGGGCGTACATGGGCGCAACGGGATACGACCTGTACGGCACGCCGCGGCAGATACGTGTGGGGATCAACGTGAGTTATTAAGTTTGACCGAAGGACATTTTTCGCCACAGAGACACACGGAGGCACAGAATGTATGTTAAGCGCAATGCCCCACAATCCAAAAATCAACTAACAACGACTGGAAGGAGCTATGTAGAAATGAGACGAAGAAACTCTATCGCCATCGGCTTCTGCCTGAGTGTGACAATCCTCCTAATGTGTAGCGCGGAGAAAGTCGCGGCACAATCAGGTTATCCACACCATCCGCTCTGCAATAATCAACATACTCAAACGACGGCAACCATATGCTATAGCTACGCTACATCGAGAGCATTCGGCAGGGGTTGGAACGATACTCGCTGCCCAGCCAACAAATTCAATGCTGTCCAGAGCATGATCGAAGAGTATTTTGAGCGCGACGGCTTCATCCTGAGTAACGTAAGGCAGGGTGATATTATCGGCTTCGGTTCGAGTCAATCACAACCGGATCACGTATGCTATGTAGAATACCTCACGGGTCAACCAGTGACAAGCACAGACCACGTTCATATTGCCCAGGTAGACGGACCAACCAGCATCTCTGATTTTACCGGAACACTCACGAATGTTATCAATGGAGCACAAGGTGTTACGGCGCAGGGTTACCCGACTTCAATTTGGCGGAAGCGACCCCTTTGGAGTATCAAGCTCCAGAACTCGTTTACCGGCGGGAAGGTTGGCATTGATGACGGCCAGAGCGTTGAGGAAGAGGGCGAAGGATCACCGCCTACGGAATACGACTCCCCGCATCCCGTAAGCAACCTGCACTGGGAGAGCTCTGTCATCGGTGTTGCGGTTATGGATGGGAGACTGCATGATGGGTATGTTAGAAGGTTCTGGAAGTGGTCGAGCCCATATTCCGAGGCATTTACTGTCAGCGTTTCTCATCAAGTGCGTGCGCTTAGTTACACCTCGACGACCGAGTTTACAGCCAACCTTGACAGGGAATTCAACGTCACATTTCAGAACTCACTCCCCGGGGCAACTGGCGGCCAGATTAAAGTCAACCAAGTCACCTACTCGGTTCCCCATGCAACAACTGTAACCGATAGCTTCCCAGAGGTTACTGCTGACGCGATCTACAACGCCATTAACCGAATTGAGTACACGTTTGCGCAGTGGAATGATGCAAGTACCGTGAACCCGCGTGTGTTTACCGTCCTCGATAATAACACCACCTACACTGCATCTTACAATGCGAAGCCTCTTCCTCCAGCGAATGTTACCGCAGGCGGTCCAGTGGGTGCCAATGTATGCGTCTCATGGCAGATCCATCCGCATGATAGCGTAACGCAGTATCAAATCTGGCGGCAGGTGAAGCACCAACATCAGGGCACGATAGACCCGCCCCAACTGCTTACCACAGTTCCTCGCACGACGACACAGTACATTGACTATGACTACCTCGTAACTGAGGGGTACACGCATGACCTTGTGTGGTACGACGTTCGCTCCTACTTCTCCTTGAACCAAACGTACTCCGATCCAAACTGGGTTGCTGTTTTTGCCCACATCGCCCCGAAGATCGCAACTCCACCATTCGTACCGACTGTCTGGACTCTCGGCAACAGTCCGAATCCATTCAATCCTTCGACGCGCATCGTGTATTCGCTTGTTGAGGACGGGGGTATGTCACTCACGATCTACGACATCCAAGGGCGTGAGGTAGCTTCCCTTGACAAGTCCTATCGTGAAGCCGGATACTACAGTGCAACATGGGACGGTAGAAACGCTCAGGGATCTCCGGTGGGCAGTGGAGTCTACTTTGCGAGACTCAATGTCACAGGAGCTTCGGGCAAGGTACTCTACTCGCACACGATCAAACTCCTTCTTGCAAAGTAGCAGGAGGGCATATGAAGGGACTTGGTGTGATGGCTGGGGCCATCCTTACGTTGCTGGTGCACCTTGGAGGATGCAAGAAAGACTCGGTGGGACCCCCACCATCGAAGAATCCGAGGGAGTATTCTTGGACTGTTGACACCTTGGCCTATCCGGGAAGTCTGCAGACCTTGATGAGACATGCTTGGGGGTCATCCAGCAGTAACATCTATATTTGCGGACACAATGATACGAGGTATGGAAACATGTATCATTGGAACGGCCAAAGTTGGACAAATGTTCGACTGCACGTTTCAGAAGGTGGAACCCTCACTTCCATAGGTTATTTCGAGGGAATCGTTGGCTTCTCAAGTGAGACTATCTACGCGGCTGGAATAGGGCAAGATTTCAGGTCATTCCTGATACAATTCAATGGCAGCCAATGGCGTGAGATCAATGTGCTGAATGGAAGGGGGTTGTTGTCGATTTGGGGACGGTCACCAAATGACATCTTGATCGGTGGATTGGACGGATATCTGGCTCGCTACAACGGGCATCAATTTGCGCGAGACTCGGTTCCTTACACGTTCGACAGCACCGGTATGAACATTCAGGTAAGCCAGATTACTGGAGATAATTCAGCAGTCCATCTCGTCTTGGCAGTCTCACCCGATACATTGTTCAATCCGATCTTCTACTTCTACGAACGGATAGGGGCGCAGTGGGAGATCAGGGACAGCAGCTATGAGTTTGCAAGGCTATTCATCGATCCTGCTGGAACTGTGTATCGCTACGGATATGATGGCGTTCAACGTCGGCAAGGGTCTAGCTGGGTGAGCACCCTATCCGGGCTTATTGTTGGCCGAAACGGGATGGCAGCATCTAACTCTAGCAACATGTTCGTTGCCGGAAATGCGGGCCCTTCATTTGCTGGCCGCGTCTATCACTATAACGGGAGCGACTGGTTTGAGTACCCACAACTTCGTCTTGCCGATGTCAGCTTCCAGGCAGTCTGGACCGACGGAAGAGAGGCCTTTGCCATTGGATGGACTTCAGGGTCACCGATGAAGACGGTTGTGCTTCATGGCAAATGAGTGGGGCACTGCGCTTAACAATGGCAAGCACGTCGTGCACGAATTTGTAAAGGTCCACGGTATGGACCGCGACACCGCAGAACGCAAGTTATTAAACATAGCCACAGAGACACGGAGGCACGGAGATGAAAGAAAGATAAAATGCCATCTTGATCAATCTGAAGAAACTCTCTGTGACTCCGTGACTCCGTGGCCAACACGGATCATATTCATCAAATCATTTCATAAGGAGGGCTTACCTATGAAGAGAATGCTACTACTACTCGCAATGACATATTCCCTCTTCCTTTCGGCGACAGCTCAGCCTCCGGGCAAGGAGTTGCCGCAGAGAATAGTCTCGCCGCAGCTAACGGCTGCAACCCTTAATTATCAGGTTCTGAATATCAATCGCATATCAGCCTGGATGAGAGCCGACGGACAGTCGGCACGCTCCCCCAGAAGTGAAAACGGCATAATCTACCCGCGTTGGACAAGTGCGGTTGTCTATCAAGACGGGATGCTGTGGGCTGCAAAGGCCTGTGTTGATTCGGGATATTCCATTCCGGCAACCGACCGTCCTATTCGCGTTGGTGGACAAACATACAACATTGGCACGAAGCAGGGCTGGATTGTCGGACAAGGTGCAAGCGCAGTTCCGGTGGACCCGATGCTCCCCGAAGTGAGGGCATACAAGATACGAAGGGATTTCAACTCCGGCTTTCAGGACTACTACGACGTGGCAGACGTTTTTGGTGTCCCTGTCAACGAAGTCACATACGAACAGATACAGCAAGTGTACAATGCCTATCTTCGCGACTGGAACGAATGGCCCGTAAACCGGGGAGCGCCATACATCGAGAGAAACGGAATCCCCGGTTACCAGCCGCCTCCTTCAATACCGTACTATCCTGACGAACTAATTGCCAACAATTTCGATGAGCCGGGTATTGCGGGAGCCGATCCTTCTGTTCCTGCCGACATGGTTGTGTGGACAGTCTACAACGATCTCGACACGAGCTTGACCAGAAACCTCTACGGCTCTCCCCCGCTTGGTCTTGAAGTACAGGTAACCATGTGGGCATACAACCGCAGCGGACATAGCAACCAATTCTATAAGCGTGTCAGAATCATGAACAAGGGCGGCATTGATATTGGAGGAGGACAGAAAGGCTCATTCTGGCTTGACAGTGTGTTTGTCGGGCAATGGAGTGATACGGATCTTGGCCACCCCGCCGATGATCTGCTCGGATGCGACCCTAATCTGAACCTTGCATACACATACAATGCAACTTCGGTAGATCGTGAATTCTCGAAGTTCAATATCCCCGTGCCAGCGTTCGGCTACCACTACGTCTACGGCCCGTTGATACAGGGCGCCCCAACTGATTCCGCCGTGTTTGACTTCCGTCGTGTGCGCGGCAAGCTCAATCTCGGCATGACGTCGTTCTCCCCGAAAATGACCGGCTCATCACTTGTCGATCCGCCACTTGCCTCAAGCTACGAATCAACGCTTCGCTGGTGGCGTTGGATCCGCGGGTATATTCCGAACGCATCCACAACCCCGCTGCAATTGTATCCACATCCACCCGGAGTTCCCCAAACCAAGTTCCCCTATTCCGGTGACCCGGTCACAAGAACCGGCTTTATTGACGGACTTGGAACCGAGTATTCTCTGCCACCCGGTGACAGGCGTTTCACAACAAGTTCAGGCCCGTTCCGGCTTGCTCCGGGAGATACTCAGGAGGTAGTCCTTGCAGCCATCGGCGGACTCGGGGCTGACCATCTGACAAGCATTAGCGCGATGAAATACAACACACGCTCGGCACGGTCAGCTGCGAATCTTCTTTTTGCAATCCCCACCCCTCCTCCACAACCCAAAGTGAAGGTGGTGGAATTGGATGAGGAGATTATTCTTGATTGGGGATCGAACATTCAAGATGTAAAGAATGTCGAAGAGTTTGCAGGAAGAGGCGGATACTTGTTCGAGGGATACAACGCCTATCAACTCCCTTCTGCAACATCAACACTAAGCGACGGCGTCCGGATTGCGACGTTCGATGTTGTGAACGGCGTCGCCAACATCCTTGATGAAGTGTTTGATTACAATTCCGGCCTCGTCATTCCTACGGTCGTTCAGCACGGCACCGACTCTGGCGTGCAGCGGTATCTTAGCGTGAAGCGGAACATGCTGAAAGAACAGTATAACCGGCCACCTCTTCGGAACGGAACGGCGTACTATTTTGCCGTAACGGCATACAACTACTCGAGCAGGCCCGACGCAGCGCCGAAGTCGCTCGAATCTGCCCCAATCATTCTGACGGCAAAGCCGCGAAAGCCATTCGGTACGGCGCTGCAAACGCAGCACGGCGATACGCTCAACGTCACGCATTCCGGCGGCAACAGCGACGGGAAAGTCATCCCGATAGTTGTGAACCCGCTTGCGGGAACGGGCCACACGTATGAAGTACGGTTTGACTATGCGACAAACGGTGTAGTCTGGAAACTACGCAACACAACAAAAGACACGATTCTGTTGAGCGGACAAACCAATCAGAGCGGGGACAAGAACTACCCTCTGGTTGAGGGGGGAATTTTCCTTCAGGTTATCAGCACGCCGGATGGAATGAGAGATTGGGCAGTACCGAACGGCGAACGCCGATTTACGTGGGCGGATGGATACGTCTGGTTCGAGGGTTTTGAACACACAATCGGTTGGGACGACCCGGCACATTTCTTTGGCGTGACTAGCCAAAAGACTGTCAGGGCAGATCAACTGAAGAATGTTCTCCTCAAGCTCGCATCAGCATCATCCGGGACGACAGGAAATCCCGGTGCAGGTGACAACCCCTACGGAGGTTGGAATGAAAACAACCCCGGCAGCGACCAGAATTTCTCTTACGGATACAGATATCTACGCGCTGCCGCAGCGCCACCAGCCCGACCGGAATTCGCTCCCTATATTGTCAATCCAACAAGCGGTTTTGCCTACCAAGATTACAAGCGCGGCGTTCCATTATCGGCTTGGAATGTTGATGTGAATCCTCCCGTTCGTCTTGCAGTTGGTCACCTTGAAAATAATGCAGCCACTGGCTTGGTGGACGGTAAATGGTGGCCGGGAGCAAACAGCACAGGGACAAATGGTAACTCAGGCAGCACACGTGAGTGGTTGTTTATCTTTGATAGACCGTACACAGGTGCAACACCTGACCCTGAGTTGCAGCGGGATATTCTCAACAACGGACTTCCCGTCATGTGGTGGCTGGGTGTCCAGCGCCGCGGCGGAAATAACTTCTTTACGGGCGATGAATTCCTCATCTACGCCAATCACCCGAACAGCCCGAACGACGTGTTTGAGTACACCATCCCCGCCCCCGAGTCAAGCCCGGAGAACATAAAGGAGAGCGCACGGCGTGTGGGCGTGTTTCCGAATCCATACTACGCCGGACAATCGGACGGGGCTGTGATGTCGGGTCAATTCGTCACATTCAATAATCTGCCGAAGAAGGCGACCATTCGCATCTTCAATCTTGCGGGACATGCCGTTCGGACATTGAGGAAGGAGAATGAGTCGCAATTTCTGGAATGGGATCTGACGAACGAACACTCCTACCTCGTCGGCAGCGGGATGTATTTGTGTTATGTCGAGATGCCGGAAATTGGCGAGACGAAAATTCTGAAGCTTGCGGTGATTCAGGGTAATATTATTCCGGGCGTGAAGTAGGTTTGCGGGAGATGTATTTGTCAGGATAGACAGGATTTGCAGGATTATCTTATGATTTTCTTCTTCATCCTGTAAATCCTGTCAAAAAGAATCAAGGTCTTGAAGAAACAAAAGGTCGGTGAGTTGCTGTCACCGACCTTTGTGTTTGTTGAAGTCCGGCTACCTTCGATGGAAAGCGTGCCCGCGTTCTTTGTGCAAGAATTTGTGCAGCACATCTTCCAAATCGGGCTTTGTCTTCTCGTCGAGAGAGTACGCCACCCGCGTGCTCGGCTTCTTGATCTTGATGATGCGTCGCAAATCTATCGGCGTCCCGATAATCACGGAATCACACGGCACCTGATTGATGGTCGTTTCAAGGTCCTTCACTTGTTTATCCCCATAACCCATTGCAGGCAAAAGGGTTCCGGTTTTCGGGTACTTCTCGTATGTTGCCGCAATCGACTTTACAGCATACGGCCTCGGATCGATAATCTCGCGAGCCCCAAAACGCTTCGCAGCAAGCATGCCGGCACCGTACACCATTTCGCCGTGAGTCAGAGTCGGGCCGTCTTCAACTACAAGGACTCTCTTTCCGCGGATCACTTCTTCATCCTCCACATCAATCCTTGAGTTTGCCTGAATAACTGTTGCGTGCGGATTGACGGAGGCCACGTTCTTGAGAACCGTCGCAATATTCTCCGGCTCGGCTGAATCGACTTTGTTCACGACAATCACGTCGGCGAGACGAACATTGGCGGCGCCCGGATAGTAGGTCAACTCATGTCCCGGACGATGCGGATCAACGACGGTGATGGTCAGGTCAGGTTTGTAGAACGGCATGTCGTTGTTCCCTCCATCCCACACGATGATGTCGGCTTCTTTTTCCGCCTGCCGCAGAATCGCCTCGTAATCCACTCCGGCGTAGATGATACCGCCTTCGACTATGTGCGGCTCGTATTCCTCCATCTCCTCGACCGTACATTTGTATTTTTTCAAATCGGCAATCGACGCGTAGCGCTGTACTTTCTGCTTCACCAAATCGCCGTACGGCATCGGGTGACGAACAGCAACAACCCGTTTACCTTGCGAGCGAAGGTACGTGCAGACTTTGCGGGATGTTTGGCTCTTTCCCGATCCTGTACGCACAGCAACAACGGCTACGACCGGCACTTTTGACTTGAGCATCGTTTCACGAGCGCCAAGCACCTTGAAATGCGCCCCGCAGGCCATCACCAGCGAGGCTTTCTCCATCACATAATTGTGCGAGACATCTGAATACGAGAACACCACTTCGTCAATCTTATACTTTTCGATGAGGCGGGCGAGTTCCTCTTCGGCAAAGATGGGGATTCCTTTCGGATACAGCTTCCCCGCAAGAGCCGCCGGATATTTGCGTCCGTCGATGTTGGGTATTTGTGTTGCGGTAAATGCTACGACTTCGAATGTCTTGTTATCCCGGAAGACGGTGTTGAAGTTATGAAAATCCCTTCCCGCCGCTCCCATGATGATAACTTTCGTTCTTGGCATGTCCCCTCCGATTGTTCTTGGAATTAGAATAGTTCAGTTTGTTTTTCACTCATTGCGTGCTGACTCACCACATCCTCTTCGGCAGGAAAAATGTGTGTGCCCGACTTCCCTTCAATTGCATCGTACAAATGTTCGATATCGCTGATAACCGCCTGTTTGCCGCCGCGTTCGAGGTAGAGTAGCGCCGCTTTTACTTTCGGGCCCATGTTCCCTTCCGGAAACTGCCCTTCCTTGTAATAGTTTCTGCATTCCTCCGCAGTAATTGCTTCGAGCCTGCGCTGCGTCGGCTTCTGATAATCAACGTACACGTACTCCACTTCCGTCGCTATCGCAAACACATCGGCATTGAGATGTGTTGCAAGAAGCGAAGAAGTCAAATCCTTGTCTATGACGGCCTCCACACCTTTTTCGGTAACATGATCATTGAGAACGGGAATTCCGCCGCCGCCCCCCGCAATCACCACTAAACCTCTGTTCACACATGCCCGAATGGCGTCGAGTTCGATGATTTCTTTAGGTTCGGGAGATGATACAACACGCCGATATCCGTGGGAATCCTCAATCATCTCCCATTTCATTTGATGTTGGTAGCGCTCGGCGATTTCCTTTGTGTAGAACGGCCCGATGGGTTTTGTATGATGACTGAATGCAGGGTCGTGCTTATCAACACGGACCTGCGTAATAAGCGAGACAACGGGCACGTACACGTGCATCTTCTGCATCATCTGCCACATGGCATATTGCAGATAGTAGCCGATTTCGCCTTGTGTAGCAGCCACACAGACATCAAGAGGCATTCGGTACGAATGATGCGCCGCGAGTTCCGAACGTGTTAGCGCCGCGCCAACCTGCGGACCGTTGCCATGCGTCAGTACAACGCGATGGCCCGCCTTGATAAGCCGTACAACCGTCGTTGCCGTATCAATGGCGTTCTGGAACTGCAACTCGGCAGTTCCGGTTTCATTCGCCTTGATCAGCGCATTCCCCCCGACCGCTAACAACACCAACTTCGACATTCGCTACCTCATTAACGCATACAGAATGGCCTTCTGCGCATGCAGCCGGTTCTCGGCCTCCTGAAACACGACGGAATTCGGAGAATCAATAATCTCGTCCGTCACTTCCTCGTTGCGGTGGGCAGGCAGACAGTGCATGAACAACGCATCGGGCTTTGCGTGAGAGAAAAGCTCACGATTCACCTGATACGGCTTGAAGATATTTCTGCGGATGATGGCTTCCGCTTCCTGCCCCATGCTGGTCCACGTGTCGGTATAAATCACGTCGGCGTCGCGGGCCGCTTCAATCGGATCATTGGTGATGATGATCGAGCCGCTGCTTTTTGCTGCCAGTTCCTTTGCCCGCTGCACCACTTCATCCCTTGCCGCGTAGCCCGGCGGGGTGGCGACGCAGAATGTCGTTCCCCACTTTCCTCCCATCAGCAAAAGCGAGTGTGTCACGTTGTTGCCGTCGCCGATGTAGGAGATTTTGAGATTCTTGAGGTTCTTCTTGTATTCCGTAATCGTGAAGAAATCCGCCATTGCCTGGCAGGGGTGTTCGTAATCCGTCAGTCCGTTGATAACGGGAATCGACGCATGCTCGGCAAACGAGGTGACAACATCCTGCCCGAACGTCCGGATCATTACACCGTCAACCATTCGCTCGAGATTCTTGGCAACGTCAAACACCGACTCGCGTTTGCCGAGAATATTGTCGCCGGGCGGATAGTCAATGCTGCTGCCGCCGAGCGTGTGAATGCCGACTGTAAATGTTGTACGTGTACGAAGCGACGGTTTCTCGAAAATCAGCGCCAGCATTTTTCCTTCCAGAGCCTTGCTATACTTCTTCGGCTTTTTCTTCATGTCAGCCGCAAGTTCGAACAACGATTTGATTTCCTGAATGGAAAGATCATCCACCGAAAGGAAATCCTTTCCTTTCAACTTGGCGTACGCCGGTTTCTTGGAGTTCTTTTTCAAGCGTGATTCCTTTTGATTGTTGTTGAAGTATTCAACCGCGAATTTGTCTTGCCTGACGGCAGGCAGGCGCGAATGGAACGCGCATCACTGGCTTACAGAATGGCGTGCATTCGCGACAATTTCCAGCGTTGTGCAGTTCTTTCCACTCAATGTGGCAACTTGTGTGCCCACACAATCCGCCGAAAACTCCTGAAAAACAAACAACTTACAGGACATGTTTGTGTGTTCTTTCTCATCTTTGGGAAAATAAGCCGTGTAAGCGAGACGATTAACGGCATCAAACCCTCGTCATCTAAATTAATGGAAGTGCGGAAAGAAGCAATAAAATCAAGTTGTTTGGGTTGATTTCCGCAATGCTTCTCGGTACATTTCATCGGCGAGAAGACCTGAGTGTAGGCATAATCAGGGATGCTTACACCCCTTTGATATGTGATTATTCCAAAGGAGGCACTATGTCTACTCGGTTCATTCCCCTTGCATTCCTGCTCTTTTCTTTCACCCTCACCACATTTTCACAAGGTTGGCAATCTTTCGGACCTGACTCGACGAACTGGCAGAACGTTCGGCGCGTGTCGGGGAAGTGGCTTTCGCCGACTGAATACAAACTTGCGGCAGCGTCGGCATACTACGGGATTACCCTCTACTCCCCGTCCACTCAATGGGATTACAAATTCAAATCCTGGTACGATCCGTTTTGGGGAACGGGAACCTCGTATTTCTATTTCGACTTCTCTCCTTGGGAGCCGAATTTTGCGTTCGGGTTTACAGGCTATGCGCAAGCATTTACTGAACCCGCGTTTTACATACAACGTGTTTCACTTGCGCCGAACCCTCTCTTTTCAGAGTTGCCTGCAGCAGGATGCTGGGTCACTCCGCTTGGGTTGCTCTTTCCGCCTCAATCCGATTCACTTGTCTTCGCTTCAGTATGCGGTTTGCATCGCAGCAGCAACCGCGGAATGACGTGGGATACAGTCGCCGGTTACTCTTGGGGTGTATCGTTCGCAAAACTTCTTGGGATGAACAAAACGCTCGGTCATATTCTCTACAAAAGCGACATGACGCAGACATACCAAGCGCATCTGTATCGATCAACGAACCGGGGAAGGAATTGGGATTCCATCTTTACAGCAAACGTACCACACATGCAGTATCCCGAAGAGTCGCCGTACAGCGTGATCGCAACCGGAGATACTATTCTTGTTGCAGTCCAGACTACGGTGTTCGACACCTCGCGCAACATCGGCATATTCAGGTCAACCAACGGAGGGAGTTCATGGACACATGTGTACGCAAACAAACGCGTCGTCGGGATTGCAGAATCGAACGTCTCCCCCAACACACTCTTCGCCGCGTCGGAGGCGGGAATACTCAAGTCAACCGACTGGGGCGCGACGTGGTTTGCGTACAACAACGGCCTGCCGACAACGAGACTGACTAGCCTCCTGCTCAGCCCGTATTCAGACACAATGTTCGTCTCGACCGAAACCCACGGCGTGCTGAAGGTGTGGGGTTTCCTGACGGATGTTGCGGAGAAAAATGTTGTGCCTGCAAGATTTGAGTTGATGCAGAATTATCCAAACCCGTTTAATCCTGCAACAATTATCAGATTCCAAATCCCAAATTCCAATCACGTAACTCTCAAAGTCTACGACCTGCTCGGCAGAGAAGTGGAGACGTTGGTGGATGAGGAAAAACACGCCGGGAATCACGAAGTGACTTGGAATGCGGCTGAATTTGCCAGTGGCATTTACTTCTATCAATTGAAAGCCGGAGGCTATAATGCGACAAGAAAGATGTTTCTCATCCGGTAGAGCAGCCTCCATTGTTTGCTCTTTGTGCTGCACATTGTTTGTTTTCAGCGGCGGGTACGCGCAAAACGGTTGGACAATCCCCGTTGTGATCAGCCGGGATTCCATCAGTGAGCGGCACCCGACATTTGCCAACTATAGGTTCAACTACGGTATCATGCAGCCCGCGGAGGAGGCTCTGGCGTTTGTCCGTAACAACAGGAATATCTGCGTGCGCCGGACACGCAACAATGCGACAGAGTGGTCGGATACACTTTTCTGCGTGCCGAATGATTCTGCCGCCTATGCCAACCCGACCATCACCTACACTAAAGTTCCCGGCACACAACGTTGGATGCTTATTCTCGCTTGGGAAAGCGACGAGTACCCGATGCCCGGCGCAATTCTCATGTTTACCACATGGGATAATGGAGTGTGGAATCAACAGTCGCCTATCACGCTCGACTTTGCAGGCGATCGCAATCCGCATCTTGCGCCGCATGATAGCGGTGCCGGAATTGTCTGGGAACGCCGTGGACGAATTATGTACTCTCGTTATGCCGCAGGCGTCTGGTCATGGCCCGAATACGTCACGCCAGCCGGCGATTCGCTCAATTCAAATCCCAAACTCACATACGATAATGCACGCCCGGTTGTCGTCTGGACAAAGCGGAAGACTCCTGACACCACCTATGCAATCTACTGTTCAACAAAACTCGGAAGTGCTTGGCGGCAGCCGGACACGCTTGTCTATTCCGGCGATAACAGGCAGCCGTCCTTCTTCAAACCACAAACTCCATGGAGTACCCTCGCAGTCTGCTGGAGCAGGGCTTACGGAACGTACAGGGTTGCCGTATCGAGGGAGCTTAGTTTTGTTAACGATTCACTCCGACTCGGAGGGATTGAGACACTTTCGCCCTATCAGGCTCAAGGAGTTAATTCATCGCCTGCAGTAAACAACACGCCGATTCCCATTACCACTCAATCCACTCCGCTGACCTGGAATATTGCCAGCACGTGGCAAACCGACTCACCGACTTTGGGCAATGGAATAGCCGTTTCATCTTGGGCAGGGGTGGTAACATCAACATTCAGTCCGCCAGCTCTCACAACATACCATAATCCGGATATCTCTCCCGGAGTATGGTCATATCCCTACGTTCGGTTTTGGGTAGCGTGGGAAGGTGTTGCCAACAACGTATGGAAACTCTACGGATCAGTCTTGTCTGTGATGATCACTGAGGTTCAGGAACATGAAGAAAAGCCTACTACGTACGGATTGTACCAAAACTATCCCAACCCGTTTAATCCGAGTACAACAATCGGATTCCAGATTACTGAATACGGATTTGTGAGTCTCAAGGTGTATGACCTGCTCGGCAGAGAAGTGGCGACGCTTGTGAATGAGGTGATGGAGGCGGGAAGGTATGAGAGAGTGTTCAACGCCGAGGGGGTGGCGAGCGGAATATACTTCTATCGACTGCAAGTAGGGCATTTAACGAACTCTCGAAAAATGATCCTCCTTCAATAAACAGAGAAAGGAATAGGTATGATCAAGTTTGCTATAGTCGCTTTATCGAGCTTGATGATTCTGGACAACGCATCAGCCCAAACCGGCTGGGTACGGCAGACAAGCGGAACGTCAAACTACCTCTACTCCGTGTATTTTGTGTCGAACACAACCGGTTGGGTTGTGGGGCAAGCGGGGACGATTCTCAAAACAACCAACTCGGGAACCATCTGGTCGCCCCAGTCAAGCGGCACAACGAACTTCCTTTACTCTGTCTTCTTCATCGACGCCAACACGGGCTGGACTGTCGGGCAGAACGGCACAATACGCAAAACAACAAACGCCGGAGCGGTATGGTCTCCGCAGACCAGCGGCTCCAGTGAGTATCTCTATTCCGTCACGTTCACGGACTTGTCAAACGGAGTCATCGTCGGCAGCAACGGGCTTGTCCTGCGAACTACCGACGGCGGCACGCAATGGAGTCCTGTACACACAGGCATATCAAACACGCTCAGCACGGTAAACTTCCCCATCTCCGCCACATCGCTTGTTGGGTATGCCGTAGGCGGCAGCGTATCGGAAAGTACTGTGTTGCGAACAACGGACGCGGGAGTTACCTGGACTCCGCAGGATGCAGGGACAAGCAACTGGCTGTTCGGCGTTCATTTCACCGACCTGCAAACCGGCTGGGCGGTGGGCGTTAACGGGGCTATCAGGCATACAACGGACGGCGGACAAATGTGGTTGCCGCAGTTAAGTGGTACGGTCGAGCGTCTCGTCGGGACCCACTTCCCTGCTCCCAATACAGGATGGGCGGTCGGGTTTGCGGGCACAATTCTGAAGACGGAAAATGGAGGGAACGAATGGATTCCGCAGACGAGCGGCGTCACGAACAACCTCTGGTCTGTTTTCTTCTTGGATTCAAACACAGGGTGGGCCGCAGGATGGAACGGAACAATCCTGCACACGCGAACGGGCGGAACGACGTCGGTTGCCGAGAAGAGTCAACCTGCGGAGTTTGTGTTGGAGCAGAACTATCCCAACCCGTTTAATCCGAGTACAAATATCAAATTCCAAATCCCAAATTCCAACCATGTGTCTCTCAAGGTCTTCGACCTGCTCGGCAGAGAAGTGGCGACGTTGGTGAATGAGGAAAAGCACCCAGGCACTTACACCGTACAATGGGAGGCATCGGAACTTGCAGGTGGCGTTTACGTTTACCGATTGACTGCAATCGGATTTCAGCAAGCAAGAAAACTTTTACTGCTTCGATAATCGTCATTCAATCCTCAACCATAAAGAGTCCGTGCCCTCAACACGGACTCTTTTTCTTTTCCCCCTTTGCATCTTCCCCCCTAAAATCCGACCTTAATACTGCTCGCAATTGCTTATCTATACTAACCCCAATAAACAACGAGGTTATGATGCCTGTACGCCAATGCCTGCTTATGCTACTAATTGTATGTCTTTTTCTCATTCCCGCCATTTCCTCTTCTCAATCCGACACAACAACGCCTCTGTTTACACACGAGGATTTGTGGCTGATGAAGCGTGTCGGAAATCCCATGCCGAGTCCGGATGGAAAGTGGGTGTTGTTTTCATTGACTGAGCCTTCGTACGACGAGAAAGACCAACGGTCGGATCTCTGGATTGTCGCATCCGACGGCAAATCGAAACCTCGCCAGATCACATTCAGTCTCGCCGGAGAAGGTGGCATGGCATGGAGTCCGGATAGCAGAAAGATTGCTTTCACGGCAAAACGTGAGGGGGATGAAGTTGCGCAGGTGTATATTCTGAATTTCGCCGAAGGAGGCGAAGCGATGCGGTTTACGAATCTCTCAACCGGTGCCGGATCGCCTCAATGGCGACCCGACGGCAAAGCTATTCTCTTCACGAGCAGCGTTTATCCCGGCGGGGACAATGACAGTCTAAACAAGAAAATCGCCGCCGACCGGAAGGCACGCAAGTACAAGGCGCGAGTGTACGAAGGCTTCCCGATCCGCAATTGGGATAGATGGTTGGAGGATACAAAGACCCACCTGTTTGTCCAATCGCTTGATGAGGGCGCAAAAGCGAAGGATATTCTTGCAGGAACGAAGCTCTCAAACGAGCCCGGCTACGCAGGTGGAAGCGCCATTTGGTCGCCGGACGGCTCGAGCATCATATTTTCAGCAACAACAAAGAGACACACTGCCGCGTACGCTGAAGTGAATTATCATTTGTGGATGATGCCTGCGACGGGCGGCGAGCCGAAACAACTCACTCCCGATAACGGCAGTTATGGCAATCCCGCCTTCTCTCCGGACGGGAAGACACTTTACTGCCTTTTCAGTCCCGCAAACAACTGGGTCTACAATCATACGCGCATAGCAAAACTCACGTGGCCTGCAGTCGGCCAGCCCGCTGTATTGACGGAGAAATTCGACCGATCGGTTGGCAGCTACGCCATCTCCCCAGATAACAGAACCATTTACTTTCTTGCGGAAGAAGCGGGACACGAAAAGCTGTTCACAATTCCGGCTTCGGGTGGAGATGTAAAGCTGGCTTTCGACATGACTGCGGGCGTGTACACAGGACTCGCAATCCCGGAAAAGACATCAAACACGATGTTGTTCGGTAAATGGGAAAGTGCAACGTCACCCGCCGAGATCGTCGCCTTCGATCTCAAAAACAAAACACACCGGTTTCTGACATCATTCACAACTGCAAAAACAAAGGAATTGAATCTGCCGCCGCTTCGGCATTTCTGGTTTACCAACAAAGAGGGAATGAGGGTTCACAGTATGCTCGTCGTGCCGCCGGGATTTGATGAATCGAAGAAGTATCCGTTGGTGGTGATGGTGCATGGCGGGCCGCATAATATGTGGCGTGATTATTTCTTTTTGAGATGGAATTACCATTTGCTCGCAACTCCGGGGTATGTATTGCTGTTAACCGACTATCGCGGCTCAACCGGTTACGACGAGAAGTTTGCGCAGGCTATTCAAGGCGATCCTTTTGTAGGCCCGGCGGCTGATATTCATCAGGGAATTGACGAGGCATTGCGCCTCTACAAATTCCTCGACTCGACAAAAATCGCTGCAATGGGCGCCAGTTACGGCGGCCACATGGTGAACTGGTTTCAAGGAACAACCGATCGTTTCAAATGCTTCGTGAGTCATGCCGGTCTCATCAATCTCGAATCGCAATGGGGAACAAGCGACGTGATCTACCATCGTGAAGTCGGCAGCGGCGGACCGGTGTGGGAACAAGGCGAAGTCTGGCGAAAGCAGAATCCTGCCCGTTATGCAGCAAACTTCAAAACGCCTGTGTTGGTGAGTGTTGGAGAAAATGACTTTCGCGTTCCCCTCAACCAGTCGTTGGAATACTGGAGCTATTTGCAGCGCCTTCAGGTGCCGAGCAAGCTGGTTGTATTCCCGGAGGAGAACCACTGGATCATGAAGGGCGAGAACAGCAAGTTCTACTACAGCGAGCTGAAAGATTGGCTGGGCAAGCATCTTAAGTAATCAGTCATAGGATGACAGTTCCTGCAGTTGGCGGGGACTGTTATTTGAAGATTCCCAAAGACGAAAAGATAAAGAATAGCCACAAAGGCTCGAAGACACCAAGAATTCACGAAGAAAACCATTCCTGATTGATCGAAGAACTTTCTCGTACCTCGGGATCGGCACGCACAAAACCGAAAAGAGCTTTGCGAAACCTTAGAGCCTTGGCGACTTCGGGCAAGCCTTTTTAGGTTTTTGATTTGTGGCATCTCCATGGACTGTTATCCTTTGCATTTCTCCCCTCTCATGGCTATTTTACATCATGCTCACGAACAACCTTCTCCCTGATATAAATGCCACATCTCCGTCGCATTCTGGGTCAATTGCCTCTTGAGTTGATGTTTTGGGTTGCGGCACTTGTCTATCTCGCCGCAATCAATCCTGATGGCAACGGGCTACCGACGTTTTGTGTTCTCAAGGCGCTCGGAATTACGTTCTGTCCGGGTTGCGGCCTCGGGTCATCTATTTCGCATGCCCTTCACGGCGAGTATATTATTTCACTGCGACACCACCCGCTTGGCCTTTTTGCGCTGATTGTGATCATCCATCGCGTATTCACTCTCACAACGTTGTTGCTCAAATCAATTCCCCACCAACCAATGAAAGGATACACCAATGCCTAACATAATGCAGTTACTTCCCGAAATCGACGGCGAAGAAATGATGTACCTGCAGAACATGATGAAAGACTACACTGACCAGCAGGCACAACAGTTTGCGATGATGTATCGCACCCGGCGGCGTGATCCGCAGACAATCCTGCTTGTCACCATCGTCGGGTTTCTTGGGATTGCAGGAATCCAACGCTTCATGACGGATCAGATCGGCATGGGGATTCTCTATTTCTTTACCGTCGGACTCTGTTTCATCGGAACGATTGTTGACCTCATCAACCACAAGAAGATTGCAATCGAGTACAATCAGACCCAGGCCCAGCAGATTGCGATGATGGTGAAATCGAGTACCTGATGTTTCTTTCTACACATTCAAAGTCAAGAATCTGCAGATCCCCTCTGCAGATTTTTGATTTTATGCAAGGTGTATCCTGGTTTTGAACTACCATAGTGAGCTTTCACGGATACACTGGCACGAGCTTGCGACCGTGATCGAGAGAGCGCCTCTGGGCAAACGGGATCCGGACTTTGTCGAGAAGACGTACCGAGGAAGCTACGTATACTGCTTTGTTGAGGATAACGGGAAACTGATTGGCGCGGGCAGAGCCATTTCTGACGGCGTGTCGAACTCGGCAATCTACGATGTTGTCGTTCTTCCGGAATACCAGGGCAAGGGCATCGGCAAATCGATTGTACAGTACTTATTAGATCGATTGCCCCGCCGTTCCGTTCTACTTGTCAGCGCACCAAAACAGGAGGATTTTTACCGGAAACTCGGGTTTCACAAACTAAAGACTGCATATCTGCGTCATGAAGAAATCGAGCGGTGGATAAGCGAAGGGTACATTGAGGAGAAGCCATCCCGCCATCATATCGAATGAACGAGCTGCGGATACAGATCGCCCGATGGATTTCCGTCGTCGGCCATCCGTTTCTTTTGATGCCGGTTCTCACCGGGATTATCGCCTATCATGTTCTTCCGCCGCCACAGGCACTTGTTGCGATAGTCGTTGCGCTTGGTGTTGTGATTGTGCCGGCTGCACTGTACACCATCTATCGGGTTCGCAAAGGAACCTGGGGTGATCTTGACGTCTCCGATCAACAACAGCGGGGACAATTCTACAACATTCTTCTTCCGTTGCTTCTGATCATCACAGTTGTTGCAACGCTCGCCGATGTGCCTCCGGCTATTCCCCTTGGAGCCGGGGGAATCATTGCACTAGTAGGCTTGGCTCACTTCATCAATTCACGGGTGAAGGTTTCGTTACACACGGGCTTCGGGTTTTTCGTGGCACTGACTCTCTTTTTGATAAGATCTGATATCGCATTTGCGGTACTGATTCTCGCTTGTTTCATCGGGTGGTCACGGATCGTACTTGGCCGTCACTCAGTCCGTGAAGTACTGCTTGGCGGTGGACTCGGATTTGTTGTAGCAGGCGCATTGGTAGTCGCGCTGCGGATGTTGAATTAACCCGCAAGGATTTTCTTGCGGAGATATCGCAAAGATGTATGAGGATGTGAACGATTTTCATTTGAAGTATCCGAAGCTGCCGGAATAATAGCAGCACCATCAAGACGATAACGAACAGATTCATCATGAAACAGACAGCACTTTTTGTCGTACTTATGCTTCTTCCCTGGTTGCTTGCCGCCCAGTACCAAAACGTCCGTGTGAGCAGCCCGACTGCAAGCCAGCCGGAAGAAGTGTGCATTGCTATCAACCCCGCCACCCCTATGCAAATGGCTGCGGGTTCGAACCTGAACTACGCGTACCGCTCAACCGATGGCGGCGCAAGCTGGATTCAATCGACACTCACATCTTCGCTGGGAGTCTGGGGTGACCCGTGCGTAGTATTTGATGGAAATGGAAATCTGTACTATGCCCATCTATCCAATCCGCCTTCACCGGGATATTGGATAGACAGGATTGTTGTTCAGAAATCGACAAATGCAGGAGTGAATTGGAGTACGGGCGTTGGCGTGGGCTACAATCCGCCAAGAAAGAATCAGGATAAAGAATGGCTTGCCGTGGATTTAACAAACTCTCCGCATCACAACAATCTGTACATGGCGTGGACGGAATTTGATTCGTACGGTTCATCAAACGCGGCCGACAGTTCGCGCATTCTCTTCTCACGTTCAACAGATGCAAGCGTCTCGTGGTCAACGCCTGTCCGCATCAGCGATAAGGGCGGAAATTGCATTGACAGCGATGAAACCGTTGAGGGAGCAGTCCCCGCCGTCGGCCCGAACGGAGAAGTGTATCTCAGTTGGTCCGGTCCGCTCGGCCTTATGTTCGACAAATCCACCGATGGCGGAGTAACGTTCGGGGTTGACCGGTTTGTGGTGGATCAACCGGGTGGCTGGGATTTTGACATACCGGGAATCAATCGAACAAACGGATTTCCCATCACCTTGTGCGACGTCAGCACGTCTACCCACCGCGGCACAATCTACATCAACTGGAGCGACCAACGAAACGGATTGAATAACACCGACATCTTCCTCATCAAATCAACTGATGGCGGCACGACATGGAGTTCGATCAAGAAAGTGAATGACGATCTCACAACTACACATCAGTTCTTCACCTGGATGACCATTGATCAGACTACAGGATACCTGTATGGTGTTTTCTACGACAGAAGGAACTACACGGGCAC